>Ga0209137_1001571_pt1 | contig 21402 bp, 18 predicted proteins | sample SaaInl5LU_22_DNA_FD_184642 | JGI IMG/M metagenome (GOLD analysis project Ga0209137, IMG submission 184642) | Marine microbial communities from expanding oxygen minimum zones in the Saanich Inlet - ESP_105LU_22_DNA (SPAdes) (version 2) | ecosystem: Environmental > Aquatic > Marine > Intertidal...
GTATACCAGTACTACGAACAGTTAGCTCAGTAAACACCGCTCCTAAACGATAAATATGTGTAATAGGAGATCGTAAATGGCTGTAGTACAAATATCACGTATACAAATTCGTAGAGGACAAAAGAACGCTGGTAGCGGCTTACCTCAATTAGCATCAGGTGAACTTGGATGGGCAGTTGATACACAAGAACTATTCATTGGTAATGGTAGTGTAGCAGAAGGCGCACCAGCTGTAGGTAACACAAAGGTGTTAACTCAATACGATAACATTTTTACACTTGCAGACAGCTATACTTATAGAGAAGCTGATGCATTTTTGTTAACAGGTGGAACTGTTGATAGTCCTGTACGTAGAAGTTTACAAGCAAGACTAGACGATAGAGTTAGTGTTAGATCTTTTGGTCTAACCGGACAAACAAGCCAAATTGCAACTACACGATTACAAGCAGCTATTGATCAACTATACTTAAACGATGCACTCAAAGGTAGTGCAGCTAGTAGAGTTATACTACACCTCGAGCCAGGCGAATACGTTATTGACGGTCCTATTTACATTCCTCCATATGCTACACTTGTGGGTGCAGGAGCAGACAAAACAATCATTAGAACATTAACTGCTGGTGTTGACATGTTTACTACAGTCAACGAAGACAGCACAGTTGGTAACCCAGCAAGTGATGCAGGCGTTACATCGTTGACTCAAGCACGCCGTATTAGAATTGAAGGCATGACTTTAGAAACAACAGTTCCAAACAAAGCTCTAGTGCTTAATAATTGTAAAGACAGTGTATTTAAAGACATTAAGTTCTCTGGTCCTTGGCAAAGTGGAGACACAGTCGATGTTGCTGACACTGCAATTGAAATGAATATCACAGGCGGCACTACTGCAGAAACTAAAAACAATCTATTTGAAAATTGTACAGTTAACGGTTTTTCATATGCTGTAGTAAGTGATTGGGATATACATAATAACGTATGGACCAATTGTGACTTTTACGACTTATCATACGGACTGGCATTTGGTACACAACTAGTATCTCTAAATATATCAGTTGGCTCTGGAAGAGAAGTTGGCCCTTACAACAACTTATGGACTAACTGTAGATTTAATCAAATTAATAAAAATGCTGTATGGGTACGTTGGGGCAAGACTAATAAGAGCGAAAACAATTTCTATACCATGGTAGGCACAGAAGGCGCCGCTGAATTCCAAGCAACTGATGCTGTAATCAAATATCAAGTTTCGGGTAACACTTCTAAAGGAGATTTCTTTTCAAGGACTCGTTGGTTATCTTACACACCCGGCTATTGGAGTAACTTTCCATATGTTCCGGAAATTGAAGGCGCAGTTATTGCTGACTTTGGCGAACTACACATTCTAAACACATTAACAAGAACAGGATACGATTTTGAAAATAATACATCTTTGTCAAAATGTTTTAGACTTTCGGGCGAAGCAGATATTGCTAGTCAACAATATGAAATTGAATATATCTTAGCAAGTAGAAATTATTCTTCAGTACGAAGCGGAGTATTAACAGTCAATGTTAACGGTATAGATAAAACTGTTAGTGTATCAGATTCTTACGATTATACAGGTACTAGTACTTATGAAGATGCAATATCGTTCGCAGCATTGATACAAGATTCTGGTAATGACGGTACAAATGAAACCATTGATATAATGTATGGTAGTGTTATGCCAGCTGACGATCTGTCGCAAATAGAATTTAAAATTAGAAATAGAAAAACAACAATCGACGCTACTGGTGAGTAATGTTTGACAAAACCTATGAAGACAGGTTGGCCGCCTGGGTTGCCTTTCGGCACTCGCTTGAGCAATCAAAAGATCCAATTCAAGACGTTATAGACTGCTATAACACTGCTCCTACAGTGAGCATTCACATAGATCCATGGGACCAAAAGAGCTGGCCAGACCCCTGGCAGCTTGTTCAAGAGAATCAGTACTGTGAGTTCGCTCGCGTACTAGGAATGTGCTATTCTTTACAGTTAACAGATCGTTTTAAGGGGTCCTCCTTTGAGATACATATCATTACAGACTACGAAGAATCTACTAATTATTACATTTTAATGGTAGACAAATACGCAATAGGATACTATAATAATACTTACACATCTATAGATGAGTTGCCATCGTCGTTGGTAGACCAGAAAATTTACAGTATGCCGCATAGGCAATAAATATCAATTATAAGAACACACTAGGAGAGAGAATGTCAAATGGAACGATGATCGTCAAACGTGACGGCACAAGAGAGCACCTTAACATTGATAAAATACATTTTGTTGTTGAGGAAGCCTGCAAAGGACTAGCAGGTGTTAGTAGTAGTCAAATTGAAATGAACGCAAATTTGCAGTTCTATGATGGAATGACTACACAGGAAATTCAGGAAATTTTAGTTAGAAGTGCAAACGACCTTATTAGTTTAGACTCTCCGAACTATCAGTTTGCAGCCGCTCGTCTTTTAAGCTATGGTCTATACAAGCAAGTGTTTGGATCATATGAAGCAATTAGTTTTGAAGAACTTATCAAAGCAAATATTGCTCGTGGAATCTACGATCCAGAGATTTTAGAAAAATATACTAGTGAAGAAATTGAACGTCTTAATTCTTATATCCACCACAAGCGTGATGAAAACTTTACCTATGCTGGACTACGCCAAGTAGTCGACAAGTATCTTGTTCAGGATCGTTCCTCTGAAGAGATCTTTGAAACTCCGCAGTTTATGTATATGATGATTGCAGCAACATTATTTGCAAACTATCCTGCAGAAGAACGCATGCACTATGTAAGGAGATACTACGATGCGACCTCACTTTTTAAAGTCAATATTCCAACACCAGTCATGGCCGGCGTCAGAACACCAGTGCGCCAATTTGCAAGCTGTGTGCTTGTTGACAGCGACGATACCCTTGATAGCATCTTTGCCAGCGATATGGCTATTGGACGCTACACTGCGCAACGTGCAGGCATTGGCATCAATGCAGGGCGAATCCGTGGAGTAAACTCACGCATTAGAGGCGGAGAAGTAGCACACACTGGTATTGTCCCGTTCCTAAAGAAATTTGAAGCAACTGTGCGTTGCTGTACACAGAATGGTGTACGTGGCGGATCAGCTACAACACACTTCCCGTTCTGGCATCAAGAGATTGAAGACATCCTTGTGTTGAAGAACAACAAAGGCACAGAAGACAATCGTGTGCGTAAGTTAGACTACAGCATTCAGCTTAACCTAACTATGTACCAGCGATTGCTATCTGGAGGCGATATTACTCTTTTCTCACCACACGATGTACCGGGCTTGTACGAAGCATACTTTGGCGATGCGTCCAAGTTTCAAGAACTGTACGAAATGTATGAGCGCAAGACCAGCATCAAGAAAAAGAAAATTCCTGCAATGGAGTTGTTCTCAGCGTTAATCAAAGAACGTGCCGAAACAGGACGCATCTACATTATGAATGTAGATCATTGCAACACTCATAGTTCATTTAAAGACACAGTTTATATGAGTAACTTGTGTCAAGAGATTACATTGCCAACTAAGCCGCTAGGACATATTGACGATCCCGAAGGCGAAATTGCATTGTGTATTCTTAGTGCTATTAACGTAGGTATTATCAAGAGCTTAGACGAACTAGAAGAACTATGTGAACTGGCAGTACGTGCGTTAGAAGAAATTATCGACTATCAGCGTTACCCAATCTTGGCTGCTGAAAAGTCTACTAAGGCTCGTCGTAGTCTAGGTATTGGTTATGTTGGTTTAGCACACTATCTTGCTAAGAACAAGGCAAGCTATGCAGATCCTGAAGCATGGAAACTAGTACACGACCTAACAGAAGCGTTCCAGTATTACTTGTTAAAAGCATCAAACAAACTTGCACAAGAGCGCGGTGCATGTGAGTACTTCAATCGTACTAAATACGCAGACGGCATCCTTCCAATTGATACATATAAAAAGGATGTTGATACTATTGTAGCGAATGAGTTAAAGTATGATTGGGATGGTTTACGACACGATATTAAACAACACGGGCTCAGGCACTCAACTTTGTCCGCACAAATGCCATCGGAGAGCAGCTCCGTTGTGTCGAACGCAACAAATGGAATTGAGCCCCCTAGAGGCTACTTGTCCGTTAAGAAGTCCAAAAAAGGGCCTCTTAAGCAGATTGTTCCACAGTATCAAACTCTAAAGAACCACTACACCCTGTTGTGGGAAATGCCTAACAACACAGGATACATCAACGTTGTTGCTGTTATGCAAAAGTTCTTTGATCAAGCAATTAGTGGTAACTGGAGTTATAATCCTACACACTTTGAGAACAATGAAGTTCCAATGAGCGTGATGGTACAGGATTTGTTAACTACTTACAAGATGGGTTGGAAGACTAGCTACTATCAGAACACTTATGATTACAAAACAGATCCAAGTGATATTGAAGAAGAGGTTAAACAAGTTGCGCTACAACCAAGCACAGTAGCAGATGATGATGAAATGTGTGAAGCCTGTGCAATCTAAGGTTGACAGGCAACACAAACGAACGTATACTTGATAGTATACGCACATAGATATATAGGAAGTAAAGACATGGCGAAAACAATTTTTAATCAAGATAAGGTTGATTTTACAAAACAGAATATGTTCTTCGGAGCAGATATGAATACGCAGCGATACGATACGTTTCGACATCCTGTGTTTGATAAACTCAATCAAACTATGCTTGGTTATTTTTGGCGCCCGGAGGAAGTCAGTTTGCAGAAAGATCGTGCAGACTTTCAAAACTTTCGTCCAGAGCAGAAACACATCTTTACTTCCAATCTAAAATATCAAACACTTCTTGACAGTGTCCAAGGACGTGGACCATGCCTAGCATTTTTGCCGCATGTTTCAATTCCTGAACTTGAAGGTTGTATTGTTACTTGGGACTTCTTTGAAACAATCCACTCGCGTAGCTACACACATATTATGAAGAACGTGTATGCTGACCCGTCAGAAGTATTTGATACTATTCTAGATGATGAAAAGATCATTGCCCGTGCAACTTCAGTAACCAAACACTATGATGCCTTTACATTAGCAGCAGATGCTTATACTCACCGTGGTGAAGGTAGCTTGCGTGAAGTTAAGAAGAAGTTGTACATGGCAATGATGACTGTTAACATTCTAGAAGGCTTGCGTTTTTATGTAAGTTTTGCGTGTACATTTGGCTTTGGCGAACTAAAACTAATGGAAGGCTCTGCAAAGATTATTTCATTGATTGCTCGTGATGAAGCACAACACCTAGCACTAAGCACACATGTATTGAAACTATGGGCTCAAGGCAAAGACGATCCGGAAATGGTATCTATTGCAAAAGAGTGCGAAGAAGAAGTATATGAAATGTGGCGTGCATGTGTTGCAGAAGAAAAAGATTGGGCAGCGTATTTGTTCAAAGATGGCAGCATGATTGGATTGAATACTACTCTACTTAATCAGTATGTAGAATACATTGCCAATCGTCGTTTGAAAGCTCTAAACTTGCAAGCAATCTTTGACCAACCAGTAAATACTAATCCGCTACCGTGGACTACACATTGGCTTTCAAGCTCAGGCTTGCAAGTTGCTCCACAGGAAACAGAAGTAGAAAGCTATATCATCGGCGGTATTAAGCAAGATGTAAGCACAGACAGTTTAAAAGGATTTAGTTTATGATAGAAATTTATGGCAAGCCAGCTTGTCCTTATTGTGATGCAGCGAAACAGTTGTGCGAAACACGTGGATTAAAATATACGTACAAGCAACTTGATGCAGACTTTACTCGCGAAGAAGTACTAGAAATGTTCCCAGGAGCACGAACCTTCCCGCAGATTAAAGTAAACGGTACCAGCATCGGCGGCTGGGATAAATTTCCACAGTATTTAGAAGAAACAGGCTATAACGGAACAGGACACGCACTATAATGTTAATCGAATTACCATACAGAGTAGGAGATAATGTCTCCTTCAAATTAAGCTCAGGCGAAGAAATTATTGGACGACTAGAGGCAGAAGACTCAAAAGGCTATACATTACACAAGCCAATGGTACTTATTGCACAGCAACAAGGTCTAGGACTAGCACCATTTATGTTTAGCGTATCACCGGATGCAAAGTTTGTATTGCAAGCAAACGCAGTAAGTTGCATTGCAAAAACTGAATCTGAAATCAGCAAACAGTACACTACACAGACAAGCGGCATCGCACTTTAAACTGCACGATAAATACATTTATATAAGGAATGTATTTTTATGGCAACACCACGCGGCGCACCGTTTGACGAAAACAACATATTTACTAGAAGCTCAGTAGACGGGGGTAAGTTAATTTATGAACAAGTTAACGACGCCCTCGACGGTGGATCATTTACTACCCCCAATAGCATAGTAAATGACTGTGGTCACTTACCTAAAGTAGGAACAGCAACATACGTACCTGATCCTTATTATGGCCCAAACGGCCTAATTATAGGAGAATAAGGTATGGCTGATCTTGGTAGCATCATTCTGCGTAGAGGAACTACGGAAGAACGACTAGCATTTGTTCCACTCAAAGGCGAAATTATATATGACACCGAGCTTAAACAAGTATTTGTAGGCGATGGTGAGACATATGGTGGCAATAACGTATTCAATGAACAACTTGTTGTTGACAATGATAATAATTTAAGAGCAGGAGATAATCTTGCTATTATTATTGATGATACAGGTGCAGCTAAAAGTTTAAGATTACCTGGTGGCGATAAGAAGGATCGTCCTAATCCAGTAGCAGGTACACTACGTTATAATACTAACGACAAAGTAGTCGAGTATGCAGATGGTAACGAATGGTTCTTTTTAAATAAAACTGTTATCAACGGTGATGTAACAGAACTGTATGTTAGTCTTGATGGACACGATGATAGACGATACGGCGTCCAGCGTGGCCGCAGTTGGGGAACAGCATTTAGAACTGTAAACGCAGCGATGCGATTAGCAGAAGATATTATTAATGCTAATCCGCAAACTGAAAACTTTGTTAACGAAGAACAGCCAATCAAAACAAAACAGGTATTAGTACACGTAGCTAGTGGCATCTACGAAGAACATCTCCCTATCAAAGTTCCTGAGAACACAAGTATATTTGGAGCAGGCCAACGCCGTTGTACTATTAGGCCTAAGATAGGTGTTCCTAGTGAAAGTCCTTGGGCTAGAATAAGATTTTGGAGAGAAACTGAAGAATACCCTAATGGTTATTTTGGATACCATTATCTAACAGATCCTAGAAGTGAATATTCTACGCCAAACGATAACATCAATAACGATGTATTTTTGTGTAACAGTACAAACTGGTTTCACGACTTCTCAACAGACAAACATTCGAGCTTTGCATTTGTGCTTGATCCTGAAGGACAGATTTTAACCAAGTCGCCGTATCCACATACAGGTGCTTGTTTCCCTAAATCAAGTTATGATGTCGATCCTTATCAAGTAGGATTTCACGGCGGCATATTTGCAGACGGATTCAGCGGTAACCAAGAATTTAATATAGACACAATCGGCGGCGATAATCTAAGTATGGTTGCCAGTGGCTTTTGGCGCAAGCCTAATATGCCAACAGCATTCTATGCAGACGGTAATAGATATCAAGCGCAGAGTGTAGAAGCACCTGACGATGCAAGAGTAAATGCAACTGCAATACTTACTGCTAACAAAGAGTTTATTCAAGAAGAAACAATTGCATATGTAAACAATACATATCTATTTGAATATGATAGAGCTAAATGCAGACGTGACCTACAGTTTATTTTAAAAGCATCAAGCTACGATAGTATATTAGGTACTAACTACTTTGGAAGAATATCAGCGTTAGCTTATACTAGACCTAATAGTGCATATGTGTTAAGTGATCAACTTGCTCCAACAATAGGCGGACTTAACTATGCAAAAGGACAAGCTAATACAGCATTGAGTAGTATTACTTCTGTACAACAATCTAATACTGCATTGTTTGATGATGTAATTGATGTATTACAAAATGGTGCTGCTAATGTAGATGCATTAGTTTTTCCAGACACTGTTTATGATGATGCAAAAGATTATGCAAAACAAATTATTGCAGCAAACAAAGAATTTATTAAAGCAGAAACAGTAAGTTGGATACAACAAAGAATAATAAATGAAGTTTCTCCCTTCACTGCTGATTATGTTTATGATCAAGACAAGTGCAGAAGAGATATTGATTTCTTATTAGACGCACTTCAATTTGATTTGAGCTTTGAAGGTAACACAGCAATTAAAGAAGTTGCTAATAGTTATTGGAAAGGCATTACAAGTCAAATACCTACGCAGATACAACAACACGTATCGACATTTGCATTTATAAGATCAATTATAGATACTATAATGCGTAATCAAGTGTTTACTGTAGAAAATAAACAACAGGTAGAAATTCCACAAGTAACAATAGAAAGTCCCACAGTATCTGAATCACTTATTACTCGAGCTCAAGACTTAATCACAGTAGTAGAAGAAGTTGTACAATACGGCACAAATTATGCACCACTAACTGTTGCTCCAAACTTTGATGCATTACTACTTAATACACCTCCAGCATACGTTACAGCACTAGAACAGAAATTAGCACTACGTGATAGTTTTGTTGCAGCGTTTCCTGCAATAATTGACAGCACTATTAATTTTATTGACACTGCTTACAGTAGTTTTGTTTACGATGAGGATACGTGTCGTAGAGATGTAGGACTTATTGTGGATGCAATGATTCACGACTTGACCTACGGTGGTGAAAGTGAAACTTGTGAAGCAGCAGCAACCTACTTTGAAACAGGCTCAACTGTAATTGCAGATCAAGAAGCAGAAACAGTTGATGCAATTAATAAAGCACGAGACGTTGCACTTGCTTGTATAGCAGGAACCATTGTAACTCCCTTACAAACTACTGTAACACAAACTAATGGCCTGGCTGCTGCTGAAGCAGGTACTGATGTTATTGTTACAGACTTGTTTGGTATAATAACTAATCTAGTAACTAATTATGTTGCAATAAAGGCCGCACACGATCTAGTACTTGCTAACATCGAGTGGATACAAGACGAAGTTATAGCATACACAAATACTACATACTCATCTTTCGTATACAATCAAGAGTTATGTCGTAGAGATACAGGATTTATTGTTGCTGCTATAGCAAACGACTTGTTTGGTGGTAAGCGCAGAAGTGTCGAAGCAGGGCGTAGTTATTACAGGGGCGTAAGTTCGTTAGGTGATCCTAGCGTAGCAATTGGAGCACAGTTAACAGAAACACTAGATGCTAACAACTATGCAAAATACCTAATAAGACAAGTACTCGGCAACGAAGCACCTACTACAACTTATCAATCTGCTACTACACAGACAATTGATCTTACAAAAACTGTAAGCGAAACAACTAAATTATTAGCTGATAGTTTATATGATCTTGTATTAGACATTATGGAAAACGGCGAGACACAAGGTCCGCAGAGTCTACCTAAATACAAAATTAACATAAGCTCTGAAACACCATTGCTGCCAGCATTAGCGAATAGAAACCTAACAATGATTACAGCAGGTAACAAATCCTTTGTTGCAACTGACTGGACAATGTTTGGTAACTTAGGTTACGGTGTACTTGCAAGAAACAATGCACGATGCGAGCTTGTTTCTATATTCACATATTATTGTGGATACACATATAAAGCAGAAAGTGGATCAGAAGTACGTTCACTTAACGGATCTAGTTCTAATGGTATATACGGTTTAGGCGCAGAAGGACGTAACCCGTTTGAGGTTCCAGTATATGCTACTACAGTAAACGAAACAGTATTTGTTGCACAAGCTGATAACACCGTAACAGGAGATAACCTACGTGGCGACTTACAAATTGTAATTAAGAATGAACAGGGATACAACGGTGGCCCCGCAGAGTTCTTTAATGTCATGGTTGCACAAGTATCGCATGGTGGCGAGACTGGCGATGTAAGTTATGAAATAGGCAACTTCAATGGTAACAAATTAAACATCAGAGGATCAGCGCAAGGCTTGCTTGCTGATATTCCAGACGGTGCAGATATTACTATTCGCTTGCTACAAGAATACGAAATTGATACTGACAAAGATATTACTAACCTATTGCTAGGAGCAGCATTACAATATGACGATGACCCTAATCAAGGTTATAGAATTATTCAAGTTACTCCTAATGAACTAGTAAACAATAGATTCGCTATTAGAGCATTGCCTACCCTAAATCACTTAGGTGTAGTTGTAAACGGTGGTGGAAGTAATGTGGGCCCAGGCGTAAATCAATTTACAATTAATGCAATTGGATATACTGCTGATCGTTTAGTTAATAGACGTTTAGGTTACAAAGGAACAATCTATAGGGTAACAGCATACGACGAACTTACAAACGTTATTACGTTAGATCAAAATCTAACAGCTGAACTAATTGATCAAGAAAGTGTTAGACTAAGTCCTGCACCAGGTGCAACTGGAAGTATATTTACTGACTTCTCTGTTGTTAAAGCAGGTAACCATGACATGCTTGATATTGGTACTGGTGCGTATGAAGATTCTAATTATCCAAGAGAACTGTATGGTCCTCCAACAAGAAAACCTGCACAGTCACAAGAAGTAACTGAAGTTGCACCAGGGCGTGTGTTCTTTGTTACTAACGACCAAGATGGTAACTTCCGTGTAGGTGATTACTTCCGTGTTAACCAAGGTGACGGTAGTGTTAGTTTCTCAGCTAGTATTGCTCTAAGTAACCTTGATGGTTTAGGATTTACACGTGGTGTCACAGTTAACGAATTTAGTCCTGACAGTGACATGTCAGACATCAGTGACGAAGCGTTACCAACAGAACAAGCTGTTGTTAATTACATAAACAAACGTCTTGGACAGAATCAAGACGGTATAAAGGTTGGCCTGGCAAGACTTGGTGCCGGTACACTTATGCTCGATGGAAGTCAAGCAATGGAAGGTGACTTAGATTTAGACAATAATAATATTGTCAATCTTGGAACGTTGAACACTACTAATATTGATGCAGCATCAACCGACACCGACAATCTAGTTGTTAACACAGGCGCAATAATTCAAAGCGCACAGATTAGTGTACTTACAAATCAACGTCTAGTTATTGCAGGAGCAAGCGGCGTTCTTGCTGACAGTGGAAACTTAGTCTTTGATGGCACTAATTTAACAGTTACAGGCAATCAAACAGTAACAGGAGCATTAACAGTTCAAGGTGTTACTACTTTCTCTCAAATGGAAGTAGACAATCTAACTGTTAAAGGAGCAATATTTGGTGGACCGCTTAACACTGATGATATCCGTATTGCAGGTAACAGACTACAAACTACAGCATCAAATGCAGACGTAGAATTGTTTGCTAACGGTACTGGTCATATTGCTTTACTGAATGCAACTGACGTTACTGGAAATTTAGACGTAACCGGAACAGTTAGCGTAAGCTCTAAACTAAACGTGGACGGACAATCTACTCTTGCAAGTCTTAACATTGAAGACCTAACAGCAACACGTATTCCTTATGTAGGAACTAACGGTGAGCTAGAAGATAATGTAGATTTTACACTTACATTTGGCAATGATGGCTTAGGCAACGAGACTACAAATATTACTCTAATAGGACATCAAATAGTAAACGGTAGCATTACAGTTGATGATATTGTAATTGATGAGGATACCATAGAAATGAATGGCCAGCGCATCTATGGTGCAGGCTCAAGTGCATTAGGAACAATATATCTTATCCCTGGATACACAGGAACAAACTTAGGTGATGTAGAAATATTTGGCAACCTAAGTGTTACTGGTACAGTTAATACTACAGACGTTGGACTTGAAAATACACAAATTAACGGCAACTTAACAGTATTTGGAAATACAACATTTGGAGATCAAATAACTGATGGCGTCACGTTTACAGCTCGTGTTAATAGTGACATACTTCCACTAACAGATAGCGCACACGACTTAGGTACTGACGGCGCAGGCGGATTAGCTTACAGATGGGCAAATGTTTACGCAGATAACTTTGACAGTTACAACTTAAACCTACGAGAAGCAGGCGACATTAGTGTTTTTAATAGTGCAGGCACTCCTTTAGAAACATTTGCTGTAGATGGCGCAACTGGATTTGTTGAGTCTACAGGCGGCCTAGAAATTACATATTCTGGTGATATAAGAATATACGACAGTGCAGAAACTCCAGCTGTTACATTTGAAGTAGACGGTGCTACCGGTGACGCCAGCTTTGCAGGCGATGTGCAAATAGACGGTAACTTAACTGTTACCGGAACAGTATTGAGCGATCTAAGTATTGAAGATAACATAATTGTTCTTAACAGCAATTATACTGGTACCCCTAGTGTTGACGGACTAAATGCTGCAATTGAAGTAGAGCGTGGAGCAGGCACAAACGTAGACATACGATGGAACGAAACTACAGACAGATGGCAAATCACAAATGATGGCGCAGTATACGGTGACATAAGAACTGCTGCTGAAATAGCAGACGATATTGCAGCAGCTAGAAGTGACTCACTAGCATTCGGTACAACTACAGGTATAATAACACTAACAAGAGGCGACGAATCTACTGCTACAGTTGATATAGACGGACGTTACGTATTAGACACTGGCGACTCGATGTCAGGTGCATTGACAATTAGTGTCGCCGACATTCTTAATAGTGCTAACACTGACCTGTTATATTTAAAAGGTGTAACAGCAGATATTGGTGCAACACCGATGAGTGTAGGTATTGCATTTGAAATTGAAGATACTAATAATTCTACTAACTTGTCAAGAATTAGAAGTGCGGCAGTTAATGCAGCTACTTACGGTGACGATGACGAAGCAGCAAGTAATTTAATATTCAGTACAACTAATGCAGGTGTTGAAGCTGATCACGTAATCATAACAGGTCGCGGTGAGGTAGGATTTGGCGGACAACTTAATCCTACTGCTACTGTTGACATAACTGGAACATTAAAAGTTTCTACTACTGCAAGCATAGGTACAACTTTAACAGTTAATACTATTAACGAACTTACAGCAGACAATGGAGTTAGTGTTGAAGGAGTACTATTAAAAGATAGTAAAGTAAATGTTGATACAATAATATCTCAGTCTGCTAATACAGATTTATCACTAAGTGGTAATGGTACTGGCATTGTTAAGATTTCTGATAGTTTAGGTGTTGATTCAATTACAGCATATACTAACAATACTAATCTTTCATTAAGCGGTAAAGGCACTGGAGTAGTAGCAATTACTTCTACACTAAATGTTGATAGTATTGATTCAAGAACTACTAACGCTAATCTTATTTTAAGCGGTAACGGAACTGGTGTTGTTAGAGTTAATGACGACTTAGAAATTAACGGCACTGTTAAAACAAATACTATTACAACCTATGCAGCTGATACTGATCTAACACTGACTGCTAACGGAACTGGTAAAGTTTACGTCAATGACACATTTGATGTTAACGGAACTATAAGTGCTACAGCTATTACTTCCGATTCAATAAGTTCAGAAACTGTTAATACAGATTTAGAACTAAGCGGTAATGGTACTGGCAATGTTAATATTTTAGATAGCTTAGATGTAAACAGTATTAGTTCGTATAGTGCAAACACTGCATTGCAATTAAGCGGTAACGGAACAGGTAACGTGCAAATTACTGATTCGTTACAAGTTAATACTGTTGCAGCATATACGCTCAATGCTGATCTTACATTAAGTGGTAGCGGTACTGGTGCAGTAAAAGTCACCACAGCATTTTATGTTGATACGATTGAATCAAGAACGACGAACACTAATTTAACACTAAGTGCAAACGGCACTGGCGTCGTTAAGGTAAGTGATGCTTTAGATGTTACAGGTAAAATTACATCTGACACTATAGAATCTCGCACTACTGATACAGACCTAACACTAAGTGGCAACGGTACTGGCGTGGTTTATGTAAGTGATTCTCTTAAAACAACAGACATCACAACAGGCAACTCGGCAACAGCAGGTAGTATTACAGGTAACTGGAGTTTAACCACTGGATCACGTATGCAAGCAACCTACGCTGACTTGGCAGAAATTTACGCGACAGATCAAGAGTATGAAGTCGGAACGGTAGTAATGTTTGGAGGACACAAAGAAGTTACTATTGCCAATGAATATGCTACTACACGAATCGCAGGAGTGATATCTACAGATCCTGCGTTTATAATGAACAACACAGCAGAAGGACAACCTATTGCACTTAAAGGACGTATACCAGTTAAGGTAGAAGGTATAGTGCGCAAGGGCGATTTTATTGTAGCCAGTATCACACCTGGAGTAGGTATAGCAGTTGATAAGTACATCGGCGGCGCAATAATAGGCAAAGCTATTGAAGATAAAAATACACTTGGTGTAGAGTTGTTAGAGGTAAAAGTTTAATGCCAGAAGTAGTAAGAGCTGAATCAGATGCACACGTAGGACACGACAGTCCTACTCCGAGTCCGTTCCATCAAACAAACTACAAGGCAGGACAATCAACTGTATTTGTAAATACCAAAGCAGTTATACGCAAAGGTGATACAACTGATTGCGGAGATCCTGCAGAAGGCGCATCGGACAATGTTTATGCTGAAGGTAAACTGGTACACAGAAAAGGCGATGCTACAAAAGGTCATGCGAGCTTTGTAGCGAACAGTGCTAAAACGGGATCGCCTAACGTGTTTGCTAATAACCTAACAAATGTTGCAATCAACATTACTCCGGAGCACGAAGCATATTTACGAAGCGGTGCATCAACAAGAGTTGCGCAAGGCGAATTACTTGAGTACGGTGATGGTGGCATTAGAAACGGCGACGGGGAATATCTTTCAAACAATACAAGTCCAGTGAACGGTGTTTCTGGTCCACAAAATGCACAATCAGGAAACGTAGATAGACCAAGTACCTTTGAACGTGTATCAGATCCTGCACTAAATTTCCTTCCGCATACTGATTCAAGAATACAGCCCGAGTTGAGAAATATTTTAATTAGGATTGCACGATCATGGGGGCAGAATCTTACTATTACAAGCGGATATCGTAGTCCGGCATATAATGATAGTGTTGGAGGTGCAAGCGGTAGTTTACACATGCAAGGTAAAGCAGTAGATATTGTAATGAGTTCATATAGCACATCAGACAGAGCAAGATTTATTGAAATAGCAATCAACGAAGGCGCTCAAGGTATAGGTGTATACAATACATTTACGCACGTTGATATCGGCCGCAAACGTGCATGGGGATCAAACGGCAGTAGAAGCAGTTTACCTAACTATCCGTGGGCGCAACCAGTGTTAGCAAGATACGGTTACGCAACCAGTTAATGGTTGACTTCTTCTAACAACTCATATATAATTAACTTAACATTATTAAAGGAGATCTATAATGACACAACCAACCCACGAAGAAATCGTATTGGCATTTAACAACTACTTGAAAGAGCATGCCTCTTTCGAAGAAAAAGGCGTAAAGGCAGCAGCTACTCGCGCACGTACAGCACTTGGTGATCTAGGCAAACTTACTAAAGAACGCCGCAAAGAGATCATTGAGAAAAAGAACGCAATGTAATAAAATAAAATATGAAAAAGACAGTCGCAGTAGTTGGAGCAGGTATCGCAGGTATCACTACTGCGTACTATCTTGCTCGTGAAGGTTATGATGTAACTGTTTACGAACAAGAACGCTACCCGGCAATGCGAACCAGTTTTGCCAATGGCGGACAGGTAAGCGTAAGCAATAGTGAAGTATGGACCACTTGGAGCAATGTTTTCAAAGGCATCAAATGGATGTTTAAAAAAGATGCTCCATTGTTGATGCGTCCTAAACTTGACTGGGCACAATTGAAGTGGATGGCTAAGTTCTTGTATCATACTGCTAAAGGTAGTTACGAAAAGAACACTGTTGACACTATCACTATGGGTCTAGAAGCTCGCAAGTTATACGAACAAATACAACAAGAAGAAGCACTAGACTTTGATCAAAGTAAATCAGGCATCTTACATTTTTATAAAGATTCCAAGTATTTTGACAATGCTGTTCGTGCTGGCGAATTGTATAGGAGCGCAGGTTGCGAATGGGATATATTATCCCCACTACAAACTACTAGTCTAGATTCTTCATTAAGTAATATACAAAACGTCGTGGGCGGAGCATGGACTAAGGATGACTTCACTGGAGACATACACAAGTTTTGTTATCAGCTTACCCAAGTGTTAGAAAATAAATACGGTGTTAAGTTTTACTACAACTGTGAAGTTGACGACATTACAGAATTGTTGTATAATGATGCTGTTGTTATTGCTAATGGAGTAGGAAGCACAAAGTTGGCAAAGACTATCGGCGATAGCTTAGACGTTTACCCTGTCAAAGGATATTCAATTACAATTAACAATGTCGATCCTAAGTACTTGCCTCGAGTAAGTTTGTTAGACGACCAAGCAAAGATTGTAACATCAAGTTTAGGTAATCGTTTTAGAGTAGCAGGTACAGCAGAGTTAGCAGGAGAGGACTATGATATTCGTAGAGATCGCATTCAGCCATTGTTGGATTGGGTACACAAAAACTTTCCCAATATCAACACACATGACTACACTCAATGGGCATGCTTGCGCCCGATGACTCCTAATATGATGCCTATTGTAAAGCAAAGCGATCGTAACCCTAAAGTGTTTTATCATGTAGGACATGGACATTTGGGATGGACACTTAGTCCGTCAACAGCAACAACTGTTGTTAATTTAATTAAAAAGGCAATCTAATGGATAATAGAATTAAAAATATACTGTTGAATGAAGGTATTCGGCAAGCGTCAACAGTAGAACTTATTGCAAGTGAGAACTTTGCAAGTGAAGCTGTTATGGAACTTGCTGGCAGTATTTTTACCAATAAGTATGCAGAAGGTTATCCAGGCAAGCGTTACTACAACGGCTGCGATAACATGGACGAAGTTGAAGAATTAGCAATCGAACAGCTGAAAGAGATCTACGGCTGTAACTTTGCAAACGTACAACCGCACTGTGGTGCAAATGCTAATACTGCTATCTATCTAGCATTTCTACAACCAGGAGATCGTATCTTAGGTATGGATCTAGCAAGTGGTGGACATTTGAGTCATGGTGCTCCTGTAAACATCTCAGGCAAAGTATACGAAGCTCATCACTACGGTGTAGACGAAGCAGGTTGGCTTGACTACGGTGCCATTCTTGCACAAGCAATTGAAGTAAAACCTAAGATTATTGTTGCAGGTGCAAGTGCATATCCTCGTCAAATCAATTGGGAAAAGTTTAGGCATATTGCAGATGTGGTAGGAGCATACCTACTAGTTGATATGGCACACTACTCAGGACTTATTGCAGGCAGTGCTTATCCTAGTCCTGTGCCATACGCAGATTTTGTTACAAGTACTACACACAAAACGCTACGTGGTCCACGTGGCGGCATTATTTTGTGGAATAAAGAAGAATACACTCGTAAGATCAATAGTGCTATCTTCCCTGGAACACAAGGTGGTCCGTTGATGAACATTATTGCTGCCAAAGCACAGGCGTTCGTAGAAGCAAACAATCCAGAGTTTAGACACTATGCGTGTCGTGTAATTGAAAACGCACAGGAAATGTGTGCAGTGTTTAATCAGCGTGGACTCAAAGTTCAAACAGGTGGAACAGACTCGCATATTATCCTAATGGATCTAAGTGAAAGCAAGTATAGTGGACGTGAAGCCGCTGATATGCTAGAAGCAAATGGCATCACTGTTAACAAAAACGGTGTACCTAATGATCCTCGCAGCTTTGTAGAGACAAGTGGTATCCGTATTGGTACAGCGGCAGAAACTACTCGCGGACACAACGAAATGTGGTTCCGTCAACTGGCACATAAAATTGCGGACATCTTAGAATGAGATTCTATGTGGGCACCTGCGAAATGAAATGGACCCACGAAGGGGACATAGAACAGCTCTGGATCCGGAGAGAACTAGGCGACGAGCTGTTCAAAGAAATCCAGCAAGATTATTATAAGCCAGTAATACTGCGTAGTGACAGTCAAACACTACCGGGCGATGTATATAAACGAGTTGATGTATATGTGGACATCGAAGACGCATATCGTGCTACGCTGTTTGCGCTACGATTTACACGAGCAAGGAAGGTAGAAAAACATGTTATGGACTGATTATAATATAGACCAAGCAGGTGATAACTTTAGAGTTGTTGGTGATTGGCCTGGCGAAGTCATGGGTAAGAAACAAGACGGCAGTGACAAAGGCTACGCATTGTATAGACCCGGAGATGTATTCATAGTAAACGAAGGCGGTTGGCTTTGTAAAGTAGAAGATGTAACAGCACTAATGATGAAATATGAAGCAGGTAAGGTAAAAGATGAAGTGTAAGGCAGGAGATATTGCTCGTATTATCTATTCCGTGCGTCCAGAGAACATCGGACGAGTTGTAAAAGTAGTTGAGTATATCGGTAAGTTTGAAGAAAAAGAACAGTGGCAGTTTAGAGGAATGCCTTGCCAAGCGCCTGTGCATGATCACTATTGGTGGATTGAAGCAGATGACTTGTCTAGTGGATTTGGTCCAAGCCCTAAGGCATACATTGCCGACACATGGCTAGAACCAATTCGCCCAGAAGGAGAGAAACGATCTACTTCAACAGAAGAAAAACTAAGAAGATACGAGCACGGTTGAAAAGAACTTGACATGTTCCTTTAAATGTGTTATAAATATACTTGTAATGTTGAAGCGATTTGACGACTGAACTGGACCCGGGGGCGGCACCCGGCATCTCCACCAAGTGTACATTTACTGAGTGTATAGTTGATGGGGATGAAGCAGGTATCGACAGGCAGGATAGAAGAGTGGAGTTACCGGGATCTAAGCGCCGTACCGCGAAGAAAACTATAATTGCAAACGAAAGTTACGCATTAGCAGCCTAAGGGCAGCTACGAGGTAGTTAGACCTTGTTACCAAACATAGCAGAGAGGGCAGCTTAGGCTGCTCTCTTTTTCACTAACCACGTTTATCTTAGTAGAAACACTGAGATGATAAGTAAATTGTCAATTAAGACAGAAAAAGGAAACTAACTAAAATGAATACTACTACAATGATGATGGTTGCCGCAGTGGCAATGATTAGCACAGCCGCAGTGGCAGGTGACTACGACAATACAGCAGTAAAATTGACTGCACAATCTGATGCTTACTCTATTAGCGTCAAAGCACCAGAAACAGGTGCAACTGAATTTGCTGTTAGCGTAACAACAGCACCAGTTGATGTAACTGCTACTTGGAGCCGTGAAGGCGCAGTAGACAACTATGCATTAAAAGCTGGTAAAGAAGTTGAAGTAGTTGGTCCAGTATATGCAGGCGCAAATGCAGAGTTTACATTCGGTGACAGCTATACTTCAAAGACACGCACTGTAGTTGCAACTCCATATGTTGGCGTAGCACACGCAATGGGCCAATTGACACCGTATGCAGAAGTTGGCTATTCATTCAAGTCAACAACTAACGATGTACTTGGCTTTGCTCGCAATGACTCATATCTAGAAGTTGGTGCAAGCTATGCAGTAACTCCAGCAATGGCAGTTAAACTAAGCGTGTCAGAAACACGTGACATTAACTTTAAAAATGCTGGTGACAAGAACGCAACAGTAGGCATTACTGTTAAATTCTAAACTACGGGGATAGGCTATACGCCGTCCGAACTAAAGAGGCTTTTCGGAGCCTCTTTTTTAATTGGTAAAAGCAATTATTGCTATAGAAAAATACAATAGAAAATTACTGAATAATAGTAGATTTCTATTGTAAATACATGTATAATTACATTTTGTGAGTAATTAAATTATTAAGGAGACACACAGATGATCGAAGGATTCAAAGCACCATGCGTGGTGTTCAAAACTCGTGTTCGCGATGAAAGCATTGGCGGACCTAACCCTTTCCGTTGGGAAGATGTAACTAGCGATAGTATTTTAAAAGGCAAACGTGTAGCAGTGTTTAGCTTGCCAGGTGCATTTACACCTACTTGCTCTACATATCAGCTGCCAGGCTTTGAAGAAAAGTACGAAGAAATCAAAAGCATGGGCATTGACGAAGTATATTGTATTTCAGTCAACGATGCGTTTGTTATGAACGCATGGGCCAAGGCACAAGAAATTAAAAACGTAAAAGTTATTCCAGATGGTTCAGGCAACTTTACTCGCTTTATGGGTATGTTGGTTGGTAAGAACCATGTAGGCTTTGGCAACCGTAGCTGGCGCTATATGGCAGTGTTCAACGACGGTGTTGTAGAGAAGTGGTGGCAGGAACCTGGCATTAACAACGACGGCACTGACGAAGATCCATACGGTGAAACAACTCCGGAAAATATGGTAGAATATCTAAGCTCGGTTAAATAAGTTTTAACAAATAAAAAGGCTCTTCGGAGCCTTTTCTTATAGCTAAATAATATGGGCACATTATTTAGAGAGGGCACAATATGCAACAGAACGAGTATGACGTAACTGTCATTAAAGTAGTCGACGGGGATACCGTAGACGTAGATATCGATCTAGGATTTGGCGTTTGCTTAAAAGACGAGCGTGTACGCATCATGGGCATTGATACTCCCGAGTCACGCACAAGTGACAGAGTAGAAGACTTGTTTGGCGAAGCAGCTAAAGCAAGACTAAAAGAACTTATGAAGCACGGCGGCAAACTTATTACTACTGAAGACAAGAGTGGCGAAGATATGAAGGGCAAATTCGGACGTATCCTAGGAGACTTCAAAGTAGAATACAATGGCGAGATGAGACGAGTAACTGAAATTATGGCAGAAGAAGGACATTGCGTTCCTTACTTTGGTGGATCAAAAGATGATACTCAAGCAGCGCACGAAGTCAATAGAGCTCGTTTGTTAAACGAAGGTGTTGTAAGTCGTGAAGACTATGACGCTGCCGTTGCTAAAATGGCAAAATAAAAGTTGACAACTAACTAAACTCCTGCTATACTATTAAGATAGTAACAACAAAGCAGGAGTTTAATTTTGACTATGCATTTAGTTGGTCCGTACATGACCACAACCAATTATCGCAAGGCCAAACAGAAAAAGCGTACAAAGGCACAACAAGAACAGTTCGAGCAGTCACATCGAGAGTACAACAAAAGTATGAAACGCATGGGCTGTCATGATCAAATGATGAGTCTAGCAGACTACGATCTGTATGTGCGCGGCATGTACAAGCCAAAACTCAAAGGCGTGTATACTGCACCTGAAAACAAGCCCTATCGCCGCGAAACACCAG
>Ga0209137_1001573_pt1 | contig 21385 bp, 17 predicted proteins | sample SaaInl5LU_22_DNA_FD_184642 | JGI IMG/M metagenome (GOLD analysis project Ga0209137, IMG submission 184642) | Marine microbial communities from expanding oxygen minimum zones in the Saanich Inlet - ESP_105LU_22_DNA (SPAdes) (version 2) | ecosystem: Environmental > Aquatic > Marine > Intertidal...
TAACCACCTTCTTCAATTGCTTAGACGACCACACATCATGTTCGCCCGGGGCGATATTCAGATCGCCAACCAATACGAGGCGGTCATTTTTTTGGGTCGCCGCAAAATTGGCTTCCATCTCATCCAGAAACTGCAATTTATGCGCAAACTTGTCGTTGATTTCCGGGTCAGGTTCATCACCGCCAGCCGGAACATAAAAATTATGAATGGTGACCGGGCCAGTTTTGCGCTTTAACGTTACCGCAACATGACGGCCATCGCCCTTTTCGCAGTAATTAATAATTTGCGTACTCTCGAACGCTTGCCGGCTAATGGTAGCGACACCGTGATAACCCTTAAAGCCATTTACGGCTTGATGTTCAAAGCCCAATTTACGAAACACCTTGGTCGGGAAACTATCTGTCTGGCATTTGATTTCCTGCAGACAAATGACATCGGGATTATACTCTTCAATAAGTTTCTCTACCAAGTTTGCCCGCAACCTGACCGAGTTGATATTCCAACTTACAATACGCATTCAGCGCCCTCCAAATATCTAACTTTAAAACAGGTTAAACGAGCGACCGGTAATTGAGACAGGCCAGCGACCCATGGCAAATAATCGGTACTTCATAAAGACGGGGTTCGTTTGCAATGCATCTATATCCATCTCTTCACCGGCTAGACTGGCATTGGCTTGATAGGCTGCCAACGCCAATATTGCACCGTAGGCCGCTTGCTGGCCCGCGCCGATTAGCAATTCTATAATGTCGTCGCTTGGCTCATCGGTTAAAGATAAGGCTTCCTCGGCCGCTTCGCGAAGCGGCTCTGTCAGTTCGGCCGCTAAGTGGGTAAGCAGTATTTGCAGGCCTTCAGCGCTCACAACTTGCAGAGCGTCTTGCGTTAATCCAGCGCGCAATTGTTCTTCCGTTTCCCACGCTTCACTATTCATATCCATGGAGCGAGCTGTATAAATAGCATCGTCCCAATCGGGAATGATCGCGACATCGGCATCCGGAAAACCAAGTTCACTTAAATAGTGTTCGCAGAAATTTCGGAGATCGTCGTGCATATTTTCACCGACCTGCATATACCAATCGGCACGCACAATTTCACTGATAAAACTTTTCAGCCAATTCAGGATTGGCACTTCGGCTTCTAGAGCCATTAACGATTCCGGATCTGCGTCCCATGTTTCAGTCTCATCATTATTCATTTTTTAATAATCATCACTTTCATCTTCGTCGACGAAGAATAAACTATTGGGAAGATCCGCAACAGGTTGGAAGTTTCTTAAAATCACGTCAGTGGTTTGACCTTGAATATCTACCACGCGCCATCCGCGCAAGGCCATGCTTGGGTAAGTGAAGGTTAGTTTTAACGACCCTTCCAAACTGTCCTCTTCGGCGAGTAACACATAAAATCGACTATCGGTTAATTCAATCTCGCGCACCATTCCTGTTCCCTGGATATCACCAGGCGACGTAAGGAACTGACCTAAGGGAGACGCTTTTAAAGGAAACCGGTTGGCCTCTGCCCCGGGGCCCTCTTGTATGTTTAACCAGCGGCCGTCTGCAATGATGATTTGTGAATTGGGCGCGTCGAAAACAAATTTCATTTTCCCGGGCTGTTTAAAATAAAACGTTCCACGAGCTTGGCGACCATCCATGGAGATCTGAGTGAAGCGACCTTGCGCGGCCTTCAGGTTTTGAAAGTATAGCGATGCGCTCTCGAGCGCGATTTCGTGTCGCTCATTTCCGCCCACCGGCTTGGTGGTATCCTGAGCTATGCTTGGCGCGATGCTACCAGATAGTAAAAACCCAACAACTATTATGCGCAGCAAAAACTGCTGTCTATTGACCATTAGTGTTTCCCCACTAAAATTTCTCGCTTACCCGCGTGGTTCGCTGGGCTTATAATGCCCTGATCTTCCATTTGTTCTATCAATCGCGCGGCTCGATTATAGCCGATCTGCAAACGCCGCTGAACATAGCTAGTAGACGCTTTTCCGTCGCGTGTAACAATAGCGACGGCCTCATCATACAGAGCATCGGTGTTAGCACTAGGCCCGTCGCCGGCCGTTAATTCTTCAGGCTCTTCGGTAACGCTCTCAATATATTCGGGCACACCTTGTTGTTTGAGGAAATTGACCACGCCCTCAACTTCTACATCTGAAACAAACGGACCATGAACGCGCTGTAAACGACCGGCGCCGGACATGAACAGCATATCACCTTGACCTAATAATTGCTCCGCGCCTTGTTCGCCCAACACTGTACGACTATCTATTCGCGATGTTACTTGGAAAGAAATCCGGCTTGGGAAGTTTGCCTTGATCGTACCCGTTATCACATCGACGGATGGGCGTTGCGTCGCAGTAATCAGGTGTACGCCCGCAGCACGCGCCATTTGCGCAAGGCGCTGAACCGCATTTTCGATTTCCTTACCGGCCACCATCATTAGATCGGCCATCTCATCAATGATCACAACAATGAATGGGACTGTCTCGGGCTGAATTTCTTGGTCTTCAAACAGAGCCTCGCCGGTTTCTCGATTAAAGCCGGTCTGTACTCGGCGGCTAAGCGTTTCACCTTTGGCGATGGCTTCGCGCATCCGTTCGTTATAACCTTCAATATTCCGAACGCCGACTTTCGACATTTTGCGATATCGGTTTTCCATTTCTTGTACGACCCATTTCAAAGCTACAACCGCCTTTTTGGGCTCGGTAACAACGGGGGCCAATAGGTGTGGGATGCCATCATAAACAGACAGCTCAAGCATCTTTGGATCGACTAGGATCATTCTACATTCATCCGGCGTCATGCGGTACAAGATCGAAAGTATCATCGTATTAATACCAACGGACTTACCAGAGCCAGTTGTACCCGCCACGAGTAAGTGGGGCATTTTTGTTAAATCAGCCAGAACAGGCTCGCCGCCAATATCTTTCCCGAGTGTTAAGGTTAGTTTTGATTTGCTTTTTTCAAAGTCTTTACTGGCGAGGAGTTCTTTTAAAGCAACGAGCTCGCGGTTAAGATTAGGTAGCTCGATGCCGATCGCATTTGCGCCGGGAACCGTAGCGACGCGGCAGGCGATAGAACTCATAGAGCGCGCAATGTCATCGGCCAAACCCACAACACGCGATGAACGCACGCCAGCAGCTGGTTCAAATTCATAGAGAGTTACCACTGGGCCTGGGCGAACTTTCGTGATTGTTCCCCTGACGCCGAATTCGCTTAATACATTCTCTAACATTCGGGCGTTGGTTTCGAGCGCTGTTTTATCAACTTGATTGGCAATTCGAGACTTATGCTCGGTGAGTAAATTCAACGGTGGCAATTTATATTTTTTATCACTACCAAAGCGCAATGACGGCTGTGCTTCTTTCGCGCCGCGACTACCTGGCTTAGGCTTCGGTTTGCGCGTTTCAACTTCTACTGTGCCTGTAGCAAACTGATCGCCTGTAACATCAACGGCTCCGTAAACGGTTTCGTCGTCGTCATCATCTTCTGCATATATGTCGTCGTTATCATCTTGGTTTGAGTAGTCATCGGATGGTGCATAGCTGCGTTGCGATAAGGGCGCAATAATGCGCGATACCCAATGGCTGGCGGCAATATAGTAACGCCGAAGTGTTGCGGAAGCGATTGCCGCGCGTCCGATTAGCTTCGGTGCGCTAGCCAGCACCTTAAGCGTTTTGCGTGTCCAACCAGCAGCATATAATGTCAGCCATAGCCCAAGCGCGGCGAAGCAAATGCTGACTACAAATTCTGTCTCGACGTTTGAGAACTCGAGGCCAAGTAAAGCAAAGTTATCGAAAATCCCAGCCGAGAAAACTTGACCGATGGCCCCGCCAATTTGTGCTCCGTCATGATTCTCATAATACGGCCATGCCGCGAGCGCGATGGAGCTGAACAAGACGGCGGCTAAACTAGCGACGACCCGTAAGGATGAAAATGATATTTGAGTATGGCGGATACGTCGCCATCCAAAAGCACCGATTGCTGGGAACAGAGCGAGCCCGCCCCAGCCCCAAATTTGTAAAAACAGGTCACTGGTATATGCGCCCAAAACGCCGAGATAATTTTGGGTGGGGCTATTGGAGGCTACGTTCCAGCTATCGTCAAATGGGTCATATGTCATCAAGGCAATTAGTAAGCCCAGTAGCGCGAGCAGGATCATGACACCGAACAACTCGATTAGTCGAACTCCAAGCCATGACCGGAGACTTAACATCCAATTCGCTATTTTTTCACGCATGTTGCTCATTGGCTGGCTCTTGTTTCTAATTGCGTAGTGGCTCGGCTTGGTTTTGGTGACTTGGCGGCATAACTGGATAGGCTGTCATGGAGTTTTCGAAGTGCGGCGTCTGTTTGCTCAATCGGGTTGACAAGGGCTACGCGGATATAGGCGTCAGCCGGATTATAGCTGGTTCTATCTTCTAAGGTTTCATCCCGAGCTAAAAAAGCCCCCGGTAAAACCTTTATCCCAGAGCTCGACCAAATGTGCTTCGTTGCCCCGACACTATCTCCTACATTCAGCCATAAAAAGAAACCACCTGCGGGACGGTAAAAGCCAAAGTCATTTCCAAAGATAGCTTCGGCGATATCAAACTTTTGTTGATAAAGCGCGCGATTATCGGCCACGTGCTCGTCGTCACCCCATGCTAGGGCCGCAGCACGTTGAGCCGGCGTTGGGCATTGCGGGCCCGCGATCTGCCGTAGCGCCAGAAACCTATTCATGATGGTTTTTCCGCCGGTACAAAAACCTGACCGTAAACCAGATAGGTTCGAGCGTTTCGATAAAGAATGAAAAACAATAAATGGCGCATCATCCATTTCATTTTCTGGAACGCATTCTAGCATCGAAGGTGGTGGAGATGCTTCTAGTTTGCGATCAAAAATTTCGCTGTAACATTCATCCAATAAAACGATGAAGTTATAATGGCGTGCCTTGGCAAGCAGCTTGGTTAAGTATTGCTTCTCCGCGACGGCGCCCTGCGGGTTCGCCGGTGAACACAAAAAGAAGCACTGGCAACGTTGATATTGGTCTTCTGAAATAGCGTCCAAGTCAGGTAGGAAATTCGTTTCTATCGAGGCGCGCATATACATCGGCTCGGCGTTGCTGGCCAAAGCCGCTGCGGCATAAACTTGATAAAACGGATTGGGGATGAGAACGAGTCCGTTTTCTTTTTGCGGAGCAATTTGTGCGGCCAGAAAAAGACCTTCACGGGTGCCATTCAGTGGCAGAATTTGCGTGTCTGGATTGATATGGGTGTCGGATATCTTAAAGCGACGCTTTAGCCACCCGTGAGCCGCGGACCTAAATTCTGGCAAACCAGCTATGGCCGGATAGTTTGAATATCCATTCGTATCCATCAAGGCCTTCAACACAAATTCGGGTGCTGGGTGACTTGGCTCTCCAAGTGATAGCGATATTTCCGGCCCCCCCGGTTCAGCTTGCGCCAATATCTGACGTAAGCGAAAAAAGGGAGAAGGCGGAAGGGCTGTGAAACGCCCTAAATCCATAATTTACCTCCAAATAGACGTGTCCCAGAACGGGAAACCTAAGAGCTGTGTCTCTCAGATTTCCTATTCGGTTTATAAGACTGATACTAGCCCAGTCTCGCTATGGAGGTCAAAGCCTGTAATCGTTTACAGGGCTTTTCCGTGTCTTTAATTTAGCCGGTATTATGGCTCATTAGCGAACGTCAGGCTCGGAGGCAATGCTGTGGATTGCGAGATCCGCGCCCATGTGTTCTTCCTCTTCGGTCATACGAATACCAATCACAACTTTTAAGACACCATAAGTAAGTGTGCCTGCGATGATTGCAAAGGTGATGCCGCCAAGGGTTCCGATAATCTGCGACATCAAGCTGACGCCACCAAGTCCACCAAGGCTCTCGAGGCCGAAAATACCAGCGGCAATACCGCCCCAAGCGCCGGCAAGGCCGTGCAGTGGCCAGACACCTAGAACGTCATCGATTTTTAATTTCTCTTGGCAGAAGTTGAAGAAAAATACGAAAAGTCCGCCAGCAATCGCGCCAGTGATGAGCGAACCAATTGGGTGCATGACGTCTGAACCCGCACAAACAGCGACTAGGCCAGCCAAAGCACCGTTATGCACGAAGCCTGGGTCCAAGCGACCAATCCAAAGAGCGGCAAGAATTCCACCAATCATTGCCAATAGTGAGTTAACCGCAACCAGGCCAGAAACCCCCTCTAATGATTGTGCGCTGACAACGTTAAAGCCGAACCAACCAATACAGAGTAACCATGAGCCAAGCGCCAACCATGGAATGGAAGACGGTGGAAAGCTGCGCCCCTTAGGGCCATAACGGCCAGTTCTGGCGCCAAGGAATATGACGGCCATTAGAGCTACCCAACCACCAAATGCGTGCACAACCACGGAGCCGGCAAAATCATGGAAACCTGCGCCAAAGTTAGCTTCCAAGGCGTCTTGGATGCCAAAGTTGCCGTTCCATATAATGCCTTCAAGAAAGGGATATGCGAAACCAACAAGCATGGCCGATGCGATAAGTTGTGGGCCGAAACGAGCACGCTCAGCAATACCACCAGAAATAATTGCAGGAATAGCCGCGGCAAAGGTTAAGAGAAAAAAGAACTTAATCAGTGTAAGCCCTTGTGGGCCGTAGGTTTCTCCACCCTCGGACCCGCTGATTACGCTTGCGGAGCTGAAGAAATCGATACCATAAGCAACACTGTAACCAATTAGGAAATAGGCAAGCGTTGAGATACCGAAATCCGATAGTATTTTGACCATCGCGTTAACTTGGTTCTTTTTGCGAACCGTTCCAACTTCTAAAAAAGCAAAACCCGCATGCATAGCAAATACGAGAATGGCGCCCATTAAAATGAAGAATACGTCTCCACCAGTACTTAAATCCATAATTATACCCCCTGGTAAGTTAAATTTTGTGGTCCCCACCACGTATTGTTAGTTAGGTACATACAGAAACTATGCCGTAAAAAGGGTTTGGTTGCGGGAGCCCGCCAACCAACCGCGCCTATTTTTTGGGCAAAGCTAGCCCGGGCGTCTAATTTTTAGGCAGAATCGGTCTGGTTTTGGGGTCGCTAACGAAATGACAAGCCGGCGGCCTCTGCGAATAATCTCTGAGGCCAACCATTAAGACCAACCATTAAGACCAACCATTAAGACCAACCATTAAGACCAACCATTAAGACCAACCATTAAGACTAACCATTAAGACTAACCATTAAGCTCAGCCTAATGTGCCCCTATTCCTTGTCGGGTAACGGCTTAGCCCTTATAACGATTGCATGACAAGCAATTCCTCATCTACCAAAGCGACCAGTTCAGCGGGTTTAACGCCAGCGATAGATATAATTTTAGCTGGTAGTGGAACGAGCGCAGGCATCGCCGCGATTGCCCTATCGCAGGCAGGGTTCAATGTTGCGTATCATATGCGGGAATATAAAGACGATCCCGATCAGGATGACTGGTCGTCGGTGGTTGCGCTGAGTAAGGCGGCCGTGAATATGTTGACGCGCCTCGGCATAATAAATGATAGCACCAAGAGCCAGCCGCTGGAGCGCATGAAGTTAGACCAGCGCTACGCGCAAAGTGTATCTGGAAAACTAGAATTTACCGATCCAAACGGTTTGGCGCGGGTATTTTCGAACACACAATTATATAAAGCTGTCCATGACCAGTTGCTGAAAACCAAGCTGACGTCTCTAGCGGCACCGATACAATCTTATGAGAATTTTGAAGCAACACTGACCGATGGCTCAAAAGTCAAAGCGCGATTATGCGTTGACGGTTCGGGACGACATTCAACATTACGCAAAGCGGCGGGTATTAACTGTAAGACAGATGATTACCAGCAAGACGCAATTGTTACATGGGTTGAGCACGCCAAATCGCACCAAGATCAAGCCTTACAGTTTTTTACATCGACCGGTCCTTTGGCCTTGCTTCCTCTTCCCGATGCAAGCGTGTCGTCTGCCGATACGGCGCGAACCCGTTCGGCGCGAACCCGTTCGGCACTGGTCTGGTCACAAGACCGGCCACGGGCAAAAGCTTTACTATCTGTTTCACCGGAAATGTTTATCGAGGTGCTGAGCGAAGAGATAGGCGATTGTCGTGGCGCTATTCACACCATCGGCCCGCGCCTCAGCCAGCCGTTGCAATATTTATTGGCGGATAGTTTTATTGCGCCAGGCTTAGTTTTGATCGGTGATAGCGCGCATATCGTTCACCCGCTCGCAGGGCAAGGTCTGAACTTAACCTTGAGGGACATAGCACAACTTGTGGATTGTCTTTGCGACGCGAAACGGCTTGGATTGGATTGGACGAGTGAGATTGTGTTGGAGCCGCATTCGATTGAGCGGCGTGCAGATGCCAGCTTAACCCTTGCCCTGACGCATCAATTGCAAAGTTTATTTAAGCCGAAAAACAAGTTATCTCAGATGATCCGATCCAGCGCGATGCATGCTGCAAATTACGCGATATCTAGGAACGAACGATTGGGTAAATCCGTGTTAGGACAGGCCGATCAGGGCATAGGTTTGACACCTAAGCTGATGCAGGATCTTGCCGAGTAATATCATTTGGCTAGATGTTTATTCGCTAAGAGGGCGCGCTTCCTCGGCTAGCAAAATCGGGATACCATCGCGGATTGGAAAAGCTAGATTGGCACCTTTAGAAATTAACTCCTGCCTCTCACGATCATAATGCAGCGTCTCATGTGTGACGGGGCAAACCAAAAGATCAAGCAAGGCCATGTCCAAATCGTCATCTGATTTATTTTGCGTCGTGTTATTTTCATCCGCCATAATTTTCAGTGCCTATCTTCTGCTGTGTAATGTTCAATATCGTTAAGTCTAATAATAAATATTACTGGAACGGATGATCATTTTCAGAACCGGGTTCTAGACCACGAGCCAGTGCCATTTCAGTCAGCGCGATGAGTATTTCATTACGCTCACCGAGCGAGTTCGCCTCGAGCATGGCTTGCTTCTCTCGCATACCAAACGGGCTAATCATACTTAATGAATTAACCAGTGCTTCGTTGGACGAGCTTTCAACCGATTCCCAATCTACCGACAACCCACTAGCATCAAGGTAGCGCCGTAACACGTCAATCAACCCATCACGATTTACATCAAAAGAACCTGCATCAACAATTAGGTCATCCGCATAGGGTTCAAAATTAGCGTTTACTTGACGGTACGGTGTCGTCACAGGTAATTCGTCCACCACTGAAAACCGGCACACGCCCGTCACTGAAATAATCATGCGCCCATCTTCAGCTTCGCTGAATGAGCTGATCCGCCCCAAACACCCGACCGGCGCAAGGCGATCCGTATCATCATCCATAGGCTGGATCATTCCAAGGTAGCGACCACGCCCGAGCGCATCATCCAGCATCTGCAGGTAGCGCGGCTCAAATATATTTAGCGGCAGTTGCCCGCGCGGCAGCAGTAACACTCCGGCCAATGGAAATACGGGAAAGCTACTTGGTAATTCGGATATTTTCATTTCACTAACTGACATCTAACTAAATAATAACGACGACAAACGCCGGCGCCCTTCAACGGTGATTGGATCTTCATTCCCGAACGCTTGAAACAAAGTCACCAATTGTTTGCGTGCAGCTCCCTCATCCCAGTCTCGGTTCAAGGTAATAATTTCTAATAGCGCGTCGACCGCATCTTGATTGCGTTGCGCTGCTTGATAGGCCAAAGCCAAATCAAAACGTGCTTGATGATTATTGGGATCAGCAACAATCGCGGCTTCTAATTCAGCAAAGTCACCTGACGCAGTTTCGGCTTGCCGTGCCAGATCAAGCGCCGCTTGAGCCGCAAGTATCGGTGCACTATCGCGTTTCATGCCGGGCACTTGCGCCAACGCTTGCTCGGCTTGGTCGAGTTGCCCGACTGCCGTGAAGCATTCACTTAAGCCACCTATCGCCACCAGATGGTCCGGATTATTCTGCAGTATTTGCGCATAGCTTTGTGCGGCACCGCCAAAGTTTTGTTCAGCGAACGCAGCCTGCGCGTGTTCTAAAAGTTGCTCTTCTGGACTTGGGCCTAGCGTCTCACCCATACTCTTTTCAATAAATTCTCTGATTTGGCTTTCTGGAATGGCCCCTGAAAAACCATCAACGGGCTGGCCATCCTTAAAAGCAAAAACTGCTGGAATAGATTGCACCTGAAGTTGCTGGGCAACGGCCGGCTCTTCATCGATGTTCATCTTTGCTAGGCGAACGGCACCATTGCTTTCCTGTACTATTTTCTCGAGCACTGGCGTCAGCTGTTTACAAGGTCCGCACCAAGGCGCCCAAAGATCCAGCAGCACGAGCTGAGACTTGGATGCTTCTATAACATCATTCATAAAGCTCGCCGTTGTGACGTCAATAACAGTTTGAGTGTCAGCTTGTTGCATTGCTCTGGAACCTCCTAAGGGTTCCGCGGCACCATCCAGATCGGGCTCTAACCCTGTTTCATTGTCAGAAGGCGTCGTATTCATAATGTTTCCTTTTCTCTCTCTATAACATGGGAATTTTTCCGCTAAAGTCCAGCCCCAAGGCGAAGTAATACCGATATTACGAAAACACTTGTCAAATGCCCAACTCTGGTGCATAACCCCCTTGTTTTGGAGCGTCGTTTCCATTAGCGAGCGGGCGTAGCTCAGGGGTAGAGCACAACCTTGCCAAGGTTGGGGTCGTGAGTTCGAATCTCATCGCCCGCTCCAATTCATTCTGCCTTTCCGATATTCGGATAGATCTTCCTGTGCGGAGCCTCAATATCTCTTGGGCGGAGCCTCAATATAAAGATCAAGTCATATAAGACCAAAAAAAGCCGCGTAGGCGGATAGCAGACAAATTTTTCCGAAACATTAAGACGCGCCGTTCAATGTCTGGCAAATTCCCAATATGCATTTAGCCCATAGAGCAGATGCCTCAGCCAATCGAGTATTGCCTGAGGGCTTTTCATCATGAGCATCATCACCCCTAAAACCTTTACCCCTAAAACCTTTGAGGTTGCTTATAGGTTGCTTATACGCCCAGTATTTGCAGGCTATATGGTGCCTAATTCGAGATGAGCCCGCGTTCTATCAGCTTGTCTATTATGTAGTCTGCTGCAGCATCTGGCGTCATCGCTTCCGTATTAACCGTGATCTCTGGATTTTCCGGCTCTTCATATGGGCTGTCAATTCCGGTGAAGTTTTCAATCTCTCCAGCTCGGGCCTTTTTATACAGCCCCTTTGGATCGCGTTCCTCGGCAACTTTCAACGATGTGCTTACGAAAATCTCAATAAACTCACCATCCGGCAATCTCTCTCTAGCTAGGCGCCGCTCTGCGCGGAAAGGAGAGATAAAAGATACGAGTGTAATCAATCCAGCATCTGCCATGAGATAGGAAACCTCGGATACCCGACGAATATTTTCAACCCTGTCTGCATCTGTAAAGCCGAGGTCACGGTTCAAGCCGTGGCGAACATTATCACCATCGAGTAAATAACTATGCCGTCCGCGAGCCAGCAATTTGGCTTGAAGCGCATTTGCAATGGTTGATTTGCCAGAGCCAGACAACCCAGTAAACCACAATACGGCTGGTTTCTGACCTTTCTGAGCAGCATGTGCATCTCTATCAACGCTCACGGCCTGCCAATGAACATTGTCAGCGCGTCGCAATGAAAATTTAATCATGCCCATACCCACGGTCGCATGCGTGATCCGGTCGATTAGGATGAAACCACCAAGCTCACGATTGCTCTCATAGGCTTCAAACGCTATTTGACGGTCGAGTGACAGTGTCGTTAGACCAATTTCGTTTAGCTCCAGCGTCTTTGCAGGCAAGGTTTCTAAAGTGTTGATATTTACCTTATGCTTCGGCGAGTTGACGATTGCTGTCGCAGTTTGGCTAGCCAATTTAAAGGTATAAGGCCGCCCCGGTAACATGGCATCATTATCCATCCAAAGAATATGCGCTTCAAACTGGTCGGATACTTCAACCGGCGCGTCGGATGTTGTGATTACATTTCCGCGCGAGATATCAATCTCGTCGTTCAAAGTTAGTGTAACGGATTGCCAGACCTCTGCCTGTTCGCGATCGCTATCACCAACATAGATTTGATCGACAGTGCTTGTCTGCCCGCCTGGCAAGACGCGTATCGCATCGCCTTTTTTAATGCTACCCGATGAAATGCTCCCGCAGAACCCACGGAAGTCTAAGTTAGGGCGGTTAACCCATTGTATAGGAAGGCGGAAGTCAGCATCCGGATCCCGCGCGATAATTGGAACATTCTCTAAATGCTCCATTAAATGCGGACCTTTATACCAAGGCATTTTCTGGCTTGATTCCGTAATATTCTCGCCAGCCAGAGCCGACATCGGGATTGCCGTTATGGTTTCTATGTTCAGGGCTTTTGCAAACTCGGTAAACTCAGCCACGATTTCGTCGAAACGCTCTTGTTTATAGTCCGCCAGGTCCATTTTATTGACCGCGAGCACGACCTGCCGAATACCAAGTAGAGACACGATAAATGCGTGACGACGGGTTTGTGTTAGAACGCCACGTCGCGCATCAATAAGCAAAATCGCAAGGTCGGCTGAAGATGCACCAGTCGCCATATTACGCGTATATTGTTCATGGCCGGGCGTATCGGCAACGATAAACTTGCGTTTTTCAGTAGAGAAAAAACGATAGGCCACATCGATGGTAATGCCTTGTTCACGCTCTGCAGCAAGTCCATCGACCAATAACGCAAGGTCGATTTCTCCACCTTGGGTGCCACTGGCTTTGGAATCGCGCTCTAAGGCAGCCAATTGATCTTCAAAAACGAGTTTAGACTCGTATAACAACCGGCCAATTAATGTTGACTTTCCATCATCTACGGAACCGCAGGTGATAAAACGCAATAGAGATTTATTTTCTTGGGCTTTTAGGTAAGCGCTGATATCGCTCGAAATTAGATCATCTTTATGTGCCATTAGAAATAGCCCTCCTGCTTCTTCTTCTCCATTGAGGCGGACTGGTCATGGTCAATAACCCTCCCTTGACGCTCCGATGAAGTGGTCAAAAGCATTTCTTGGATGATCTCTTCTAACGTGTTGGCGGTGCTCTCAACAGCACCGGTAAGTGGATAGCAGCCGAGTGTTCTAAAGCGAACCGATTTCATCATCGGCGTTTCATCTGGTTCAAGCGGCATGCGCTCATCATCAACCATGATTAAGCCACCATCGCGTTCAACAACAGGGCGTTCGGCTGCGAAGTAAAGAGGCACAATCGGAATAGATTCACGATGGATATATTGCCAAATATCGAGTTCTGTCCAATTAGACAGCGGGAAGACCCGTATCGATTCACCCTTATTTTTTCGTGTATTATATAAAGACCATAATTCTGGACGTTGGTTTTTCGGGTCCCAACGGTGTTGCGCAGAGCGGAACGAAAACACGCGTTCCTTGGCGCGGCTTTTTTCTTCATCACGGCGCGCTCCACCAAATGCGGCATCAAAGCCATGCTTATCAAGGGCCTGTTTCAAGCTATCGGTCTTCATCACATCCGTATGAACCGTTGAGCCATGGGAGAATGGGCCGATGCCTTGGCGAACACCCTCTTCATTAATATGTACAATTAAATTAACGCCGAGCTTTTTCGTGATGTTGTCACGAAATTCGATCATTTCTTTGAATTTCCAGGTTGTATCGACGTGCATCAGCGGAAATGGCGGTGGCGAAGGATAGAAAGCCTTCATCGCAACATGCAACATAACCGCGCTATCTTTACCCACCGAGTAAAGCATTACAGGATTTTCAGCCTCTGCAACCACTTCTCGCATGATGTAAATTGCTTCGGCTTCAAGTCTATCTAGATGGGTAAGCATTGGGAGATCCTAACCTTGACGCACAAACCACAGAAAATCTATGTATATTAACAGAAACTACACGTAACATATGCAGAATAGATGGAAACGTCAATGACGTTATGATTCTAAACACTCTTTTCCTCTACAACCGTTAGTCGGCCACGAGTATCATACTTGCAAACAACAATAAAGAGGGGCTGACTATAAACCTGCATCCACCCCATAACGCAAACTTCGAATGACTAGGGTTGCGCCGAAATGGCGCAATCTCGGGCACATCCTTGGCTTGGAAAAATCTTTGCTCTGTGCGTTAATGTTGCATTAAACTTAGGGTTAAGGGGAGAGAACCTATGTTGGCTAGCTACACATCGCCATGGATGAGCGAAGATTTGACGATATTTCAAGATGCCGTCAAAAAGTTTTATACGAAGGAATTTGCACCGCAATCCGATAAGTGGACCAAGCAAGGTTATGTTGATCGTGAAGCTTGGCTACAAGCTGGCGAAGCCGGCATCTTATGCGCTTCTATACCCGAAGAATATGGCGGTGCGGGAGGTAACTATGCGCATGAAGCAATTTTGGCTGAGGAGCAGGAACGTTGTGCCGTCGCGGGCTTCGGCAATATCGTTCACTCGGCGATATGTGCGCATTATTTTCTTAGTTACGGCACCGAAGAACAGCGCCAAAAATGGTTGCCGCGCATGGCAACGGGCGAGCTAGTTTGTGCGATTGCAATGACGGAGCCTGGAACGGGGTCTGATCTTCAGGCGGTCAGGACGACAGCCCGAAAAGAGGGCAATCAATATGTCATTAACGGTTCTAAGACATTCATCAGTAATGGCCAATCAGCCGACTTAGTTATTGTCGTGTGCAAAACCGATACGAGCCAAGGCGCTAAAGGTATATCCTTGATGATTGTTGAGACTGCCGAAGCAGATGGATTTCGACGTGGTCGCAACTTAGAGAAAATGGGCCAGCACGCCGCCGACACATCTGAATTATTTTTTGACGATGTGAAGGTACCCATGAGTAACTTATTGGGCGAGGAAGAAGGCCGGGGCTTTTACCAATTGATGCAGCAGTTGCCGCAAGAACGCCTCATCATCGCCAATCAAGCGGTTGCTTCGATGGAGCGCGCTATCGAACTTACGGTTGATTATACTAAACAGCGTAAGACTTTTGGTAATGCCGTTTTTGATTACCAGAACACACAGTTTAAATTGGCTGAGTGCAAAGCCGATTGGATGGCCGCGCGTTCGATGGTTGATATGTTGACCCTGCAATTATTGCGCGGTGAACTTGATGCCAATACGGCGGCCGCGGCAAAGTTTTGGTGCACGGAGCGCCAATGCGATACGATCGATACATGCCTTCAGATGTTTGGTGGCTATGGCTATATGGATGAATATCCTATTAGCCGGATGTATTCTGACGCCCGTGTCCAACGCATTTATGGCGGTTCCAACGAAATCATGCGCATGCTCGTAGCCCGCACGCTTTAGACTGTGAGATTTAAAACCGTGAGACTTTAGACTGTGAGATTTAAGACTGTGAAACTCTTTCGGCTTTTTGGGGCCGGTTTAATGTCGGAAATGGCGCATGCCTGTGAACACCATAGCCAGTCTGGCTTCATTGGCTGCGGCAATGACTTCGTCATCGCGAATAGATCCGCCCGGCTGAATGACCGCAGTTGCGCCAGCTTCAGCCGCGCTTAATAATCCATCCGCAAACGGGAAGAATGCATCCGATGCCACAACCGACCCCGTAACTAGTGGCTCACTTTGCCCAGCTGCTTGCGCGGCATCTTCTGATTTGCGCGCTGCAATGCGCGCACTATCTAGCCGGCTCATTTGTCCAGCCCCAATGCCCACGGTTGCGCCATTCTTTGCATAAACAATTGCATTTGATTTAACGTGTTTGCCAACGCGGAAAGCAAATAGCATGTCGGCCATTTCTTGTTCGCTCGGTTCGCGCTCCGTCACAATTTTTAGATCCCCTAATTCAATTCGACCCGCATCTCGGTTTTGTACCAATAGGCCGCCTGAAACGGTGCGAACACTCAAGCCTGTGGCTAACGGATCGGGTAAACCTCCGGCCAAAAGAAGACGCAGGTTTTTCTTTCCAGAAATAATTTCACGCGCTTCCTCATCGGCATCTGGCGCGATGATAACTTCCGTAAATAGCGCGCTAATGCGCCTCGCAGTCGGACCATCCAATGTCTGGTTAAGCGCGATAATACCTCCAAAGGCACTAACCGGATCACATCTGAGGGCCAGCTCAAATGCCTCAACAGCCGACGTTGCCGTGGCAACCCCGCATGGGTTTGCGTGTTTAATAATTGCGCAAGTGGCGCCGTTCGAAACGTCAAACTCGCTTACCAACTCATAGGCCGCATCGGTATCGTTAATATTATTATAGGACAATTCTTTGCCCTGAACCTGTACCGCCGTTGCTACGCCCGGCCGGTTTTCACCCGTCACATAAAAGCCAGCGTTCTGGTGTGGGTTTTCGCCATAGCGCAAGCCTTGCTGTAGGCGTCCACCTGTCGCACGATAATCAGGAAGATCGATCTCTAAAGCTTCCGCCAACCAATTCGAAATAGCCGCATCATAAGCGGCAGTGCGCGCATAGGCTTTCTGCGCCAGACGTTTACGAAGCTCTAAACTGGTTCCACCCGATAGCGCATCCATTTCGTCTAACACACTGGCAAAGTCTTTGTTGTCGACCAAGGTTGTAACATCAGCATGGTTCTTAGCTGCGGCACGGATCATTGCCGGCCCACCAATATCAATATTCTCAACGCATGTTTCATAGTCCTTACCTGCGGCGCGGGTTTCTTCAAACGGATAGAGGTTAACTACCAACAGATCGATGGGCAAAATATTATGCTCTTTCATCGCCGTCTGGTGTTCTGCATTCTCGCGAATGGCCAATAGGCCGCCATGCACATTTGGGTGCAGCGTCTTTACCCGTCCATCCATCATTTCCGGGAATCCGGTTAGGTCTGAAACGTCACTAACACTTAAACCATTTTCCGATAGCAACTTCGACGTCCCCCCAGTTGAGACCAGCGCGACACCCCGTTCGCTCAGCGCCTTTGCGAATTCAACAATGCCTGATTTGTCAGAAACAGATATGAGGGCGCGGCGTATTGGAGAAGAGGTTGTCATAAGTATTCCGTTCTATAAATTTCTGGACTAATTAGATATTGGCTTAGTATTTAGCAGAGGCATCGGCCTTGTCACGCGTTTAATCGATGTTTTCCACGCACTATTTTATGTCGCTTCATTTGCCTCAATCAGACACGAAAAATCAACTAACGTTTACGTCGGCGCAACTGCCCAACGAACTTAACAGCCCAACGAAACATACTTTCTTCGGGCTGAAACCGACCGGTCAAAACAATTTGTTGAGAGCGTTGAGGTATCCCACCCATCCCCATATAAACACTCGGCTCAAGATGCATATTATAAAGCTCTCGATTACCAGATCCTGCAGCGCGAAACTGCCAGCCGCGGCCGCTGCCCGTAACCAATAGACAGCTCATACCCCCTGCCTGCAGATTTGCCGATACATGTGGGTGCAAATGAAACCGAATACAAAATGGCGACCCGAAGGCCGGCTCGTGTTCGCGTGCAACTAGAAAACTTTCCTCACCGCGCATGTCATGCCCATCGCCCGAGAGATAAAAACGTCGCTGTATGTCGGCACCATGACTTTCGCCAAAAGCACCATGACGCGCCTCTAGCCAAGACCCATCATCGCCGTCGGTTCTTTTAACAGTGACGGGAAAATTATTCTCTAAAATGCGCGGCCCTAAAACACGACCCGCGATACCTTGTGTTAAAAATGGATCGAGCATGTCTCTTTGAAATGCCGGTGTTGAGTGTCCGGCAATGCCGCGTGTCGCAAGTCGCCAATCCGCACCATGCACGCGGTTCGGACCACAGTTGACGAATATGCGATCTTCACCATGACTGAACTCCATGGCAAGCGGTGCGAAATGCGCACTCGTGCTAATAGCTCCACGCGGCGGCCCAGCAATATCCACCAGCAGTGTCGACTTCTCAAATTGTAGTTTTTGAAAACCTGTTTTCGCTGCAAAACTGAATTTTTTATAGGCCGCTTTACTCGGCGCCAAAGCCGTCACCATGTCTCGGCTTAAAGGGGTTCCGCCATGAAAGTCAGCCAATCGGCCGTCGCTCATGGTCAAGAAAGCAAGCATATTCTGCATGAGTGGGATTGTGTCGGAGAGGACTGATGGCGCATCAATCTTGCGCGCTTTAAGCGCCGTTTGTATGGCTAGCAAATCCGCCAGCTGATCCAGCAACGTTTCAGGGCAGCGGCTGGCTGGGCCACCGTCGGGAAGAATTTGGCGCTTAATCGCTCGGCTTAGATTGTCCATGCCCGTGCGCAGCACATCGGTTAAATTGTTGAGCCATAGCGCCGTGAAGGTTAATGCTGCAGAGGCTTCAAAGTGGGCGGTTCCGTCCTCGGCTTGGTCCAGCATATAAGTTAGTAATCTGAAGTCGCGATGCACCTGAAGCATTAATGCACTTCTTTCGACGATTGAGATGTGGTCTCCCATCGCGCCGATTAAAGCGCTCCAGCGAAGCAGGCGGCGAGCGATGGTTTGCGGGGCTCGTGCCGCGGGTCGCTTATCGTGTTTGCGCTCGGCAAATTCCATCATCGCAGCGATAACATATCGTCGTGCTTCGGTTGTATTCAGCGCTAAAATATGTCGCCCCCAATCAAAGCTATAAAGAGAGGCCTGCCATTTTACGTTGGCATTTAGAGCAAAAATAGTTTCGCCGCGCGAGGATTGTGGAGCCGACGGAAGTGTTTTAACCACAGCTCCATCTAGGCTGTGATCGCCCGCCATCCATTGTTGCCCGATCTCGGGATCACCCGGTCGCAAAGCCGCAGGATAGGACAATAATAATTCGCCAGCATTGTTATGAGGCTGAACCGGCATTTGCGGTAAACGCAAATAGAGATTGGCCAATCGATTTCTAGATTTCCTTGAGACGGCACGTAATGTTTCTAAAAACAGGCCAGCTTGGTCGGCTGTCCGCATTCTGCTCACGCCCCGCGAAGAGCGGCTATGTTGTTTGCGTAAGCCTGTGGGCCACCTGTGAAAGTTGCCGTGCCGGCAACTAAGACATTGGCTCCCGCGTCGATCGCGAGTTGTGCGGTGTCTCGGTTGACGCCGCCATCTACTTCAAGCTCTATGTCACGGCCGCTTGCGTCGATGAGCTTACGTAAACTCGCTATTTTTTCGATTTGGCTCATGATAAATTTTTGTCCACCAAAGCCAGGGTTTACAGACATCACTAAGATGAGATCGATATCACCGATTAGGTGATCGAGCACATTAATGGGTGTGGCTGGGTTGAGCGATACGCCAACCTTTGCGCCGGCACCACGAATGGCTTGCGCGGTTCTGTGCGGGTGGGGTCCAGCCTCCGGATGAAATGTAATAATGTCGGCGCCGGCTTTAGCAAAGGCCTCGATATATTGATCAACCGGCGAAATCATCAAATGAACATCTAACGGTTTCGAGGCATGCGGTTTAATCGCAGCAACAACATCTGGTCCGATGGTAATGTTTGGAACGAAGTGGCCATCCATTACGTCGACGTGAACGTAGTCACAACCAGCTGCACAAATAGCCGCCACTTCCTCGCCAAGTTTGGCGAAATCTGCTGACAGTATCGAAGGTGCAATTTTGACGTAATTAGACATGCGACTAGCGATAAGCTTATTTGCAATTTGAGGCAAGCGATCGGCAAGCTGGAACGGCTATTTTTTATGCCATCTGGCAATAAAAAACCCATCCATTCCGCCTTGATCGGCGAGCATGTCGGGACGGGTGCGAACCCAACCCTCTTTCGTTATTGCTGTTTGCAAACATTCGGGCAATTCACTGGGAAGAATTGGATCTATATTTATCGCCGCTACATGGGGGCTATTTGAGAAAGCGAGGGCCAGATTTTCACCCTCTTGCTGTTCAAGAGAGCAAACGCAATAGACTAAATACCCGCCCTCTGCTGTTAATTCCCAAGCCCGCTCCAATAGCGTGGCTTGTAGCTCTGCGCGCTCCTCAATACCGGATGCTTTTCGGCGCAAGGCTATATCTGGGTGACGGCGCAAAGTTCCCGTCGCAGAACATGGGGCGTCTAGTAACACGCCATGCCATTTTTTCTCGGGCGACCAATCCAGCAGGTCAGCTTCGACCAGCTCGGCCTTCAGGTTGCAGCGGTGTAAATTTTCTCGGAGCCTTTTTAGGCGCGACGATGAGATATCGAGCGCGGTTATCTCGTGATGGGTCGCGGCTAACTGCATAGTTTTACCGCCAGGCGCTGCACATAGGTCTAATAGGCTCGCGCCAGCTTGGTTGTCTGCCTGTGTATTCATCAGCAAATGTCCGGGCAACCTTGCGGCTAAGTCTTGAACCCACCAATCCCCGTCCTTGAAATTTGGCAGACTGGTTATGCTTCCAGCCTCATGCAGGCGGATTTGTCCGGCCATCATTGTTTCAGCCGAAAAAGCTTCGCCATGTTCGTTCAGCCATTGATCAGCAAGTTCGGACGATTTGAAACTTAAATCCAATGGCGGCGTCATCGTCAATTGTACGGCTATAGCGTCAGTTATAGTTTCGCCATAAGCCTCATCCCAATTCGCGGATAGCCAATGCGGTAAATTATCGCGCGGTAGCAGGTTCATTTCTGCTGGCTCGCGGGTTAGGCGTCTTAGCACAGCATTTATTAGACCACGATATGGTTTTTCTGGTTTTCCAAGCGCCGACACAGTCTCATTAATTGCGGCGTGAGCTGGTACGTCCATGAAGCACAGCTGCGTGATACCAATTTGCAATACAGCATGCGCTATATGCGGTCGCCGCGGGATTTGCTTTTTTATATAATCGGCCATTATGGCTTCGATTTGGCGCCGATGGCGAAGCGCGGTTAAAACCGTCGCACGAGCAAACGCCGCATCGCGGGGGCTTAGGCCCTTAAGACGATCGCCTGCTTCGTCTAGAGTTTTTCCACGTTCGATTGCGGAAAGCATTAAGGCGGCGGCTTGGCGGCTGTTTTTAATTTTACTCATTTTGACTTTCAGTATGGTTTTCGGCGGGTAATTCAGCCTGTTTTAAGCGGCCATCTCTAGGCTAGATATAAGCCAGATTACGGCTTGATTATAGGATGTATGTGAAACTTATCGAATTTACTTGGCAATTTCGAAGCAAGATACCATATTGCGAGTATGGTGTCAGAAAATGAGATTGTTAAAAGACGTAAGGCTGCGGCGGAGCGCGCAATAGAAGAAGCGCGTCAGCGAGCGGCTGTGAAAGTTGTTGAGCGGCGCGCCTCTGAGCGCGGTGGCCAAGAAGGTCCTGAGCCGACACGGTATGGGGATTGGGAAAAAGAAGGCATTATCTGCGACTTCTAATCCCATTTCCTCAAACTGTTTCAGTCTAACTAAGCCTAACTCAGTCTAACTCAGTCTAACCCAGCCTATTCCAGTCTATCCGAGGCCTTTTCAG
>Ga0209137_1001577_pt1 | contig 21354 bp, 19 predicted proteins | sample SaaInl5LU_22_DNA_FD_184642 | JGI IMG/M metagenome (GOLD analysis project Ga0209137, IMG submission 184642) | Marine microbial communities from expanding oxygen minimum zones in the Saanich Inlet - ESP_105LU_22_DNA (SPAdes) (version 2) | ecosystem: Environmental > Aquatic > Marine > Intertidal...
GCCTCATCTACTATATCAGTCAGAAAATTGTACGATAGTTTTTTAAATTTGCACCATGGCTTTGTTCAAAATAAATATGTACTTTCCTGATGGCTACATGCAAGATCTCAACAAATTAAAAACAGCACATTTAAGCTATCTTAAGTCGCAATATAACCTACACTATGGTGGAATATCCCTAAATGAAAAGGAAGAATATTCGTGTATCTTGTATATCGTTGATTCGCCAAATAAGGAAGATGCGATAAAATTCGTAGAAAAAGACCCATATTATGCTTTAGCCTCCTGTGTTGACGTTGAAAGTTTTATTCAAAAAATCCCCAAATTAGCTTAAGCTATCAAGCAGCACTTCAAATATATTATTGTTGGGGCAGGGCCTGCCGGACTTCAAATGGCTTTTTTTTTAAAGCAAGCTGGGGTGGATTATCTTGTTCTGGAAAAAAATGACACGGCTGGTGCTTTTTATAAAAAATTTCCTGTTCACAGACGCCTGATCTCCATAAATAAGAAATATAACTATTTCACGGAGAAGACCTTTAACCTCAGGCATGATTGGAACTCTTTATTGTCGGACAAAGAAAACTTGAGTTTTACCAACTATTCGGATGAGTTATACCCACACGCTGATGACTTATACACTTATTTACAAGATTTTGCCAGAGAAACTAATTTGAATGTAGAGTATAATACAAGCATTAATTTTATTCGTAAAGATGAGAATGGAGAATTTATTCTGGAACTGGCAGATGGTAAAAGACAACATTGCTCGGTTCTTTTGTTAGGTACGGGTGTTGTCAGTCAGTATATGCCCGACAGTGTAAAAGGTATTGAAAACACTATTCCTTATCGTGAAATACCTACAGATAAAGAACAATTCAAAAACAAACGGGTTGCGGTACTTGGTGGAGGCAACTCGGCCTTTGAAACAGCCAACCATATAGCTGATGTAGCGGCACATGTTCATGTACTATTACGGAGTCCAATTAAAATGGCCTATGAAACCCATTTTGTTGGAGATTTACGAGCAAAGTATACGAATATCTTCGACATGTACCAGCTTAAATCTTTGCATGCCGTTTTAAAACCAAACTTAAAAGAATTGATTTGTTTAGAAGATGGCACCATAAAAACCCGACATGAATACGATTATCCAGAATCTGATGTCAAAGGCACATTAAAACTTAGTCGAGAATATGATTACGTATTGAATTGTACAGGTTTTATGTACACCCATGAAAATTTGTTTGAAACATCCATCAAGCCCAATACCGTAATGAAGGATAAATTTTATGCCTTGAATTCGTGTTGGGAATCCACAAATGTATCGAATCTATACATTATAGGTACAGGCATGCAGGCAATAGACCGGAAGGCTTCATCGGGCTTTATTCATGGTTTCCGTTACAATATTCGAACCTTGTCAAAGCTTCTTTTAGAAAAATATGAAAACCGCGAATATCCCTCTGAACGCATCAGTTTAAATCCTTTCGAGGCTTTCTTAAAAGCCCTATATGCCAGATTCAGTATTGCAGATTCCATCTTTCAATTGTACGGATTTCTTGGCGATATGTTGGTGTATGATAAAGAAAAAGAAGCTTTGGCTTGGTATAAAGATTTACCCATCCAAAACATTGCTGAACGAAAACCTAGAAACAAAAAAGTGCTTCAATTGAGCTTAGAATTTGGATTCCAACATTACCCTGATAAAAGTAGCTTAGAATTCTTGGGCCCCTCTGATCCGCACAATACGGATAAATCCGCATTTCTACACCCAGTAATTCGATACTACTACCAAGACGAATACAAAGAATTTCACTTTGGTGATTCCCTACTTGGCAGATGGGATATGCCCCATAATGAAGGTGGAGCTATTGCATCCTATCATTCAGAGTTCTATAACTGGCTGGCAGAAATTTTTGATTTGGAAAAAATTGACCCCAGTGAGTTAGGCGAAAACCCCAACTTTGAAAAGTGGGATTAGTTTAACTGTATCGAATATCTATCTCACCAGTTTCTCTATCTTGAATAGGATGGGATTGAATAGACAAAAATATCGTTTCTTCATCAAGTTCAAATCCATGAAGCACACCCGCCGGAACAGCAAACTGTTGTCCAGGGGTATAAGGATGAGCTTTCCCATCCAATAACAATTTCCCTCTTCCTGTTAGAAAAATAAAAATTGCACTTGCTTTATCGTGTATATGCGGTTTATAAGGCATATCCTTATATAGCCTAACAAACTCTACACCTCCTTGACGCGTTTGTATGCGATTGACACCATAGAACTCATCATCGTCCGTTTGTTTATCTTCAAAATCCATTGACTCAACGGTCTTTCTAAAAACTTCATCTATCTCCATGATTCATTTTTTAATCGTTCTCTCAATACTTTTCTCGCGGTTTTCCCTATCGGCGTTTTGGGTAGCTCTTCTAGAAAGAACACCGCTTTTGGGACCTTGAATCGAGCGAGCTGATTTTGACAAGATACCACTATGTCCTCTTCACTCAGTTCAGTGCTAACATCCTTCGAGACGAAAGCCACCACTTCCTCTCCAGACTTTTGTGATCCTCTCCCAACGACAGCAACATCCAACACCCCGTCGAGGTTAACTATTACCGCTTCCACTTCATTCGGATACACTTTGTTGCCAGACACACTAATCATATCCTTTTTTCTGTCCACAATCTTATACTGGTCCTGGGTAACACGCTGAGCAATATCTCCCGTTCTGAACCAGCCTTGATAAAACGCATTCACTGTTTCTTCGTGATTATTGTAGTATCCCTCAAATACTTGAGGTCCTTTCAAAACTAATTCGCCGGGCCTATCAAATCCTTCAATCCAACAGTCTTTTTCATCCAATAATCGAACTTCGGTACTTTCAATCGGCTTACCTATGCTATCCAGAATATCTTCCCCGGCCTCTAAGGGACTAATAATGGATAAAGAGCTAGTTTCTGTCAACCCGTAGCCGCTAGATAATAATTTCCCTGTTAATTCCTTCCACTCTATTTTCGTGCTTACAGGCACATATTCACCTCCTGCAATACAGGCCCTCAACCCTGAAAAATCCAAGCGGTTAAATGCTGGATACTGCATAAGTTTTTTATACCAAGTATTAACACCTACCGTGAAATTAACTTTATTTTTTTCTAGAAGATCAATAATTAAGGCAGTATCCCTCAAATCTTTGTATAGTATAATTTTACCTCCATTATTCAAGAAGAACAAGAAATTGAAAACTAAGGCAAAAATATGGTAAAATGGGAATGCACCTAGAACAACCAGCTCGTTCATTAGAATATATTTATTAAAATGATTAGTAAGCTGTTTGATATTCTCTATTACATTTTGATGTCTAATAACGGCCGCCTTGGTGGTGCCACTTGTGCCCCCAGTGTATTGGATAAACGCACTTCTTTCGGGGAGGCATAAATTCAATTGTAGCCTTTGATCATCTTTTTGTTTAACTATATTAAATTTCACAGAGGTATCATCGAGCACAAAAACTTTACAAATTATAGTTTGAGGTAAAATAATCATCAACCGGTTATAATAAGATTGGGAACAAACTAGCACTTGCACTTCTGCCAGACGTAAGCGTTCTACAAGTTCTTTATCGCCAAGATTGGGATTAAGATTAACCGCAACAGCTTCGCAAGCAAGCAAACCAAGAACTGCATATAAATAATTAGGGCAATTGGGGGCAATTACGCTAAACGTTACAGGACTTTGTTCGGTATTTTCATCTCGAAAAAAATTCTGTGCTTTTTGCACATTCAAGGCAAACGTCTCATAACTCAATGTTTCCTTTGAAGAATCATCGTAAAGGAACTCTCGCTTGGCGTATTGGGCACATTTAGCAGCAACAAAATCGGTTATACTTTGCATAACACAAAAATACAAAAGCTTACCTTGCTTTTAAATGAATACCACCCCAATTTAAACCAGCACCCATTCCAATTAACAATACATTTGATCCTGTCTCTAGTTTGTTTTCCATGAGAAACTCGTGCAATGTCAAAAGTACCGATGCAGAAGAAGTATTTCCGTATTTCTCTAAGGTGAAGTAAACTTGTCTTTCTTTTAGGCCCAAATTACGACTGACCCGCTGAAGAATAGGTTTAGAGGCCTGATGAAAAATAACTTGATTTATCATTTCATTGGAAAGCTTGGAGAGGTACAATAAACGATTATAAACCTCTGTGGTTGTCTCCTCTATAAAGTCAAGCGTAATATTTCCATTCATCCGTAGTAAATGCTCCTTCTTCTCAAATGCCTGTTTATCCAAAGGAAATGCACTCCCACTTGCCTTCATTTGCAGGCTGCCGTAACTATCCTCCTTGGATTTTAACATCCCATTGACTAATTCTAAACGAGGATAATTTCCCACCACACATGCCGCGGAGGCATCGCCAAACATCCCAGCTAGAACAAAATCCTCTTGATTCACATTGGTTCCCATTTTATCTACGCCAACCACCAAACCACAAGTCCCCATTCCTGAATGAATAAATGATTTAGCCATCATGATTCCGTAAATGTTTCCAGCACAAGGCATATTAATTTCAATAGCAAATGAATTTTTTTTCATGCCGATAAGTCCCTGAACACTTGTTGCAGTTGTAGGCTGTTTATAATCACCAGTGGTAGTATTCAAAATCAGAAAGTCAATATCTTCCGGCTGCAGAGAAGAAGCTTCAATAGCCATTAAACAAGCTTTATAAGCAAGTTCTGAGGGGCGCTTTTTAGTTTTTAACCTAGACTGAATACCATAGTGTTTAACCAACCACTCATCCAATGAACACTTGGCTATGTGTTCATCAAAATTCTTGACTATGTGAACCAAATCTTGATTGGTCTGAAGGATTTCTCCTTTACATACGCCTGTACCCAAAATACCAACAGCCTCCATCACTTCATCGTAAAATTTAAGTATGCAGACTTACCTATTCTTGAATCAATCATAAAGTGAACCACGACAAAAACTTTATCAACGGTATGAATAACTTTCGATACAAGGGAATAATCGTATGATAATGCATTCGAATATCTCCTGGTTTTGATATTGGTTATATCATATTGACTATAGCATGCCGTTATATGTTCGAGTACGGCAGATAGGTCCGTATATGTCAATTGCTCATAGGCGCGTTCATCAAGATTACAGAATGGGAAAAGCGTAATATTATAATAAATCGCGTTAGGCGTAAAATTTTGTGAAACCGCAGATTGCTGGCTGCTGAAATTGAAAATATTAACTTCATTCTCAAAATACCTTATTCCTCTGGCTTTGCAAATTTCGAACATAAAACCATAGAAGTATTTTGATAAGCCTTTTGCTCTGTATTCTTCGATCAAACCAAACAAATTTCCAAAAAACACCTCCTCTTTGAAAACCCCCATAAATAAACCAATGGGCTTGTCATTAAAGTACATCAAACCAGTATAAGAATCGCCTTTATTATTTCTAGAAAAGCTACTATAAAAATCAAATGATGCCGCTCTTTTCGCATCCTCCGGCAATAGGGTTTTAGACATAAAAGAATCATATTCCACCCAAGATCGGGATGCCAGCAAACGCTTTAAAACAAAATTGAAATCCTTGTCATTATCCGGATCTATCACTTCGCGAGCACTCAGTGCGGGGTGCGGGGCTGTAGTTTTTATAGAATTGAAATCAAATCGATTGTAGTAGCTAAGGTTATAAATTTCATAATGAAAATTCGTAGCCTCTAGTTTATCAAACAATTTCAAATCACTCCCCAAAATCTTAAGTCTACACAAATCCACACCATGATATAATACATCATTTACTAAACGTTTCGGATCCAAATCGACAATATTACCTGAATACCGGCCTATTTTTAATCCGAAAACCTTTGACTCGTCTACTGAAACTCTCACCACTTAAAATTAATAAGATTATCGTCATTTCCCCTTCCTATTAATCTATAAGTTGAAGCGATGAATTAATAACTATATTTACGGGGAATTTATTTTCCTTATTTTCCGCAATTTCTTTCTGTGTAGTAGATGAATTCATCGATTAATATATCCACTCCTTATCGGGAACCCATCGCAATCTCAGTTGTAATTCCAACCTACAATAGTGAAAAATATATAGACCAAACCGTTGAAGAAACCATTAGTACACTGCAAGACTTAAATCTGGATTTTGAGCTTCTGATTGTCGACGATTACAGTACAGATGAAACATTGACAAACTGTCGGTCAATTCAAAAAAAGTACGACAAGATAAACCTGATACACCTCCTTAATAACCATGGTCAACGGGCAGCCTCTTCACTCGGCTACCACCTCGCTAAAGGAAAATTTGTAGTAACCATAGATGATGATTTGCAATACCAACCTGCTAATATTGAATTACTCTACCATCACCTCGTAAACAGCGACAAATTAATTGCTTGCGGTTTTTCATCGTATACCGGGGAAAAATCATGGTATCGCTCCGTTAAAAAACTCTTGTTCACTTCCTTCAATTACATTTTTTTTCCAAGGTATCGCGACAGCAAATACATCTCTTCATTTAAAATGTACAACAAAGAGGCCTTGACCAAGCAAAACATTCATAATATATTTTACTTCTGGGATATTACATCGAGCAATATTTCAGCTGTGCGCGTATTGAAGCAAAAGGGATTGAGAGCAAAAAGCAACTACACCTTAACATCACTTTTTGTCTTACTCTCTCCACTAATCTTTAAAACCCTCTGCAAATTTTGTTTGAGCCTTGCACTTATAACCTTTTTGCTAGCTATTATCTATAACAACACTATTGCATTGATTGCGGGAATAAGTGCTTTAGTCACAAGTATAAGTCTGCTAGTGCTCATTTACAAAGAAAAAAGGGCTCATTTAAAAATCAACTATCAAGAAATCTTCGTCTAGGATGCGGCTTGTTGCCACCATGGGTTATCTAAAATCCACTGATGCGTTTTTTTTAAACCCAGGGTCAATGAAGTATTCGGTTTCCAGTCTATACTCTCGCTAATCTTCATAATGTTGGGGACTCGACGTGGGATATCTTCAAAGCCATCACCTAATGCCTTACTTGTGTCCATTTTCGATATTCCCACTTGGTAGTCATCAATTTTATTAATTAAGTCCAAAAGTTCATTAACAGAAGTTTCAACCTCAGATCCGATATTGTATATACCCGAATTCCCAGAGTTGATCAATGCTAAGGTTGCCTCAATCACATCCTCAATATATGAGTAGCATCTTGTTTGATTCCCGTCGTTATGACACAAAAGGGGCTTTCTTTCGATATAATTCTTTAAGTTAGCAGAAACCACAAAATTGGCATTTTGCCTTGGCCCGTAAACGTTAAAATAGCGTACAATCAACCATTGGCAATCATATTCTTTTAGCGCTGCCATCAGCAGGTGTTCAGCTGTAGCTTTGCTGGAGCTGTAGGACCACCGTTCTAAGCTTGTACTTCCCAACACTCGATTATCGTCCTCCCCCCAAGGCACCTTTGGGTTTTTACCATAGACTTCACTGGTGCTAGCAAACAAAATATCTACCTTATGCTTTTTTACCAAACTAACAACATGTTGGGTGCCAATAACATTAACAGCTATTACATCCGAAGTGTCGCTCAAATACTTTTCTACGCCAACTACCGAAGCGTAATGACAAACAAGGTCAAGACCCTCATCGAATATAAAGTCTAAGGCACTAGTGCGGGTAATATCTAGCTGGTGATAAGCAAAACTTGAATGTAGTGATGCTGATTTCAAATTCATGGCCTCTTCTAGTGACAAAACATCTACCGCGTGCACATAGAACCCAAGTTTTATATAGCTATCTACAATGTGGCTACCAATAAAACCCGCAGCACCCGTCACCAAAACCTTTTTCATTCCAACTACTTTAAGCCAAAAGTAAGTATTTTTAATAAATACACCGCGCGCTATTGCTTGTATTTCTGGATCAAAACCTTTTTAATTTTCGTAGTTTTACGATTAAACAAAAGCTGCTATGATCATCCCGCAACTCGTTCCGACAACCTCAGCTAAAAGCCAAGAGCTTATCGATGAAATGTTTGAGAATCCCAGTCTTTTTAATAGCAATACCTACTCTTCGCGCTGTGAAAACTGGTTAAGTAAAAATGTTTTTAAAAGTAAACCTACTTTTTTAACTACATCAGGTACGCGCGCTTTAGAGCTTATTGCTGCGAGTTTGGATTTATCCGCCGACGATGAGATAATTTTCCCGAGCTACACTTTTGTTGGGACAGCTAACCCGTTCGTTCTTTTTGGTGCCAAACCAGTATTTGTGGATGTCATGGAAGATACTTTGGGAATGGACTTCAACATACTGGAAGACGCAATTACAGAAAATACCAAAGCCATAGTTGTAGTTCACTATAACGGAATTGGTGCACATATTAGCCAAATCCTTCGAATTGCTCAAAAACATAACATTCTATTAATAGAGGATAACGCCCAAGGGTTTATGTGTACCTATAAGAATCAATTTTTAGGAACGTTTGGCGATTTTAGCATTCTAAGTTTCAACTATACCAAAAACATACAATGCGGTGAAGGTGGCGCGCTCATTGTAAACAATTTAGCCTTTGTTCAGAAAGTTGAGCAATTATATCACCTTGGAACCAACCGGTTAGACTTTCTGAATAAAAAAGTTAACCATTACGAGTGGGTTTCAAAAGGATCGAAGTTTTACCCCTCTCAGTTAGAAGCAGCCGTTCTTTTACCTCAACTTGAACAAAGTGACAGCATTCTAAACCGAAGAAAACAGATGTGGGATTTATACTATGATTTGCTCTCTGATAGTCCCGCTATTCTTTCGCGAATTTCTTTACCCAAGCAATTACCGTTTTGCAGGCATACGGGTCATATTTTTTATATTCTATTAAAAAATATAAAAGATAAAGATCCGCTCATAGCGTTTTTAAAAAAGCAAGGAATAAGTGCTTTTTCGCACTACTCGGCTTTACATCTATCCGCCTACGGTCAAAAACACGGTCTGGTTTATGGAGGAAAAGTGGCCGAAGAATTAGGAGAAAGTTTGATTCGTTTGCCCATCTTTGACACAATTACAGAGGAGGCCGTTGAATATGTGGTAAAGACTTTAGAAGCATTTATTAAACGTTAAACCTATCGAAGAGCGTATCTCTTATTTTTGTTTGAACTCAATTTCGATTTTTTGACTGCTTTTATTACCAAATTGTTCATATTTCTTAACCGTTTCAGAAATAAAAGACGATTTAGCGAGTAAGTTGAACATCAACTTATTCAGTATGCTCAATGGCCACGGAAGTGGTCGAATAACATCAATAAAAAGCACAACACGGTCCATATCTGTTTCATTATGAGCCGAATGAACATGGGCGTCATCAAACAAGATAAGCTTACCATTTTCCCAATAAGATTTTTGACCATCAACCGTAATGAAACATTCGCCATTGGCCTTCGGTGGAACAATCAGACCCAAATGAGCCCTTAAAACACCTTTATAAATGCCCTTATGTTCAGGAATATGCTTCCCAGCAGTGAGTACAGAAAACATTGCTGAACTGAAGCCATCAACACCCAATAGAAGTTCACGAGTCTTAGGACACAAAGCGGTATTATTCAAAAACTCAGTGCCATAAATAAATAAGGGAAAAGATTTCCATGATCGGTTTTCTGCGAGTAGCCCTTGTTCAACAAAAAATTCATCGATCCCAGGAATCTCTCGATTTTTCATAACACCTTCCAACTCGGTCAATATATGTAAATAGTTGTCCTCAAGTATCTTCAGACCACCAATAGAGTCAGGTTCCGAAAAAACGATCTTGCCATCGATAAGATCAATCAGATGACCAAAGGTGCGAATGGTAGCTTTTCCGGTTAGAAATATAGTTTTATAGAACAAATTATCTTTCATTAAGCTCATTTAAACACCTGACTCGCGGCTTGGACAATGTTTTGATTATTAACACGCTCAGCATATTTTTTGATATTAAGCAATCCGTCAGTCAATCGTTTTCTAAAGATTCTTTCAATGCCTGGCAAATAGAATAAAATTAAATTCTTTCGAATTACATAAATTAGCTCCAACTCCGTTTGTTGCTTATTATTTTGCCGAAAATTTATTTGAATAGTGTGACCAAACAATCGACCGTCAGTTTGTATTTTAACTCTACTAGGGTATTCAATTTCAGTCAATTCTAACAAAACCGGGCGAGTACTAAAAATTGGACCTTTAACAAACTCCAGGTATTTTTTTCCGACAGAAGAATAACTTAAATCATCTAACTCCTCTACTCTTAAAATAAAATCGAAAAACTCAGGGAGCCTTTTAAAATCAATTATAACTTCAAAGAGCTCCTTCCTAAGCACATGAATTACAATATGCTCGCTTACCAGTATTTCCAACGCCATTTTCTATAAATTAATGTTTGTTCATACGCTCTGAAAGAGTAGGTTAAATAATGTAATGTCTAAAATTCAAAAGTAAGCTTTTCAAGATACAAAGTTTAAAACCCAAGTAGGCATACAAGAACACTTTATCCTTATTTGAGTATTTTTATCTTTTAAACTAATATTATCTGGTCCAATTGCCTGATAATTGATTTAACAAACTTTCCACTTTGAAGCATTCGAAGAATTTATTGGCCCTTGTCACGATATTCACAGGTATCAGCATTCTTGCTTGTTGGCTTTCGACGTACTGGGGTATTTATTTAGGTGAATACGAAGTTTTTTTTAGTTATGGAGTATTACATGCTGCCATTGAATCAAGCAATATTGTTGTTGCAAGCAGCGATAACTTTCTACTTTACCCAATCTATACCTGGCTTCAAAAACTTACCTCTTACATTCAAATGTATGGAGTGGTTAAAATGACAATTAGTTATTTAGCCATTGGCCTTGTTTTATTTTCGATTGTTAAGAGCAAAGAGCTAAATAGAATAAATAAATTCTTTCTTAGCTTAATCTTTTTACTGCTTTTTCTAGAATCTTTTTTCTTCATCCAAAATGTTCGTATAGGAACATTATTATCTATCGGAGCGTTTGTTTATCTGCTTACTTTCAAGAATGATAAGATCGTACACAAATTAGTGTTTTATGTCCTTATCTTCCTCGCTATTACAAACAGGATACAAATTGCAGTAATACTGAGCCTTCTATCTGTTTTTTTCGTTTTAATATATTTTCGAACAGCTCTTTTTCGTCACACATTTCTGTTTTTTATTTTAAGTATACTCTCCTACATAACTTTCCTATTGTTGGCAAACATGGATCTCGATCATTCAAAAAACTACGTAAATTATGAAAGAGATTTTTACGATAAAATGAATGTAACCGTATCGGGTTCACCTTTAGATAGTAACATTGAAAGGCAAAACATAAAAAAATATGCTCGCATTCTTTTTATAGAAGATGGTGAAGCACTTGATTCCATTGAATATACTTCATTATTAAAACACAAAACGCTCTATTCCTACATATTCAAAAATACAGATTTTACCAGAATCTACATTTCTAAAATTAGTCAGGCCTATCAAGAATTAAAATCTCGTTATTTGCCTATGTTATTCCTCTTTGTTTGGCTTTTAGGCAATTTACTTTTATTCGATAAACAGAAACGAATCAAACACTTATTATCACTTCTGCTGTTTACAGGGTTATTTGCGTTCATCAATCTTGTAGCCGTATTGTATGCCGACGTTATTTATTCGTTCTTAGGGTTTTTCATTTTTATCTTCATACTTTATATTAATCAATCCAAAGTGTTCGGAAAGTCGCTACTAATCAACACTATAAGCTCGCTTCTACTTCTCTTGCAATTTTCTGTATACAGTACAAATCTTCTCAATGAATTAAAACTAAAAGATTTAAATTATCATTTAATCGAAAATGAAATACTCGAAGACAAAGAACAGGGAGTAAAATCTATCGTCAGCTATTTATCTTATCAAGAGATAATGAGCCCCAATATTTTTAAATCACATTACATTCTACTTGACCAGCTTACTTTTTTAGACTTTGGGACACTCAACGGAATACCCATGTTCTCGAAAGAACGCTCAAAACTTTTCGGAAAAGAAAACCAATCCTTAGCTCATCGGATAGACTGGGTTATTGAAAACAACCAAGGCATTCTATATTCAGATGATTTCTTTTCAGCGTTTTACCCCTTATATCTTCAAAAAGTATACGACCTACATGTAAATTTCGAGCCCATCCAAGCATTCGACAATTGTGAGATAAAAAAATATAAGATTTCATATCAAACCAGTAAAAACAAGTCCCCGGAGCATGTTCTTTTCAATTAAAACGACCATGTCGCCAAACGATTAATACTTATCTTTATAATCAATTCTAACAGTAGAATCGCTAATCAGCAAACCCTATGCAAATCGATACGTTTAAATCGCAATTACGCTCGCTCTTTTTAACATTACTCCCTCTTATTATCGTATCAATTACTTTTCTAAGCATAGGCATATACTTCGAAGAAGATGAGGTTTTTGCCAATTATTTTTTTTCATTAAATGGTAAATTCCTGAATTCTCACCTGTACATGAACGAAGAATACTTCCTGGTAAGTGAGCTTATTATACGCATACAACACCTGATTAAGGGTATCAATATTTTCGCCCTTTACAAGATCTTATCAATGGTCATTATTTTGTCTTACCTGTTTCACATATTCAGTAGACGTATTCAATCCAAATTACAATTGGCACTAATTATATTATCTATTGGTGGATTATTTTTAAGCAGCATTGTCTTGATAAACAATGTACGCTTAAGTTATTGGTTTGCCTTACTTGCGCTACTTTATCTCTACGATAAGCAAAACGAATTAAACCATTACCACCTTTACCACTTCTATTTTATAGCTTTCCTTGCTATTACCAGTCGATTTCAAATAACCCTTATTGTTTTCTCCCTGTCGTTTGTTTTTGGTCTCTTTTTTATGCAAAAAAGGACTTGGTTACATCTAGGAATAGTGCTATTGACATGCGGCATACTTTTTAGCATATTTACAAATTCTATTTCCAACTATAATCCTAAAACACAAGATTTCTATAATTATGAATTGTCAATATACGACAGAAATGACTTCATTCTACAGGACATGTATAATGAGTATAATACCTTAGACTATGTAAGTACGCTAAAGGAAAAAGAACTAAAATATCTAGCAAAATCGCTCTTTTTAGTGGACTCCAGTTTAAATAATATATCCTTTCAAGAAATCTTACTACACCCTACACTATTTGAATACTTATTTCAAAATGATAACTTTTTAAGCATTTATTCTAAAAAACTTCATGTATTAGCAAAAACAACGTATGCAAACTATCGATGGTTAATTCCGTTGTTAGGACTTTTATTGCTTGTTTTACTTCTTAAATGCAAAAGTCGGGTATCTCTTTTCAAGATAGTCTTATTCTTGTTGGCATACCTGTCAATTCCTTTTCTAATTTCACTTGTAGGCACGGTACCAAACAAGTTTTTAGCCCCTTACTTAGCAGCGCCTATTCTTTTAATATTACTGAAACTTCACCATGAAAAGGCACGAAAGAACCTTCTTTTAACTATTCTGCCATTTGCCTTTGTTGGCATTCAAACCAGCTTTATCACTATCCCAAATTTACTAAAAGTTAAAGCTGAAGAGAAAGAAAAACTATGTATACAACAACAACTTTATCAAGAGGATGTTATCTACCTTAATTATTTCGATACACAAGCATTTTCTTCTCGAGCTTTTGAATTGTTTGATCGTACCGAATTCGTATTCATGGATTTGGGGGGATTTATAGACTACCCGTCAATTCTCATGCAAAACAAAAGGTATTTTGGCGAAAACAATTCGTACATGCAAGGCCGATATAACGATGTATTAGATCGTGAAGCTTTGGTATATGGCTCATTATTTCAAATGCTTGTTGTAAAGCATTACTTGAAAAAAGTACATAATTTTGACCTCTACTTCAAAGGTGAAATGCTTTGCGAAAAACTTGAATTCTATAAGTTTAGGCTTTCCAGAACACCTTTTAATGAATAATCCAACCTTTAACAAAGACATTTTATGTACTTTTAAACTTGTATATGGATAGTATATGAATCTGCGCGTCCCACAATCGTTTGCCTTCTTCAACAAAAGCTTTGCTAGTGAAGATTTTGAAATTGATTTTTTTGAATTAGAACAAAAACTGAATTTCACCGCGAAGCGATTGTACTTTCTCAACACGAATAGCCTTCCTAGTACGAGAGGTCAGCACGCTCATGTCAATCAAAATCAAATCGTTTTAAAACTAACAGGAAAAGCTACCGTCCTCCTTACAGATAAAAATGGAATCACTCAAACTTGGCAATTAGAAAAGGACTTACTATACATTCCGTCAAACTATTGGATAGAGATTAAAATGGCTGCTCGTTCAAAAATTTTATGTTTGGCATCGCTACCCTACGATCAATTAAACACTATATTTGATAAAGATCAATTCTTAGTATCTAAATGACACCTCATCATAAATTAGATTACACCAATATCTTTAAAAGATTCTGCTGAAAGAAATTTGAACATTCATCATTTCAACCAAAGAGTTAAATAACCAATATCGTAAGCAAAGTCTTTGATGAATTGCCAAGAAGAGAAAATAGAACGAAAATTTTTAGTGGCTCATGACTATTTTTGTTTTTATAAGTCACAACTAAAAAGTAGCTATTAGAATTAAAAAATTGGGTTGGTTAAAATCGAATTGTATGAAAAAAAATGTCTGGGTTTTCATCGCTGCAATAAGCATACTTCTATTCTTTATAAGCTATACAATAACAATACCAATACTTACATTACGGATACTTCGTGCATTATTGCTATTGACTAGTCTTTGTTTTTTATTAATAACAATATTCAAATTGAATATTAATAAATTGAAAATCGTTTATGTTTTTTTTCTTGTGCTATCCACGTTCTCTTTTCTAGAGCTTGTCTTTATTTTTTCTCCTATCTCTCAAGGAATTGATTTCTCCCTAGCGTCTCAAGTTTGGTTTGATACCTATTGGGAAGAAAACGAAGCAGGTTTTAGAGACATAGAACTCCGCGAGAACTCAGACTTTGATGTTTTTTTCATTGGTGATTCTTTCACTGCAGGTCATGGATTAAATTCCGTGGCGGATCGATTTTCTAATATATTTCAAAATGAAGCGGAAAAATACGGCAAGAAGCCGCAAGTTTTTAATTTAGGTTATTGCGGAGTGGATACCAAAATGGAATTCGAATATGAACTTAAAAGGTTTATAGAAAAAACACAAGTTCACCCTGAAATAGTATTTTTACAATATTTTGGAAATGACATCGAGCAAGTAGCCCTAAACCAAGGCATGAAATTACCTATAGGAAATCCTATAGAACAAATGGGGTGGATTAAAAGAAATTTGATTTCTAATTCCTATTTCCTAAATTTTATTTATTGGAAAACTAATCCACTCAATTTTAACTCTTACACAAACTTTTTAAGTGAGGCATATAATGATTATAATATTACTAAAGCTCACTATAACGATATAGACAGCATTATATACTATACACAAGAGAATGATATTACTTTACATGTTCTTGTCTTTCCATTTATGCACAACTTAAACTTAAGTGAAACAATGTATGCGAGTAAAATATATTCACATCTAAGTAAACGAAAAGTTCCATTTACAAATGTTTCTAGTTTAATTAAAAACATATCTTTTGAGGATCGTATAGTTAACTCAAATGACTTTCATGCATCTGTGGAAGTAAATCATTTGATTGGCAAATATTTGTATGAAATCATATATGCAAATCAATTGTATACGGAGTAATTTAAATTAATCATGACGATTTCTATTATCATACCATTTTTTAACAATGAGGCTAGTGTAACTGAGTTATTCTCTCGCATACAAAATATGGTAACAAACGATCTTTTTAAGGGGCATCAATTCGAATTAGTGCTTATCGATGATGGGTCGAGCGACAATACTTTTGAAACGCTCATGCATCAAAAAGTCAAACACGAAAAATTCAGATTTAAACTTATAAAACTTACTAGAAACTTCGGTTCCTATAATGCTTTTCTTGCTGGCATGCATCATGCAACGGGAGATTGCTGTGTGCATTTGCATGCAGATTTACAAGACCCCCCTGAATTGATTCCTCAATTGTTTGAAAACTACTTAAAGGGTTTTAAGTTGATTATTGCTAATCGGGAAGAAAGAGAAGATCCTAGTATTTTCTCTCGACTGTATCACTATTTAGTAAAGCGCTATGCGATTCAACAAATACCTTCTGGAGGCTTTGACCTCATGCTTTTCGATAAAGTTATTAAGGATGAAATTGTAGAAATATCAGAAAAAAACACCAATAATGTTTATTTAATCAGCTGGTTAGGCTATCCGTACGTGAGTATCCCTTACAAAAGAGTAAAACGAAAATATGGTAAGTCACAATGGGTACTAACTAAAAAAATCAGGCTTTTCGTAGACACTTTCTTTTCCTTCTCTAACCTACCAATAAAGATTTTACGTTTCAACCTGCTTTTATCCTTCTTATTTCTCGTGGCAGCACTTTTTCAATTCCTTTTTCCTTTGGATGAGTGGGAATACAGCTCATTGGCACTTATTATAGCAATTGCTCTCTTTAGTATAAATGTCAGCGCAACCATCATGGCCGAGTTTTTAACGCGCATTCATGAAACTGTCCGCAATAGGCCCAATTTTGTCGTAGAAAAAGTTATCGAGCATTAGACTCTTTGCTTATCAGAAAATCTTCTATTGCTAAGTAGTCTATACCCGAATTCAAAAAAGCTCTTATTGCTTCCTCCGGCTTGCATACAATAGGTTCTTCATTAAGATTAAAAGAGGTGTTTAACACGGCATAAACCCCGGTGATATCACCAAGCTTACTGATGAGTTTATGATACTTGCTATTATCTTCCTTGGATACTATTTGGAAACGAGAGGTTTGATCCACATGAATTACTGCTGGAATACGAGGAGCCATTTCCTCTCTTACTTTAATCGCTTTGGTCATGAAAGGTTCATTGACATCCTCCGTTATAAAATCAAACTTTTTTTCAGCAATAATAGACGCCGCAAATGGTCTCCAAAGTTCTCTTCCCTTTACTTTGGCGTTTATATAATCCCTTAAATTTGCTTGGGTCGGATTAGCTAATATGGACCTTGCACCAAGTGCCCGAGCGCCTACTTCCATCCTGCCTTGGAACCAGGCAACAATTTTGTTTTGGCAAAGTAATTCTGCCACGGCATCACTAATGTACTCCTCTTTGGTGTATTTAAGCTTGAATTTCTGCAGGTTTTTCTCGACCGATTCAGCAGCAAATGCTGGCCCCCAATAAGCGTGAGCTAAACGTTCAGTTTTTGGCATACCTAGCTTTGCTGCACCATAGGAGGTTCCATTATCCCCAGTAAAAGGAGGTATAAACAATTGCTTTATATAAGGAAGCTCACTAATGATCCCATTCATTTTACAATTTAGCCCGACCCCACCAGCAAGACAAAGATTGCCACTAAATTCTGAATCCTTTGCAAGGTCAGAAAGAAGCTCTACAACAATTAGTTCAAGGCGTTTCTGAGTAGCGAAAGCCAAATCTTTATAATAATCTGTTATCGGTTCTCCAGCTTGACGTGGTTCTCCCAATAACTCTTTTAATTCTTCACTAAATACGTGCCCCTTTCCAGGTGTACCAGCAAAAGCATAAATTGGGTTAAAAGTATAGTTTCCTTGCCCATCAGAACAAATTAACTGATTTACCTTTTCATCTAACGCGGCATTATACCGACCATAGGCCGCAAGCGCCATGGTTTTGCCTTCATGATTATTCGGCTGAAAACCTAAAAATTCGGTAATTGTCTGATAAAACCAACCCAAAGAATTCGGAATGTTAAAGGTCTTGATCAATTTCAAATCCAAACCCTTGCCAAACCAAAGGGTGGTACTTTGGGATTCACCACTGCCATCAATAACCAGCACGTGGGCCTGCTTAAACCCCGAGCTATAGTATGCCGAGGCTGCATGCGCATGGTGGTGAGAAACAAACTCTAGTTGGGGTAGTCGTCCATCAGCGGAAAGCTGACTAAAATCAGCATAATATCGGCTTTGCACTTGGCTTGGATGATACTTTCGAAGCTCCCGCCAAACCAGTTGCAGCCCTCTTTTCCTGTTGCCCTTCGATTGTCCCTTAAAAAGGGTTTTACTCAGAAAATGCAACATACCCCAAGGGTAATAATTACAATCCCAGGCAAACATTACGCGATCCAAGTGATGCATACCTATTCCGGCAGATTCGAGACAGTATCCCACAGCTTGTATTGGCATCAAGCCCGTTGAACCCTTAATTCTGGTAAAACGCTCCTCCTCAGCCATTGCCACCAAGTCTCCATCTTTGAGTAAACATGCGGAAGGCAAAATTCCTAAACCATTGATTCCTAATACGTAGCTGCTAACTTTTGTGGCCATGCGGAATTGAATCTATTTCTTCACCGAACTATATGCTTTAATGAGTTGTATCAATTGCCGTTTAGAAATATCAAACGATTTAAAGGGCACAACTTCTTTTGGCCATTTTTCTTCATCAGGTTTTGAATTAAAATCGTAATGATAGTAGAATTCCTCGTTCACATAGTACTTTTCAATTAACTCATCGCCAATTGAAGGATTTCTAAAATAATAAACTAATTGATAATCCTTACGCAACACAGTTATTGTGATCGCATGCCGAATAAATTTACTTAGATTTGGGGCACTGGCATGAATTGTTGCTGGATCAAACACAAGAACATCTCCTTTATTTATACAAACTGTATTGGTATGCTTATACAAGGTGGGGATATGATTCTTAAATTGCCAGGGTACGCCTAAGCTTCTTTGGGTATTTCCCCAAAGATGACTGCCCTCAACAAAAGAAATTGGACCATTTTCCTCGGTAACATCACAAAAAGGAATCCAGACAAACAGGCAATAATCTTTCTCTTCATCGATTACAGTACTATCTTGATGGATAAGTAAGTCACTTTGCACATGCGGCGGTTTTACCTGATATGCGCCACCAGTATGTACATCAATCTTATCCATCTGAAACATGCGCGGCAATATGGTCTTCGCATTCATGTTTATTACTTCCTGCGTTTTCCTTCTAATCTCAGGATTAAACAACCTTCCGCTATTGAGTAAATGTTTATCTAACTCAAAACCATCGAGATCGGATATTTCACCAAAAACTTTTAAAAAGTCTTCTATTTCTTTATTCCAAACGACATCTTTAATTACACAATACCCTTTTTCTAAATATGCTTTATGGTCATCTTCATTCAAGAAAAAAGAGTCTTTACGAATCTGATAATAAGGGTTATCCTCAATATTTACACGAGACGGCTTAAAGAATTCTTTTATATTCTTGAAAATATTCATTCTATATTTTTCAAAAGATAAATTTGTTTACATAAACTATTGGTAACTGCTGAACATGGAATTTAGCCAATATACTATTGGGTTCAATTTAAATTTTTTATCTACATCCAGCTTATCAAATTGTTGATCATCATATCGAATATCTTCAATCACTGCGGGCTCCTTTGGAATACCAAATAGTTCGTAATCTATATAAAACTCCGTAGTGCTCGGCTCAAAATAGCTAATAGATTTATTATCTTTCAACCTAGCATAATGTACCAATTTTGCGTCATTAGGCACACAAACCAAATTAATAGCCACCCTTTCCACTGCCGAATAATTCGGCATCGAAAAATGCAATGTCTTATGATTATAAATGAGCACTTGTCCCGCTTTCAGATTTAAAAACTTACCGAATTTCTTCGCAATGTAGGCGTTTAACTCCTGGAAAGGACTCTTAATTTTAGGGCCTCTTTCTGGAGTTTGTATCAAATGAGACCTTGGAACCACCCCAATTCTTCCATTTCGCTCATTGGTGTCTATTAAAGGTATCCAAAAACCCAAGGAAACATATCGACTCTCGTCAACATAGGTCCAATCAGCATGCAAGGGCATTTCTCCCTTTCCTTCAGCCTCTTTGACCATAAAATTACCGAAAATTGGCCTGTAGTTGACTAGGTGATTTTCTATGAAACCCTCAAATTCTCCTATAATTGCACGGTTTACGCGACGCTTATACTCAATATCTTTATAAAAGTGAGTGCTTTGAAACCCCCCAACAGTACAATTTGGTCTGTCTGTGTAATACACATCATTTAAAACACTTATCTGATTTTGTGATAAACCATCAAGAACAACAAAACCGCGCTTAGCGAGGGTTCGGTTTAAATGTTCCTTTTTGAATATCTTTGTTCGTATCATTGTTCTATCAAAGTTACTAAATTAAACACCTTCGAAATATTTTTAATTCAAAAATCTATTTAGTAAAGTCAAAACCAAAACGATTTAAATTGAAACTGCTTATATTCATCTTAACTGTAGGATTAATTGCTTAGATTATGCTTACAAACCTATCTATACTAATTTTTTCTGTTCTCTTTTCATATCTACTTTTTTTATGGATAACGATAAAGAAAAGAGAAGATAGACACAGCGACCGAAATGTGAAGGACGTTAAATTATTTTATAATCAAACTACAGATAAATTTTTAGCGGTATATGGCGAGATTATTCAAGCTTTTCGTACGAACGATGTAGAGAAATATCTTCATTACACTTTGAAAAATATGCGGGCTGTAGATGGTATGAAGCTATTAGATGCCGGTTGTGGTATCGCGGGCCCTGCAAGTTATTTTGCCAAAAAGCTACCCAATTCAAGTATTGATGCTTGCAGTGTTTCAGAAGTGCAAATCGAAAAGGCAATGAAACAGGTGAAAGATCTAAATCTGGAGAACCAAATTTCCGCCCGAGTTGGAGACTATCATCTACTAAATGAAATCTATCCTCTGGAAAGTTATGATAGGGTTTACTTTTTAGAATCCTATGGTCATTCCAATGATAAACGTAAATTACTTCACGGGGTTTGGGATGTTCTAAAACCCGGGGGAATGGTTTACATCAAAGACTTGTTTCAACGAGAAGTAGAAAACGACTGGGAACAATATTACATTGATAAAATATGTGAAGACATCAATGATGCGTATAAATACCACATAGGTAGTTTATATGAGACCCTATCTATTTTACGCAGAAAGGGCTATATCATTCATTACATTAAAATTCCGGAAGTTGCTGAAGAAGATTTTGAGCATTTGAGTATATCAAATGATTTTCAAAACTTGTTCAACATTGGCAAAATTGACTCCTGGGAGGATTATGTTTTTCCAATTGACTTTTTCGAAATTTTAGCGGAAAAA
>Ga0209137_1001587_pt1 | contig 21280 bp, 19 predicted proteins | sample SaaInl5LU_22_DNA_FD_184642 | JGI IMG/M metagenome (GOLD analysis project Ga0209137, IMG submission 184642) | Marine microbial communities from expanding oxygen minimum zones in the Saanich Inlet - ESP_105LU_22_DNA (SPAdes) (version 2) | ecosystem: Environmental > Aquatic > Marine > Intertidal...
CATCGTCCGACAACAGTCAGTCCGTTCGGTTTTTTCGGGTTCTCCGTCGCCTTCGGTGTAGTTGCCCTTCTGCCTCTCGCTATCTGGGAACAGGGTGGTTTGGTGGTGCCGCAATGGAATACTTGGGTTTGGGCTGTAGTTGGTTATATTGCGATCTTTCCATCAATCTTAGCCTACCTGTTCTGGAATCGCGGTGTGGCTGAGATCGGCGCAGCGACGGCTGGCTTGTTCATTTATCTGATCCCTGTTTTCGGTTTAGTGCTCGCTATCCTCTTCCTAAATGAGGCCCTTCACGGGTATCATCTAGTTGGAATTTTATTGATTGCTGCTGGAATCTTGTTGGCGATGATTCGCCGTATCTCTGGGTATCTGAAGCAGCGACATGCAAAGGAGTTGTCATGAAAAGTTTTTTGATCGCCTGTGTCTCATTGATGCTGGTATTGGGAGTGCCGCAGCAGGCTGAAGCGAAGCGCTTTGGCGGCGGTTTTTCGCTGGGTAAAAGTTTTAGTACGCAGAAAAAAGTAGCGCCTGCACCGACTAAGCAGACCAGTACAACCCAAGCTGATGGCACCAAAAGTGGTGCTGCTGCGCAACCGGCCAAGCCGGGTATGGGTGGTCTATTTGGCGGTCTTTTGGCTGGTGGTCTTTTAGGCGCGTTGATTTTTGGCGGCGCTTTCGAAGGTATTCAGTTCATGGATATTCTATTGATCGGATTGGCTATATTCTTCTTGATGCGTCTGATGGGCGGGCGGCGTGAACCTGCCTATGCAGGCGCAGCTAACAACAATGCCAACAGCGCAAACGCCCAGCAGCATTACCGACAGAGCGCGACTTCTGCACCCTCCGCTTCAGCCGATACTGAGTTTGAACAGGATGCGACGGTAGTCGAGACACCAGATTGGTTTGATGCAGATGCCTTTCTGGCACAGGCGCCAGAGCATTTCACTCAGTTGCAGCGCGCTTGGGATGCGCAGGACTGGGAGGATATTGCCGAGTACACGTCAGCTGAGCTGTTGGCGCAATTAAAGACAAATCGCGCAGTCCTTCCAGAGCAGCAGCAGACTGAAGTGGTCTCCTGTATGGCGGAACTGGTCGGTTTCCAGCAGAGTCGTGCTGAGACCGCCGTAAGTATTCACTTCTACGGTTGGATCCGCGAACAGGGTGAGCAAGAGCCTTCCGAGTTCTCAGAGATTTGGCACTTGGGTCGGGTTGCGACCGAAGACAGTGTTAACTGGGTCATCCTCGGAATCGAACAACCTTAAAAATCGCCCCTTTTTGGGGCAAATAGTTGAAAAATGAGGGGTTAATCGATAGTTTAACGCCACTCATCACAAGGTTTGCAAAAACCTAAATAAGAATGCAAACGACAAAACACTTTTCGGGGAGAAAAATCATGCGTGCGATTAACCTTACTCGTGCTGCAGCACTGGCTGCTGCCGTTGCACTGATTGCTGGCTGTAGCTCAACCAGTACGACTACAGATGGTGGCGCAGATGTGACTGATGCAAACAACGCTGCACAAACACAGGGTGCTGACGGTTCCAACGTACAGGCGGGCACTAGCTACGCTGACGTTGCACGCTTGCGTACCACGTTCTACTTTGATTTTGACCAGTCTGTTGTCCGTCAGGAAGGCTTCGCAGATCTCGAGGGTCATGCTCGCTACCTAGCCAACAACCCAAGTGCAAAAGTCCGCCTTGAAGGGCACGCTGATGAGCGCGGTACGCGTGAGTACAACATTGCTTTGGGTGAGTCTCGTGCCAATGCTGTTGCGCGTCTGCTGATCGTGAACGGCGCGGGCAATGGTCAGATCGAAACTATCTCCTACGGTGAAGAGAAACCGGCGATGCTTGGCCACACTGAGAACGAGTGGGCTCTGAACCGTCGCGTAGAGCTGAGCTACACTAGCCGCTAATGAAGAAATTGACCCTTGCAGTCGCACTGGCTGCCTCAAGTCTGGTGCAAGCTGAATCTCTGTCCCAGTCCGCTCAGAGCGAGCTGGTACTGATGATTCAGCAGCTTCAGGCTGAAGTGCGTCAGCTACGTGGGGAGATAGAGACTCAGCAGTATCGCGTGCAGAAGCTCGAGCGTGAGCAGCTCGAACGTTACCGTGATGTGGATCGCCGACTCAGTGCGCTGATCCTCGGTGGCGGTTCAGCGGCGGCGCCTGCACCCCAGTCGGCTGCTCCGACTCCGGCACCAGAACCGGTTGACGAGACTCTGCCACAACAGCCTGTTGCGGCCGCGCCTGCGCCAGTCGCATCAGCGCCTGCGGCGGTGTCGGTGAGTGATTCAGAAGCCTATGCGTCTGCCTTTGCACTGGTTCGCGAGCGCCGATTCGAGGAGGCCCTGACTGCCTTTGAAGGCTTTGTCGCAACTTATCCATCAAGCGATCGTTTGGCAAATGCACACTACTGGATTGGTGAAGTGCAGCTTGCGCAGCAGAAGCTTGAGCCAGCGCGTGCAGCCTTTCAGCTGGTGGTCGACCAGTTCAGTCAGCACCCTAAGCGTCCTGACGCACTATACAAGTTGGGTGTAGCTCAAGATCGATTGGGTGATGTTGCTGCCCGTACTTCGACGTTTGAGCAGTTGATTGCCAATTATCCCAAGAGTTCCGCTGCAGGCCTTGCACGAAATTATCAGAGTCGATAACAGCAGAGCTGCCGATTGCACAGCGGTGGGCAGCAAAGCTGTCACTCCAAGAATCGTTGATAGGATTTAACCAATGAACAAGCGAGCTGTAGTGTTGCTCTCTGGCGGATTGGACTCCGCGACGGTGCTGGCGATAGCTGCAAGCCAGGGTTACGATTGCTACGCGTTGAGTTTCGATTATGGGCAACGTGCGCAAACCGAGCTCAATGCTGCACGTGCTCTAGTGAAGTCGCTGGGTGCGAAAGAGCACCGGGTATTCAATCTTGATCTAGCACAGTTTGGCGGTTCTGCACTAACAGATAGCAGCATTGATGTACCCTCGGATGCCGAAGAGGGGATTCCTGTCACCTATGTTCCGGCCCGCAACACTATCTTCCTTTCACTTGCTCTAGCTTGGGCCGAAGTGCTGCACGCTGATGCGATCTTTATCGGCGTAAACGCAGTAGACTACTCGGGTTACCCAGACTGTCGTCCCGAATTTATCGCTGCCTACGAGCAGATGGCTAATCTGGCAACGCGGAATGGCGTGACTGGTGAGCCGTTCAAAATAGAGACGCCGCTGATCGACCTGACAAAAGCAGAGATCATCCAGCAGGGCACAGTGCTTGGTCTGGACTATGCGCTTACCGTCTCTTGTTATCAGTCCGATGACGACGGGCGGGCCTGCGGTAACTGCGATAGCTGTCATCTGAGAGCGAAAGGTTTTGCCGATGCAGGCCTTGCCGATCCAACTCTCTATCAGAGCTAGCTTCAAGCCAATCGGTGCAACTCTAGTCTGACTTGCTTGGCTCTAGTACACTAGCGCCGCTTTTAAATATCTCAGGATTTGATCATGCTCAGTAAGCAACAACTCGATAAGCGTATTCTTGTGCAAGAACACTTTGCCAAAGAACACCTGCCGCATGAGTTGACCGAGGCACAAATCGAGCAGCTGAACGATGAGATTATCGCTGAGCTCAAAGCGCGAGATGCCTGCTTAGTTGCACACTACTACTGCGATCCCTTGGTGCAGGCCATCGCTGAGAAGAGTGGCGGCTGTGTCGCTGACTCACTGGAGATGGCCCGCTTTGGAGCCAAACATTCCGCCTCTACACTGGTGGTTGCCGGGGTTCGCTTTATGGGCGAAACGGCAAAGATCCTGAGTCCGGAAAAGCGTATTCTGATGCCGACGCTTGAGGCGACTTGCTCGCTAGATCTGGGTTGTCCCGTAGACGATTTTAGCGCCTTCTGTGATCAGCACCCCGATCGTGAAGTGGTGGTATATGCGAACACCTCAGCGGCGGTAAAAGCCCGTGCTGACTGGGTGGTTACTTCCAGTATCGCAGTACAGGTTATTGAGCACTTGGCTGAGCAGGACAAGAAGATTATTTGGGCTCCAGATAAGCATTTGGGCACCTACGTTCAAAAAGAGACGGGTGCAGATATGCTGCTCTGGGATGGGGCCTGCATTGTCCATGAGGAGTTCAAAGCCAAAGGTTTACTGGATCTCAAACAGGTCTACCCAGACGCGGCAGTTCTGGTCCATCCCGAGTCGCCCGACGCGGTAGTACAACTGGCCGATGCTGTCGGCTCTACCAGCCAGCTGATCAAAGCAGCGCAAGAGCTTCCCAATGAGACGCTGATCGTTGCGACTGATCGCGGTATCTTCTACAAGATGCAGCAAGCGGCGCCTGGTAAAACCTTCATTGAAGCGCCAACCGGGGGCTCAGGGGCTACTTGTCGCTCTTGTGCACACTGCCCTTGGATGGCCATGAACGGTCTGCAGAATATCCTCGATGGTCTGCGTCAAGGTAAGGAAGAGGTGCTGGTTGACGCTGATATGCGCCAGAATGCGCTGCGCCCACTTGAGCGTATGCTCAGTTTTCAGGCGCAGTAGGGTCAAACGCTCAGTAAATCGGCTGAGTTCCCAGTTTTCTCGGTGTGCCTTGGGCGAAACCATTGGCTGATATCGTCTAGTTGAAGAGCCTGTCGACCTCATCACGTAGCGCGAGCACCTCCTGCTCGCGTTGACTGACCCACTCTAGCTGATCCGGTTCGCGTCGCGCGTCACGGCGTGCGAAGTCAAGTTGGCGTAGAGCCAAATCGTAGTCTCCACGTATCAGAAAGTACTCCACTCGCGCGCGGTGTATCCCGATGCGGTCCGACTGCAAACCCGAGGTCTCGGCAAGTTGGTACCAGAGCTCGGGATTGTCTGGATGCTCGCGTGCCAAGTCCCTCAGAACCCAAACGGCGTCCCCGACTCGCCCCTCCTGTAGCGCCCAATCTACTTGAGCGCGCTGCACAGCATAGTCATCGGGGTAAAGGTCCAGCAACTCCGCTTTGAGGCTTTGTGCCTCCTCGCTATGTTTGGATTCAAGCTGCTCGATACGCGTTAATTGCAACCAAGGACTCTGGCGCAGCGCTGGGTTGAGCTGTTGCCAAAGTGACTCAGCTCGTTCTGCTTGTTCAGCTTTGACAGCCAGTATGTAGGCGTTTAGAGGTTGGTTAGACCCCTCCAGCGTGCGACCTTTATCGGCCAGGTGAGCCATTGCCCGTGCCCGGGCGATCAGAAATTCTGCGCTATCACTGTAGACGCTGGGTTGCGGCATGCTGAGTGCGCGATTGCTGGTGTCAGCGATTCGGTTTTGTGTGACCGGGTGAGTACGCAGAAATTCGGGCACGGCGTTACCAGAGAACCGGTGCACTTCTTGTAGGCGGGTGAACATGCGGGGCATCGCCGTCGCGCTAAAACCAGCATTCACTAGCGTGCGCATGCCCGCTTGGTCAGCGTCTGTCTCGTTCGCGCGACTGAAGGCCAGCTGGTTGCTAGCGGTCGCACCGACGGTACCCTGCATAACAGCGATGCCAGCGTCAGTGCTGATTGATGAGAGCAGGATGCCACCCAAAATACCCGCTAAGACTAGAGGCTTGCTGCGCTCTGAGGCAGCCTGCTGTTGAGCGTAGTGGCGCTGGCTCAGGTGGGCGAGTTCGTGCGCAATCACTGATGCAAGCTCATCCTCTCGCTGGGCAGCGAGCAAGAGTCCGGCATTAATACCGATAATCCCGCCGGGTGCGGCGAAGGCGTTAACCTCTGCACTATCGATAAGCACCAGAGTTAAGCGTTGATCCTCTAGCTCCGATACAGGGGCTAGACGACTCAATAGGCCCTGAAGGTAGGACTCCACGACAGGATCGTCGTAAAGATTGGCTCGCCCTCGAACCATGCGTACCCAGGCTTGCCCAAGTCGGTACTCCTGATCCATCTGCAGTGCCGAGCTGTTGGCCGAGCTGATACTTGGCAACTCCGCTCGGGCCCCCTGAGTGATTAACAAAAGTGTCAGGAAAATCAGGTGTCTGTACATTGTGTCCCTATGGCTATACTCGGCGTATCGTGGTCTTTAGAACCAATCTAGGTTACATTGCGCTGATATTACATAAGGCGCCTTAATAGAGTATGACAGAGATTCAGATTGATGAGAGATTGGATGCCTGTGGTTTGGCGTGTCCACTCCCTTTGTTGAAAGCTAAGCAGGCACTCAATGCCATGAGCGTGGGTCAAGTGCTAGAGGTGCGGGCTACTGATGCAGGCTCCGTCCGCGATTTTAAAGCCTATGCTGATCTGTCAGCGCACGAACTGATCTCGACCATTGAGATTGATCAGGTCTTCATCCATATCCTTCGCAGAGGCTAATTAAAGATGCAGAAAATATTGGGCAAGTGGGTCCAGCGTTACTTCTCTGATGAGGGGGCTCTGCTGCTTTTCGCACTGCTGATTGCGGCTGGATTGGTGATATTCTACCTCGGCGGTGCTCTGATTCCGGTGTTCGCCAGTCTAATCCTCGCCTTTATGATGCAGGGTGCGGTGAATCGTCTTACCCGCCTTGGGCTGGGGCGGATGCTGGCCGTTATCTTGGTGTTTGTTGGATTTATTGGTTTCCTGACAGCCTTTTTGCTGTTTGTAATGCCGATCGCTTGGCGTCAGTCTGTGACCCTTTTTAACGAGTTGCCGCGGATGGTGATCGAGGTTCAGAATCTGTTGCTTCTGCTACCCCAGAAATACCCGGGTATGATCTCTGAGAACCAGATCCGGCAACTCTTTGGTCTGGCTGCAGCAGAGGTGAGTCAGGTAGGGCAACTTATTTTGAGTTTCTCCCTGAGTTCGGTAACCGGTGTGATGGCGCTGCTCATCTACCTGGTACTCGTACCCATTCTTGTCTTCTTCTTTCTTAAAGACAGTGACTCGCTGGTGCGTGGCTGGACCGCTGCGCTGCCTGAAAAGCGTGATGTGCTGAACCAAGTTTGGCATGAGATGGATGATCAGATCGCCAACTACATTCGCGGCAAGGCGATTGAGATACTTATTGTCGGCGTCTCCTCCTATATCGCCTTCGCGATCTTAGGGATCAACTATGCAGCTCTACTGGCGCTTCTGGTGGGTCTCTCTGTGCTTATTCCATACATTGGCGCGGCGCTGGTGACTGTGCCGGTGGCGCTGATCGCCTTCTTCCAATGGGGAATCTCGTCTGACTTTATGTACCTGATGATCGCCTACGGTGTCATTCAAGCACTGGATGGCAATGTGTTAGTGCCATTACTGTTCTCGGAGGCAGTTAACCTGCATCCGGTATCGATCATCGTTGCGGTCCTAGTATTCGGGAGCCTTTGGGGGTTCTGGGGTGTATTCTTCGCTATCCCACTAGCAACTTTGGTTAAGGCGGTGGTAACTGCTTGGCCGCAGAATCATGCGGCAGAGACGGCCGCTACTGAGTAGTAGCGGCAACTGCTCGGCTAAGCTGGCAGGATCTGATTGGCATGTTCTTTGGTTTTAACCTTAGAGATTACCTCTTCGAGCTTACCCTCTTCATCAATGATGAAGGTGGTTCGCACGGTGCCCATGTACTCCTTGCCGTAGAGTTTTTTTAGCTGCCAAGTACCAAAGATCTCGTGTACTTCATGCTCGGTATCAGCGATGAGAGGGAAGGGCAGATTGTACTTCGCGATGAACTTCTGGTGCGACGCCTCTTTGTCCTGACTAACACCGATAATCTGGTAGCCTGCGGCCGTCAGTCGATCGATGTTATCTCGCAGATCACATGCCTGAGCAGTACAGCCCGGAGTATTGTCTTTCGGGTAGAAGTAGATCACCACTTTTTTGCCTTTAAATTGGCTGAGGGTGATGGGGTCACCGTTCTGGTCACGGGCGGTAAAATCGGGTACCTGCTGGCCAACTTCTAACATCTATCTCTCCTTAAAAGCTATGTAGTGCGATTGTTTCACTTTTCTCCGCGCTTTAGCCGAAAAAGTGTCTGTTGAGACTACGAATGTTAGCGCTATTTCGTTTAAAATGTCGTACTGGGTTATTTTTGCAAGAGGCTGAGTTCGTCGGTTCTCTCGCGTACGACAACAAGAAGGTGAAACAGCATGATTCGCGGCAGTATGGTAGCACTCGCCACCCCAATGCATCCCAACGGTGATATCGATTGGGAAGCGCTCGACCGCGTTGTCGATATTCACTTGGAGAATGGTACTGACTCAATTGTAGCAGTGGGTACTTCGGGTGAATCGGCAACTCTGGACTACGACGAGCACTTGCAGGTGGTTAAACGTGTTGTTGAGCGCGTTGCGGGCCGCATCCCTGTAATTGCCGGTACTGGCGCCAACTCGACGCGTGAAGCGATCGAGATGACGCGTGGTGCCAAAGAGGCGGGCGCTGACGCCTGTCTGTTGGTGACGCCTTACTACAACAAACCGACCCAGCAGGGTTTGGTGCTGCACTACACCGCTGTTGCCGAAGCTGTCGATATTCCCCAGATTCTCTACAACGTTCCGGGACGTACTGCCTGTGATATGCAACCAGAGACGGTTGTGCGCCTCTGCGCTGTAAAAAATATTGTCGGTATCAAAGAGGCGACCGGTGATATCGACCGTGCTCGTTTCCTAGTGGAGAACACGCCAGATGATTTCGCTATCTACTCAGGCGATGACGGCACTGCCATTGAGCTGATTCTCGCTGGTGGCCAGGGTAACATCTCGGTAACGGCGAATATTGCGCCGGCTCAGATGTCCGAACTTTGCCGTCTTGGTCTAGAGGGCAAAGCCGACGAGGCTCGTGCACTGCAAGCTAAATTGATGCCGCTGCACAGTGCCATGTTTACTGAGTCAAACCCGATTCCAGTGAAGTGGGCGATGCACGAGTTGGGCTGGTGTGACACGGGTATTCGTTTACCGCTGACGCCGCTCTCGCCCAACCTGCGCGCTCCGCTGGTTGATGTATTGAAACAGTCCGGTCTGCTCTAAGAGAGGTTTTAGCTATGGCAAAGCGCCTAGTTCTGTTGACTGCTGTTACGCTGATCGCCGGTTGTGAGTCACTGCCGGATAACCCGATTTACGGCGAATCGGGGATTATCAAAGATCGCAAGACTGAGTACGCACAAGCACAAGCGGGTAAGCGTTTGCAGATCCCTGAAGGTATGGATGCGAAGCAGACCCGCGATGGTTTGCGGGTACCGCAGCTGAACACCGCTACCATGGCGCAGGCTGAAATTATCGCTGACGTGCCGCGCCCCGAGTTCTTCTTCGCCACTGAGGGCGGTGAGCGTGCATCGATTCGTCCGCTTGAGGGCGAGCAAGTTATCCTCGTGGATGAGTCGATTGATCGTGTTTGGACCGAAGTGCTGGGTTATTGGACTGACGCTGGAGTGCAACTGGTCAGACAGGATGCTCGCAATGGCCTCATGGAGACCGAGTGGATTCGTGTTGAGGGTGAAGATCTTTCGCCATTTGAGAAGGTTTTGAATACGCTCAAATTTAACTCCGAAGCTAACGAGCCTTCGTTAAATAAATTGCGTCTTCAGGTTCGTCCAGATCCTGAAGTTGAGGGCCGTACAGCAATTAGCATGAAGCAGGTCCAGAGACCGCTTAGTGAGCAGGGGCGTGAGGTCGACTGGTTATTGGATGCCGAGGAGCTACCGTACACCAACGAAATCATGTTCACCATGCTTGATTATCTCAGCCGTAGCAGTGAAACGGCTCCGACTCTGTCAGACTTTCAGCAGGGAGATCGCCTCGAGAGCGAGGTGGGTCGGGACTCTCGTAATCGTCCATTGTTGAGCGTTAAGGCTCCAGCAGAGCAAGCATGGGAGCTGGTGAATGCTGCACTTGATCGAGCCGGCGTAGACGTTGGCACCCGTCAAGAGGAGAGCGGCAGAATATACCTAACTTACGTGGGTAAGACGCCTGAAGAGAAACCTCAAGGTCTGTTTGACTGGTTGAGAAATCGTGAGTCAGGTCCGATCAGTTTGGATTGGAATCCAGCCGCGGCGCCCGAACCCCTGGACGAGAACATCAACTACACGAGCGATCCTGACACACCTGTAGTGGGCTCTGTGCCGACGCAGGAAGAGCTGTTGGCGATGGATGGGTTTAAGATCTTCGTGGGTAAACGAGTAGTCAAAGTTTTTGGGCAGGATAACCAACAGCGTACAGACGAAGATGGTGATCTCATCGTCGTGAAACGTTATCAACTGGTCTTTAGTCGTGCGCGCTCGGGTGTACTAATCTCGGTGCATGATCGCAAAGGCAACATAGTCTCAGAGAGCACCGCTGCTGAGTTGCTCTGGACGATCAAAGACAATATCGGAATTTAAGACGCTGGGTACTCGACTCCGAGCGTCACTGGAGATTTAAATGGAAAAACGTGAAGAGCTGTATGCGGGTAAAGCGAAGTCAGTGTTCAAAACTGATGACCCGGATTACATGGTACTTGAGTTCCGCAATGACACTTCAGCCTTTGATGGCAAAATCATCGAGCAGCTAGACCGCAAGGGTATGGTCAATAACAAGTTTAACGCGTTCATTATGCAGAAACTCGCTGATGCGGGTATTCCAACGCATTTTGAAAAGCTGCTCTCGGATAACGAGTGTCTGGTTAAACGCCTAGATATGATGCCGGTTGAGTGTGTCATTCGAAACGTCTCGGCGGGCTCACTTTGCCGCCGTCTGGGAGTTGAGGAGGGACAAGAGCTGAACCCACCCACTTTCGAGCTCTTTCTGAAGAATGACTCGTTGGGTGACCCGATGGTAAACGAGTCTCTGGTTGAGACTTTCGGTTGGGCAAAACCGGCAGACCTGCAACGCTCTAAAGAGCTGACATACAAAGCGAACGCAGTACTCAGCAAACTGTTCGACGACGCTGGAATGTTGTTGGTGGACTACAAGCTTGAGTTCGGTATGTTCAAAGGCGAGGTTGTATTGGGTGATGAGTTCTCGCCCGATGGTTGTCGTATTTGGGACAAAGAGACTCGTAAGAAAATGGATAAAGACCGCTTCAGGCAGGGCCTTGGCGGTGTCATTGAAGCGTACGAAGAGGTGGGTGCCAGACTGGGCATCGATTTTGACGCTTAAAGATACTCTATTAAAAAAACGGCGCCTTGGGGCGCCGTTTCTGTTTCTGGCTCAGTATCTAAGCCGCATGAGATTGCGGAATACCTGGAGAAAAATAATCGTTTGTAGCTTGAGGATGAAGACTCTCTAATTCGCCCCAAACCGGCAGAACCACGGTCACCTGCTATTCTTTTGATAGATAGCCGGACTTAAAGTTTGGAGAGCATAATGCCACAGCAACGCCTAGAGCAAAAAACCAAGCTGCTCAAATCACTCTGTTCAACGATAAGAGAGCGTCTCGATGCGAGCGACGTTGAACCCATAATCAAGTTCGTCGAAAGCTACTATGGCGTGTCACCGATCGAAGAGCTAACGGAGCGATCGGCAGAGAATCTCTACGGTGCGTCTTTGAGTTGCTACGCCTATCTTCAGGAGTGGAAGTGCGAGCAGCGCAAGCTGAAGGTATTCAACCCCAGCATTGAAGCTCATGGCTGGCACTGCTCACATACGGTAATTCAACTGTCACATCAGAATATGCCGTTTATCGTTGACTCGGTGCGCATGGAGCTAAATCGACGTGGTGTCGGTATCCACGTGGTTCACTCCGGTGTGCTGCAGGTCGATTCAGATAGCTGCCAGGTTACTGATCCCGGTAGTGATTCTTGTGTCGAAATCAGTCTGCTCTATATCGAGATCGATCGCACAACTGACCCACAGGTACTTAAACAGCTACAAGAGGGGCTGTTTGAGGTGCTGGACGATCTCTGTGCCGCCGTCGATGACTACGAACAGATGCTAGCGCAGGCGCAGAACTTGGCCGCAGAGTTAGAAACTCAATCCGATGAAAAGAGCTCTGAAGCAGCGTTGTTGCTTCGTTGGATGTGCGATAACCACTTCACCTTTCTAGGTTTTGATAAGGTCGAATACAAACGCTCCAAGGGCGAGATTCATATAGAGCGAGATGCCGGCACGGAGCTCGGCATTATGCGAATTTATGCGCCCAAAGGGCCCAAGCGCCTGCGCACTCTTTCGCAAGAGGAGGCGCAGTTCCGTACGTCTGAATCGCCGATCTTCTTTGCCAAGGATTACCACCGCTCACGTATTCACCGACCCGCCTATCAGGATATGGTGATCGTCAAAGCGCGGGACCAGAAGGGGCAGGTAAGCGGCGAGTATCGCTTTATCGGCCTCTACACCTCGCCGGTCTATGTGAAAGCGCCCTGGGAGATACCTGTAGTGCGCAAGCGGATCGAAAAGATTGTTACGCAGAGTGGCTTCCCGCATGGCGGTCACGCCTATAAAACGTTGCAACAGACCTTTATCGAGATGCCGCGCGATGAGCTGATGCTCTCTACTCAAGATGAGTTAGCGCTCAATGTTATGGGGATCTTCAACCTGCAAGAGCGTCGCAAAGTTCGCCTGCTGCATCGTCGTGATATCAGCGGCAACTTTATGGCGTTCCTCTACTATGTACCGCGCGATATCTTCAATACCCAATTGCGTAGCCAAGTACAGCGATTGCTGTGTGAGCGTTTGGGCGTTGAGGATTCAGAATTCACCAGCTATTACAGCGAATCAGTCCTCACCCGTGTCTACTTCGTACTGCCGAGTCGTGAAGGGCAGTTCAACGACTTTGATCCACAATCGCTAGAGGAGGAGGTGGCTGCGTTGAGTCGCTCTTGGGACGATGAGCTGTCTGGAGCCCTGCTAGATTTTTATGGTGAGGAGCGTGGCAGTCGACTCGCTAGTCACTACCGTCAGGCGTTCCCTGCAGCCTACCGTGAGCACTTTAATGCTGGTTCAGCTGCGGCAGATATTGAACATCTGGAGCAACTGCGCACGGGGCGGGACATCGCTCTGAGTTTCTATCGTCAAATTGAACAGTCCAACGACCTATTGCGCTTCAAGCTGTTCGCACCCGATTCTGCTCTGGTGCTCTCTGATGTGATTCCAATTCTTGAGAATCTCGGTATGCGGGTACTTGGCGAGCACCCCTACAAGGTGCGGATGCAAGCAGGCAACACCTATTGGATTCACGACTTCTCTCTTGAGTATCAAGGGGCTGACCAGGTCGATATGGATGTGGTTAAAAACCTCTTTCAAGACGCCTTCGAGAATATCTGGCACGGTCAGGCTGAGAGTGACGCGTTTAACCGATTGGTGATTGGCGCCCATCTGAGCTGGCGTGAAGTGGCAATGTTGCGGGCTTATGCGCGTTACAACCAGCAGATTCGTTTCGGGTTTAGTCAGCAGTACATTGCAGCAACGCTGGCGCGCCACCTGCAGGTCACGCGTCTGTTGGTTGCACTCTTTAGAGCACAGTTTGAGCCTCAGCGTCAGGTTTCCGATAAAGTCAAAGCACTGGGTGTCAGACTAATTAGCAGCATTGAGGAGGCTTTAGAGAAGGTTGAAAACCTCAATGACGATAAAATCCTACGCCGCTACCTAGAGCTAATTCGTGCGACTTTGCGAACAAACTTTTTCCGCACCGATGAGCAGGGCGAGTTACGCGACTACTTCTCATTTAAAATCCGGCCCAGTGGTATCGAACAGATGCCGCTGCCGCGGCCTGAATTTGAGGTGTTCGTCTACTCACCTCAGGTAGAGGGCGTGCACCTGCGTGGTGGCAAGGTCGCTCGTGGTGGTTTGCGCTGGTCAGATCGTCTGGAGGACTACCGTACTGAAGTGCTGGGGCTAGTTAAGGCGCAGCAGGTGAAGAATGCGGTGATTGTGCCTGTCGGTGCCAAAGGCGGCTTTGTGGCTAAGACCACTCCTGAGGATGCTGACCGAGATGAGATGCAACGCTTGGGTGTGGCAGCTTATCAGACCTTTATTCGCGGCCTATTAGATCTGAACGACAATCTTCAGAACGGCGCTGTGATCGCGCCTGATTCGGTGGTGCGACTGGATGAGGATGACCCCTATTTGGTGGTGGCGGCTGATAAGGGTACAGCCACCTTCTCCGATATCGCTAACCAAATCGCACAGGATTACGGTTTTTGGCTCGATGACGCTTTCGCGTCAGGTGGCTCGCAGGGGTACGACCACAAGAAAATGGGTATCACTGCGCGCGGTGCCTGGGAATCCGTTAAGCTGCATTTTCGTGAAAAGGGGGTCGATATACAGTCTGAACCCTTCACCGTTGTTGGTATCGGTGATATGTCCGGCGATGTTTTTGGCAACGGTATGTTGCTGTCGGAAAAAATTCGCCTGCAGGCCGGTTTCAACCACCTGCACATCTTTGTCGATCCGGATCCGGATCCAGCCACTAGCTTTGTTGAGCGCAAGCGTTTATCTGAATTACCACGCTCAAGCTGGAGCGACTACAACTCGAAACTGATCTCCAAGGGTGGCGGTATCTTCTCGCGCGCAGCCAAGTCGATTGATATCACTCCGGAGATGAAGGTGGCTTTCGATATTAAAGCGGATAAGCTGTCGCCAACCGAGTTGATCTCTGCACTGCTCTGCGCACCAGTGGATCTCTTGTGGAATGGTGGTATCGGGACCTACGTGAAAGCAACCGATGAAACCCATGCCGAGGTGGGAGATAAAGCGAATGACGCGCTGCGGGTTGATGCGCGTCAACTGCGCGCGAAGGTCGTCGGTGAGGGTGGTAATCTGGGCCTGACTCAGCGCGGCCGTATCGAATTTGCGCTCAATGGCGGCGCCTGTAATACCGACTTTATCGACAATGCCGGTGGCGTTGACTGCTCGGACCATGAGGTCAATATCAAGATTGCGCTGCAAGCGGTGCTGCAAGAGGGTGATCTGACTGAGAAGCAGCGTAATCAACTGTTGGCCAAGATGACCGACGATGTCGCCGAGTTAGTGCTGACCAATAACTATCGGCAGGCGCTCGCTCTAGCTCTAGCGGAAGGGCAACTGCCACGTCAAAACGACGACTACCCCGCGCTGATTCGTCAGTTGGAGCAGAATGCGCGGCTGAATCGAACTTTGGAGTACATCCCATCCGATGAAGAGCTGGATGAGCGCATTCAGCAGGGCAGGGTATTGACCCGCCCCGAGCTATCGGTTCTGATTTCATACGTTAAAGGCGAGCTGAAACAGAGTCTCAATCACGAGCTAATTGCCGGTGATGAGTATGTTGCTAAGGTGTTGTTTGAGGGCTTTCCCGATGCGCTGGTCGAGCGCTTCCCTTTGGCTGTCAGCGAGCATCGACTACGTTCGGAAATTATCGCCACACATCTCGGTAACGTCTTGGTCAATCAAATGGGTATCGCGTTTGTCATGCGCGTAGCACAGGCGACGGGACGATCTAGCGTCGATATTGCGCGAGCTTGGGTCGCGGCTAGGGATATCTTCGGGATCAACGCATTGTGGGAGGCTCTGGAGCAGCAAGATAACCTTGTCTCAGCTCCAGTGCTGCATCAGGTTATGGGTGATATACAACGTTTGATGCGGCGCGTCTGTGTCTGGATTCTGCGCCAGTACCCGCAACTGCCGAGTCCGGCCGAGTTGGTTGAGCACTTTGCTGCTCCCGTAACCGCTCTGCGTGGCGAGCTTGAGACGCATCTGACAGGGGCGCCACTGCAAGCTTGGAGGGATTTGAATAAACAGTTGATTGATGCGGGGCTGCCGGAGCCCTTGGCGCACGAGGCGGCCTCGCTAGAGGCTTCATTCGCACTGCTGGATATCAGTTTGATCGCTGAGCGAGATCAACACAGTCTGGCAACGGTCTGCGAAACTTACTTTGCAGTCAGCGACCTGCTGGCACTGGATTGGCTAGAAGAGCAGATAAAAGAGCTCAACGCGACCACACGTTGGCAAGTGCAGGCACGTGAGGTGTTCCGTGAGGATCTCAACCGGCAGCAGCATCTGCTGGCGCTCAAGGCTCTGGATACCCACCGGGCGAGTGGTAAGCAGGACCTTGCACCGGTGAGCAGTTGGGAGCACAGCAATGCGCTGCTGTTGCAGCGTTGGCAAAAGCTCACATCCGAGCTTCAAACCAACGTCGTTGACTCTGCGATTCTGACGGTGGCGATGCGTGAACTACAGGCGTTCAGTCTGTCCTCGAGTTGAAGGCCAAGCGGAACCCTAGAATGGAGCGGGTGAGCTGAAACTCATTCGCTCCTGAGTCACTGGGTGAAAGAGCTCGAGCAGATCCGCATGCAGCATCAGTCTCTCGACGCAGTTCAGTGCGGCCCCCTCAGCATAGAGGTTGTCTCCAAGAATGGGATGTCCAAGAACCTGCATATGCAGGCGTAGCTGGTGTGAGCGACCGGTAATGGGATAGAGCGCAACGCGGGTGTAATCGAGCTCTCCAATTTGAGCCTGATCTAGGGTGCGCCAGAAAGTGGTTGCCGCTTTGCCCTGTTCAAAGTCGATCATTTGCAACGGACGGCGTTCCCAGTCGCAACGCATAGGCTCGCGTCTGACGCCTTCATCCTGCTCAGGTTGGCCGGCAATAAGTGCTTGATAGCGTTTGAAGTTCTGGCGTTGCTGAAATTGGCGGCTCAACTTTCGGTGCGACTCTTTGTTTCGAGCCAGCACCATTACCCCCGAGGTGGCGCAATCGAGACGATGCACAATTAAAGCGTCATCCCAGATCTCCTGCGCGCGCCTCCAGAGGCAGTCTTGCTTATCTTCACCTCGGCCGGGAACGGAGAGCAGACCTTGGGGTTTCTCCAGTATCAGCATCTCGGTATCTTCGTAGTGGCACTGCATCTCAAGCTCTCTCAAATAGCGCCAAAGACTCAATATGGTGAGTCTGCGGAAACATGTCGGCGATACAGAGTTTGCTCATGCTGTAACCCTGTGCAGTGAGTGTCTCGGCGTCGCGCACGAGGGATGACGGATCACAGGCGATGTAGACGAGTGCGCGGGGGCGCAGATGCTCAATTTGAGCAATGATATCGGCCGCACCCTGGCGTGGAGGGTCGAGCAGAATCAAATCATAGTTCTGTGCCAACCAAGGGGCGGCAGGATTAGGCTGAGATAGGTCGGCACTGTAGGCATCGATATTATCGATGCCGTTCGCAGCGGCGTTAGCCAGACAGCGCTCAACCATAGCACTACTACCCTCGACGGCAGTGACCCGTTTAAGCTTCTGCGCCAGCGGGAGTGAGAAGTTACCGAGTCCCGAGAATAGATCGAGTGCGCGCTCATCGGCTTGTGGGCTTAACCAGTCGATGACGCGACTAAGCATCTGCTCGTTAACCTCGCTATTTACCTGCACAAAGTCGCGCGCGCTGAACGCTAGCTTGAGCGATCTAGCAAGCTCAAGTTCTGTAGCCGCGGGATTCGCGTTTAGCTTGGTTTTTGCGCCCTCTTTAATGCTTAGTACAAAATCCGCTTGGTGCTGTTGAGCAAGGTCCGTCAGTGCAACACGTAGCTCGTCGCTGAGATTTTTTGTCGCTCGCAGCTCTACGACCACTCCGGACTTACCCTCGACCAACTCGATCTGTGTCAGGTGTTTGATACGATCAAACTGCTCGAGCGTGCTGCGTAGATCTGCCAGCAGGTCGTTAATGCTCGGGGTTAACACTGGGCAATGCTCTATATCGATCAGTTTTGAACTATTGCGGCGGCGAAAACCGATTAGCAGTTCACCCGTTTCGCGCTGGTTGATACCGATACGGGCAGCACGCCGGTAACCGAGTCTATTTTCTCCCTGCAGCGGACTTTCGATGGCTTTAGGCTCGACTTTGGCGTGCTTCGCCAGCTGGGTCAAAAGCTCATGTTGCTTCATCTCTACAGCTGCCTGTGAATCAAGATGTTGAAGATCACAGCCGCCACAACGACCATAATACTGACAGGCGGGCTCCACACGCTTTTCTGAGGCGGTGATGAGCTGGGCCAGGCAGCCCTCGTCATAGCGCTTACCACTTTTTTCGACGGTCACTTCTACCTGTTCGCCAGGCAGCGCATCGCGCACGAAGAGGGTCTTGCCGTCAGGGCGAGCAACACCGCGCCCATCAAGTGATAAAGACAGTATCTCTACCGGACTATCGAGGTTGGATGGCTTTTTCGCAGCCTGGCGTGGACCACCATAGCGAATGCGGCGATGCTTCATAAGAGACCTGAGAGTTGAGTGAGTATTGAGGCTAGCATTGGGTATAATCTGATTTTACCTAAGTTTAGCCGTTAACGGGATAGCCTTGATGCCAGAGAGTCCAGCAGAACATCCTTTCGCACAGTTCGTCCGCATACTCGGTAAGGGCAAGAAGGGGAGCCGCTCCCTGACTCGAGAGGAAGCGCGGGCAGCGATGGGTATGATCTTGGATACAGAGATTGAACCCGAACAGCTCGGCGCCTTTCTAATGCTACTGCGCATCAAGGAGGAGGCGCCCGAAGAGCTCGCCGGCTTTATTGATGCTGTGCGTGCTCGCTTTCCGGTACCTGAGCAACTTCAAGTCGATCTGGATTGGTCTAGTTATGCCGGTAAAAAGCGTCATCAGCCCTGGTTTTTATTAACTGCCCTGCTGTTGGCAGAGCAGGGTGTCAGAGTTTTTATGCATGGCGCGCGTGGCCATACTCCAGGCCGTATCTACTCCGAGGATGCGCTGGATCAGTTGGGTATTCGCGCTGCATCAAACTGGCAGGAGGTGGAGCGACAACTCGATCAAACCGGCTTTAGCTTCATGGGAATAGATCAGCTCTGCCCGCCCTTGGGTGAGATCATTCAGCTGCGGCATATTCTCGGTTTACGCTCGCCAGTGCACACGCTCTGTCGTCTGCTGAACCCATTAAATGCCCACGCCTGTGTTGATGGTGTCTTTCACCCACCTTATGCCCCGATGCATCAGCAGACCGCGCTGCTGCTAGGTACCCAAAACTCTGTAACAGTGCGCGGAGATGGCGGTGAGGCAGAGACCAAGCCGGACAGCGAAACAGAGTTACACTGGATCATTGAGGGCGAACTGAGCCTCTCTGAGTGGCCCAGGCTCTATCCCCAGCGCTTGGTAAAAAGCGAAGATCTGAGTATCGATCAGATGAAAGCCCTATGGCGTGGAGAGTTAGACCACCCTTATGGCGAAGGGGCGGTCATTACAACCCTTGCGACGGTTCTTCGTATGCTACCCGGTAATGCGCAGCGAACCCCTTTAGAGTTGATTGCGCAGGCGCGTGAGCGCTGGGATCAACGCGACCCAGAGCGTTTCAATCAGGTGGCTTAATCTCGCCGCAACGAATCTTTGATCGCTATGGGTGACTGGAATCTGAAGATTACCACGTAGGTTGACAGTAGGAAGGTAAGAATTGCGGTCGCTTGGATCACGTGCGAGGCCTCAGTACCGATTAATTGTGAAGCAAACGCAAGGTAGGCGATCAGCAGCGAGAACTCACTGGTCTGCCCCAAACGAAAGCCGATCTCCCAGCCGGTCTCTTTGCTTTCACTGATACCGCTAAGCAAGGTTCTGAACACGACCGGTTTTACCGCCAGCACAGCAAGCGTCATTGCCAGTGCCGGAAGCAAAATATCGTCCAGCAGTGCCAGATTAAAGCTGGCGCCGACCGAGAAGAAGAAGAGAATAAGGAAGAAGTCACGCAGGGGCTTCAGACTGGTAGCGATGTACTGCGATATTGGGCTAGTGGCCAGGGTGACCCCGGCGATAAATGCGCCCATCTCGGCAGAGAGACCGACCAGTTCGGCCGCTTCAGCCATACCCAGACACCAGCCGATCGCGACTAAGAAGATATATTCGTGGAACCTGTCGAAACGCATTAACAGCGGCAGAATAACGTACCGCACCGCCAGATAAGCGGCTAGAACCATCGCGGGCAACGCAACCATCGACTTTACGAAGCCGATGGCTGGATTCGCGTCGCCGCCAGAGTTCAGTAGGAGCAGCACGAGGATTGCGATCACATCTTGCAGCAGCAACAGGCCTACCACCAACTCACCGGTATGCTTATGGTGCAGAACGGTTGTTGGTAGCAGCTTGATGCCAATGATGGTGCTGGAGAACATCATCGCGGCACCCACAACCATCGCTTCGGTTTGGGTAAATCCGAAAGCTAAGGTCATACCGTACCCCAGTGCCAAGAATATCAGTGAGCTTGTTAAAGCCACCAAGGTCGCTTTTTTTAGCATGTGAATCAGGTGCGACGGCTGCATATCCAAGCCCAGCAGGAATAGCAGAAAGATAATGCCGATATGGGCAATATCTGAGAGTAATCCGGTATCCGTCACTGCTTCCAAGCCTGAGGGTCCTAACAGGGCCCCCAAAACGATATAGGCGACGAGTAGAGGTTGGCGGGTATAGAGAGCGACTGAGGCGAGAACAGCTGCACCGCTGAATATAAGGAAGAAGGAGGTAAATAGCGAGTGCTCGGGCATGCCGTAAATGTCCTAGGGTAGTGTCTTAGTTTTTACATGAGTGTATCAGAGGATAGTCCGTAGGCTAGCGTACAAATAATAACCTATTAATTTACTCAGATATTAATAGACTGTATTCTTGGTCGATACAGAATCATAGCGGAGACTCAGTGAAATGCTGAATATCGAAGTAACCCCAAGTGCCGCAGACTACCTTGCTGAGCTGCTGGAAAAACAGAACGTCGAAGGTATTGCGGTACGTCTGTTCGTCACCCAGCCTGGCACAACCTATGCAGAAACCTGTCTGGCTTACTGCCGTCCAGAAGAGGTGAATGCTGAAGATGAGATTATGGATCTTGAGCAGCTGCGCTTCTACATCGAGCGCAACTCCATCCTTTACCTTGATGAAGCTTTTATCGACTATGCCCAGGATCGCATGGGCGGACAGCTGACTATTAAAGCGCCAAATGCCAAGGTGCCTAAGGTCTCGGCAGATAGCCCGATGGAGGAGCAGATAAACTACATCCTCTACTCCGAGATTAATCCAGGCCTGGCCTCACATGGTGGTGAAGTTAAGCTGATCGAACTGGTTGAAGAGGACGTAGGCATGATTGCTGTTCTCAAATTTGGCGGTGGCTGCCAGGGTTGCAGCGCAGTCGATATGACGCTCAAAGATGGGGTAGAGAAGACTCTGGTAGAGAAACTTCCTGGCTTAGTCGGTGTGCGTGATGAGACTGATCACAGTCAGCGTGAGAACGCCTATTTCAAGTGATCCTAGCGCCGCTGCACCAGCCATAGGTCAAAATGTGAAGGGAGAGCGAAAGACTCTCCCTTGCTTTTTCTGGCGCAGCCCCCATATTGATATCAAGGAACTTTTGGCGCAGCTGTCTATTTCTCTTACGCGCCACCACCGGAGGCATCCAAGATGGATCAGAACGCAACAAACTCCCCCGTGCTGGAACTACCTGTATTGCCGCTTCGCGATGTAGT
>Ga0209137_1001590_pt1 | contig 21242 bp, 34 predicted proteins | sample SaaInl5LU_22_DNA_FD_184642 | JGI IMG/M metagenome (GOLD analysis project Ga0209137, IMG submission 184642) | Marine microbial communities from expanding oxygen minimum zones in the Saanich Inlet - ESP_105LU_22_DNA (SPAdes) (version 2) | ecosystem: Environmental > Aquatic > Marine > Intertidal...
TCTCTTACGGACGCTGAGTACGATCGCTATATCGAGATCAAGAAAGATCGTAAGGCACAAACCAGACGCAATGGCGGCATGATCAAGGGCTTTAGTCCTATTGCCCGTCCACAGAGATTTAAAGGAGTGTTCTAGTGAGCGATAACGGTAAAAAATTTAAGCATCCCGCAGGTGTTCGGATAAGAGAAGGTATGGATGCGAAAAGATACAGACGGTCAGACGAGGGTAAAAAAGAAGTAGCGGCTCGTAAAGAACACAACAAAAAATTTGGTCCTACAGATGAAGAAACTAAAAGAGCGTTAAAGAAGGATCGTCTAACCTCGGATGCGTCTAAGGGCAAGACAATGCGTGACCGAGATGTTTACTATTATTCTGAAGAGGATACTAGAAAATACGGCGGCGCTGTTATGAAAGCTCGTGGCGGAACATTCAAAGGAACATTTTAATGGCACTACCTCCACAGATGGTTGACACAGCGATGGGCCCGGGTGGCCCGGCTGACCTTATGCCTGAAGAGATGCAGGTTGAACTCCCGGGTTTCGAGAGCGAGTTACCGCCCGGTATTGAGATTGCTGGCGAAGAGCAGATGGTCGAGGTTCAAGCTGAACAGTACGACCACAATGCAAACTTGGCTGAAGTTCTGGATGATTCTATCTTGGGAGAGCTGTCTTCTGATCTTATGGGCAAGGTTGATGACGACAATTCCTCAAGAGAAGACTGGGAACAGGCTATCGCAAAGGGCTTGACGTTACTTGGTATCAACTATGAGGAGCGCACAGAGCCGTTCATGGGCGCTAGTGGTGTTACTCATCCACTTTTGGCTGAAGCTGTAACCCAGTTTCAGGCGCAAGCTTACAAAGAAATGTTGCCACCGGGTGGCCCTGTAAAGACGCAGATCATAGGGCAGCAAAACCAAGCGGTAGAAGATCAGGCGCAGCGCGTCAAAGACTTTATGAACTACCAGATTACCGAGGTGATGGAAGAGTTTGATCAGGACACAGATCAGATGCTTTTCTATTTACCGATCACGGGTTCGACGTTCAAGAAAGTTTACTTTGATCCTACTCGGCAGAGGGCTGTATCTAAGTTCGTACCAGCCGAGGACTTAATTGTTCCTTATGCTGCTTCGGACCTTCGTACAGCAGAACGTTACACACATGTCGTGCGGATGACTGAGAATGAGATCCGCAAGATGCAGGTAAGCGGGTTGTATAAAGATGTTAATATTTCACCTATGGAAGAAGATGAGTCTGACTCTACGATTAGAGGAAAGGCTGACGAAATTCAGGGTTTGCGTACAGGCTACTCTGACGACATGTATACTATCTATGAAGTCCATGTGGATCTTGATCTTGAGGGATTTGAGGATATGGACGAGGTGGGTGATCCTACGGGTATCAAACTGCCGTATATTGTCACTATGGACGAAGGTTCGGGAAAAGTTCTTTCGGTAGTTCGTAACTATCGTGAGAGTGACCCACTGCGCCGGAAGCGTATGTACTTTGTACATTACAAGTTTTTGCCCGGTTTTGGCTTCTATGGCTTTGGTTTGTTGCATATGATTGGGGGGTTGTCTCGTGCGGCTACATCAATTTTACGCCAGCTTATCGACGCTGGTACGCTCTCGAATCTTCCCGGCGGCTTTAAGGCACGGGGCGTTCGTATTCGCAATGACGATGAGCCTGTTAACCCGGGCGAGTTCCGCGATCTTGACGCTCCCGGCGGCGATATTCGGAATGCTATTATCCCATTACCCTACAAGGAGCCTTCTGCAACGTTGGGCCAACTCCTCGGGGTGGTTGTTGATTCGGGCAGACGATTTGCACAAGTCGCAGACGCAAAGATCGCAGATGTCAACGCCCAAGCTCCCGTGGGAACTACAGTGGCACTTATCGAGCAGGGATCCAAAGTAATCTCGAGCATCCATAAGCGGCTGCACTATGCACAGAAGAATGAGTTCCGTATGTTGGCAGAGATCTTCTCTGACAATCCTGTGCCATATCCATATGCTATTGGCGCGAATGTTGACCCCAACATCATGGTTCAGGACTTTGATGGGCGGATTGATATTCTTCCTGTCTCTGACCCATCTATCTTCTCAATGGCACAGCGTATGTCTTTGGCGCAGACTCAGTTGCAGTTGGCACAGGCCGCTCCGCAGATGCATAATCTGTATGAAGCCTATCGTCGGATGTACGATGCGTTAGACGTAAAGAACATCGACGCTATTTTGCCAGTGCCGCAGCCGCCACAAGCAATGGATCCGGCTACAGAGAACTCGAATGCTATTAAGGGTGCGCCTTCAATGGCGTTCCAAGAGCAGGATCATCGTGCACATATCCGCGTTCATGCTGCGTTAATTCAGTCTCCGGCTATTCAAGCAAACCCACAAGCTCAGTTGCTTTTGCAGGCGCATATTCAAGAGCATGTGTCTATGTTTGCTAAAGACATTGTGGAAGAGGTGTTTACGCAGAGCGCACAGCAAGCTCAAATGCGTGGTGAGCCTATCCCGCAAATTGATCAGCCAGTCATTGACGCTATGATTGCTCAACAGATTGCAGAGACACTTGAGCAGCTAGCTCCGTTGTTGCAGCCAAATCAGCCACAGGATCCTTTGGTTACTTTGCGTCAGCAGGAACTGCAAAACGATCAGGTCGATATTGAGCGTAAGATGCAAAATGACATGATGGATTTCCAGATTGATCAAGCTAAGTTGCAGCAGTCAGCAGATCTGGCTCTTCAGCGCATGCAGATGCAGCAGGGTATTGCAAACCAGCGTAACGATGTAAACGTTTATCGTATTAACACTCAAGCTGAGTTAGCAAGGAACCGTGGGCAGTGATTATGTGGGACATGCACAACCGCACCACAAAAAAGCAGGCCAAGGAGAATCGTAAGAAATGATCCAAGCACTGATAGGCCCGGCGACCGAGTTGATTGGTAAGTTTGTCGAGGACAAGGACCAGAAGAACAAGCTGGCGCATGAGATTGCCACTATGGCGGAGCGTCATGCACAGGAACTTGCTAAGGGTCAGTTGGCTATCAACGCTGAAGAAGCCAAGTCACGGAATATATTTGTGGCGGGCTGGCGACCGAGTGTTGGCTGGTGCTGTAGCTTGGCCTTATTCGCTCACTTTCTAGTCTTCCCTACTATGGATGTAGTGACTGCGTATATGGGCGTTGCGCCGGTAGCCTACCCTCAATTTGATATGGACAGCTTGATGACTGTCTTACTTGGTATGCTTGGGCTTGGTGGAATGCGTAGCTTCGAGAAGGCAAAGGGCTTAACAAAGTGAGCGTAGAGACTTTCCTCAAGTGGAAGATTCTGCCACGCTTTATGATGTTGGCAAGCACCATAATGTCATGGCGTTGTGCTGAGTGGTTCATGGCCTTGGACGTTCCGACTGCTGCTCAGTCGGCATTCGTAAGTGTAGTTATGGGCGTCATGACTGGCGTCTTTGGGATTTGGATGGGTCATGAGCACAAAGGTTAAAAGCCCATGCGTGGGTATTTGTGTATTAGACAAAGAACGTGTAAGATGTATTGGCTGTGGTCGTACCATAGACGAGATAATTAGTTATGGCAAAGCTAGGGTAGAAGACTGATGTATGCTCCAATGAAAATGGGATTTCCTACGGGCATGGCTGGGGGTGGTATCACTCAGTTCTTGCAGCCGTTGCAAGAATATTTATCCCAGCAAGTTGTGCAGCAGCAGGTTCAGCCTTTTATAGCTGAGGTTTCTGACGAGGCGCAGGAAAGATTTAATCTTGGCGGCACCGGCAGCAACGACATACTTAGTAATAATATATTTGATAATAATATGTTTCAGGGTAATAGCGGTGGCATAGGTACGCAACTTCCGGGCCCTAGAATCCCGACTTTCACTGGCACAGGCAATGACGGCTTTGGAAGCGCCTCTCAGGGGACGTCAGACTTTTTTACGGCGCAGATTCCAAAATATGAAAAGGGTTTTGACGACGCTGGTTTATCCAACGAGCCCATGCCAATTATGGGCGGTTATACCGGTCAGCCGATGCAGTTGCCTTATGATTCGACACCCATGAACCCGCTTATTTTCGACAGCCTTGCAGGCGCTGGCGGACTCCCTGATTTTGCGGGGAGCGCACAAAGTTATTTTAACCCCGGTATGGGCGGTCAAAGCGAATTTGGTCCTATGGGGGCTACGTCGGAACAGATGGTTGGACGAGCACGGGATCGTTTAGCGCAGCGTGATGTGAAACCACCAGAAGTTCAAGCTTACTTAAACCATATTATTCAAACCGGCGGCAACCCGACGATGATGGCACCCCCGCCACAAATGAATAAAGTTGAACTTGACGGTCCAGCGTTAATAAGCCAGCCCGGTTTTGGTGATGGCACTATGGCTAACCTGTTTCAGCTTCCTTCCGTCGGGCCTGCCTCAGCGGTGAATCAATAATGGCGAAGGTAAGATTAAATCAATTTGCGGAAGATTTAGGCGTTAGCCGCAGCGCTGCACAGAAACTTATGAACAAGGCCCGAGGTCGCAAGGACGGCGGGTCAGAAATATTGGAGAAAAATATGGGAAGCGTTGTAAAGCCTCAGACCGCGGAAGAAGATGCGGAAACTAAAGAGCGCATGAGAAAGAAGTTCGACCGTTCTAAAAAGCTTCGTGAACAACAAGCGAAAGAAATGGAAGAAGGCGTTAACGCCAAGGACGGCAAGTACATGTCATGCCGTGGCATGGGCAAAGCTATTCAAGGCGGAAAGTTTACTGGAGTTAGCTAATGGCTTTTACCCCCGGAGATCCCAGCGAACAGTCGGCGGCAGATGCAGCGCAATCGCGCGCAATGAATGAAGCAACAGGTAGTATAGGTGGCGGCAGCGGCAGCGACAGCCCCGCTGGCGTTGTAGGTGCTGGGCTCACTCTAGGACAGTTCTCTCGTTTACCCTCCGAGGAACAATCTAAAATAACCGGCGTTAACATTGGTAAGAATTTTTTTGGCGGCACAAACTACGCTAACCAAGCCAAAGCCGTTAATGAATTTATTAACCGTTATACAAAAACTCAGGGCCCGGTAAATGAAATTGAGTTTAACGAAGCGCAGAATATAACTTCTAAAAACCCTTTTGGTAATTTAGGGATTGGCACGTCTATTTTGGGTATCAACCCAGATCTTTTAGACTACACAGATTTATACAAAGATTTAGCTCCTCAAGGTACGATGTTCACCACAAAGAACGTGTTCGGTGAGACTGTTATTAAGTCCGGTGGTAATATGCTGGGGATCTCTGCCGCAGACTATGTTAAGATGCCGGGCTACAAAAGCATACCGGAACAAATCGCTGCCAATCAGTATTCAAAGTATATTAATCCAGAGAATTTACCGGGTACGCTAACCAATCCCATGCCCGGATTTAATCCTGCATTTACGGCGGGGATAGCCGGTGCGGGAAAGCTTCGTCCCGGTGTACAGTATGCAGACTATGTAACGCAGTTCGGCCCTGTTATGGAGCAGTACCGGCAACTGACCCCTCTAGAATTAGGCGCTCGTACTGTTATGGGACTTATGCCCGGAGGTCTTTTAGCCTCTCAAATTGACCTAAAAGAATATGGGCTTCCGGGCCAGCCGGGATACTCTGGGTTTAACCCTGAAAAGCCCCGTGGTCCTCAGTCAATGCTAGGCAATGCATTTAAAGCTTTTAAAGGACAGCTTTCGCAGGGTATTGGAAGTACAAAGCAAGCTCTTGGAGATTTATTTGCCCCAAGTGCACCAGCTAATATACCCGCTGAAGTGCAGCGTTATGGGCCTCTGAATGAAAACATGTACGGGACAGGGGACTTAAACTTAGGAGAGACTCTTAACTCTGGTACAAATAGCTTGCAAGACTTTATATCAGGTAAGGCTAAGGCGAAGGAAAAAGCAATGCAGGATGCGGTTAGCTCCGTTATGTCCCAAGCGCAAAGCTCTCCAAGCATAGCCAACATGTCACTAGAAGACAAAAAAGCATCAATTAGCGCTCTAGCCGATGAAAATTATCAGAGGTATTTAGACACAATGCCCGATATGCCCATGAATGAAAACATGAACGGCATTGGTATTGATTTGTCCTCTGGTCTAAACTCTGGTATTGGTTCTTTTGACGTTGCCGCTGATGTGACAGGTATGCAAGACGTTGGTGGTGGTATGTATCGTCGTTCTTATGGCAGCTCAGGGCTTGATAAGTTTATGGATTCACTAGGCTTTGGCTCTAAAAAGGGACCTTCTGGTCAGATTTATGCCCCGGATAGTAAAAAGCCTAACATGTTTAAAGATATAGTGAGTTACTTCAGCTAATGAAAATCGAAATCAAACTTATCCCGGATGGGATGGATCTAGCAAAAGAAATCCAAGACGGCATGCCTGTGGACAAGATGAAAGACGCTTGTCCTATTGCTACACAGGATTTAGAGACAAACGAAGAAAACCGCCGGTACGCCGTAAAGGATCATCAGTACGGCCCTGCCGTAAATCCAGAGGAAAGCTGTGGTACTTGTAGCGTGTTTAACATTACACAGCACATGCAGCAGTGCATGCTAGATGAGACAGGCGATTTAGGCTATTGCCAGTTGCTAAAGTTTATGTGCAATGCTAGTAATAGTTGTTCTGCATGGGAGGAAGGTGGGCCACTGAGTGACTTGCCATGTGAGTGCGGGGAGGACGACTGCGATTGCGGTGTGTAGCGCACGTTAGAAGGGGCTTTAATGGATGTAGTAGATTTTATTAGACGATACCAAAAGGTATTGTATAATCGTATAGATGACATTAGTTTATCTATAACGAATGGTAGTGTTTCCGACTGGGAAGACTACAAGGCAAGAGTTGGCGAAATACAGGGTGTCGCCTACGCTCTTGATGAACTCAAGGCCCTGCTGAAAAAGGTAAATTATGACCAAGACTTTGATCGTACCTGACTATGTCCTCGCGCAACGCGAGGCTAAAAAGAAGGCCGAAGAGGCCGCAAAAAACAAACCCCTTTCAGAAAGAGTACCACAGCCCACAGGATGGCGCGTTCTTGTCATGCCTTACATGGGTCGTGAGAAGACTGAAGGTGGTATTTACGTTCCAGATGCAGTTAGAGATAGAGAGTCAAAAGCAACAGTAGTTGCCTATGTACTTAAAGTCGGCCCGCTTGCTTATAAAGATCGCGACAAGTTTGGCGAAGGGGACCCTTGGTGCAAAGAGGGTGACTGGGTTTGTATTGGTCGCTACGCTGGCTCTCGGTTTAGTATTGACGGTGGAGAGGTTCGCATTATTAACGATGACGAAGTCATTGCTACTATTGTAGATCCTGATGATATTAAGAGCTATGGAGGATAAAATGGCGGAATCTGATTTGGATAAGGACGAAATTGAAATCGTCGAGGAAGAGGAGCAGCAAGAAACGCAGGAGCTTGCAGCAGACTCTGATGGATCTTCAGAGGAGGGTTCTGAAAAAGAGCAGGAGCTGGAACAGTATTCTAAGTCGGTTCAAAACCGTATTAGTAAACTGACACAGCGTTATCGAGAAGAAGAATCTCAACGTAAAGCAGCGATCGAGTTTGCTGAAGCTGTTAAAAAGCAAAACGAAGAGCTCAAGTCTAGGCTGGATAAACTTGACGAATCATATGTGGGAGAGTTCGGCACACGAATCGACTCTCAGATTGACTCGGCAAAACGTGCTTATCAGACTGCCTACGACGAAGGCGATGCCGAAGCTATGTTTGAGGCGCAGAAAAGTCTAAGTAAACTTGCCCTTGATCAGGCCCGCCTTGAAGAAAGCAAAATGCGCCGAGAACGCGCCCCAGTAGAGCAGGTGCAGCAATATGTACAACAGCAAGCACCAGCCCCTGCCGCTACCCCAGACCCTAAAGCTGAGTCTTGGGCAACAAAAAACGAGTGGTTTGGTACAGATCAAACAATGACCTATGCCGCTTTTGGCGTTCATAGGCAGCTTATTGAAGACGAAGGATTTGACCCAACGTCCGATGAGTACTATACTGAGCTTGACAGCCGTATCCGTAAAGAGTTTCCTCACAAGTTTAAGGAAGCAAAACGCGGTGAAGCCGGACCCAGAGTCGCTTCTGCTGAGTCCACTGCCTCAAAGGCACCGTCATCAAAGGGGCGCAGAACAGTCAAGTTAACTCCTTCGCAGATTTCCATTGCGAGGCGGTTGAATGTTCCGCTCGAAGAATATGCAAAGTATGTTAAGGAGTAAGAAATGACTGATTCTACAAGAACGCCACGCGAAGCGTCAACTCGCGCAAAGACCCAACGTCGCAAGCCTTGGGCACCGCCTTCAAAGTTGGAGGCACCCGCTGCACCAGCAGGTTACAAGCATCGGTGGATTCGTACATCACTTCGCGGTGAAGACGATAAGCTGAATGTAAATGCTAAGTTTCGGGAAGGATGGGAGCCTGTACGGGCTGACGAATATCCAGAGATGGCCGGGCAATTCCCGACTATTGATGATGGTCAGCATGCGGGTGTAATCGGTGTAGGCGGACTAATGCTTGCTCGAATCCCAGAGGAAACGGTAGAAGAAAGAACTGAATATTTCCGGGAGCAGACCCGTCAACAAATGGACGCCGTTGACCAAAACCTTATGAGGGAACAGCACCCCTCAATGCCTATCCATTCGGATAGGAAAAGTCGTGTATCTTTCGGGGGTAAGGATTAACCTCCCCCTTAACCATTAGGAGTATGAAATGGCAAACACAAATATTGCCTTCGGCCTCAAGCCGATCAACACCGCAGGTAGCACACCAGCTACTGGTGGTGTAAATGCATACCCAATCGGCGGTACAGCGGCAGCAATTTTTCAGGGTTCTGCGGTAAAATGCGATAACGGTGGTTCAATCGTTATCGGATCAGCAACCGGAGACACTGTAGCATTTGTTGGCGTTTTCCAAGGATGTGAGTATGTTTCAGCAGCCACCGGCACCAAGGTGTTTTCAAACACATGGCCCGGCTCAGGCAGCGCGGACACAGATTTCCCAATCACAGGGTATGTGTACGACAACCCAATGCAGCGATTCATTGTTGCAACTGATGCCTCAATCACAGACAAAGCTACTGCTCAAGCTGCGATATTTGAGAATTCTCAGTTCGCCACTGGTGACGCTGGAAGCGCAACCACAGGAATTTCTACAGCACAGCTAGATGTGGCTACACTTGACTCATCTGACACATCTCTTCCATTGAAGATTGTTGGTGTTGCTGATGATGTAGACAACCAAGACTTCGCGTCTGCTGGTATTCCTATGATTGTTATGATCAACAACCATGCATTGCTTCAGGCCGATTCTGAAGCGGCAGCGTCTTAGGGAGTGTAGATAATGGCTATTTCTCGCGCACAACTTGCCAAAGAACTAGAGCCGGGCCTAAACGCTCTCTTTGGTATGGAATACAATCGCTATGAAGGTCAGCATGCTGAAATCTTCGATACCGAGTCATCAGACCGGGCATTCGAGGAAGAGGTAATGCTGTCTGGTTTCGGTGCAGCACCTGTTAAAGGTGAAGGCACAGGCGTGTCATACGACGATGCCAACGAAGCTTACACTGCTCGTTACAACCACGAGACAGTGGCAATGGCCTTCTCAATCACTGAAGAAGCAGTTGAGGACAATCTTTACGATCGTCTTGCTTCTCGGTACACCCGTGCACTTGCTCGTTCAATGGCACACACAAAGCAGGTAAAAGCTGCCGCAGTTCTGAACAACGCATTTTCCGCTGGCGCATTCGCTGGTGGTGACGGTGTTGCTCTTTGTGACGCTTCTCACCCGCTGACAAACGGTGGCACATTCGCCAACGAACCAGCAGTAGCTGCTGATCTGAACGAAACTTCTCTGGAAGACGCTCTGATCAACATCGCTGGTTTTGTTGATGAGCGTGGCTTGATCGTTGCCCTTAAAGGCATGAAGCTGATCATTCCTCGCCAGTTGCAGTTTGTTGCAGAGCGTCTGCTTGTGTCAAACCTACGGGTTGGTACAGCCGACAACGACATCAACGCAATCAAGTCTTCAGGCATGCTGCCAGAAGGTTATGTAGTCAACGACTTCCTGACCGATTCTGATGCATTCTTCATCAAGACTGATGCGCCAAATGGCTTCAAGCACTTTGAGCGTATGGCGTTGAACACAGCTATGGACCCAGATTTCGACACTGGCAACATGCGGTTTAAGGCCCGTGAGCGTTACAGCTTCGGCTTCAGTGACCCACGCGCAGTGTTCGGTTCACCGGGCGCATAAGCTTAGGCGTAATGATACTAAAGGGCGGCTTCCATGCCGCCCTTTTTTGTTGTACAATACGTTATTCCTGACAGCCACATGGTGTGGCTGACACTAGCCACGACAGGAGATAATCATGGCTCTATCTACTTTTTCAGGACCAGTGCGTTCAAACGCTGGTTTCCAAATCCCAGTTGTAGTTACCGCAGACTTGCCAGCTTTTGGCGACGTTGCTGTTGGAACAGCTTATATGGTCAGCGACAACGGCGCGGGCAACAACGAGTATTGCATCGTAATCAACACAGGTGCTGCTTGGGTAACTGCTGTTGGTGCTGCTCTTAGCTAATAGGAGGTTCAGATGGCTGGTCCATTAAAAGCCTATTCAGCTACAGCGACAGGTGATGTCGGCCCCGGTCGATCTCGTTTACGCTCTGTTGGCTGTTACATTGCTTCAGGTGTGGCCTCGTTCACTCTAAAGAACGGTTCCGCGTCTGGAGAAACGCTGTTAACGCAGACGCTGCCAGCAGGATATAATGAAGTGTACATACCGGATGATGGCATTATTGCCACTGAAGGGGTTCATGTTTCTGCAATCAGCGGCTCTACGACGCTAACTATCTTTCTGGCTTAACTATGGCCGGTAACGAAGTTATCGCAAAACACTTACACGCTTCCGGGGTTCTTGCGAACTGCCGGGGGCGGTTTAAAGGTTTTATGGTCAACCATGAAAGCGGGTCATCCGGGAACATTATTTTGTATGATAATGATTCTGCCGCATCTGGAGATGTTGTTATGGAGGTTGATGAAAAAGGTGCTGGAACTTTTGGTATGGAGATACCGGGAGATGGCATTATATTTGACAACGGCTTATACGTCAGCTTGCCAGCAAATACTTCAATAACTGTGTTTGTTCAGTTAGGCGGTCGCTAATGGCAGCGAGGAAGAAAAAACAGGTTAGCCTATCTGTCAAAAAAGGTGAGAAGCTGCCCGCATCTAAGGGTGCTGGGTTAACAGCAAAAGGCCGAGCTAAATACAACAAAGCCACAGGCTCGAAGCTGAAGGCTCCGCAGCCCGGAGGCGGTAAGCGGAAGAAGTCTTACTGTTCAAGATCAGCCGGACAAATGAAAATGCACGGTATTAATTGTAGCAAAACTCCCAAGAAGCGCATCTGCGCGGCCAGACGGAGGTGGAAGTGCTAACAATGGAACAAAAGATCATTCTAGCAGTCGCTGGCGTACTCAGCACAACTATCATTGGCGTCTTAGTGACCTTCTTGTACTGGGTGGGTAACAATGTTGTTGACCTAAAGACAGACACGGCTGTGATAACAATTAAGGTAGAAGAGAACCACAAGATGTTAAGTGTCTTGTGGGATGATTTTTTGGAGAAAAGAAATGGCAATCTCGCGAGGCTCAATGTCAAAGCAAATCAGTAAACCGGGATCTAAAAAAGATGCATGTTACAGCAAAGTTAAGCGCCGCTATAAGGTCTTCCCGTCAGCGTATGCAAGCGGGGCAATCGCCAAGTGTCGTAAAGTCGGTGCAGCCAACTGGGGAAACAAAACAAAGAAAGCATCAGGCGGAACATACAAGTACCGCACAACAAAAGTATATTGATAGAGTTCGTACTAGCAGTTTATCTGGGTAACCAGATAATAGATCAAACACAGCGGTTCGCGGACATAGATAAGTGTATCTATTTTGCTGAACGGCTATCACAGCAACCATCGGTGCCTATTACTGACGGAAGGAGGGCAAAAATAGTAGCTATTTGTAAACCTATACCGAAGAGATAAAGATGCCGATTGCAGAAATTTTAACAGGTATTGCTTTGGTTCAGCAGTCTGTTGCTTTCATAAAAAACAACATCAGCACCGCTAAAGACATAGGTGAAATAGCTGGTCAAATTGACGATCTTTTTCGTGGGGAGAAAGAAGCGCAACAGGCCAGAAACAAAAAAGCAGGTGGCGGTCTAGGTGACCAGTTTGGTGTAGACACTGTTGCAAAAGAGATGATCGACGCCAAAATCGCGGCGGAAAAATTACAAGAAGTAGCTTCTTTAGTGGATATGCGGTTTGGCCCGGGTACATGGAAAACTATCGTTACGGAAAGAGCAAAACGTATTCAAGAAGCTAAAGAGGCTGCGGCGGCAGCGCGTAGGCAAAGGCTACAAGAGGCTAAAGAATTTGAAGAAATGATGAAGCAAATTGTTCTTGTTGCTGGTGTTTTGATTATGTCTATAGGTTTATTTATTTATTTGTTCGCAGTTGTTTTGTAGGTATGGATGAGCTATGGCAGTACGAAAGACTAAAAAGGGAGCGGCCCTTAAAAGATGGTTCAAAGAAGAATGGAAGGATGTTCGCACCGGGGAAGCGTGTGGGCGTAGCAAAGGAGAAAAACGGGGCACTCCATATTGCCGCCCCTCCAAGCGCGTATCTTCTAAGACCCCTAAAACATCCAAAGAAATGACAGCCGCTGAAAAACGTAGTAGAATATCCCAGAAGAAAAGACTAGGTCAGCCAGCAGGTAAGCCGCGTCGTGTTAAGTCGTTAAAAAGGAAAAAGTAATATGGCAACCTCGGGTTCAAGAGACTTTGACCTAGATGTAGCAGACATCATCGAAGAGGCGTACGAGCGGTGCGGCTTGGAAGTTCGTACTGGTTACGACTCTAAAACTGCGCGTCGTTCTTTAAATCTAATGTTTGCGGACTGGGCTAACCGAGGTTTAAATCTTTGGACGGTAAAGCAAGGCACACAGGCTCTAACACAGGGTACAGCCACATACACCTTTACGCCAGATTATGCTGATCTTCTAGAAGTTGTTGTGCGTAGAAGTGGAATCGACTACGAGCTGGATCGTATGTCTCGTGGTGACTATCTAACTTTACCGAACAAGACTACTGAAGGTAGACCAAGTCAGTATTATTTCAATCGGCAAGTTAGCCCTGAAATCACACTTTGGGCAACGCCGGATAATTCAACTGACACTTTGGTGTATTATTATGTGCAGCGCATGGATGATGCAGACACTATGGTTAACACAACAGATGCCCCCTTCCGTTTCCTGCCTTGTATGGTTGCTGGGTTGGCATACTATCTTGCAGTTAAAAGAGCCCCAGATCGCATTCAATTTCTGAAGGCATTGTATGAAGAAGAGTTCCAACGCGCAGCGGACGAAGATTCTGATCGTGTACCTTTGAAACTACAGCCTAGTATTTCTTATCTTAGGGTTAACTAATGGCACGATATGCATCAGGTAAAAAAGCTTGGGGTTATTCAGATCGTTCTGGATTTCGCTATCGCTTGGCTGAAATGATGACTGAATGGTCTGGTGCAAAAGTAGGCCCTGATGAGTATGAGTCAAAACATCCGCAGCTTGAGCCAGTAAGGCCCGGTCCAGATCCGCAAGCTTTGTATAAGCCTCGCCCTGATCAGCGCACTGAGGTTCCTGTAGAAAACCTTTTGTCGTTAAATCCATTTCAGTCTGGGGCGCAAGGAACTTCTGTTATTACTGTCATAGAAATGGATCATGGCAGAACAACAGGAGATATAGTTCGGTTTAGAGAAACCGCTAGCTTTGACGGGATTACTCAAGCCGTGCTAGAACTTTCGACTGGGTATACAATAACTGTAATAGATGCTAATACATATTCAATCACAGTGGCGGCTACAGCCACAAACGGAAATCAACGTGGTGGCGGTGGCTCGGCTACAGCAGGCCCCGTAACGTTGGGGGTTTAAATGGCTTATACATACGCTACGCTAACACAGGCAATTCAGGATTATACGCAAAACAACGAAACCACTTTCGTTGCTAACATCCCTAATTTTGTTCAAAATGCCGAAGAAAGAATTCTAAAAGAAGTCGATTTAGACTACTTTAGAAATAACACTTCCGGATCCATGACTTCTGGAAACAAATATCTACAGATGCCACCAGATTATTTGTCTTCTTTTTCGGTTGCCTTTACGAATTCATCCGGTGAGCAGGTCTTTTTACTACAGAAAGACGTAAACTTCGTTCAGGACTTTAACCCTGATCCAACTGTAGTTGGTGAGCCGCGGTACTACGCGCCCTTTGATTACCAGAACTTTATTCTGGGGCCAACTCCGGACGATAATTATGCAGTTGAGCTGCATTATTACTATAGACCACAGTCTATAGTAACAGCCGGAACAAGCTGGATTGGAGATAACGCTCCAAACACACTTTTGTACGGTTCTTTGCTGGAAGCATATACGTTTATGAAGGGTGAGCAGGACGTTCTTCAACTTTATGCTACACGATACAACGAATCTATGATGCGGCTAAAGAACTATGGTGAGGCTAGAGAAAACACAGACGCTTACCGCAATGGTTTAGTAAAAGTAAAGCAGACATAGGAGAGGGCATGTCTAAGAAGGGGAGTGCTTCTAGTCATTTAGCGGGGCTAGAGGGGAAGAATATTGCTATTGTCGGTCTTGGATCCACATACGCAGAGTATGTGGCGGCGCGAGTTAATTCAACACAGTTTGATGAGGTGTGGGGGATCAACAGTATCGGCGGAATTATCCACGTTGACCGCACCTTTATGATGGATCCGGCCTCTAGGTTTTTAGACGATGTGAAGGCAGGCACCCAAACGGGGATAGCCCAAGAATTTCTTTTAAAAACTCCGAATAAAGGGCCTATTTATTCTTGTTGCTTAGATGACAGAGTACCTGAGCTAATTGAGTATCCTCTTGCTGAAGTTATTAAAGAGCTTGGCTTCGCCTACTATAACAACACAGTGGCCTATTGCCTTGCATTTGCCATAGCCGCTAAGGTGGGTAAGATAAATTTATTTGGTATAGATTTTAGCTATAAACAGAACATTAATTTTGCAGAGGCTGGACGCGCTTGCTGTGAGTTTTGGTGCGCTGTTGCGCTTACTAAGGGCATACAAATAGAAACAGCTAGTCGATCTGGGTTCTTAGACACAAATGTTCCTGCTAATGAAAAGCTTTATGGATATCATCGGTTAGATGATCCGCTAGTTCAATTTATACAAGACGGGCAGTTAGTGGTAGTTAGAGAGTCTGAGTACAGCCCATCAGCTCAGTTAGAGCTCGGAGGACCAGAGCCCTTAGATGGGAAGGCTCCAATTTTATTTGGAAAACATGACATACCGGGGGTAACATACAATGATATCAGTTAGTAGTGGAGTGGTAACAGGAACGGTTGATGTAATGACATCAGACGGAGGGGGTTTATCTAGTGATCAGCTAGCAGAATTAGCTAGAAAGAAAATTGTTTACGTTGCAGAAGGTGCTCCTCCTGCGATCAAAGAGCAAGCACAAGTATTTGCGGACAAGGTCGAAAACGTGGTAAGATATTACATTGACTTGGCGAAGCGGGAAGAACGTGCTACTATCTGCCAGACGTTACGAAACGCAGGTCACAGCGACATTGCGGACTATATTAGGAGACTATAATGGCGATCACACAAGCAATGTGCACAAGCTTCAAACAAGAACTTCTTGAGGGTGTACATAATTTTACAACAGGCGGCAACGCTTTTAAACTCGCATTATACGCCGTTTCTGCTGGTGGCAAAGCTGGAACTACAGCGACACTTGGCGCTGCAACAACTGCTTTCACCACAACTGGCGAAGTAGCTACAAGCGGGTCATATACAACTGGTGGTGGTGTATTAACAAAAGTATCTCCTACAGTGGACGGTACAACAGCTATCACTGACTTTGCTGATCTAAGCTTCACGACAGCGACTATCACTGCTCGTGGCGCGATGATATACAATAATACACAAGCTAATAAAGCAGTTGCTGTTCTAGATTTTGGTGGGGACAAAACATCCACAACCGGAACCTTTACTATTCAGTTCCCTGCGGCGGATGCTACTAACGCTATTATCCGCATAGCTTAATAGGCGGAGATAAAAATGGCCCTCGTACTAGCAGATCGTGTAAAAGAATCAACCACGACAACCGGAACAGGTGCGCTTACTTTAGCTGGAGCCGTTGACGGCTTTCAGTCGTTTGCGACCGTTGGTGACACGAATACAACGTACTATGTAATTCAGCACACAACCTTAGCAGAGTTTGAGGTTGGTATAGGTACATATACGTCTTCTGGTACGACCCTATCTCGAGACACTATTTTAACGTCTTCTAATAGCAACAACGCTGTAAACTTTTCTGCTGGTATAAAGTACGTTTTTGTAACCGTTCCAAAATCTGCCACTGTGTATGAAGACGAGTCAGATAACGTAACTGTAGCGGGTAAGATTACCGTTGGCGCTGGGCCTACTGCATCTCTGGATGTTGCAACAAAAGCATATGTCGATACGGCCACAGCGGCCTCTATTCATATTCACGATGCAGTCCGAGTTGAGAAAGAGGGTAATCTCACCGCAACTTATAACAACGGCACTGCCGGTGTAGGCGCGACGCTTACAAATTCTGGCACACAAGCAGCACTTGTTATCGACGGAGTTACACTAAACACAAGTGATCGTGTCTTAGTTTATGAGCAGACAGCTCAGACGCAAAACGGTGTTTATGTTGTCACAGACACAGGTTCTGGTTCCACCAATTGGGTTCTCACTCGCTCTTCAGATGCAAATACTTCTGGTGATAATGACGCTAACTCTCTGGACGAAGGTTCTTATTTTTACGTTCAAGAGGGTACGTCTGGCGCGGGTGAGTCTTATGTTTGTAACGTATCAGGTACTATCACCTTTGGTACTACAAATATTACGTTTTCGCAGTTTGCGGCAACGCCGGAGCTTACTGGCGGCACGAACATTGATGTAACTGGTCAGACGATTTCTCTTACAGGAACGGTTGACGAGACTAATGGCGGCACAGGCAACAATGCGTACACCCTTGGTGATACGCTTTATTCTTCTGCTTCAAATACCCTTGCTAAACTTGCTGGCAACACAAGCACTACTCGTAAGTATCTGGGCCAAACAGGCACGGGTTCTGTCTCTGCTGCTCCTACTTGGGGTGATTTGGTTGGAGATGTTACAGGAAATGTTACAGGAAATGCTGGAACAGCTACAGCGTTGGCTACAGGTCGTACCATCAGTCTTACAGGAGATGTGACTGGCACCTCTGGTAGCTTTGACGGCACTGGAAGTGTAAGTATCGCCGCAACCATTGCAGCCAATTCCGTTGCTTTAGGGACAGACACAACGGGAAACTATGTTGCTTCGGGAGCAGTTAGTGGTAATGGTCTGAGTGGTTCAGCCGCCTCAGAGGGCGCTTCATTTACTGTTACCTCAAATGCCACTTCATCCAATAGTGGAAACACTATTGTGTATAGGGATGGAAGCGGCGACTTTAGCGCCGGGACTATTACTGCTTCGCTGACAGGCACAGCGTCTAACGCTGCTTTGCTTGATAGTATAGACAGCTCACAGTTCCTTCGTAGTGATGTAGCAGATACAAAGACATCAGGTGACTTGTCCTTTAGTGATAATGTTTATGCCATCTTCGGTTCTGGTTCTGACTTGCAGATTTATCACGATGGTTCTAACAGTCGGATTAAAGAGGTTGGAACTGGGAATTTAATTATTTCTGCTGACAACTTTAATGTCAATAATGCATCTGACTCGCAATCAATCATTGATGCTACTAGCGGCGGTGCTGTGAGATTATGGTACGCTGGAAATACCAAACTCGCCACCACATCATCTGGGGTTTCAGTCACTGGTAGTCTAACGGCAAGTGGTGATGTAACTGCGTTCTCAGACGAGCGTTTAAAGTCTGATATTGCCACAATTGAAGGTGGCTTAGAAAAAGTTTGTGCTATGCGTGGGGTGACTTTCACCAAGGATGGCGAAGCATCTTCCGGTGTTATCGCGCAAGAAATCGAAAAGATTGCACCTGAGCTTGTTACGGACGGGGAGTATAAGTCGGTAGCTTATGGTAACCTTGTTGGTTACCTGATTGAGGCAATAAAAGAATTACAGGCGGAAATACAAGAATTAAAGGGAAAGTAAACAATGGCTCTTCCCAGTTCCGGCACCATATCTATAAGCCAAATTGTTACTGAATTTGGTGGTTCAGCTCCACACAGTTTAAGTGAGTATTACCGCAATGGCGGATTAGTATCGAGCAACAACACCAGTGTGCCTACTTCTGGCACAATCTCTATGTCTAATTTTTATGGGGCAGTAAACGAGATTGGCATAACACAAGGTAGTGCCACGAATATAAATCTTTCCACTGTTTTTGGCGGCAACTGGTCTAGCTCTGTTCCTAAACGACTGACTATCAATTCTGGCACCACTATAGGTGGGTCAGGTGCTGTGGCAATGACTATTCCTTCGGGAATGGGTGGTACTCTTATAATTGATAACGCAGGGCTTATCGTTGGCTTTGGTGGTGCAGCCAACAGTGGTGCTGGTGGTACAGCCATATCTAACGCTACATCAGGGGTGACCATTAACAACACTGGCACTATAGCCGGTGGCGGCGGTGGCGGCGGTGCTGGTGGTGGCGGCGGCACAGGTGGGCAAGGTGGCCCGGGAAGCTTTTCAAGCACAACCACACAGACATTCTCTAACTGTAATGCTCAGTTTATATTACAGTACGACCCTCAAGGTTTTAACAGTTGTCGCTCCTCAAATGGCAAGCACAACATTTACGCCCCATCATGGGGTATCAACATCATAGGGTATTTCAGCTTTCCTTATTCATACGGCGGGTGGGTTTATACTAAAGGCTCATCCAGCGCAGCCAACTGTGGTATCCAAGATCTTGGTGATAGCTGCGAAGGCCTACTCACGATTCCTATTAGAAGCCAGACCACAACTACAAGTACCACGGGCGGTGCTGGTGGTAGCGGTGGCGGTAGCGGTGCTGGTGGTAGAGGTCAGGGGTATAATCAAACCGCGGCGAGTGGTTCTGGTGGCTCCGCTGGGGCGGCTGGTTCGGCTGGGGGAACAAGCGCAGGTGCTGGCGGTCAGGGCGGCACTGGCGGAACAGGTGGCGCTGGCAGCGGTTATGGTGCTGGTGGTAACGGTGGCGGTCAGGGCAACACTGGCGCTACAGGGGCAGCGGGTAATGCTGGCGGTGGCTCCGCTGGGGCGGCTGGTTCTTTCGGTACCGGCGGTGGCGCAGCCGGTGCGGCAGTTTCAGGAACAAGTGTGACAATGAACAACAGTGGTAGTATTTTTGGTGCTGTGGCGTAAAAATTTATGAGTACAGAACTAGATATTTTTTACGTTGACGATGAGCTTGTATCTAAGGAGCAGTTCGAGAAACTGGGCATAGTAGAAGTAGTAGATTTACCTATCCAAAAACCGGAAAAAGCTAGTTCTTATCAACGTAATAGACGACTAAAAATATGTGAAAGCTGCGACAAATATATTAGTCTTACAAGACAATGCAAAGAATGCTTTTGTGTTATGCCATTAAAAACACGTTTAAAACGTGCTAAATGTCCACTAAAAAAGTGGTGATGTGATACACTCTTAGACAAGAGGTAAGAAAGAAAATGAAAGTAACAATTGTAAAAGAGGACGGTCTTGTTATCGTCAATGGGATTGCTCAACTTGGGCTGGATTTATCAGCTTTAGATAGCAGCTTTCGTGCACTTCAGTGGGGCGGAGAGTCTGGAGATTTAGAGGAGGTGTTTAGCGGGTTACCAGTAAATACTGAAGTAACTTCTTTAACACCCTATCAGTGGTGCATTGACTTGTGGCAGGTCGCCACTGATGCAGCCAACTCCGCCGAGTAAGATCGATGACCCTGTCAAACAATTCTATTGCTGGTGCACCACTTAGCGACGATAATAGCGTCAGCTTTGCTAGTCCTGTGCCCACTGGAGTTAGTGCGACAGGTGGTGTGGGTTCTTCTATAATTTCAGCTTCGGCTGTAATTGTTCCCACGGGAGTTGCGGCCACAGGCGGGACAGGTTCTACGAGTGCCTTTGCTCAGTTTATTGCTGTAGTTTCTGGAAATTCAGCTACAGGAAACGTAGGTTCGGCTAGCGCCCCTGCTGCGGTGATACTAACAGGGGTCGAGGCGACTGTTGCTGTGGGTCAGGCGGCGGGTCGAGGCGATATTGACTTTTCTGTATCGGGGGTTAATGCAACAGGATCAGTAGGAACTATTGATGCTGTTGGCACTGCGAATGTTTTCCCCGACACTCAGATAACTTCAATGCTGGCCTCCGTCTCGTTTTTCCCAAGCGCGCAAGTTATAGCAGATGCTACTTTTGCTGTTACTGGCGTTTCAGGAACAGCCGCGGTGAATTCAGTAGCTACTTTTGCGGGGGCAAGTGCTTCTGTTACTGGAGTCTCATCAACGTCTTCTCTAGGCTCCGTTGCAGTAACTGCCGGTTGTGTGGTAAACTGCACCGGAACTAGCGCGACAGGGGGGACCGGTTTCGCACTGGTTTGGAGCAGAATTGTACCGAATCAAACGGCCAACTGGTCTAATATTGCAGCGTAAGGTTTAGAAAAAATGGCTTCCACTTATACAAATAACCTTGGTATTGAAAAACCCGGAACCGGGGATCAAGCAGGTACTTGGGGATCAACGTCGAACACTAACTACGACATACTTGATCGTGGTGTAAATGGCGTGGTTTCTGTTACGCTGTTTGGCTCGGCACACACACTCACCACTTCTGACGGCGCTTTGTCTGACGGGCAGTATAAAGTCATTGTGTTGACTGGGACCCCGGGCGTAACAAACACTGTTACAGTGTCTCCGAATGACGCTCAAAAACTTTATTTTATAAAAAACACAACCGCTGACACTGTAATTATTAGTCAAGGTAGCGGCTCAAATGTCACTATTGTGCCCGGCACTACAAAAATTGTGTATTGCGATGGCGCAGGTGCAACGGCAGCAGTTTCAGAATTAGCTCCCCCAACAGATCTTATTCAGGATACGAGTCCTCAGTTGGGCGCTAACTTGGACTTGAATGGATTCGATATTACAGGAACCGGTGATATAAATATCACTGGCACTCTGACCGTTACTGGCGGCATATCTGGTGGGGATGGTTTTGCTCCG
>Ga0209137_1001594_pt1 | contig 21184 bp, 17 predicted proteins | sample SaaInl5LU_22_DNA_FD_184642 | JGI IMG/M metagenome (GOLD analysis project Ga0209137, IMG submission 184642) | Marine microbial communities from expanding oxygen minimum zones in the Saanich Inlet - ESP_105LU_22_DNA (SPAdes) (version 2) | ecosystem: Environmental > Aquatic > Marine > Intertidal...
ATTTTTTTAATATTTCTAATCACTGGAACGCTTCTATTCCAACGCTTTCCATTGCCCGCTATATCACTTCAGGTTTTTCCATTGGAACTCAACAAAGTTGGAATTCCATCACCAAGGTGGAAGGTGCTACGAATGTTAATTATCCTTATTATCATTTGGATGGGTTTATTACCTATCGTCCCTTGGAGAACTCCTTAATTCAACCGTTTATAAAAGGAGGATATGGTCTTTCTAATTTTGACCTTAATGATAATGATTTACAAGTTTCTTTTTTGTCAAAAAACGCTTCCAAAACTTTTTTTGGCGGAATAGGTGTTGACTTGATGTACTCCGATAATGTGGGGATTTCTTTTCAGTCAAGTTTTAGAAATGCCATAGAAAATTATGGCATCGATCATTTTCAGCATACCATTACCCTCTTTTACCAGTGGGGAAATAGGGACAGTGATGGAGACGGAATCGCCGATAAAAAAGATGCTTGCCCCGATGTACCTGGAATTCCTGAATTTGACGGTTGTCCCGACTCCGATAACGATGGCATACAAGACAAAGAAGATGCTTGTCCGCTATTGGCAGGAACAGCTGCTTTGAAGGGTTGCCCAGACACCGATGGGGATGGAATTGCCGATCATGAAGACCTTTGCCCCGAAGTAGCAGGATTACTCACAATGTCGGGTTGTCCGGACAGTGATTCAGACGGTGTGTCAGATGCTGAAGACGAATGCCCTGAGACTTCCGGTTCTCTGGAAAACAAGGGTTGTCCTTGGCCAGATACGGATGGTGATGGCGTTTTTGATAAAGACGATCTTTGCCCCGATACAGAGGGAACAACTTCCAATGACGGTTGCCCCGAAATATCCTCTGAAATTATAGAAACACTCAACAAATTTGGAGCTAAAATTAATTTCATGGCCGATAGTGATTTGATTTTAGGGAGAAAAACAAGAGCTGTACTTGATGACATCAAAAACGTTTTGATGGCAAATCCGGAAGGTCATTTACTCATTGAAGGCTATGCTTCTGAAGAAGGATCCGAGGAATACAATCAAAATCTTTCTTTTAGAAGAGCAGAAGCGGTTCGGGATTATTTAGTCAAATTGGGTGTGGATCAAAGACGTTTGGAGGTACTTGGCTTTGGAGAAATTAATCCTATAGGGGATAATTCCAAACCGGAAGGAAGAGCCGAAAACAGAAGAGTTCAATTTAGACCTAAGCCCTGAAAGGGATAAACTTATTTTTTTAAAGCGCGAATATTGGCTTCAGGATTTTCTGCACCAAAAACATAACTTCCTGCAACAAGTACATGGGCACCACTGGCGATGAGTGCTTGTGCATTTTGATCCGTAACCCCGCCATCAATTTCTATTTGTGTTGTGGCTTGATGCTTTTTAATTATGGAAGCAAGGGCTTCCACTTTATCATAAGTTTTTTTGATAAAAGATTGGCCACCAAAGCCGGGATTTACACTCATGATGCAAACCAAATCGATATCGTTGATTAAATCGGTCAGAAGATGGACGGGTGTATGCGGATTCAAGGCCACGCCGGCTTTCATGCCCTTGGTTTTTATGGATTGGAGCGTGCGATGTAGATGTGTGCAAGCTTCGTAATGTACGGTTAATGTCGCAGCCCCCAATTTAGAAAAAGTTTCAATATAGCGATCCGGATCTACAATCATCAAATGTACGTCTAGGGGTTTTTTGGCGTGTTTTTTAATGGCTTTTAAAACCGGCATTCCAAAGGAAATATTGGGAACAAAAACACCGTCCATGATGTCAATATGAAACCAATCGGCACTACTATTGTTGATCATTTCGATTTCGCTTTGAAGATTGGCAAAATCAGAAGCGAGTAGGGAAGGTGCAATAATTGCAGACATTGATTTTTTTTTACAAAAGTACAAAAAAAGCAACCCGAAGGTTGCTTTATAAATTATCCTAAATAGGTTTTTAGAATTTTGCTTCGCGAGGTGTGTTTCAATCGTCGAATGGCTTTTTCTTTAATTTGGCGAACGCGTTCGCGGGTTAAATCAAAAGTTTCGCCAATTTCTTCCAAAGTCATTGCATGTTGGTTGCCCAATCCGAAATATAAACGAACCACATCGGCTTCACGCGGTGTGAGTGTTTCCAATGCCCGCTCAATTTCTGTGCGTAAAGACTCATGCAACAGCATTCTGTCGGGATTGGGTGACTCACCACTATTCAATACATCATATAAGTTAGAATCTTCTCCTTCCACCAATGGGGCATCCATCGATACGTGACGACCGGAATTTTTTAATGATTCCTTTACATCATTGATGGTCATGTCCAATTCCTTGGCAATTTCCTCCGCCGAAGGGGCACGCTCGTGGGCTTGCTCCAAAAAGGCATAGGTTTTATTGATTTTATTGATAGAGCCAATCTTATTCAAAGGAAGACGAACAATACGAGATTGTTCTGCCAACGCTTGAAGGATGGATTGTCGAATCCACCATACCGCATAAGAAATAAACTTAAATCCACGGGTTTCATCAAAACGCTGCGCAGCTTTGATCAATCCCAAGTTCCCCTCGTTGATTAAATCAGGAAGGGTCAATCCTTGGTTTTGATATTGCTTGGCCACTGAAACAACAAAACGCAAATTGGCTTTGGTTAATTTTTCCAAAGCAACTTGGTCACCCGCTTTGATGCGCTGTGCCAATTCAACTTCTTCCTCTGCTGTAATCAAATCTACCTTACCAATTTCTTGAAGGTATTTGTCTAAGGAAGCGGTTTCGCGATTGGTTACCTGCTTGGTAATTTTAAGTTGTCTCATAATGCTATTTCGATGTTATAACTGGTATACGGATAAAATGTACAAATGTTACACAAATACGAATAGAAATTAATCTTTTTTCGGAGGTCTTGGCAATAAGGCCTTGCGAGAGACTTTTTCTTTTCGTGTACGAGAGTCAATACCGAAATATTTCACTTCCAATACATCTCCCATATTCACTACATCACCCACATTTTCGGTGCGTTCCCAAGCCAATTCACTCACGTGAAGTAAAACTTCATTTCCAGGAGCATCCAAATATTCCACTACGGCTCCGAAGTCTAACATTTTAATGACTTTCACTTGATACGTGTTTCCTACTACTGGCTTAAAAGTGATCGAATCAATTTTGGCTTCTACCATGGCAATGCCTTCTGGTGAAGTCCCCAAAATTTCTACAATTCCTTCCTCTGTTACAGGATCTTCATTGATAACAATAGTACAGCCTGAAAGTTTTTGAAGTTCTTGAATCACTTTTCCTCCAGGACCAATCAAGGCTCCAATATATTCGTTTGGAATACGTCGGTTGATCATTTTTGGAGCATGTGCTTTTACATCCGCATTGGGAACAGCAATAGTGTCGGTCAAATGTTTTAGAATGTGTAAACGTCCTTCCCGCGCTTGGTTCAAAGCTTTGGTCATGATGTCAAAACGCAATCCTTTGATTTTAATATCCATTTGACAAGCTGTGATTCCGTCAGCAGTTCCGGTGACTTTAAAATCCATGTCTCCCAGGTGATCTTCATCTCCAAGGATATCAGAAAGTACAGCAAAACGATCCCCCTCGGTGATCAATCCCATGGCGATACCGGAAACTGGTTTTTTGATTTGAACCCCTGCATCCATCAATGCCATTGTACCGGCACAAACCGTTGCCATAGAAGACGAACCATTGGATTCCAATACTTCGGATACAACCCGAACAGTGTAAGGACAATTGTCAGGCATCACTTTTTTCAAGGCGCGTTGTGCCAAATTTCCATGTCCTACTTCACGTCGAGAAGTACCACGGAGCGGCCGGGCTTCTCCGGTTGAGAACGGAGGAAAGTTATAATGTAAATAGAATGTTTCTTCCCCCTGATCGGTGGGAAGGTCAATAATGTTAGCCTCTCTTGAAGTTCCCAAAGTAGCTGTGGCCAGAGCTTGGGTTTCTCCTCGTGTGAAGAGTGCCGAACCGTGTGTAGAAGGCAGATAATCTACTTCACACCAAATGGGACGAATATCGGTGGTTGCTCTTCCATCCAAACGGATTCCTTCTTCCAAAATGAGATCGCGAACCGCTTTCTTTTGCGAGCTGCTGAGATAACGAGAAACCAATTCTCCTTTTTCTTCCAACACTTCTTCGCCTAATGTGGCTTTGTAGTTGTCTTTTACTTCAGAAAATAATTCAGAACGGTCTGCTTTAGAAAGTCCTTTTTTAGCGATTTCGTAGTAAGGCTTATAAGTGGCATCCAAAATGGCTTTTTCCAAAGCTTCGTCTTGATCCTCCTCTTCATAGGTACGTACTTCTTTTTTACCTACTTCGGTGGCGAGGGCAATTTGTGCTTTGATTTGATCCCTGATGGCAGCATGTCCAAAAGAAATAGCTTCGAGCATTTCTTCTTCAGAAATTTCGTCAAACTCTCCTTCTACCATAGCAACAGAGTCTTCACTGGCTCCAATCATGATATCAATATCAGACGTAGCGAGTTGCGCTTTGCTGGGGTTGATCACAAAGGCACCATCAATTCTTCCCACGCGAACTTCCGAGATTGGATATTCAAAGGGAATGTCAGATAATTGGATTGCTGTAGAAGCAGCCAAACCGGCTAAGGCATCGGGCATCACGGTTTCATCATGTGACATCAATTGGATCATCACTTGGGTTTCGGCGTGATAATCCTTGGGAAATAATGGACGTAAAACGCGATCGACCAAACGCATGGTCAAAACTTCTTCGTTACTCGGACGAGCTTCTCTTTTGAAGAAACCTCCGGGAAAACGACCCGCAGCAGCAAATTTTTCACGATAGTCTACCGTAAGCGGTAAAAAATCAACAGGACTGGCCTGACGGGCAGAAACGGCTGTTGCTAAAAGCATACAATTGCCCATACGGACAACTACGGAACCGTCTGCCTGTTTGGCGAGTTTACCCGTTTCAATAGTAATTGTTCTTCCGTCTTCAAGACGGATTTCTTGTGTAAATGTTTTTGGAATCATTTTTCATTTTTTGGTTAAAACGCTGTTGTGTGTTGTTGCAACCAATGAAAAACTAAGATTCAGTAAAACCTCTTAAGACTTAACTTAAATTATTTACGCAAGCCCAATTCTTTTACAATCGCACGATAGCGGTTGATGTCTTTGGACTTTAGGTAGTCTAAAAGACTACGACGTTTTCCTACCAAACGCACTAAAGAACGCTCAGTGTTGTAGTCCTTTTGGTTGGTTTTTAAGTGGCCGGATAAATGTTGGATACGGTGGGTAAACAAGGCGATTTGACCTTCTGTTGATCCCGTGTCTTTTTCAGACTTTCCGTGTTTTTTAAAGATGTTCTCTTTTACTTCTTTTGAAATGTACATGCCAATATTATTTAAATGATTTTTATGTAACCGTTTTTTTAAACGAGCAGCAAAGATACTATTATTATCAAATAAAAAGTATTTTTTTTAAAGACTATTCTCGTATGGGTTGATTCATAATTAAATCAATGTATAGATTGATTTTGTCTTTGAGGTGCTTGCGGTGAGCGATAAAATCTAAAAATCCTTTTTCCAACTGGAACTCACTGGTTTGGAAGCCTTCGGGGAGTTCTTTCCCTGTGGTGTCCTTTACCACGCGAGGCCCTGCAAAGGCAATCAAAGCTCCGGGTTCAGCAATGTTGATGTCTCCCAGCATTGCATAAGAAGCTGTAGTTCCGCCGGTGGTGGGGTCGGTACACAACGAAATGTAGGGCAATTGGGCTTCTGCCAACTGGGTCAACTTTGCCGAAGTTTTTGCCATTTGCATCAAGGAAGTCGCTGACTCCATCATACGTGCCCCTCCAGATTTGGATATAATCAAAAGGGGAAGTTTGTGTTTGATGGCATAGTCTACAGCACGCGCAATTTTTTCGCCTACTACAGATCCCATTGAACCTCCGATAAATTTAAAATCCATACAGGCTATCACCAAAGGTTTTCCTTTGGAATGCCCTACAGCGGTACGAATAGCGTCATAAAGCCCCGTTTTTTTGTGGGCATCTTTCAGCCGATCGATGTATTTTTTAGAATCTTCAAATTTTAAAAAATCTTTCGATTTGAGCTTGCCGTCAAATTCCTCAAATGTATTGTCGTCAAAAAGGATTTCAAAGTATTCTTTACTACCAATGTGGACGTGATAGTCATCTTCGGGACTGACATAATTATTTTCTGCCAATTCATGAGTTTCAATAATCTTGCCCGTCGGAGTTTTATACCACAGCCCTCGGGGCGTGTCTTTTTTCTCTTCGGTTTTGGTTTGAATCCCTTTTTCGCTTCGCTTAAACCAACTCATAGTTGTTTGCTTTAGTCAAATATATAAAAACTAAAAACTATAAAGTGTTAATATTGTTCAAGTCAGCAAAAGCTTGTTTCAAACGGGCTTTAAAAGTTTCTTCTCCCAAGCGCAACCATTTTCTTGGGTCGTAATATTTTTTATTGGGTTGATCGGCACCTTCTGGGTTTCCAATTTGATTTCTCAAATACTCGATATGATCCGTCATATAGTCACGTATTCCTTCAGTAAAAGCAAATTGAAGGTCGGTATCAATGTTCATTTTAATAACGCCATATCCAATCGCTTCTTGAATTTCTTCTTGCGTAGATCCGGAACCTCCGTGAAATACAAAGTCAACCGTATTTTCGGGCAAGTTGTATTTCTCTGAGATATGCGTTTGAGAGTTTCTTAAAATCTTGGGCGTCAATTTAACATTCCCAGGCTTGTAAACCCCATGTACATTTCCAAAGGCGGCGGCAATGGTAAATTGATCGCTTATTTTGCTTAGCTCTTCATAGGCATAGGCCACTTCCTCGGGTTGGGTGTAGAGTTTGGAGGCATCCACATCGCTGTTGTCCACTCCGTCTTCTTCACCACCAGTGATTCCCAATTCAATTTCGAGGGTCATGTCCATTTTCTTCATGCGTTCAAGATAGGTTTTGCAAATCTCGATATTTTCTTCAATGGGTTCCTCGGATAGATCAATCATGTGCGAACTGAACAAAGATTTTCCGTGTTCTGCATAAAAGGCTTCGCTGGCGGTCAATAAACCGTCAATCCAAGGCAATAATTTTTTTGCGCAATGATCGGTATGAAGAATAACGGTTGCTCCGTATAATGTAGCCAATTCGTGGATGTGTTTGGCACCGGCAACAGCACCGGCAATGGCGGCTTGTTGGTTTTCATTCGAAAGGGTTTTTCCTGCGTTGAAAATCGCACCTCCATTTGAAAATTGTATGATTACAGGACTTTTTAACTCGGCCGCTGTTTCCAAAACGGCATTGATGGTATTGTTTCCTGTTACGTTTACTGCGGGTAGGGCAAAAGATTTTGCCTTGGCAAGTTTAAAAACTTCTTGTACTTGTTTTCCAGTGATGACACCGGCGGGTATATTAAATTCCATTCAGTTATTGTTTGGCGCAAAAGTATTAAACTTTTTGAATCTAAAATGGATAATTGATTCCGATATTGAAGACCGCCTTTTTTAAACGGTATTCCGTCCACCATCGATCGGCTTGCGGCAGTGCAGGATTATAGGTCTTGAACCCCGTATCCAAACGAAAAACAAAAAAATCAAAATCATAGCGAAATCCTATCCCCGAACCAATGGCGATTTCTGATAAATCTTGGAGTCCATCAAAGCGCATGGCGGGATCTTCCACATCGTCCCACAGATTCCATATATTTCCTCCATCAACAAACATGGCACCTTGCAAGGAACCCAAAAGAGGAAAACGGTATTCCACGTTCATGGCTAATTTAAAATTTGCCTCATTAAATTCGTTGATATTGCTGCTGCTTCCAGGGCCTAATTTATAGGCTCTCCAAGCCCGGTTGTCGTTGGAACCCCCAGAGAAGAAGGAGCGAGAAAATGGCAAGTTGGTGGCATTGCCATAGGGAATTGCGATTCCGCCAAAAAAGCGCACGGCAACCACTCGCTTTCTGCCTACGCTCCAATGCTTGATATAATCCAGTTCCGTTTTCACATACTGAGAAGGAAGGACGCCATTGATTTCAAAAGGAACGTTGGAACCTCCGTTAATCCGGTGGGCGAGTTGAAGTAAGTTACCTACCCATTCAAATTTCCATCGAACTTGAAAAAAATTCTCATCAAAAATGCTCTGCTGATTGTTTAGATTATAACTAAAAGAGGATCCCAAAATCAGGTTGTTTGCGGTCAATCGATCCAAACGTTCTTTGATGTTATTTACGATTTTATAGTCTGGATTTTCAGGCTTGATTTCGGTTTGATCACGCAGTACGGCATCTATAAAAGACAGACTACCGGCAGGAATGGTTAAATTTTCATTTCCATCTACCCAATTTGGATTAATCGTGTGATTTTGTGCCACACTATTGAGCCGATCGAAGGAGTTTTTATAGACATTGAAATAATTGTCAATATTGGTATTGTTGACAAACTCCAAGTCCATCAATTTAAAATTCAACTTTTTTTGTTCGTTGGGTTGCCAATCAAACTGATAGGTGGTACTGAAAAATTGTTTGTCTAACCCAATATTTTCTTGAAGACTGGTTCCCAAAATCATTTGGGTATTGGGATACATTTTTGTGGGAATCAATTTTCCAATCCCAAAGGGGAGTACAATTCGAGGGACACTGAGTTTGACATCTCCCCCAAATTCAAAAAGGTTAAAAAATCGGTCATTGGCATTGGCAAGGTCTCGGGAAGCACCAATATTGCTTTTGACGTTCAGCTCCAATAATTCGGTTCCTCTAAAAACATTTCGAATCCCCAATCCGCCCCCCAGTCCAATTCCAAAATCTTGAATATTGGAATGCGATAAATCCAAATCAAATCCCAGTGAAAAGCGTTCTTTAGGCGTTAGATAAATCTGCGCAGCCAGTGCTGTACTGTCTCCAGCTATGGGTTCGTAGTTGATACTGGGATATTTAAAATTCTTTAGGTTTGAAAAATAGCGATAGGTGAGCGTTCGATCTGTTTCACTGAATAGCGCATTGGCTTGTATGGAAATTCCATCTGCGATGGCATTGGGTTTATATTTCAATTTGCCCTTGCTATGCAGAGTTAAATTTTCATATACTAACGAATCGGTAAACGGATTTCGATTTTTTTCAGCATTACTATCTTCTATAAAAACATCAATTTTTTTGACGGTATGAATCCTATACGGAAACTCGAAGAGGGTATCATTGATTCGTCTTTGTATATTGTCGATGGAAAGTTTTACGGGGATTTTGATGTCCTGACCACTGCTGTCTATGGCGGCAATGTATTTGATGTTATTCCCTTGGAAATTATAAACGCCATAATTTCTAAATTGGTTGACAATTCGATCTCTTTCCTCATCGAAACGTCTAAAAACAAAAGGATCGCCGGGTTTAAGGAAACTCTCTTTCGCCATTTTTTGATACAAGGAGTCCAAATCCGGAGCCGCAATGGCCGTTGTGATACTGTCGATCAGATACCGTTGATTGGGCGTGATGTTGTATTGAAGGGTAATTTTTTTCGGCTTGGGCTGCAGACTATCCGCGCGAACTTGAACATCAAAATAGCCCAAATTCTTATAGTATTGAACGATTCTATTTTTTGATTTTTCTATGGCTAGAGCATCATATACTGCTGGAGCTTCGCCCGTTTTTCGCAGCCATTCATTAAATTTTACCGCATAGTTTTTTAGAGCAATTACTTGCTTGTCAGAAAACCATTTGCTCAAACGGGCTGGGCGTTTGGCTTTTTTTTGCAACCAATTTTCAAAAGCAACTTCTGGATTGGGATGACTCCAATCGTAAATTTTTTTGCGCCAAGGGATTTCCAGAAAAGTACTATTGGGGGTGGTGGTTACGACTAGATTTACCGCATCGTTTTTCAGTAGTTTTTCGGTCTCGTAAATTTCATTCTTGGTGATAATGGATGCCTCTTTGGAGGAAGATTGCGTAGCCGCACATCCATACAGGAAATGAAAAATAACAGAAAGAATGACTAGTTTTGTATGGATGCGATACACCTTCTTTAAGATTTGATATCAAAAATACGCCATTTTTATGCTTAGCAAGAATCAACGAAAACAAATCCTTCTTTTAAAACAAAAAAAGTATCGAATTCAAAAACAGCTTTTTGTTGCAGAAGGAGAAAAAGTAGTGCAAGAATTTATGGATGCGGGCTATGAAATGCACCAGCTTTATGCCACTTTTTCTTTTCAGCATCCGTTGTGTGAACGCATCAGTGGGGAGGAGATGCAACAGCTTACGCATTTTAAAACGGCAAGTCCTTTGCTGGCTGTATTTTCCATTCCGGAGGAAACGGCCTTGGCACCATCGGACTTAATGATTGCCTTGGACGGCATCAACGATCCTGGAAATTTGGGAACCTTTATTCGGCTGTGCGATTGGTATGGCATCCAACAATTGGTGTGCAGTCCTACCACCGTGGATTGTTACAATCCTAAAACAGTGCAGGCGGCCATGGGATCTTTGGCTCGGGTTCAATGTCATTATTTGGATTTAGCCCCTTGGTTGCAACAATCTGAATTGCCGAGCTATGGCGCTCAATTGGAAGGTCAAAACCTCTATACATCTGCATTGCGTCCTAAAGGGGTTTTTGTTTTTGGAAGCGAATCGCATGGCTTGTCCGATGCCGTTCGGTCGGAAATCGATCATTTTATTACCATTCCCCGCTTTAATAAAGTTTCGGGAGCAGAAAGTTTAAATGTTGCCATTGCCGGTGCCATCGTAATCAGTGAATTGTTTCGGTCGAGTTTCCCTACTCAAAAGTAATGATGATCGCCACTCCTCGGCTGAACATATTAAGAATTTTTCCAGTCCAAGGGCTGTCTGGGTCGTTATCGTTGACCAACTCGTTTTGAAAAGAAAATAGTCCTCGCAGACTGGGTGAAAATTTAAAGTAGTACAGATAAAATTCAAAGCCAAAACCCAGTTCATAATTTAAATTATTGGAAGTGGTACGAAAAACGTTTCCGGAATTATCATCTCTGTTTTTTTGATTGCTGGAAAGATTAAAATCGGTGGAGAAGCCACCCAATATAAAAGGGCGAAAGTTGTTGATTCGCAGGGTATTTACCTTGAATAACAACGGCAAATGAATATAGGTGGATTTGATATCTCTGTAGCGGTCGGATTCTTTAGTAAACTCGGTATACTCTGGATAGACCAGTTCGCGCTGCGAATAGTAAAGTCCGGGTTCAAAACGAAGATTTAAAAAATTATTGATTCGCAAGTCGCCAATCATCCCCACGACAAAGCCCTTTTTAGGAATTACTGCAATGTCTTTGTATTGTAGGTCTTTGTAATAGCTATCTATGTATTCAAATTTAAAATCGTATTGATTGTAGCCTAAAAAATAACCGAAGTGAATGATTTTATTGTCGAAGGTAGGAAGATTGTTTACCCGCTCGCGCACCGTCGGGTACTGGGCATGTAGCTGAATTAAAACAAACAGCAAAAACCCCAAAAACAGCCTTATTTTTTTACGGTTTTTTGGCACTATAGATGGAAGCTACCCCTAAGGTTTGTGGGTAATCTTTCACTCCTATAAACCCATTTTTCTTCAAAATATTGTTGAAGGCTTCGCCACAAGGAAAATTTGCAGCAGAATCCGACAAATAGGCATAGGCAGTTCGATCCTTAGCAAATAGTTTTCCTAAAGAAGGCATGATTTTTTTGGTGTATAACAGATAGAAAAACCGAAAAAATGCAGATTTTGGCACAGCGGTTTCCAAAATTAATAGTTGGCCTTCGGATTTGAGCACTCTGAAAACTTCTTTTAGTCCTTTGTCTAAATTTTCAAAATTCCGAACGCCAAAGGCAATGGTTACGGCATCGAAACTGTGATCTTCAAATTGCAGCTGCTCCGAATCGCCCAACACCATTTGAATACGGTCTTGGAGTGCTTGATCCAATACTTTCTTTTTTCCAATCTCTAGCATCCCCGGCGAAATGTCAAGACCCACAAGCGTTGCATTTTTAATACTTGACAAAGCAATCACCAAATCCCCGGTTCCCGTGGCGATATCGAGTATGGTTTTAGGATTTTCACGCGCCAACATTCGAACGATATTTTTCCTCCAGCGTAAATCGATGCCCAAGGTGATGATGCGATTGAGGGCATCATAGCTTTTGGCAATACCATCAAACATTTTGGTGACTTGCTTTTTTTTGGTGTCCTTATCGTTTTGATAGGGTTTAATGTGCTTTTCCATAGAAGGAGCAAAGATAATCATTTGGACGGAGACAACGACGATGACTTTTTGCGTCACATCTTCTATTATTTGTATATTTGTGTGCTGTTTTCTAATTAAAGTTGTGAGAATTTTTCGACTTTCATTTCAGTAAAATTGAAATTTTTGCCGTTTATTCCACATTATCCTTGAAAGAACAGTTATATAGAAATGAGAATAATTATCGCCGGAGGAGGTGAGGTCGGATTTCATTTAGCAAAACTGCTCTCTTTTGAATCGTTGGACATCACGCTTATCGACACCGATAAGGAACGTTTAAATTATGCGGAGTCGCACCTCGATATCCGCACTATTCGTGGAGATGCGATGTCGCTCAGTGCAATACAGGAAGCAAATGTTTCCAATTCAGATTTATTTATTGCGGTCACTTCTCAGGAAGCTACCAATATTACAGCAAGTGCACTGGCCAAACAATTGGGGTGTAAGCGCACCATCGCGCGTATTTCTAATATCGAATTTATTAAGGCGAACGGGGTGGTCAGTTTTAAAGATTTGGGGGTAGATGAATTGATTTCGCCAGAAGAATTAGCTGCTGCGGAAATTCAACAATTGCTCGATCAATCTGCTTTTTCGAACAGTTATGGTTTTGAAGAGGGTGCCTTAACCTTAATTGGTACCACTTTGGGCGAAGATGTTCCCTTTGTTGGAAAAAGTGTGAAAGAAGCAGCTTCCATTTTTCCCGACGTACATTTTATGCCCATTGCAATTCAGCGAAAAGGAACCCAGTTTACAATGATTCCTAGAGGGGATACTTGTTTTGAAGCGGGGGATAATGTGTTTTTTATTACGCTGAAAGAAGGCGTTGAAGAAATATATAAACTCACCGGAAAACGAAAGGCATCCATCAAAAACATTATGATTTTGGGAGGGGGCAAAATTGGTTACAATACGGCACGTGAGTTGTGTCAGAAAAAATTTAACGTTACCCTGGTCGAAAAAAACAAAAAAACGGCTTTTGAAATTGCAGACTTGCTTCCCAATGCGCTTGTCATTAATGCTGATGGAAGGAATGTAGAACTTTTGGAGGAAGAGGATTTGTCCGCGATGGATGCTTTTATTGCGGTGACAGAAAACTCAGAGACCAATATCATGGCTTGCCTTATGGCCAATAGTAAAAGCGTAAAAAAAACGATTGCTTTGGTGGAAAATATGGACTATTTTCAACTCTCCCAATCCATTGGGATTGACACCTTAATCAACAAAAAGCTTTTAACGGCCAATACAATTTTTCGGTACATCCGTAAAGGGGATGTGGTGGATATGACCACTTTGAATAATTTGGATGCAGAAATTTTGGAATTTGTGGTCAATGCCAATTCCAAAGTTGCCAACTATAAAATCAAAGACCTTGAATTTCCCCGAACGGCTATTATCGGAGGAGTCATCAAAGAGGGAGTTGGAATTATAGCCTTGGGGGATTACACCATCCGTCCGGGAGATCGGATTGTGGTGTGTTGTCTTCCCCGATCAATAAAACGCATCGAAAGTTTATTCTTGTAAGCGATGCATTCCATAAACTTTAAAATGGTTTTTTTCCTTATGGGAGTTTTGTTGCTCTTCAACGGAGGATTGATGCTGTTATCCTCCCTGACGAGTTTTTTAACCCAAGACGGATTTACTTTCGAAATCACCCTTTCCGCCTTTTTGGTGCTGTCTTTTGGCGCACTGTTAATGTTGATTACACGACAATACAACAATCAAATTCAAAAACGCGAAGGCTATCTCGTGGTCAGCTTGGGTTGGCTACTGATGTCCCTTTCGGGGACTTTACCGTATTTGCTTACGGGAAGTATACAAGCTTTTGTGCCTAGTTTTTTTGAATCTATGTCGGGCTATACGACCACCGGTGCAACAATATTACACGATATTGAAGCGGTGCCCAAAGGCGTCCTTTTTTGGCGCAGCACAACCCATTGGATCGGGGGAATGGGAATCATTGTTTTGGCCATTGCCATCCTTCCGTTTTTGGGAATCGGAGGGATGCAGTTGTTCACCGCCGAAGCTCCCGGTCCCGGGAATGACAAGCTCCATCCGAGAATTACAGACACCGCCAAACGACTTTGGTTGATCTATTTGAGTTTTACCTTGATCGAAACGTTTTGTCTTTATTTTGCTGGGATGTCTTTTTTCGACGCCATCAATCATGCGATGAGCACATTGTCTACGGGAGGATTTTCTACCAAAAACAGTAGTATCGCTTTTTGGAATCAAAATCCGTTGATTGAGTATATCATCATCTTTTTTATGTTTTTGGCGGGGACAAATTTTATTGTCAGCTATTTTGCTATCACAGGAAAATTTAAAAAAGTATTCAGTGATGAGGAGTTTAAAAGTTATTTTTTCTTTATTCTGTTTTTTACTGTTTTGGTTTGCGGAATGATACTGCTCCATGTCGATATTCCTCAGCATTTTGAGGGTGTTACAAACAGTTTTTCAGCCTTGGAAACGGCCTTTCGACACGCCCTTTTTCAAGTGCTTTCAGTCATCACCACCACCGGATTTGTCACGGCTGATTTTACACAATGGACCCCCTTTTTGACCATCGTGTTTTTTGGTTTGATGTTTTTGGGAGGTTCTTCTGGATCTACATCTGGAGGGGTAAAAGTGGTGCGGCATTTGTTGATGATTAAGGGAGGTTTTTTAGAATTTAAACGTGCCCTGCACCCCAACGCCATTATCCAAGCACGTTACAATAAAAAAATTGTGGGGGAGTCAATCTCTTATAACATCCTTGGTTTTTTTATCCTGTACATGCTCAGTTTTATCATTGGTGCTTTAGGCTTTGGTTTTATGGGAATCGATTTTGAATCAGCAGTGGGCTTGGCGGCTTCTACCTTGGGTAATGTAGGGCCTGCATTGGGTGCTTTTGGGCCGGTGGATAATTATGAAGCTTTGGCAGATGCGGGAAAAATATGGGCCAGTTTTTTGATGCTCTTAGGACGTTTGGAACTTTTTACGGTACTGATTCTTCTCACTCCGTTTTTTTGGAAAAAACGATGATAAAGGTGTTGCTTTAGAAATCGTATTTGTCTTTCCAGCAATTTTTTAAGTAGTTTTTGAGTTGCGCTTCTTTGGGATTATTGCCAGGTTTGTAAAAAGTCGTTTTTGCAATGGCTTGTGGGAGAAATTCTTGATCTACAAAATTATTTTCAAAATCGTGAGCGTATTTATAATGCGCTCCATAGCCCAATTCTTTCATCATTTTGGTGGGTGCATTCCGCAGGTGGAGCGGAATTCCCAAATTTCCGGTTTCTGCCACCGTTTTTTGCGCCGCAGTAATGGCCGTATAGGCACTGTTACTTTTGGGCGAACTCGCCAAATACAAGGCACATTCGCTCAGTAGAATTCTTCCCTCGGGATAGCCCACCACACTCACCGCTTGAAAGGTGCTGTTGGCCAACACCAATGCGTTGGGATTGGCAATTCCGATGTCTTCGGCGGCTAAAATCAACAATCGACGGGCTATGAATTTTATGTCTTCCCCGGCTTCAATCATGCGCGCCAACCAATAAACAGCAGCATTGGGATCACTGCCGCGTATGGACTTGATAAATGCGGAAATAATGTCGTAATGAAAATCGCCTTTCTTGTCAAAGAGCATGCTTTTGTGCTGAATGGTTTCCAAGACCAAAGCATTGGTGATGACCAGCGGTACATCAGTCTGTGCTTGGATGACCAATTCCAAAATTGACAACATTTTTCGGGCATCACCCCCCGACAGCTCCAAAAGGGCTTTGTCTTCTTGAAGTTTGATATTACGTTCTTTTAAAAAGCGGTCCGTTTGAAGGGCACGGTCTAAAATTTCTTTTAGTTCAGAAGCATTAAGGGGATTTAAAATATATACTTGACAACGCGACAATAGAGCATTGATCACTTCAAAACTGGGGTTTTCTGTAGTGGCGCCAATGAGGGTGACAACTCCTTTTTCAACCGCATTGAGTAAGGAATCCTGTTGAGATTTACTAAAGCGATGAATCTCATCGATGAACAAAATGGGATTTTTTGCGCTAAAAAGCCCTCCATTTTGAGCGGCTTTTTGAAGGATTTCACGAATCTCTTTAACGCCGGTGTTGATGGCAGAAAGTTGATAGAAGGGACGGTTTTTTTCTTGCGCCAAAAGTTGTGCGAGAGTGGTTTTTCCGGTGCCCGGTGGCCCCCAAAAAATCAAACTCGGGAACACTCCATGGGCGATCATTTGCGTCAAAGTGCCCGAAGGTCCCACCAAATGCTGCTGTCCGAAGTAATCGTTCAGTGTTTTTGGCCGCATCCGTTCTGCAAGGGGAGTGTTCATGCCATTAAGTTAAGGTGTTTTGGCGAACCCACTCATAAAAAACAACGGCACAGGCCACAGACACATTTAAGGAATCCATGGCAGCATTCATGGGGAGTTTGGCTTGCCCATCCAAAAGCTTGAGGATGCCTCTGGAAATTCCAATATCTTCTGCCCCAAAAACAAGCGCCAAAGGGCCTTTTAATTCTTGATCATAGACCAAATCGGTGGCTTTTTCTGTAATTCCAACAATCTTTACTTGATGGGCTTGGAGTAAATAGATGGCGTCTTTGAGGTGGGCGGTTTTGGCGATGGGTACATTAAAAACTCCCCCTGCTGAGGTTTTTACCACATCACCGTTCAGCGGGGCACTTCCACTACTGGGAATGATGATGGCATCAACACCGGTGGCTGCGGCAGACCGCAAAATAGCCCCAAAATTTCGTGCATCCGTCACCCCGTCCAAAAGGACAAATAGCGGATTGGATTTTTTCTCAAAAACTGCAGCGATTAAGGGTTCCAGAGCTTGTGTGTTGATGGCACCAATACGTGCCACCGCCCCTTGATGATTTTTGCTCGAAAAACGCTCCATGCGTTCCACCGGAACAAAACTAAAAGGGATGTTATGCTCTTTTAAGATTTTAAGAAGTTGATCAAAAAGTTGGCTCTGCGAACTTTTTAATAACCATACCTTGTCGATGGCTTTTTCTGCGGTTATCGCCTCGATGATGGCACGTATTCCAAATATATTGATTGAATCCATGCTCAAAAATAGAGCAATTCCTAAAGATTTGGAGGGGATTGATGATGATTTATTGTTTTGAAAGTATATTCATCATCGCTTTTGCTGCTTCTTTACCAATAATTTCAATTCTGTCTTTAGGGGTTTCATCCCCAATTTCAAAAGTAATACCAACAGCATTGTGACCAAATAAAAACCAACCTTTTGAAACGGGTGTTTCACTATTGCTCGATTTTTCATTGACCTCATATTTTGGAATTCTACTTTCTAATTCTTCAAACCAATGGGTTGAAAAATCTGGTATTTCAGTTAATTCATTGTCCTTATTGGTGTAAAAGACATCGTACCAAGTTGAATGAAAATCTAGTCCTAAGATTAGTTTTGAGTTATTTTTTTTTAAAATTTTTGTAATGTATTTCACCGTGTTTTTTATTTCAGGTTGCCGGTATTTTGACCAATCTCGATTGAGATCAACGCCATTTGCATTGTGCCTCCAATGACCGAGCGCTACTCCATCAGGATTCATTAAAGGGAAAGCTAAAATTCGATATTTTTCTAAAAAATTATCAGTCAACTCATTTTGTTGAAAAATTTCTGTTAAAAAAGCTTGAAAAGCAAAGTAGCCTGTAACCTCAGGTGGATGTTGTCTTGTTAGCAGAACTATTATAGGTTTATTCTTGGATTTTCCTTTATTTATATCTAAAACTTTTATTGGTCTATCTAATTTAGTTTTCCCAATATTTTTTAATTGAACAAATGCTTCTTTCCCAACAATTAATTGATTAATCCACGAGTAAACGGATTCATTGGAATGTAACTCTTGAGCAGAAACAAGTGTTGGAGCAGGGTTGATAGATAACTTTAGGATGCTTAATGAATCACTAAGGGAAAAACGAGTTGAGTCCGCAACGACCCATAAATTATTTGATTTAATTTTTGGGATATATCGGTGTTTAAATTGTTTTGGATATTTAAAATGGATTACAATTTTCTTAGTTTGATTGCCCCAAACTTTAAAAGCGTAAAAGGGACTAGAGTTAATTGGAATGTTTTCAGGAAGTATTTGAACTTCAAAAATACTGTCGTTTATTTTAACAACATTATTTAACCGAGATCCTTCAAATTGATTTGTAAAATGGACTCCAACATCTTTGAAATAAAAATTTTTTTTCTTTTGAAAATGAATTTTCTTATTTGCAGTATCAACAATTTGATTGAAAGGAACTTTTTTTACACTAATACAACTTGTCGAATAGAGGATTAGCAATAACAACATCCTTTTTGTAAAGATTAATCGAATTAAATGGCTCATTGAAATTTATATTATGTTACATAAAAAAATCCTGCGAAATCAATCGCAGGATTTGATTTTAAAAAATTAATAAAATTTACTTATTGATTTATTTTAGTAGGAACAAATTGATCAATCAAACCTGGAAAATTTGAATTTGAAGAGGATTCCGTAAGAGGGTACAAAAATCTTTGCGGGATGATTTCAGTATCATCACTTTTAATGGGTACACCAATCAGATTTTTTGTTCTTAGTACGTCTTGATACGTGGGTAGACCAATAACGGAACAATATTTTTCTAATAAAATCTCTAATCTTAAAGCATCTTTTTTATTTAAATTTTTGTTTAAGATTCCACCAGTTTCAAAATCAGTCATGCTATACGCATCATATTGCGAATTAAATTTAATAGCATTATTGGCTCTCACTTTGTTTAATGCAGCAAGTGCTGTAGCTTCATCACCAGAAGCATTTAACAAGGATGACTCGGCAATGATTAATTGAACTTCTTCAAAAGAGATTACAGGGAAGGATTCTTTTTGTGCTGCGAAACCATCTGTTGTGTTTAAACTAAGACCATTTTCAGCAACATAATAAGAAAATCTTTTGCTTTCATCTGTTTTAGTGTTACCTCTATAAATTTCGGAGGTTGGATCAAGTAATCTTGACATATAACTATTTTCAACTTTTAGATAATCTTGTCTTTGTTCAACCTCGAATTGCCAAAATAGATTTTCTCCATAATTTGCATCCGAATGAATAATTGCCCAATCATTACTTGATGATTGGAAATTTGCAGTTTCAGCAGATTCTTTTGCATTAGCATAATTTTTTAAGGCAAGATAGTATCTCGCTTTTAATGCATTTGCAATTTGCGCCCATCTAGAATCCGTGGTAAAAACATTATTTGATGCAGATAATTGACCAACTTTCGAAATACCTTGATCCAACAATCCTATTGCACCATTGATTACAGTTTTTTGATCCTCGTATGTTGGATCAGTACTTTCACCATTTACTTCGGAAAAAGGAATATCTCCAAATAGCAAAGCGGCTTCACCAAAATAATATCCTTCAAGGATTAATGCTTGTCCTTCAACGGATGAATTTCCCGATTCAATCGCTTTTGTTTTAGTGATTTGGGCTTGTGTGATTCCTCTTTGATAAAAATCTTCCCATAGTGCATCATAATTTGATGCAACTGTGCTGTAACCATTTAAGGTTCCGTATTGTCTATCTACACCTGTAAATTGATCCGAAAAGATTGATGTGACTCTTGCAGCTTCGGCCTCAGCAATAGATACGACATTCAAAATACTGTGATTTAAAACTAGACCAATTGGTGAGTCCGTAAAAGAATTTTCAGTATCATTTAGTCCTTCCACTTCACAAGAAGAGGCTAGGATGAAAGTGAATATTAAATAGATGTACTTTTTCATATTAAATAATTTAGAAGTTTAGTTTTAGATTAACTATGAAACTTTTGGTTCCGGGGTTTGAAAAATAATCCAAACCTCTTCCTTTTGAAGCTCCAGTTAGATTGACTTCAGGATCAACACCATCAAAATTGCTTATTAATAGAAGGTTTCTCCCGCTAATTCCAATTTCTGAAGATTTTAGTCCAATTTGATTGAGAAATGAATCTGGCAATGAATATTTCAAACTTATTTCACGTAATTTAGTCCAAGAAGCATCTTTTATAAATTGCTCATCTAAATCGCCGAAACCACCTCCATTTGTTCTATACCAAGATTCTTCAAGAGCGACTGGACCACCACCAAAATCAGCAATGTTTCCTCTAAATGTTGTTCCAGCAGGAATCACATCACCTCCGTAAGTATTTAGATTAGAAGTCGCTGTAGATTCTACTGCGGTTCCAGGATGAATTCCAAAATAGTAGAGTACACCCTGTGTTCCGGCCCAGGCGTCATTACCTTGAGAGGTTTCAAATAAGAATGATAATTGAAGTGATTTGTATGCTAATTCAGCGCCAAAACCAGCTCTATAGTCCGGATTAGGATCTCCAATGACACCTTGTTCGTCATCAATTAATGGAAATCCTTCGTCGTCAAGTTGAATGGTTCCATTTGCTTCTCTTAAATACCTGCCTCCGTACAGTGCAGCGAATGGAGCGCCTTCAACAGCAGCAGAGGAGGTGCTTGTAAATCCATTAAGGATATAGCGACTCACATTGGGAAGCTTTTCAACAATATTTTTGTAGGTAGTGAAATTCCCAAAAATGTTTGCGCTAAAGCTGTCATTATTGACAAGATTCAAATTAAAATCAAATTCAACCCCTTTATTAGAGATTTCAGCTGCGTTTCTATAAATAGAGCTATATCCCGTGGATGGCGGAACTTCAATTTCTAATATACCATCAGTAGTTAATCGATTATAATATGTAAGTCCTAATGATAGTTTATCGTTAAAAAATCTAAAATCTCCACCAATTTCAAATTCAGTAACGCGTTCAACTTTCAAATTGGGATTACCTTGAACATCAGAACGTCTAGTTTGTTCGTGAAGACATAACCGATGGTTGCACTAGGATAAAAATTCACGTCATTAAGCGTTACACTTTTTTCAGCTCTTCCTGCGATATCAATCAATAAGTCTTCATTGATGTCAAATGATAA
>Ga0209137_1001606_pt1 | contig 21049 bp, 14 predicted proteins | sample SaaInl5LU_22_DNA_FD_184642 | JGI IMG/M metagenome (GOLD analysis project Ga0209137, IMG submission 184642) | Marine microbial communities from expanding oxygen minimum zones in the Saanich Inlet - ESP_105LU_22_DNA (SPAdes) (version 2) | ecosystem: Environmental > Aquatic > Marine > Intertidal...
ACACGTCGCTGATTGTGTCGTGGCAGGTATAAAAGAAGAGCGATTCTTAATTCTGCCTCATCCTCAAGTGGATCAATATCGTGGTGCGAAGACTGTGAATTATGACAGATGGATAGGAGGTATGCGAAAATTGCGGCGTGCTTACCCTAAACCTGAGTTGTAATGCAGACTAAAATCACGCCGGATACCGAAGTTCAAGAGCGTTTTGCCCGAGCCATTTTTAATGGTTTCGAGGCGTATTTCGCCGAGTTTCAAAACATTACCCTAGCCGCTCGCTCCAGATTTGAACGGGCTGACTGGCTAGGAATGCACAAAGCCTCGACTGAGCGTATTGACCTTTACAAAAAGAAAATCGCAGAAGTCATTCGTTACGTTGATGTCATCACGGGTGACAACAAAAATGAATATCGCTTCTGGCGAGCCGTTAAGGTGTATTACTCGGCTTTGATCGAAGGCCACAGCAACTTCGAAATAGCCGAAACATTTTTTAATTCGGTTTATTGCTCAGTGTTTGAACACCGCCTCATTAAAGATGATCACGCTTTCGTGTTTTCGACTCAAGGTGATATGCCTAAGTCTGATATGACGCGCGTGTATCGTTCTTATGCTTGGGATGAAGATCCTACGAGCACGTTTAAAGCTCTTTTAAAAGACTATGAGTTTGCGATCCCTTATGAAAATTTGGATCGAGATTTGGCGTCAATAGCGAAGTTACTGAGCTCATACTTAGTACCAAAATTTAAGATAGTGCCGAGCGAGACAGAAGTGCAGGTGTTGGAGCATCACTTTTTCCGAAATAAGTGCGCTTACATTGTTGGTCGGATAGTAACGGGCGATGACAGCATGCCCTTTGTGATACCGCTGTTGCATACCGAAAATCATGAAATCTATGTCGATACGGTATTGTTTGGCTCGGATCGGGTGAGTGTGATTTTCAGCTTCACTCGATCTTACTTCATGGTTGATGCCAGTGTGCCGTCTAAATACGTTCGATTTTTGCAGCATTTAATGCCAGCGAAACCCATATCTGAAATATACAGTTCCATGGGTTACAACAAGCACGGCAAGACCTATTACTACCGCTGCGCGACTCGGCATATGCAAACGACCAATGATAAATTTATTATCGCGCCCGGTATCAAGGGAATGGTCATGAGCGTGTTCACCTTGCCGTCGTATGATTTTGTTTTCAAGATCATTAAGGACCGCTTCACCCCACCCAAGGAAATGACCCGAGAGCAGGTGAAAACGAAGTATCGATTTGTTAAACGGGCAGATCGAGCGGGTCGAATGGCCGATACTCAGGAATTTAATCAGCTGGTACTGGATCGCAGCCGCTTTTCCGACGAATTAATAGAAGAACTGTACGCAGTAGCTCCGTCGATTATTCATGAGAAGGGCTCGGCACTTATTATCGATCATGTCTACGTCGAGCGTCGAATGACTCCCTTAAACTTGTATTTGCAAAATGCGACTGACGAGCAAGTCCACGACGTAATGGATGAATACGGCAACGCCATTAAGCAACTGGCGGCCGCGAATATCTTTCCCGGTGATATGTTGTTGAAGAACTTCGGCGTGACGCGTCACGGTCGGGTTGTTTTCTACGACTACGACGAAATTGTACCCTTGGTTGACTGTAATTTTCGCAAAATTCCGGCACCTCGTACCGAAGCTGAAGAGATGGCAAGCAAGCCCTGGTATACTGTGGGGCCGAACGATATCTTTCCCGAAGAGTTTAGTTTGTTTTTCTCGGGTAATCAGCGAGCACGTAAAGTCTTTGATCAGATGCACAGCGACTTATATGAAGCGTCATTCTGGCAGAACCTGCAAGATAAAATTAATTCCGGGTATGTCGAGGACTTTTTCCCCTATCGGCGTAAATACCGCTTTGATCCACTAAAGAAAACAGGATAACCACTATGGCCACGATTATGATGATTCGCCACGGCCAGGCGTCGTTTGGTACCGATAATTACGATCAGCTTTCGACGCTGGGGCAGCGTCAAGCTGACTTAATGGGGGAGTATTTTCGTGATGCGGGAATCGCATTTGATGCCGCCTATTCAGGGCAGCTGTCGCGCCAGCGAGAAACGTGCCAACGTGTGTTAGCCAGTCAACCCAATGCGGTGCAACATCACATTGACCCTCGCTTCGATGAGGTGCGTAATGATGAACAGGTGAATATTCTGTTTCCTCTGTTAGCAGAGTCTGATGCCCGTTTGGTCCGACTGATGGAAAGTGCGATGCAGGATTCGAAACACTACCAAAAAATTATCGAAGCAGTTTTCACTCATTGGGTGACTCGAAATGAGCCGCATCCCGATATTCAAAGCTGGCAGGAGTATTCAGAAGGTGTCATGTCGGGTGTATACGACGTGATGCGTAACGAAGGCTCTGGCAAGACAGTAGGTATTTTTACCTCGGGTGGAACGATCGCGACGGCCACCGCGCTTGTGTTGGGCGTAGGCGCTGATTTGGTGTATCGTTTTTACGAGCCTGTAATAAACTGCTCGATCACGCAGTTCTTCTACTCAGGTGATAAAATTTCGTTGAGCCATTTTAATGACCATTCTGTGCTACATAAACTCAGCGCGACCTTGGGCGAGCGATTGGTGACTTATCGATGATCGAGCTCGTCTTTGTTCGACATGGCGAAGCCGAACACAGCTGGGGGGAGCACACTGACCCAGGTCTAAGCGAGTTGGGAAAGCGTCAAGCAGAGCGCGCTGCGTATACGCTCACGGGGGTTGTGCCCTCCGAGCTCGTTCTGATATCGAGCCCCAAACTTCGCGCTCAGGAAACGGCAGCGCCTTTGGCTGATTTGCGCAGTGCTCCGGTGATGATTGACGCCAACTTTCAAGAAGTACCCAGCGTTACCGATTTAGCCAATCGGCAAGAGTGGTTGAAGGGTTTAATGCGAAGCCGCTGGATTGATATCAACGAGCCGGTGGTTAACCTCTGGCGCGAAAATATTATCCAGGGCATACATCGCCTGGGTCACCATTCGGTGGTTTTTACCCATTTTATGGTGTTAAACGTCATCATCGGTCATATACGTCAAGACGATCGAGTTCTGCAATTCTGGCCCGATAACGGTTCAATAACGCGTTGTCGGTTACACAACGGAACACTGGAACTTGTTGAGTTGGGTGTCGAGCTCGACACCCGGGTGAACTAATTTTTTTTGGGGCGTATTCGCGCTAAGCTTTCTTGCACCGACGACGCGACAAGCACTCCATCACGGTTATAAAAGCTACCCCGGCTGAACCCTCTGTTACCGTAAGCGCTCGGGCTATCTTGGTCTGCAAGAACAAAGTCGTCGACCCTAAAGGGGCGATGGAACCACAAACCATGATCTAGGCTTGCCGCTTGTACCTCATCTTGAGCCGGCGATACGGGGTGTGGGTACATTGCTGTACCGAGTAAGCCATAATCCGAGATGTAGGCCAACAATACTTGGTGCAAACGATGATCGTCGGGTAATTCTTTTTGGACTCGGAACCAGAACTGTTGATGAGGTTCCATGGGCTGTGGGTTGAGGTAATCTCGCCGATGCACGTTACGTCGCTCCACTGGGAAGTGATTGGGCGGGCGCAGTACGTTCAGCAGTCGTTCTGCATTTTTTTCCCAGTACTCTTCATCTGTTTCAACCGATTCAGGCTCTGGTGCTTGAGGCATTGGCATTTGATGTTCAAAGCCTTCTTCCATTTTGTGGAAGGATGCAGACATATTAAAAATTGGAATGCCATCTTGCTTGGCTATAATGCGTCGAGTTGTAAAACTGCCGCCATCGCGAATGGGGTCTACCTCGAATAAAATCTGTTTCTGAGGGTTGCCCGGACGCAGAAAATACGCGTGTAGCGAGTGTGCTGGTCGGTCTAAATCTACCGTGCGCCCCGCAGCATTTAAACATTGAGCGAGTACTTGTCCGCCAAAGATACGTGAAGGTTTAGCTGGGCTTTGCCCCACAAATACATACTTGTCGATCTGTTCAACGTTCAGATAATCAATAAGCTTATCTATGTCCATTAGGATTCCTGTTGCGTTAAAAGGCCATTGATTAGGACGTCAAAGTAATCAATAGCGGTGTCGTGAATGTTGTCGATGGGGCGCCACGATCGCAGTTCCATCGCGGCGTTGAGGGCCCCCGTAATTAAGTTCTCGGCCACGAGAGTGTTGATAGGGCGTATTGTTTGATCGTCGATACCTTGCTCCAAAAAACGGCGCATAATGCGGTTGGTGTTATTGGTTCTTCTCAGAATGGGTCGGCGATGCTCTTCCGTTAAAGCGGTTATCGTATTGTAGCGAACCAATGGACCAAGCTCTGAGAGTTGCAGACCAAATAATTGGTGGCAGGTACTCACCACTTTATTCAGCCCTTGGTCATCACGCTCTACAATAGGTGCATAAACAGCTTCAATTTGATCCAGCGAGTAGTCGTAGCAGCGATACAGCAACTCATCTTTCGAGTTGATATGGTAGTAAAACGCGCCTTTTGACACATTTAAAAACTCTGCGATTTCATCCAGCGAGGTGCCGCTGAAACCCTTGCGGTTGAAAAATCGAGTTCCCGCCTTGAAGAAAGCCTCTTGCTTTAATCGATTTTGGGCATCGCGGTCAAAACCAGATTGCACAGGTGGTAACGTCGGCTTTTGCTCGGGTACCTCTGTGTAAACGTATGGATTGGCGGCAACGCCTGATAAAATAATCGACACAGCGGCTTCTGCTAAGGCCGGTATTTCATCATTAGGCACCGGCTCCAGCCAGTAAAAACTCCAATCTAGCGCGCCGATGAGTGCTCGTGTCGATGTGGTAGTTCGCACCTTGCGAAATTCACCTGAATCTATTCCCTTTTGAATGAATGCTCGCAGTTTCTTGAACATGGTGATGTAGCCTTGTTCAATTTCTTGTCTTTTGTCTGCTTTTAAACTCGCAATTTCTAGCAGAGCGGCGACGTGATGCCCGCTGCCTTCTTTCGCTATGCGTATGGCTGCGAAGTGCGCATGAATGTAGGCACGAATACGCTCGCTGGCGCTATCGTAGTTTTGTTCGATGTCCGATAAGGTATTCAAGACACCGTCGAGCGTTGCTGCGTAACATTGGTAAATTAGGTCTTCTTTAGTTTTGACGTAGTAATAAAGACTTGTTTTGGTAAGCCCCAGAGTCGCAGCGACGTCGGCTAGGGTAGTGGCGCGAGCACCCTTTGAGTTGAATAGCTTCGCTGCTTCAGACAATATGGCGGCTCGTTTTGCTGCGTGCTGCGCCGTTTTGTCAAACGGTGAGCCCTGGCTTAATCCCATGGCCTTACTTGTTGGATTCTTGGGCAAGGTTAATCTCTATTACTTGTGGTTCAGTCTACTGAACTTTAGGTATTTTTTTTGTCGCTGTCTAGGGTAAGCTTTAGTACAAATTAGTGAATTGCTCTACATTTATCATTTTTAAGGATTATTTATGACCGACACCATTCAATTTAATGTTCGAGGCAGCATTGCGGAAATTACGCTAAATAATCCTGCGAAACACAATAGTCTCGGCAAGAAAGAGCTCGATGCTCTGGCAATCTGTCTTAAGACGGTAGCAACCGACGCTAGGTTTAGAGTGCTGGTGATCAAGGGCGCTGGAGACAAGACCTTTTGCGGCGGCGCCTCTTTAGTAGATTTGCGTAACGGAGCGATTACCGGTGACGATTTTCAGGCGGTTACAGATCTTATTTCCTTTTTAAAGATTCCAACCGTAGCGGCACTCAATGGCAGTGTATTCGGTGGAGGGGCAGAGCTTGCCTTAAGCTGCGATTTTAGAATCGGTTGCGCGGGTATGATTTTGCGCGTGCCACCGGCGACGATGGGATTGTGCTACCCGATTTCAGGAATCTGCACCTTCGTACGCAAATTAGGACCGACCTTGAGTAAGCGTTTGCTACTGGCTGCCGAGAAGCTGGAAGATGATGAGTTGTTGTCGCTTGGGTTTTTGGACCACTTGGTTTTACCCGCCGAGTTCGAGAGCACGGTGGACCGCTATGCCGACCAGTTGGCCGCGAATGCACCCTTGTCGGTGCAGGGCATGAAGCAAATCGTCGATCAAATTGTGAGCGGCGAGCTAGATCATAAGTGGGCGCAGGTAATCGCTGATCAATGCTGGAACTCGGCGGATCTGCAAGAGGGGCTGGCGGCTCAAAAAGAGAAGCGCTCCCCCATCTTCACGGGTATCTAGCTCAGTCTCGGTGCAGTGATGACCATGCGATTGAGGTTTGTTTCATCGACCTGAATCAAAAATGTGGTAAGCCGCAATAATGGCCCTAACAATCTGTCGGTGTGCAGCGCCGCAGATGAGAGTAAAGAATGCCCCAGAGTGACTTGTAGTTGCAGCTGCCCTGCTTCATTTTCTAAGGTCGTTATGTTCAGAGCCGTGTTAGTGACGTGGTTGAGTTGAAAATTGTAAGGTAGCCACTCAAGGATTGCGACCATGAGGCTATACAGGTACAGCGATTCCCTCACTTCCAGGGAGCTGTCGGCGACATTAACCAGTGGTATGTAGGTCGGCTGCTCGGGTGACTTGTTGTCTTGATAATGTTCGAACGCAAGGTATATGAGTTCCGAAATATAATAGCTTGTCTCGCTTCGCTGAGAGATAAGTTCCTTGTGCAACCTTAGAGCACATGCGATTATGTGTTCGGAGGTAAGCTCCGCTTGATCTTCTGGAGACGTTTTACATAATAAGGTGGTTATGTCGGCAAGCATGGACTGAAATAGCGTGTCTCGGCTGTTTAGCAAGTGTTTAAATCGTTCCAGTCGGTGATACAGTGTTTCAGTGTTGCCCTCGGTTGCTTCAACCATTTCTCGAGAAAGTGCCACAGCTTTTATTTGCAATTGCACTGTGTCGTAGTGCCGCTTAAACAGCGAAAAAACAATGATCGCGGCGAGCGCATACAGAGTATACGCCCACCACGTTGCCCAGGGCGCTGCTTTGACTTTGATATCGATACTGATGCCTTCGTTATTCCAAACACCATCTGCGTTTGCACCGATAACCACTAGAGTATAGTCCCCCGGCGACAGATTAGTGTAGGTCGCTGATGGTGTATTTCCGCCATCAATCCAGTCATCATCAAGCCCCTCTAACTTATATTTGTAGACGCTTCGATTTGGATTTATGTAATCCATCACCGCGAATCCTGCTGAAAAATGGTACGCGTCGTGCGGCAGGGTAATATCTTGTATTTGGTGGAGTGGCGCCGCGATTTTCATTTGCTCGCCTTTTACGGCGAAGGAGGTGAAGTTGAGTTTTGGGGGTGGGGTGGGGGTGATGGAGCCCGCGATGATCGCCAGACCAGCGCTTCCCCCAAATACAAGTGAGTCGCCTATTACCTTTGAAACGCCAAAGTCAAACTCAAAATTCCGAACTAAATCTTTTAGTACAAGTTCAGCTTCTAACGTCGATAAATTTTCCTTATTTGCCAAATGGATCCGGTCGGCGCTAGTAAAAGCAACAAACTCGCTGTTTTGTTCAACAGAAAAAATATGCTTTCCAGTCACTAATCTCTGCTTTAAAAGGTCAGAAGCTGACATGTTCCGAAAATCTGCGATATTAATTTCCGCCAGGCCTTCTGATGTCGCGATAAACAAACTATTTTCGTATATCAAAGCGTCGTAAAAAATCACATTTGAGACGTTCCAAGACTTTATAGGCGTGACATTCCAAGTATCCGTATCTACAAACTCAATCTTAGTGATAGCTAAATTATCGATACCGCCCGTTATGAACACAGAATCACCAAATGGCTCTAAAAAAACTGTATTCCTATCAAGTGTTAAGATTTGAGATAAATTGGTGGTTTTCGGCTCAATTGAGAATATCTGTCCCTCGATTGAGGTACCTATAATTCTGTCCCAAGACTCGTAGTACAATAACGAAGAGATTCCATTGATCTCACCTAAATTCAGGCTCGGGTCGCACTTGTAGGGCTGGGAATGGATATCCAAGACACAGTGTCTCTTGCCAGTCCCACCAACAATAATGCTTTCCTTTGATTTGGCAATGGCCATTGCTGTTTGTGGCACGGGCACCGATGCTTTTATTGACCAGTCATCATCAAAAATAGCCAGGTGATCTATTGTTAAGACAGCAATTTCTCCATTTTCAAAATCTTCGACTTTTGTGATTGAGTTGAGATCCTTGCCCATGAAGTTTCTGGAAAGAAAAGAGAAGTCCTTTAATTTAAGAACCTGAATCCCTGAATATGTGCCTATTATGAGATTATTAGTTGAATCAGCAGTAACTGCCGTCACGTCGCTATCAAATAATGTTGAGTTGGATGAGTTTAGTAGTGAATAGCCGTATTTTTCGCTATATATGATTAAACCATTTTGTGTGGCAAAAGCATCGACGCTATGCCCGAGTGTGGTCATGTCTTTAACTGGTAATACACCCAAGGAATCGACAATAAGATGGGTCCAGCACCCATTGTCATCTGTCTGAACAATATGCCTCTCAGCTGATATCTTTGGCTTTATGCAACTACTAGCTAAATTTATATAATCAGGTTTCGACAGCGAAAAAGTTTCGGTTTCAATATTCAGACTTCGGCTTTTATCAAATAATACTATATTCTCCTGGCTTTCACTGAACCTGACGTCATACATATTCTCAAAATTCTGATGCAATATTTCAAGATCGAAAATGTGGTGCAGTATTGCGCCGTTATATAAAAAAACGCCATCAATATTTAATATCCATAGGGATCCAGAAGGGTCTATTGCGACGTCGATTACGGTTCGATGGTCCAGGTGATCATTAATTCTAGGTAAATCAGATATTATAAAGTCGTTGCGATAGTTGATAGCTTCGCTATAGCCGGTATTTGGCCAGATTAATGAATGGATGGTGAGCGTGGCTAGTATTAAAAACTTATTTAAGTTCTCTAGCCCTTTTAACAAATTCATCTAAATACTCTAGTAGTTTTGTGCAGGAGTCTTGGTTGATAGATTCACCGTTAGATTCGAGGGTCTTTGAAAATTCTGCGAGGCGTCTTGCTCCCACTGAAAGTGCCGAAGATTTTATTTTGTGAGCTACTGCTTCTTTATTCTTCGCACCCATTAAAATCTGAATTGATTTCTCAGTTTCTGCTTCAAACATTCTGATGATGGAACCGAAACTTCCGCCGCTAACTTTCTTGACCTGCGATAAGGTTTGTATATCGATAGGGCCTTTATCGCTGGATGAATTTATTGGTTCGCAATGGATTTTCTGAGTAGCTGAGAGTAACATTTCTTGAGAAACCAAAATATCTACAAGCGACTGCATATTGAAAGGTTTTGTTAGTGTTCCGTTCATGCCAGATTCTAGACATTTCTCGTGGTCCTCCTCTAGAGCGGAAGCCGTTAACGCGATGATTATGACATTCTTGCGTACGCTCCTAATTTGTTCTAACTCACGTATCTTCACTGTGGCCTCAAATCCGTCCATCGCTGGCATTTGGCAATCCATAAGTATGATGTTCGGATTGAAACTTTCGTATTGAGCAAGCGCCTCCACTCCATTACTCGCTTCGCTGAGCTGTTCGAAGTAATCTGATAATTGCGTTCTCAACAAAAAGCGGTTGGTTTCCACATCGTCAACAATTAGAAGTTTTAAATCGGACTTTACATAAGGCCGTTGTTCTTTTTGGCCTAATAACTTAACGTCTTTATCTAATTCGCTCCGGATAACGATCGTTATATCATGAGGAGTGATGAGGGTGCGAAATGGTGTTAGTCTCGCCTGATTGTAATTTCCGTTTTGTTCTGAAATTAGATAAATATTCGTTAATCTTTGGTTTTTGTCGGCATTCGTTGTTTGAAAATCAGAGTCTGTTAAAATGACATGTCTGTCATATTTGTTTGTACAGAAGTTCCGATTGTCGAGTACGAGAGCGCCCAATGAACGTAAATTGACAATCAAATAATCTGTCGCGTTCTTGTCCTCAAGTTCAACTGATACGGCATACCTTGCGAGCGGAGCGACTATAGCTGTTGTTGACTTTACCGGAATTATTAATTTTATAGTCGTACCTTCATTGAGCTTCGATGACACCCTGATTTCTCCCGAGAGGAGCTCAACATATGACGATACGATTGATAGTCCCAGACCTGTGCCTGCATACGAGCGTGAGGTGGTGGACTCCAGTTGTTGGAATGGTCTAAATATCTTGTCGATATCTTTGTCAGGTATACCTATCCCGGTATCGGCTACTGAGACTTGGAGTTGCTCATTGATGAAAGATACCTCAACGCTCACTTGCCCACATGGTGTAAATTTCAGGGCGTTCCCGACTAGATTGACAATACACTGCTTGATTTTTAAACGATCGGACTCTATGTGTTCAGGTACCTGAGTTTTCAATAGAACATAGAAATTGACGCCCTTATCCTCGAAGACTTGAGAGAATAAACTGGTGATTTCTTCAAGCAAATCTAGAAATGAAAACTTTTCTTTTTCAAGTCGCTGTTGATTGGCTTCTATTTTTGCGAAGTCTAAAATTTGATTTATTAGTGACATCAGGGCATTTCCACTGGCAAGTACCCTGTTTGTGAGAAGTAACTCTTCCTCGTTTTTTAGTTTTCTAGACAGAGCTTCCGTAAGGCCTAAGATGCCATGTAGTGGTGTTCTCAGTTCATGGGATATGGTAGCCAGAAACTCGGATTTAGTTCGGTTCGCTTTCTCCGCTTCTTCTCGAGCGAGCAGCAGTTCTGACGTTCGCGCAGCTACACGTTCTTCCAGTTCGGCTTGCCTAACCCCGTTCATATAACGTATATGTCTTAAACGTAACATGACTAAAGACAGAGCAGTGAGACATGCAAGAAAATACAGTACAAAGGCGGTCCGTGTTTGCCAAAACGGCGCGGCTATATAGAAGTCGAGACCGTTTCGTGAAATGCCTCTGTTGAAATAGCCTTCGTTGACCGATTCTACCTCTAACGTGTATCTTCCAGCGTCCAAGTTCGAATACGAGGCGAGAGCTGTTCTGCCGGAGGGGCTTTCTGTCCATTGCTCGTCAAAGCCAGCTAGCCGATATTTAAACTTGTTCTGAGAGGGGGCCAAATAATCTAGAAGGGCAATCTCAACGGTAAATGAACGCTCCGTCGGTGATAGATATACTGTTCCTCTTGGAAAAAACCTGGTTCGAGTGTTTGCTTCATCGTTGTGAACGTCAATGCGTTTAAAAGATATCTCCGGAATGTAAGGGTTCTCAAAAATTTTCTGTTCATCAACTATGGTTACTCCAGAGTTTCCGCCAAACAGTATCCCGATTCCGGGTATCGCAACGCTGGCGTTATGGTTGAAGTCAGCATTCTTTAGGCCGTGTAATGTGTCATATTCTTGAAAGTTAGCTAGGTCTTGACTGAATTTCGTGAGGCCTTTGTTGTGCGATATCCATAGATTACCATCGTCACTAAACTCTATGGAGAAGATATTCCGGTTGTCTAATTTTTCGAGGGCAATCGGTGATATTATGTCTGTGTTGTCTTTATTCATATCTTGCTTGGTAAGGACGCTTACTCCCACATCAGGAGAGCCTATCCACAGGTCGCCGATATCACTCATTGTTAGGATCCAAGGAGTATTGGTTCTCAGATTACTGTTTGATGTATTCAGCACATCGTAGCTTTTGTTACTCGGCGAGATCCTTAGTAGCCCGTTGCTTAGGGTAGCGGCCCATAAAGAGCCTGTATCATCAAACTCTAAATCCAAAATCATCCGTTCTTGGGGTATTGCGCCCTTATAATTTTCGGTTATTACTGAGGGATTACCCCATGGGTCATTAATAACCGTTAAGCCACCGCCATAACTAGCAACCCACAGTTCACCGTTATTGCTCTCTTTTATTGCTGTGATGCCGTTTGCGGGTATTGTTCTTCCCGTGTCGCTGTCCTCATTAAAGTACAGACTAACATTTTCTTTTGTGTCGATCCTTGCTAAGCCAGCGTCTCTCGTACCAACCCATAGGTAAGGTTCTCGGAATGCGAGCGACATCACATTATTCGACGGTAGTTTGGTTGATGATTGGGTGTTGTACTCGAGGTAAAGGTTTCCCTCTAGATCAATAAGTCTGATGCCACCGTCAGAACCTACCCAGATTTTATTTCCCCACTTTTTAAAAGTATTTACGGAATTTGACGATTGCGGTCCTGAGAATTGCAGGTTGGAGAAAAAAACCGGGGTTATTTTAATGGCACCATTTAGGGCGCCGATCCAGATAATTCCAGACACGTCTCGATATATACTCTGAATCTGATCACTAGTTAGTATCGAGTTGAATTGGTCAAAATGCGCTTGTATGCCTGTTTGAATATCGGTCAGGATCAATCCTTGGTTTGTCGCAAGCCAAATCGACTTCCCTTCGATTGACATATCGTTAATAGCGATCGGTGCGTCGCTGAGCAAAGACCAGTGCGATGGGGGTAGTTCTATGAAACTTTCGTCGCCTCTTGAAATAAATAGGCCGTCATTTAAGGTTGCAACTACGATTTGGTCATTGGTAGCAGCAATTGAGGATATGCTTGCCGAGCTTGGTATACCTGGGTGGTCAATAATAGTCTTATTGGGATCAGAGATGTCAATGCTTTTTAAACCTTGGCCGTTGGTGCCAATATAAAGATGGTCGTTATCTTCCTCATACCAAAGTGACGTGATTTCAAGGATTTTATTTGTATTTTTTGTATAAATAATCTCGTCGGCATTGGGATCGATTAAAGCTAAGCCGTCATTTGCACCTACCGCGATAATATTGAATTCGGGAATACACTGAATTGCATTTGTGTACTTGTTGATCTTTCGCCCCTGCGAGTTTTTGTTTTGCCAAGAAGAAAATGTTTGGCTCTCATAATCAAAAACAGACAAGCCCCCTCCGAAAGTAGTTACCCAAAGCTTTTGACGATTAACGCTGCATAGATCGGTGATCCAATTTGATGGGAGCCCTCCTGGTTCGTTCCGTGAGTTGCGGAACTTTGTAATGGCAAGCCCGTCATATAGATTTAAACCAGATTGTGTTGCGAGCCACATGTAACCATGATGGTCTTGATAGAAATTACTTACCGTTAGCTGAGTTAGTTCGTTAGAGAATTCAGCTTGAGTGAGTCTTACTTCGTCTTCATCAAACGACTTGCCCAGTGCTTGAAGGGCGTGGAATATTGTTACTAAGGTTATGAGGCAGACACCGAGACCGCGAGCTGCGCTGGATAGTTTTAGTGGCATTTGCAGAACAACTAAAAAAGCGTTCATGCTAGGTTATCCTAGACTGAACGCCATTTAAAGTTAGAAATTTTTGAGCATGCTTAGAACATTGGAATTCGAAGGTGCTTTGTCGGCTATCGAATGCCCCATTTGAAGCCCTGCTGCTCAGCAGTCGAGCGAATGCCCCATTTGAAGCCCTGCTGCTCAGCAGTCGAGCGAATACCCCATTTGAAACCTTGTACTTTTGACGTGGACGCTGTTTGCACTTCGATTCTTACTTTTCCGGGCTCGGCAGATTGTCCTGCTTGGCTATGTCCCGCCCACTTGAATGCACTCGCTGAACTATTGACCGACGCACTTTCGGAGGGCTTCTTTATTGTCTTCGTGTTTGACCACTTGTACCCGTTGATTGATTTTGTGAGCATTTCTGCCTTGGCTTTATGCAAATCACCCGCAGCACTAAACCCAGAAACCGCCGTCATTACTACCGCTACCGCTACTGTCGCTAATGTTTTCATTTCCTAAGCCCTCTCGTCTGTTCGACGTTGTTTTAAGATCTGGACTCAGGTTATCGCAGAGAAAAAATCATTGAAGAGCTGCAAATACCCCTGCTGGGTTAGCATTGGAAATTGGTGCGGAAATTTTGTGTTAATAGGCTTGTCGATTGGCTTTTAGGTTTTCTAGCTCCGCTAAATAACGCTCTATCCAAATCGTTTGAAGGTCGCTGGGATCATCAACCTCTTGTTTGCTCAGGCGCTCTACGTGCGCTCTTATACCCCAGGCAACGCCGAGGGTGGGCGCGTCATGCGATGGGTCGTTTCCCAGTAATTCACGTAAGTTTTCTGGGATGATGGGGTGGCCTTCTTCATCAATCTCAACAGGGCCGGTAAAAAAGACCTCTCCCTTTATCTCTTGCGAGAGCTGATCTTGGCCATTGTCGCAATCATTGCTCCCCACTGTAAGTGCGCTGCTGATGTTGATTAAGCCCGAGCCTTGTTTGAGAGGTGAGTAAGCAAGTTTGCCATCTGGCAAAATGGCGGGATGCGCCGAGCCCATTAAGCGGCATTTGACTTGATCTGGCGTTAAATCAGGCTCTAACTGCAGCAGCAATGCGATGGCACCAGATACAACTGCCGCAGCTTGGGACGTGCCCGTCATGGCGATGCGATCGGGGTTTTTCATAAAATCGGGGTGGTCGTTGGTTAGAGTAGAGCCGGGGCGTGTAAGTCCTTCGATATGACCACCGGGCGCCACAATATCGGGTTTAACATGCCCTAGTGGCGAGGGCCCTTGAGATGAAAACAAGGGCACAAAGTCATCATTTGGGTCATTAGGTGTCCAGTTGTCGGTGATCCCCCCTACACTGATGATGTAAGGAATGTTTGCGGGCGCGCCAATGGTGATGGGGTTTGGACCCGAATTTCCTACAGACGCCACTGCGACGACTCCTTGTTGCCACAGTCGGATAATGGCTTGATTGACGGGATCTAACCAGTAGGGCCAACGCGGATGCGAGGCGAAGGATAAGTTAAGTACGCGAATATTCAATCGCTCTCGGTTGTCTGCGACCCATTGTAGTGCTCGCAAAAGGTGAATTAGCGTCGCTTGCCCGTTCTCATCAAAGGCTTTTATTGGAATTAAATAGGCGTCGGGGGCTACGCCTTGATAGCGCAAGGTGTTGTTAACCGAGACAATATCGGAGTTTACGGCGATGCTAGCCATATGCGTACCATGGCCGCTGTCATCGAATAAATCTTTAACTTCATGGCCTCTCATGGCGTCATAGCGAGCCAATACTCGCTTGTTGCCTTTGCTATCTAGCTCTAGCTTCGGGTGGCCCCAAAGTCCCGAATCTAAAATCGCGATGGTAACGCCCTGGCCCAACACGTCAAGTTCATGCAAGTCATTGGCACCGATCAAAGCATTAAAGTGCGTATCATCGTTGTTTAAGTCGTAGGCCTTGGCTAGTGTGATTGCGCAATCGTCAGTGAATTTAAGGCTGGCCCGTAGTTCGCTCTGTTTCGGGAGAGGGTAGCTAAACTTCAGTTGAAGGCGATGCTCTGTCATCGTTAATTCACGCGAAACCGTCAACTCTAATCGAATATCACCCTTGTCTGGCTTGGAGCCGCTGTGCGTTATTGGTTTTCCGTCGAGTGTAAGGTCAAGGTCAGTACCCCAATGAGCTGGCCACGCTAAATCTATTCTTTGAAGGAAGGCGGGAGTGTCACCTTTTCTCAGAATAGGCCATATTAGGCTTGAGTCCTCGAAATAGGTAAAAATAGAGCCTGCGTAAGCGCAGGAACTAGCGGAATCTGGATTATCAACGGGCGCTTCGGTGGCGTCTATATGGTCAATGATTCGCGCGACTGTTTGGGTCTGTTCGAGTCTCTGGCGCTGCTTGCTGGTTAGAGTCGCGGCAACAGCATTGATAAGAGTAAACTCTTCTTGTATCGCTACACCCTCGACTTGCAGGGCTCCTAGCAGGATTTCGTGATCATAACCCTGAACTAAATGAAGAGATTGCCCAAGCGCTGGGCTTGCTAGGACCCAGCCCACGAGCATCTTGGTTAAAAAACTCTGTGTTTTCAAATCTCGAACGGTTTCGTCAGCAAGCCAATAATATTTTTTGCGGGCACCGGCCGTGACAAGTAAAAACCTTGGAGGGTATCGCACCCATTTGCCACGAGGTAATCCATTTGCTCTTTGGTTTCTACACCCTCTGCGACTAGGCCCAAGTTTAAGGCCTTAGCAAGCGAGGTAATGGCGTCTACGATAGCATTGCCGTTCTCGGTACCGATACCCATAACAAAGCTTTGATCAATTTTCAGGACGTTGATCGGGAATTGCCGGAGATAACTGAGCGAAGAATACCCCGTGCCAAAGTCGTCTACGGCGAGCGTTACGCCCAAATCACACAACTCGGACAGCTTTTTAATATTGGATTGAGCATCTGTCATGATGGCGCTTTCGGTTAATTCGAGTTGCACTCGGTGCTTGTTGAAATCTACTTCATCAAACAAGCCTGTCACGTGACTGGCCAAATCGTCATGATTGAATTCTAGGGCTGAAATATTGATGCTGATTTTAAAATCAGCAAAACCAGCTTGCTCCCAGATCTTGCAGTCTTTGATGGCTTCTTTCATTACCCACGCGGTGAGATCAATGATCTGTCCCGTTTGCTCAGCTACAGGAATGAACTCGCCAGGAGAGATCATGCCTCGCTCGGGATGGTTCCATCTTACCAAGGCCTCCAGCCCTGATAGGGCGCCGTCAGCTGAGTTCACAAGCGGTTGGTAATGCAATTCGAGCTGATTATGAACAAGTGCTTCGCGAAGCTCTTCTTCCATTTTGAGCAGTTGGACCGCCGAACTGTTCATGTCATCTTTATAAAAACGGTAGCAGCTTCGCCCCATCGATTTGGCCGCATACATGGCGGTATCAGCGTTGCGCACCAAGGTGTCTGGGTCGGTACCATCTTTTGGGAACAAGGCGATACCGATACTGGGTGTTACGACTGGGTTGTGCGATTGCAGTTCAACTGGTTGAGATAAGCTGTGTAGTATTCGTTTTGCGATATCGGTGACTTTTTCATCATTCTCAACGTTCGGGATTACGACCGTAAATTCATCGCCGCCGAGACGTGCTATGATGATGCTTTCTTCGGCGCCGAGATACTGGTAGTCGCCCACATCGCTCAGAATGTTGATTTCCCCGTAATCACTGAGCTGATCAGTCAGGCGCTTGGCAATTTCAACTAACAGTCGGTCACCACGAGCATGACCAATAGAATCATTAATGCGTTTGAAGTGGTCTAAATCTATAAACATTACCGCCACATTCGCATCTTTATTGTGATGCGTGAGCACTAAGCGATCTAATTCTTCGGTAAAACTGCGGCGATTGGGAAGCGAGGTTAGGGGGTCGTAGTAGGCTAAATAGCGCAGGCGGTCTTCTTGGCGCTTTAGAGCCTGTACATGCTGTGATGAGCGAAGCATAAACTTGACGTCTCGTCCCAGCAGACTCCAGTTCACAGGTTTCGTTTTATATTGAGTGGCGCCTGCACGAAAGCCGCGATCAATACTCTCTTCATCATCGGCTCCCGTGACGAGTAGAATAGGCACATCTCGCCCCTGGGGCATGCGTCTAATTCGCTCGCAGACTTCCAGACCCGACATGCCGGGCATTTGCACATCCATGAAGACCAGATCTGGTGATTCGCGCACAAACAAATCGATAGCGGCTGGCCCATTTTCCGCTTCAAGTACTACCATGCCCTCAGCTTCCAGACACTGTCTGGTAAGCATTCGTGTCATCGCATCGTCATCGGTAACAAGAATGGTTGGGTTTTCACGACTGTCGTTTGCGGACATTGCCTAGCGCCAATTGTTAACTTTCGGTAAGGTTATCATTTACTTCCTGACAAACCTAGAGTCTGTTAACTGATCGTTTAACTTAGTGCCGCTCTGCGCCGGTAATATTTTTGGCAAGATGTGGTAATATCCGCCGCTGTTGTTTTTGGGTATTTGTGAACATGAGCTTAGCATCTGACAACTTAGAAAGAATTCGTCAACAGGTTTCGGATCATTTAGATAGAGCAGAGCAGGTGCAGCGCAGCGAACAGCAGACGCAGGCGCTGATGGATTCAATCGCGCAGAAACTAAAGCAAGAGGATGCGGTTTTAGTTGCTCATTATTATACGGCGCCAGAGGTTCAGGCCTTGGCGGAGCAGAGCGGGGGGTTTGTTTCCGATTCGCTGGAAATGGCCCGCTTCGGTCGCGATCATAAGGCGAAAACGCTGGTGGTTGCGGGCGTGAAATTCATGGGTGAAACCGCTAAAATTCTTACTCCGAACAAGCGGGTCCTGATGCCCACGCTCGAAGCAACCTGTTCGTTGGATATTGGTTGCCCTATTGATCAATTCGATGCGTTTTGTAACGAGCATCCTGATCGCACGGTAGTGGTATATGCCAATACATCGGCGGCGGTGAAAGCCCGAGCGGATTGGGTCGTTACCTCGAGTATTGCCTTGCAGGTTGCTGAACATCTTAATCAGCAAGGCGAGAAAATTTTGTGGGCGCCCGATCGTCATTTAGGCGCCTACGTTAAAAAAGCCAGTGGCGCGGACATTATTGCCTGGGATGGAGCGTGCATCGTCCACGAGGAATTTAAGGCGCGTGGTATTTTAGATTTAAAGAAAGCACACCCTGACGCGGAGGTGCTTGCGCACCCAGAATCTCCAGATTCTGTGCTCGAGATCGCGGATCAAATTGGGTCGACCACGCAAATCATTCAAGCTGCGGTGAACTCTAAGGCATCCAAGTTTATTGTTGCCACGGATCAGGGTATTTTTTACAAGCTAAAGCAAGCGGCCCCCAACAAGACCTTTATTATCGCCCCTACTGCGGGTAACGGAGCAACCTGTCGCAGTTGTGCAAATTGCCCATGGATGGCGATGAATGAACTGGAAGCTTTGGATCGTGTATTTGATGTGGGCGGCAACGAAATATTCGTTGACCTTGATTTAGCGCAGAGGGCCATGCTGCCCTTGGAGCGTATGCTCAGTTTCAAAGCGACGCTGTAGTTAGAGTTCATCCAAGCGGTCACGAAATGCATAGACCGCTTTTAGGCGCTCTTCAATTTTTGAGGACTCCACAAAGTCGTTCCGAGCAAGTTTGAGTGCATAGCGGAACTGCTTCTCTGCCTCATCAGCAATGCCGTGCAATAAAAAGTATTCGCCTCGCGCTTGGTGCAGACCTTGGATATTGCCCGATAAACCCTGAATCTCGGCCAGCCAATACCAGAGTAGCGGGTCGTTTTTGATGTCTCTCGCAATGGGCTCTAGAACAGCCTCTGCGATGTGCGCTTGTTGATCCGTCATAAGTGCTCGCGCAAAGGCCAGCGCTAGCGCCTTATTGCCTGGATTAAGTTTGAGCGCTTCCTGGATACTGTTCATTACCCAGCTTGTGTCACGTTGGTGAACCGCGATATCGACTAAGCTGATCAAGTAAGTTTGCGACGACGGACGCAGCTTCAGGAGAGACTCCATAATCGCTCTTGCTTCTTCAAAACGGCCGGCCGCACTGAGCGCTAAAGCGAGTCCGTAGTCGTGCGCCTCTGGGAAGATTTTATCGCTTGCTTCTTGCGACTTGAATTGCGCTACTGCGGTTTCGGGCGATTCAGCAAGACCTACTTGAACCTTGGCCTTCATTAAATGGAAGTCGAGACTGGGTCGACTCTGTTTTGTTGGATAGTGCAGTAAGCGGTTTTTGGTGTCTGAAATGCGTGATTCAGAAAGCGGGTGTGTTCGTAAGAATTCGGGTATTCGATTACTGCTGGCGTAACGTGCAGCGCGAAGCATCTGTTCGAACATCGCCGGCGTAGCCGCAGGGTTCCGACCAGACAGCGCTAGGGTTTGCATGCCTATTCGATCGGCTTCCTGCTCGTTGCCGCGACTGTAACGCAAGGCTGCATCTTGAGTGGCTGCTTGGGTAGCCGTTAGGGCCGCCAAGCCGAGGTCAGATCCTGTGGTGGCAATAAGGACCAAGCCCGCTAATAACCCTGCGAGCGCTAAAGGTTGTTGTGTCTTGGCAAATTCCACTCTCCGCGAGAAATGCCGTTGGCTTAGGTGTGCAATCTCGTGCGCGATTACCGATGCAAACTGATCCTCTGTTTGTGCAAATTGGAATAAGCCAGTATGAATGCCTATGATACCCCCGGGCACAGCAAAGGCATTCATCGTTGGGTTGTTAACAATAACCACCTCGATTCGTCGGTCCTGAAGCTCGCTGAACTCGACCAGTTCATAAACGACGCTTTCAACATAACGTTGCATAATGGGATCTTCATAAACATCCACTTGGCTTCTGAACATTTTCAGCCAAGTCCGCCCGAGTTGGTGCTCGTATTCTGCAGAGAATACTGTGCCTGTGCTCGATCCTAGATCTGGAATCTTCAGGTCGTTGTTAGCCGAGGCGCTGATCGCCACGGCGAAACTAAGCCCAATGGTCATGAACCATTGAACTGACAGACGTGCCGCCGATGCGAATGTTAGTGTCAACACAATACCTCTAGGAGTTAACCGCGCTTGGGTAAGTATAGCAAGTTGTCGTTATGCTACTGTAGATTGAGACCAAGCGAGTGTCACAAAAGTTCACCTGATATTCAAACTTCCGCAGACATTGTATACTTCAAGGCTGTGTGGGTGTTTGAGTGTACGATATGTCGGAGAACCTAATTGATGCTAGGGGAATGCGATGTCCCATGCCTCTGCTGATGGCCAAGCGAGCATTGCTGGCAGCACACTCAGGTGATTGCATCAAAGTGATGGCGTCCGATCCTGGCTCTTGGAGAGACTTTCACGCATTTGCTCAGTTGGCCCAAGAGCAGCTCAAAGCAGAAAAACTTGGAGACTGTGAGTTTCTATACGAGTTTACCAAACAGAACCCCAACTAGGACCGAGTATGCTGACGATTTTTAGGAAATGGTACGAGCGGTATTTGTTTGAAGAAGAATCCGTTTTGCTGCTGGTTTTAATTGGCCTGACCTTATTTTTGATGATGACTTTGGGTGCGGTTATGGCCCCTATCGTCGCGGCAATTATTTTGGCCTATTTGGTTCAAGGGGTATCTACTCGTATGCGCAACATTGGCTTGCCACGCTGGGCAGGTGTTTTGGCTGCGTACGGATTATTCGTGGCGGTGTTTTTCGGGTCTATTTTGGGGTTGTTCCCATTAGTGTGGCGTCAGCTCGTCACGTTGGCCTCGGAGTTCCCCCGAATGGTGAAGGAGGTCCAAGCTGCGCTGAGCGTGCTACCTGAGAAATATCCTCAGTTTATCTC
>Ga0209137_1001608_pt1 | contig 21025 bp, 22 predicted proteins | sample SaaInl5LU_22_DNA_FD_184642 | JGI IMG/M metagenome (GOLD analysis project Ga0209137, IMG submission 184642) | Marine microbial communities from expanding oxygen minimum zones in the Saanich Inlet - ESP_105LU_22_DNA (SPAdes) (version 2) | ecosystem: Environmental > Aquatic > Marine > Intertidal...
GACTGACAGGTGACGCCACGTAAGCAAACCCCATACCTAAAAATAATACGCCTAACATATCGGTGTATGTCGTTAAATTTATTTCAATGCTTGGGTTATCGCTCATAGCTTCCTCTTTTTTTATTTTCTATTTCTTATTTATATGAATATTTTACATCAAAACCGGCGTTTTTGTGAGCGTCTATTGTCAGTTTTTGCGTTTAAGCGGAGCAAGGTTTATTGACATAGGTGGTTAGATTGTTAGCTTATCGGCAAGTTCAATAATAAAAAAGCAGGCAAAATGCGAAAGTTCAGTCTAATCATTCTGATGGCGGTATCATTGATGGCTTGCGAGGAAGGCAATGATACGGCCTATAACCGAGGTTATAGTGATGGCTACGCAGTTGGCTACAACACTGCCTGCAAGATTAGGGCTACCCTTGATTGCAGGAGACTGGAGCAATGCGCATTATTCGCGCGGCTACGCTGACGGTAAAAACGCCGGCAAAAAGGACTGCAAGGAGCGCTAACTTACGAAACTCCTGTCTTAACAAAACCGAGCCGTCTCGAGCCTTCAAATACTCAAAGGTTCTGGCCCTTCAGAGATAAATATCTTGGGGCATAAGGGATAGGTATATATTTTTGAGAAATAGAGGCCGCGAAACAGTGGCCGCAAAACAGCGTCTAAAAATGTCGGCTGCGAGATACCAATCTAGATATAAGTCTAGATATAAGTCTAGATATAAGTCTAGATATAAGTCTAGATATAAGTCTAGATATCAATCTATAAGAGACTTGAGAGGCTCGAAATATCTTTTTTGAGCAATTGCTCAGAGCGCTCATCCGTCAGGTTTTGTTCGATCAAACCTGATGCCGCTGCAATCGCTACATTCGTAACCGCACTGCGGACTTCTTTAATCACGGCAGCCTCGGCGCGCGCGATTTTTTCCTCTGCTTGCTGCGTACGTCGCTCAAGCTGCGCAGCAATTTTGTCTTTAGCTTCAGCCGCTAACCGCTCAGCATTTTCGCGCGCATCTGCAACAATTTGCTCAGCTTGCTGCTCAGCCGCATTACGCTTTGCTTCATACTGACTTAGGAGGTCTTCGGCTTCTTCACGAAGTTTTTTAGCTGCGTCCAGCTCATCTTTGATCTCATCACGCTTGGCATCCAAAGCTCCCAGAAGTTTTTTCGGCAATCCCAAATATAGGAAAAACCCAATAACTGTGAAGAAGGATAAAGCAACGTAAAAAGATTCATCAAACATAGCGGAGCCTAATTTCTAGCGCTTTTAAGCGCAGCCTCAATAGATTTATCATCAACTGACTGCCCGGAAACTGTTTCCACAATTTCACCGACGATCGACTTCGCAAGGTCTTCAATATTCGACATAGCATCTTCGCGCGATGCAGCGATACGAGCCTCAGCTTCACCAACTCTGGAAGCGATTTGCGCATCCAGCTCTGCTTTCTGCTTGTCCATATCGCCTTGAACATCAAGTCGGACTTGCTGAGCCAATTTCACAGCATTTGCCCGCGCATCGGCTAGCGCCTCTTCATATGAAGTTAAGGCCGATGCGGCCTCGTCACGCAAACGCTCTGCTGCTTCCAAATCATCTTGCACACGGTTTCTGCGTGTACTTAACGTTGACGCAATACGCGGCAATATTAACACCGATAGTACGATGAAAAGTGAAATAAAACAGATGGCTAACCAAAATAATTGGCTGCCGAAGGTGGACGGATCAAGCTGTGGCATATCTTGCTCTCAAATTAAACTGGAAAGGGTGGATGGGATGGTAAAACCACCCCAAGCCAAATCAGACCACGAACAATAGGATCAAAGCAATAATAAGTCCGAATAGACCTGTTGCTTCTGCAAGCGCAAATCCAAGTAGCAAGTTAGGGAACTGACCCTGTGCTGCTGACGGATTACGAAGAGCACCAGCTAAGAAATTACCGAAGATGGTTCCGATGCTGATACCGGCTCCTGCTAGGGCGATACATGCGATACCTGCGCCGATGTATTTTGCTGCTTCTGCTTCCATGATTAAAACCTCCAATTATGCCGCTCGGGCGTTTGTAAATGAGTTTAAAAAAATTCCGGTTAGTGATCCATATGAATGGCTTCGCTAAGGTATATACACGTCAAGATAGTGAAGACATAGGCCTGTAAGCCAGCAATCAACAATTCAAGACCCGTAAAAGCGACCATAAGCGCGAAGGGTGCGATAGCGAGCGGGATTAAGCCTGCCGAAGACAGACCAACCACAAACCCACCAAAAATTTTCAACATCGTATGTCCAGCCATCATGTTGCCGAAAAGTCGGACAGACAGGCTAACAGGGCGTGTTAAATATGAAATAAGCTCAATAACCACCAAAAGAGGTAGCAACACAGCTGGAATACCAGACGGCACGAATAGCTTCAAAAAGCCAATACCGTGTTTCGCGAAGCCAACCGCTGTAACCAACAAAAAGACCGTCGCTGCAAGCGCGAATGTAACAATCAAATGGCTCGTAACTGTGAAGGAATATGGCAACATGCCGAGCATGTTACAGAATAAAACGAACATAAAGAGCGTGAAAATAAACGGGAAGAACTTCATTCCCTCCGTACCAACATTCTCCTTAATCATGTTTGCTACAAAGCCATAGGCCATCTCGCCGAGCAATTGAAAACGACCAGGAACCAACGAAGAAGATGCTGAAGCCAGCCCCATTACCAACGTAACCAGACTGATCGCAATTACCATCCAAAGGGATGAATTGGTGAAGGATGTGTCGATACCCGCCAACATTGGCAGATCAAAGATAGAGTGAACTTCGAACTGATGCATCGGATCGATGCCAGCACCCGATTCTGCTGCATTTTCCGTAGTGGACACTCGCAACTCCTAATAATTAAGATCCCGACTTCGGATCGTTAGCTTCTTGGTTCGCATTTTCGCTCATCTGACGAGCCGTGCGAACCGAACTTAATAAACCGGCAAACATGCCTAGAAACAGTAAGATCAGCATAAACACAGGCTTTGTATCAAAGATTCTGTCTAGCCACCAACCTATAAATCCGCTTACCCCAATTGCCGCAATAATCTCTATCGTCATGCGGTAGGCTAAGGTCATTAAGTTACCTGTCGCCTGACGTCTTTCAACTGGTTTACGCCGACTTTTAACCTCTGAAATGCGCCCTGATAAGTCCTGCAAAGCATCTTTATCTTTGCCATTCTCATCCGTCATAATCTCTCTCCCTAGATTGTGGTTTGATCGATTTGACAAGACGACCTCAACGGTCAAACTTTGCGCGCACACTACTTCTAGCCCGAACGATTGTCAAGCAAGTCAGAGGTGTGTAACCTATTGGTTTTAAGCCTTAATTTTATTTTCTGTTGAAGTTTCTTCGCTCAGCACGACACCAGCCTCCGCGAATTGCTCAGCTTGCTGTAAATCAACCGAAATCAGCGTGCTAACACCCCGCTCCTGCATCGTTACACCATACAGCCGATCCATGCGCGCCATGGTTAATGCGTGGTGAGTAATCAGCAAAAAGCGCGTTCCCGTAGCGTCAGCGATTTCACGTATCATGTTGCAATAACGCTCAACATTGGAATCGTCGAGCGGTGCATCGACCTCATCGAGAACGCAAATCGGTGACGGATTGGTTAAAAATACCGCAAAAATCAAAGCCATAGCCGTCAATGCCTGCTCACCACCCGATAGTAATGACATCAATTGCGGCTTTTTACCTGGTGGGTGAACAATAATTTCCAATCCGGCTTCTAGCGGGTCCATCGATTCGGTCAGCGCCAATTTAGCTGACCCACCGCCAAATAGCTTGGTGAATAGTTTTCCGAAGTGCTCATTCACCGATTCGAAAGCAGCCAGAAGTCTCTCCCGCCCCTCGCGATTAAGCTGACCGATACCATAGCGTAACTTATTGATAGCTTGCGCTAAATCATCGCGCTCTGACTTCATCTCAGTGAGGCTGGCTTCAATCTCATCCGCCTCTTCATCGGCACGTAAATTTACACCGCCAAGATTTTCGCGTTCACGACGTAACTTCTCAAGCTTGGCTTCAACGACATCAACTGCGGCAACAGCCTTACCTGGCTCAAGCTCAGCTATAGCCAAAGCCTGCGCCGGCTCGACCTGCAATGTCTCGCGTATTTTTTGAGCAGCTTCCGCCTCTCGCTCCACCATGTTTTCTTGATTAGCTTCTATACGTGCATATTTTTCGCGCGCTTCAGACAATTCAGACTGAGCCGTTCGAGCCGCCGTATCCGCTCTCGATAGTCGCGCTTCTGCCTCTGCTAAACAATCGGCTTCGGCCTTACGTTTGGCATCAGCTTCTACGATCAACTCAACGAGGCTGCTTTTGCGGCTAGCAATTTCGGCTGGAAGATTTATCGTTTTAGCTTGTTCTTCACCTAATTCGCCGAGACGAATTCCAAGAGAATCGATCTGTGCTTGCGATGCCGCGACACGGCGCTCCCAAGATTGGCTCTCATCACGAATGCGAGATAGACGGTTTTCTCTGGCTTGACGTTGCGACCGCAATTGCTCAAACGCGGCCCGCGCTTCACTTAACTTAGCTCGACCATCGGCCACATTTTGCCGCGATGCATCCAAGGCAATATTCAAACTAGGTGCTGCCTCAAGTCCAACTTTCTCTGCCTGAACGCGCGCCAAAGTTTCGTTAAGCTCTAACAAATCTGCATTGAGAGACTGAAGCGCTTCTTGAACCGAGCTCAACCGAGTTTGGAAATCAGCCTCGCCACGCTCCGCCTGAGAAATTTTCTCCCGAAGGTCGTTATGATCTCGACGCGATTGGTCGAGCGTCTGACGGCCAACCTTCACACTTTCACTAATGCCGCGCAAAGCCTCGCGCGCGCTTTGCATATTACGGTCCAGTTCACTGGCATGCGCCTCAGCACTTTCGAGTTCAGCACCCAGATCACTTAAGCGATTTCGTTGAGATAGACGTTGCGCTGCAGCCGTTGGCGCATCCGCCGCTATGCTATAGCCATCCCAGCGCCATAAATCGCCCTGAAGCGAAATCAACCTTTGCCCCTGCGCTAGCTTTGACTGAAGCGCTTTGCCCTGATCATAATCATTCACTACACCGATTTGCGACAGACGAAGAGCTAGAACATCAGAACCGGTTACAAACCCCTCCAATGCCTGCACGCCTTCAGGAAGTTCAACTGATCCGCCACGATCTGAGGTCTGCAATTGACGCCAGTGAGCCGGCGCATCCGTATCCGAAGAGGCTTCAAGGTCATCACCAAGCGCGGCACCAAGGGCAACTTCGTAACCCTTTTTAACTCGTAACGCGTCCACTAGAGACGGAAAGCTTTTGCCTTCTGGACGAGCGAACAGAGCCGATAAAGCCGCGCGCTCACCCACCAAACGCTCAACTAGCGCTTGTGCTTCGCGGAGCGGCGAAGCCATAGCCTCAACTCGTTCCTCAGCCTCACTGAGTTTGCGGTTCATATCTTCTACGTTCTGTGTCGCCGTTTCAACGGCCGCCTCGCCATCAACTTTGCGCTTCATCAACTCTTCGCTAATGCTGGCTGGCTGACGCTTGGCTTCTAATTCTTTAATTTGCTTCTGGCGCTCGTCAATCTGCTGATTGATACGATTAACCCGCGCTTCTAAGCCCTGAATTTGTTGGTTAATAGCTTGCTGACGGGCTTCACGTTCCGCGAGTTCTTTTGTCGCTTGATCAAACGCTTGCTCAAACTGCTGTAAGGTTTCACCGGCATCTTGCATTGACTGCTTGGCTTTTGCTTCTGCCTCTGCTTCATTTTCCGAAGCTTCCGCCGTCAAAACTTCAGCTTCGTCGCGCAATAATTTAAGTTGGGTATTCGCATCATCGAATAACGACTGCTCACGCAATTGGTCGGCGCGCGCTTCAGAAATTTGCTTCTCGATACGCGCAATCATTTCTTTGGCACGGGCTTCTTCTGCATCCAACGTTTCGCGCTCTAGGGTTAATCGGCGCAAAGCCGCTGCGGCAATCGCCTCTTTTTCACGCAAATCAGGTAACGCAGTCTGTGCCTCAGCCTGCTCAGTTGATGCCTCACCCGCTACACGCGTGCGCTCAATCACTTGAGCTTGAGCCCCCGATAATTCCGCTTTAATTTGCTCGAGCTGATCGACGATTGCATCCCAACGCAAATGCAATCCCAAAGCTTCGGTCTGACGAATTTGTCCAGACAGGCTTCGATAGCGCGATGCTTGGCGTGCCTGACGCCGCAAAGAGCGCAGCTCACTCTCCATCTGGCCAATCGCATCATCGACTTTTTCTAAGTTTCCTTCAGCCGCACGTAACCGTAATTCGGCCTCATGCCGACGCGTATGCAACCCTGAAATACCCGCAGCTTCCTCGAGAATTTTGCGCCTCGCCTCTGGCTTAGCACTGATCAACTCACCGATTTGCCCCTGACGCACGAGCGCAGTCGAACGAGCCCCCGTCGACGCATCGGCAAATAATAATTGAACGTCACGCGCACGAACATCGCGCCCATTTATTCGATAAGCCGAACCCGCATCGCGCTCAATGCGCCGCGTGACCTCAATCGTCTCACTATCATTATATTCAGCTGGCCCGGTGTGCTCAGAATTATCTAAATACAGCCCAACCTCGGCATGATTTCTCGATGGACGAGCCGTCGTGCCAGAAAAAATAACGTCTTCCATCCCAGAGCCACGCATGGATTTATAGGAGGTTTCCCCCATGGCCCAGCGAAGCGCTTCAAGCAAGTTAGACTTTCCGCAGCCATTCGGCCCGACAACCCCTGTCATTCCAGGAAGAATATCAAGATCTATCGGGTCTACGAAAGACTTAAAGCCGGATAGTCGAAGACGGTTAAACTTCATCTAATTGCTCGTCTTCATGTCATCTGGAAGCTGATCGTTGATCGCTTTACGGTAAACATCAACCGGATGATGGCCCTTTAGTATTTCCCCATTAATAAAAAATGTTGGGGTCGAATTCACACCCAATTGCTCCGATGCAGCTTTTTGCATCGCTCTAATTCCATTTAATATCCGTTCGTCTTTCAAGCAAACTTGGAAATCTGTTTCAGACAATCCGGCTTGCTTGGAAATTTTCTTGAGATCTTCAACCGGATCGGGCGAACCTAACCACTGGCTCTGGCGCTGATATAGCACCTTCAAGAAGCCGACACGACGGTCTGGTGCCGAGCATTGAACCAACATTGATGCTGCGGTCGCTACACCATCAAATGGAAATGGGCGCATAAAAAACTTTACCTTGCCCGTTTTGACGAATTCTTCGTCCAAAATAGGTAAGATTTCATTGCTGAACGCACCACAATGTGGACAGGTCAACGAGGCGTATTCGACGATCGTAACAGGTGCATCTGGATCACCCAAAACAATTTCACCCAGCGGGTTTGGTGTTTCCAGCGCATCGCCCAAAATCTCAACGACTGTATTGTCAGCAGCGACTTGTTCAGGTGCTTGAGAAGACCCTGTGGCTTCATTCATTTCGCTTTCGATCATCGACTTTTTAGCTGCGCTGTCAGAAAGGAAATTCTGGTAAACTGTCACGCCCAATGCCACAGCCGTCACGACTATCAGTAAAGCTAATATCTTTTTATTTTTATTCATTTTACGGCTCCTGTCATTTGCAAAAATATTGTTCGCCGAATCGACGTCTAATCGCAATTATAAGCGTAAAAGTTGCGTCTGGCGCACAGAAAGACAATTACAGACGGATCTCTGTGGAAAACTTTTGCGCTGCCACCTGAGTAAACCGTCAATTACGAAACTATAGAAACAATCAAGACTTAGGACTTGTTGCGATGTCGTTGTAAAACCTGTCCACCCAAGCGCGACAAAGCAGAGCGCAAAGGCCCCTCGGGAAAGTCTTTTACATATGTCTCGGCGGCCAATTTATTATCTTCATCAATTATGATTTTCTTGGGCCGCTTAACAGGCATTGGCAATGGGCCTTGGATGATTTGCAGTCTCGAGATCGCATCGCGGCCATAAAACTGATTAATGCGCTCCAAAATTTGCGGCACCATATGCTGTAACTCTAACGCCATCGCGCCTTCAACACGCACGGTTAGCACGGCTCCATCCCTGCCGCGATGAGATAATTTCTCAGGCAAGCTCAACGCAGCCAGTTGCGCGCCGACAATCTCCGACCAGTTCTCGATAATCTGAACATCACGAAAGCCGCGCTTTTTTAATACCGGCGCGGTAATTCTGTTGACCAGTTGATTGAGCGATAGACTGCGACTGCGGGGTTTCGTGACCATAGCTCTAATCACTTACAAACGCGGCTAAAAGCTGGAGGGTATTTAATATCCATAAGAAGATTTTAGCATTCTTTAGTTTGCTTGTCTCTTTGCTTGTTTTTGAAAACGTCTTTGCTTAATGCTAAAAACTGCTACTTAAGTTTAGCCGCAATATCTTGAAACAATATACACCTTGAGAATATATACCCAATGCCCAAGTCACGAGCGATTAAGACCAGCACAACAGAGCAGCAATTATTAGCCGCTCCGCTATTGGCTTGGTACGATAAGCACCAACGACGCCTTCCGTGGCGCGCGCGGCCGAATACAAAGCCGAACCCTTATCACGTTTGGTTATCAGAAATTATGCTGCAGCAAACCAATGTCACGACCGTGAAACCTTACTTCGATCACTTCACGTCACAATGGCCAAATTTCGCGGCACTCGCGGCGGCACATGAAGAAGCTGTTATGACCGCGTGGGCAGGGCTAGGATATTATGCGAGAGCGCGTAATTTAGTAGCCTGTGCGCGCCGCGTAAGTGAGCAGTATAATGGGCAAATGCCCAAGACGGAAGACGAGCTCTTAACCCTACCCGGCATCGGCCCCTACACGGCGGCCGCCATTAGCTCCATCGCCTTTAACAGAAAAGCAGCGCCCGTTGACGGCAATATTGAGCGGGTTATCTCTCGCTATTTCGCCATTCATACGCCCCTGCCTCAGCTCAAAAAGGAACTCAAAACCAGTCTACCCGCATATGTTCCAGAGGATCGTCCGGGCGATTTCGCCCAAGCCATGATGGACTTAGGCGCTACGATCTGCACGCCAAAGCGACCCAATTGTAGCATCTGCCCGTGGCAGGAAAACTGTGAGGCAAAGCGATTAAATATTGCCGAACATTTGCCCATTCGTGCCGCCAAGAAACAACGCCCGAAGCGCCAAGGTCGCGTCTATTGGCTGCAAAGTCATGACGGCCACGTTCTGACACGAACCCGTCCCAAAAAAGGCCTATTGGGTGGAATGGTTGAATTTCCGTCAACGGGATGGGACCCTGAGAATGACGCGCCGAAAGATATAGCGCTGGGGCAAAATGGCCGCGAGCTCACAAATGGAGTTCGGCATATTTTCACTCATTTCGAGCTCGACTTAAGGCTCGAATATATTGAGTTAGGTAAGCCTGAATTTGCTCAAGCCCAACTCGCTTTTCCTGTCGATGATGGTTTTGCTTGGCACCCTGTCCAGACATTATTCAGCTTAGCCCTGCCGAGTGTGATGATGAAGGTTTATCGTACCGTGGTTAAACAGATGGAAGACAGAAGCGTGCCTGCAGATCAAGCGGTACCCAAGGACAATTAAATTCGATTAGAGAGGTTAGGTCTGTGTTTCTCTAATTTTCGTGCGCAGCTCATCAATCGGAACGAGCTTTTTACCATCACGAACATGCCAGAAAGTCCAACCATTACACGCTTGCGCACCCTGCACATGTGCGCCCACCTGATGGATAGATCCGGTCATGGATCCAGTCGAAGACCCCGTCATGGAATTATCGCTATCGCTCGCCTTCAAACTTCCGTCAGCTCTAACCCGAGCCTGATATCTCCGCGCGGGTCCGAATAATTGCGTACCCGGGCGGATCATCCCATTTTCGACAAGACGACCAAACGGCACACGCGGCTGTTGGCGGGCTGACTGCGTCACTTCAAGCGCATCGGCGTCAAGTGTTTCAACGGCATCGATCCGAGCTTGCGCAGCATCCGCATATTCGGCTTCGGCCTCGATACCAATATAATGACGCCCCAACATTTTAGCGACCGCACCTGTCGTGCCCGAACCAAAAAATGGGTCGAGGACAATATCGCCCGGTTGGGTCGTCGCAAGTAACACACGGTGCAATAAGCTCTCGGGCTTTTGCGTTGGGTGCAATTTTTGCCCGTCAGCATTCTTAAGCCGTTCATTGCCGGTACATATTGGCAGCAACCAATCAGAGCGCATTTGAACATCTTCATTGAGAGACTTCATGGCTTTATAATTAAACGTATAGCCCGTCTGCTTGGCGTCACGCGCGGCCCAAATTAGGGTTTCATGCGCATTGGTGAAACGTGTTCCCTTGAAATTGGGCATGGGGTTCGACTTACGCCACACCACATCATTCAGTATCCAGAAACCAAGATCCTGCAAGGCCGTACCAACACGGAAAATATTGTGGTAGCTGCCAATAACCCATAGCGTGCCTGTTGGTTTAAGCACACGCCGCGCCTCACCTAGCCAATCCCGCGTAAAACGATCGTAAGCGGCAAAGCTGTCGAATTGATCCCAATGATCATCAACCGCATCGACCTTGCTCTGATCCGGACGATGTAAACTTTGGCGCAACTGAAGATTATAAGGCGGGTCTGCGAAAACGAGATCAACGCAAGCATCCGGTAAAGCACGAAGGTTATCCAAGGCATCACCGCGCATAATTCGATCAACTATAACTGAAGCTCTTGGCGCAGTTTTGGACTTCTTGTGTTGCGCTGCGCGCTTTGTCGGCGCTATTGCATCCGCTAGGGATGATGGGGGGGCTGTTTTGCTCATTGCCGCACCATGATTCATTCTTGAATCGACGTCAAATGATTAATAAATCCAGCAGGTTATGTTGTTCACAAAGTTATCCACAGGCGGTGAATTTCAAACAAAAACCACTATATACAGTGGCTCAACCAAATTAAGGCCGCAAAATAGCTCGGATCGGCTTAAAGGTTTTTCGGTGATGTTCACAAACACCAACCGCTTTTAACCCCTCGCGATGCGCTTTCGTTCCATACCCCATATTGGAATGCCATGAATATGCCGGAAACTCGCGCCCCAAGTCGCACATAATATCATCGCGCGTTTGTTTGGCGATAATCGACGCCGCCGCAATGGAGGCAACCTTATCGTCGCCAGATATAATCAGCTCACATGGAATGGTTAATTTCGGATCTTGGTTACCGTCGACCAACGCCATGTCAGGAGAAATAACATCAATCGCCCGACGCATCGCCAACAAACTAGCTTGCAGAATATTCAGCTGGTCGATCTCATCAACGCTTGCGATACCGACGCCAATTCCGACACCTGTAATGGCGGCCGATTCAATTTCCAACCGTAAGGCCTGTCGTTTTGTCGCCGATAGTTTTTTGCTATCTCTCAAAGCCGAGGCATCAAAATCAATGGGTAAAATAACAGCCGCGGCCACAACAGGTCCGCACCAAGCGCCCCGCCCAGCTTCATCAACGCCTGCAATACGGTTGGCTGGCCAGCCACAGCTTGTCTCGAAATTCATATCCATCATTCGAGCTCCCGATGAAGACTGGCCTAGTTCAAATCCGTATCTATTCAGCCGCTTCCGCCAACTCAATTTTTCTATAGCGAAGAATTGGGTTCCGAGCTGCTTGAATTTCATCAAGCCGTCGACGCGGTGCCAACTGTGGAGCCAGCTTGAAGCGCTGTGTATCTCCCGATTTAGCCGCATTTACCAACGAGCGCATCGTTGAAATAAATTCATCGATCGTTTGCTTACTCTCGGTCTCGGTAGGTTCAATTAGCATTGCACCATGCACAACCAAGGGGAAATACATCGTCATTGGGTGGTAGCCCTCATCGATCATTGCCTTGGCGAAATCGAGCGTATCAATGCCTGTACCCTTCAAAAACCCATCATCAAACAAGGCTTCATGCATACACGGGCCTTCAAACGGTGCTGACATAACATCTTGCAGGCTGGAGAGAATATAGTTTGCATTCAACACCGCGTCCTCAGCGACCCGGCGCAAACCGTCCGACCCATGGCTCATCATATATGACAAAGCACGAACGAACATTCCCATCTGACCATGGAAGGCTACCATGCGGCCAAAAGGCTTGGCGTCTGCAATGGTATCGCTGGCTTCATATGTCTCGCATAAATCCAAACCATTTTCAGTTTTCACTACAAATGGTAAGGGTGCGAAAGCCGCCAATCGATCGGATAATACGGTCGGTCCAGAGCCTGGCCCACCGCCACCATGCGGGGTTGAAAATGTCTTGTGCAAATTAATATGCATTGCGTCGACGCCTAAATCACCCGGGCGAACTCTCCCGACAATGGCGTTAAAATTCGCACCATCGCAATAAAAATAGCCGCCAACTTCATGGATAGCATCGGCAATTTCAATAATGTCCGGTTCAAACAATCCGCAAGTGTTCGGGTTGGTCAACATAATCGCAGCGACATCTGGCCCCAACTTTTCACGAAACGCCTGCAGATCAACCCGACCATTGGCGTTGGCAGGTATTTCATCAACCACGAAACCGAGCAAAGCAGCCGTTGCCGGGTTGGTTCCATGCGCTGATTCTGGCACAAGAACGCGGCGACGCGTTTCCAATTCACCCTTAGCCTCAATAGCAGCATGAATAGCCATCATGCCGCATAATTCACCATGCGCACCCGCTTTTGGCGATAACGCAACTGCCGGCATTCCCGTCAGGGTCATGAGCCAATGCGATAATTGATCCATTAACTCAAGCGCACCCTGTACCGTCGATGTCGGTTGCAATGGATGAATATCTCCAAAACCTGGAAGTCGTGCCATCTTCTCATTGAGACGCGGATTGTGTTTCATTGTGCACGATCCAAGCGGATATAAACCTGCATCGATGCTGTGATTTTTCTGGCTCAGGCGCACAAAATGGCGAACCGTTTGCGGCTCAGATAATCCGGGTAAATCAATTGCCCCGCGATCGAGATTACCAATTTTCATGGCCAAGCCTTTTGGCTCTGCCAGATCGACACCCGACTGTTCGGTTGAGCCGGTCTCAAAAATCAAATGCTCTTCCAGTTGTAGACCACGATGCCCACTAAATGTTTCTAGCGAATTCATGCCGTCACCTCCTTAAGCGCAGATATTAGTGTGTCGATATCCCGATCGGTTACCGTTTCTGTTGCAGCAATTAAAAGTTGGTTATCCATCTTCGCATTTGGCAGAAGACGAGATACTGGAATACCCGCGATGATATTGTTTTTCGCGAGCGCCTCAACAACCTGCGCCGCCGGCACCGGAAGCTCAACCGTTATCTCATTGAAGAACATGTCATTGGCTGGCTTCATGCCCGTTTCGGCTTCAAGCCGAGATACCAGCTCGAGCATTTTCTCATGGTTTAAGATAGCAAGTTTGCGCAAGCCTGCGCCACCAAGAAGCGTCATATGCGCGGTGAACGCTAATGCACATAAGCCAGAATTGGTACAAATATTCGACGTCGCTTTATCGCGACGAATATGCTGCTCGCGCGTTGATAGGGTCAACACAAATCCGCGTTTACCATCGCTATCCACGGTCTCCCCACAAAGGCGACCTGGCATCTGGCGCACAAATTTCTGGCGGGTTGCAAATAGTCCAACATAAGGCCCACCAAAGTTAAGGCCGTTACCAATAGACTGGCCTTCACCGACAACAATGTCAGCGCCCATATCGCCAGGCGCCCGCAATAAGCCGAGCGAAACAATCTCCGTCACCGCGACAATTAACAAAGCGCCCTTAGCTTGAACCGCCGCAGCTAGCTCAGTGAAATCTTCAACAGAACCAAAAAAGTCAGGATACTGGACAACCACGCATGACGTATCCTCGTCCACTAGATCCGCTAGCTTCTCATCGCCGGAAAGAGTCGGGTCTTTCTGAACCAATTCATAGCCACCCATATCAGAGAGATTTTCAACCACACCCGTATAATGAGGATGCAGTCGACCAGATAGAACAGCCTTTTTGCGGCGCTTCACACGGTGCGCCATAAGAACAGCTTCTGCCGTTGCAGTAGAGCCGTCATACATGGAGGCATTTGCAACTTCCATACCCGTCAGTTCAGATATCTGCGTCTGAAACTCAAACAAATACTGCAACGTACCTTGGGTAATCTCTGGCTGATACGGCGTGTACGACGTCAAAAATTCCGACCGCTGAATTATGTGATCGACGCTTGCTGGGACGTGATGCTTATAAGCACCACCACCACAAAAGAACGGCACATCTCCGGCAGTAATATTTTTACGCGCCATCGCGCCAAGCTGACGTTCAACATCCATTTCGGATGCATGCGGAGGTAAATCAACCGGGCCATCCAAGCGCGCTGCACCAGGTACATCTTTAAACAGAGCATCGATATTGGTAACACCAATGCGCCCAAGCAGAGCCTCACGGTCTGGTTGCGATAGGGGTAGGTAACGCATTAGCCAAGCTCCTTCACATAATCTGTATATGTTGCCTCATCCATCAAGCCATCGAGTTCGGCTGGATCGCTTAGGCGCATTTGAAAAAACCAACCACCGTCCATCGCCGCTTCATTAACAGCAGCTGGATTGCCCTCAAGATCACCATTAACCCCGACCACCTCGCCAGACACGGGTGCGTAAACTTCACTCGCCGCCTTCACACTTTCAACCACAGCCGCTTCATCGCCCTGTTGGACAGACTTACCAACATCAGGAACTTCAACAAAAACGACATCCCCCAATTGCGCCTGCGCATAGTCAGAAATTCCGACTGTAGCCACATCGCCATCGAGGCGAACCCATTCATGGTCTTTGGTGTATTTGATCGCACTCATTGTTCTCTCCTAGGCTTTTTTCGATGAAACATAATTTTGGCAAACGAAAGGTGTCTCGACAATTGTCGCTGGCATTGCTTTACCGCGAACCAATAAATGAATTGAATTGCCGACTATATGATGCGGGGCGTCTACATAGCCCATTGCAATTGGTGCTTTTAACGATGGCGCGAAACCTCCGCTCGAAACGTGACCTATAACCTTGCCGGTTTTGGCGTCGCAGATATCTGTGCCTTCGCGAGCCGGCGCCCTGCCTTCTGGCTGGATGCCAACACGCAACCGCTCAACACCGCTCTCAAGCTCACGCGAAAGGCGCTCTGCACCCGGAAAATCAGCGGCTTCTCTGCGCCGCTTGGGGATAGACCATAATAGATCAGCCTCGGCTGGCGAGGTCTCCTCATCAATATCATGGCCATATAAACACAAGCCAGCTTCAAGGCGTAGACTATCGCGCGCGCCCAATCCGCATAAAGCCACCCGTGAATCGCTCAATAAAGCTTCGGCAAATGCATCGGCTTTATCCGCCATTAACGAGATCTCGAAGCCATCCTCGCCTGTGTACCCACATCGCGAAATATAGAGCGGTATGCCATTCCACTCAGCTTCGCAAGCTTCCATAAAAGCCATATCAGACGCCACGGAAGAACCTATCATATCCGATAAAACATCAACAGCTTCAGGGCCTTGAAGCGCCAACAACGCCTCATCAAAAATATCAAGCTCCGCACGGCCCGCAAGTTTCTCTGAGATATATGCAAAATCAGCCTGTTTGCAGCCTGCATTCACGACCAACCACAAGTCGTCGCCGCGCCGCGTAACCATCAGATCATCGCGAATGCCACCACTGTCGTTCATCAACAAGGTGTAGCGAATTCGTCCCTGACCAAGTGTCGTTATTCCACCTGGCACTAATGTTTCTATGAGTGCAGCTAGCGTGTCGCCAGAATGTGACGGATCGACAGCGCGAAGCCAAGCCTGCCCCATGTGCGACACATCAAATAATCCTGCTTTCTCGCGACAATGGAGATGTTCTCCCATAACGCCCATGGGATATTGCACTGGCATATCATAGCCAGCAAACTCAACCATCTTGGCACCATGGCGAACGTGAAAATCATAAAGAGCTGTGCGCAGAGGCACCTCATTTAAGGTTTCACCTTGCGTTTCGCTTGGCATATCGCCAGGCAAGTCTTGAGTTAAATTTTCTGGTCTTTGTTGCATGACCAACTCCGCTGACAGCATTGAACACAGCATCGCCTGAGCGATACATGCCCCCCTCTGTCGCGGAACCTGAGAGATTTCATTGCCTTTTCCCCAATTCAGAGAGTTTAAGGCAACTTACCCCGTCGGTGAGAACCAAGTGCCGTAAATCTACGAAACGAGGCTCTGCTTTCCAGAGTTGCGGCGCTTAACGGTCCTTTTGCCTGAGAGTTTCCGAGGGCGGTTGCTCCTTCGGCCCAATTCATCGTGTTTATCAGATCAGATCCGACAAACTAAAAAGACGAACTATGTCTCCCGTTAGTGCCATTGCATTTGCTAAAATAGCTCTCATCTCATGAGAGTCAATCAATCCATGTTAAATCGTCATTAATTTGATGATCTTCGAGGCAAAATACGCTTCAAACGTTGCGAACGCGAAGCCTCCAATTGCTCACTCGTCAACCGAAACCCAGTCGCAATCCGATACATATTGGCTCTGTCACCATCCGCCATTTTGAATTGAATCGGATTGAATTTATGAACAAATTCTGACTGCGCACCCGCGACGTTTTCATCAACCGCATCAATCTCTACACGCTCAATCTGGTTATGAATGATATTCTCGTTACGGTCTAAAACAGCAATAAAGATATCCACGGCAAAATCGCCCGTCGGTGCCCCATTCGGCTTCCGAGCCATCAAAAATCCACCAATCTGTAGCTGTGATTCGATTACGCCGGTGCTCGGCATGACGCAAGTAAGCGCAGTATCGACGATGTTAATTGTAAAACTAGGGTCTGCTGGTGATTGCGGCTCACGCCACTCTTCCGTACTCGCCAAAATAACGCCAGCCGGGCAACGAAAAGAGTTAATCTTTACAGGCCCACCGCAAGCCCCCAGTGTAAAACTTAACCCGAGGATTAGACTTAATAGTTTTGCTCTTTTCATCAATTTCACCTTGGTTGCGCCGCTAGAATTAGTTTACTAAATAGATAATCAAAGTTTTAGAGTGTAACCGTTACCCTCTTACATATTATTTCGCAGAGACTAAACAAACTAGGGTAAAGCTACAAGTCTAGTTCTTAAACAGGATGCAATTTCAACTGTATAGTTTAAATATCATCTTGAACTTCGATACCGAGCGCAAGCTAGAGCTCAATTTAACGCGGCAGAACAATTAGTGTAAATAGGGTATGCATTTAACTATGAATAAAGACGCACCACTTAAAATCATTTTAGCTGCTCCCAGGGGATTTTGCGCCGGCGTTGACCGGGCAATTAAGATCGTCGAGCGCGCTATCGATCATTACGGAGCCCCCGTTTATGTTCGCCATGAAATTGTTCACAACCAGCGCGTTGTGGAAACTTTGGAAAAACAGGGCGCCGTATTCGTTGATGAAGTTAGCGACGTTCCCGAAAACGCGCCGGTCATATTCTCAGCCCATGGTGTTGCTAAGTCCGTACCCATGGCAGCCCAAGCGCGGGGCTTAACATGGCTCGACGCGACCTGCCCCCTCGTCTCGAAAGTCCACATCGAAGCTAGCCGTCTAGCCGAGACAGACCATTATATTCTATTAATCGGCCATGCTGGTCATCCCGAAGTTATTGGCACGATGGGGCAAGTCGAAACGAATAAAATTAGCCTGATTGAAACCAAAGAAGACGCGCGCAACTTTTCAATCGAGGAAAATACGCCGCTAGCCTACGTCACGCAAACAACCTTGTCGGTAGACGATACATCGGAAATAATTGACGTTTTGGTCAGCCGCTTTCCCAACATCGTAGCCCCGCATAAAGAAGACATCTGCTACGCGACAACCAACCGTCAGCAAGCCGTTAAAAACATCGCCCCCAAGGTTGACCAAATGCTGGTCATTGGGGCTACCAATTCGTCTAACTCAGTTCGTCTCGTGGAAGTTGCGCTAAAAGCAGGTTGCGAGGATGCACAACTTATTACCGATGCAGATGATATTGATTGGGACGCATTCAGCTCCACTGTAGCCGCAGGCGTAAAAACATTAGGCATCACGGCTGGTGCCTCGGCACCTGAGGCGATTGTCCGCGAGGTTGTCGAATCGTTTAAACAACGCTTTGATGTCGAACTGGAAGAATATGTAGATACTGTCGAGACCGTAAAATTCAACCTGCCGCGCGAATTGCGAGATTAATCAGATGGCCGTCTATACCGAAGTTAGCCCCGAAGCCCTTGATGAGATGATGCAGACTTATGACCTTCCGGCAATCACCTCAATCAAAGGCATTGCTGAGGGTATTCAGAACTCAAACTATCTTCTCGACACACAACATGATCGTTATATCCTGACACTTTATGAGCGCGGCGTCAGTGGAGTTAGCACTGATGAGCTTCCGTTTTATCTAAACCTCATGCAGCATTTATCGGGTAAAGGTGTAATTTGCCCGACACCCGTGGCCCGACGCGATGGTGGTCTTCTCTCCGAAGTGGCAGACCGACCCGCAGCTCTGGTTACTTTCCTAAAAGGCCTGAGCGTGCGCACGCCCAAACCACATCATTGCGCCGAACTTGGGGCTGCAATCGCCAAACTACATCTTGCCGGCCAAGACTTTCCAATGACGCGAAAAAACGAGCTCTCTATAGATAGTTGGCAGGGCTTATTTTCGGCGAATGCTGACGGTGCTTCCACGATAGTGCCCGGCATGGAAATTGAAATTAGCAATGAATTGGAACGACTAAATCGGAACTGGCCGAAAGATTTACCATACGGAATTATCCATGCTGATTTATTTCCTGACAACGTATTTTTTCTTGATCAGAAATTATCAGGTATCATTGATTTTTATTTCGCCTGTAACGATTTTTTTGCCTATGACCTGGCGATCTGCTTGAACGCTTGGTGCTTTGAAGCGGATGTGAGTTTCAATTTAACAAAGTCTCGCGCCCTGCTCGATGGCTATCAGTCAGTGCGCCCGCTTACTGCGCAAGAAGTCGATGCGTTGCCACTTCTTTGTGCTGGCGCCGCGATGCGGTTTCTACTAACCCGATTGCACGATTGGCTCCACCGCGTTCCGGGCGCGTTGGTGACACCAAAAAACCCGGCAGATTACTTACGGCGATTGCGCTTCCATAAGAATACGAGCGTTCCGTCTGATTATGGGATTGGTTTATGATTATAGCGTATACAGATGGTGCTTGTTCTGGAAACCCTGGCCCTGGTGGCTGGGGTGTCAAAATTGAAGCCGGCGAGTCGATAAAAGAATTATTGGGCGGCGAGCCCGACACCACAAACAACCGCATGGAGCTGATGGCTGCCATAGAGGCTTTAAATCATTTTGAGGAACACCAAGCCATCACTATTTTTACGGACAGCACCTATGTGAAGGATGGCATAACCAGCTGGATTATTAATTGGAAAAAACGTGGCTGGAAAACAGCAAGCAATAAACCAGTTAAAAATGTTGACTTATGGCAGACACTGGATGCTGCTACACAACGCCATAGCGTTACTTGGAAATGGGTTAAAGGCCATGCCGGCCACCCTGGAAACGAGCGCGCTGACCAGTTAGCTCGCGATGGAATGGCCCCGCATCTCGGATAGTCATTCAGCAAAACCTTACCATAAACCAAAAGCCCCGCATAATTAAAGCCCAAGCTCAAACTATACGGGGCTAGATCTGTTGGATGGTTTATTAAAAACCTATATCAAACTCTAGAGCTGGCTGAGTAATTTCTCGGCGCCAGAATCAATAGCTTCGCCAGGATTACTCTCAACGTTGAGGGCAATGACTTCGCCATCCTTAACGATCATAGAGTAGCGCAAAGAGCGTTTGCCCATCCCAAAACCGCTACCATCCATCGTCAGGCCCATAGCTTCTGTTAAATCACCATTACCATCGGCAACCATCATAACTTTGCCCGATGTATTTTGAGCCTGCCCCCAAGCACCCATCACGAAAGCATCATTGACGGACAGACACGCAATCGTATCAACGCCCTTAGCACGAAACGCTTCCGCGCTTTGAACAAAACCAGGTAGATGATTGTTTGAACATGTTGGGGTGAATGCGCCCGGAACCGCAAATAATGCAACGGTTTTCCCAGCGAATAATTCTTCTGTAGAAAGTGGTGTTGGCCCAGCATCCGTCATATGCATTAGTTGCGAAGCAGGCACTTTATCGCCAATTTTAATTGTCATATTCTTAATCCTCACATTTAAGGTTGTTTAAACTCCTCCGGACATAACTCCGAACCCGAATTCGGAAGCTATAGTAAAACGCGGCCTAAATCGAGAGCTGAAGAAAAGATAAAACAAATAATTTTGGCTTAGCGGCTGATCGTATTAGACTACAGGGATGAATGAGATCAAGCCCATTAAACTCGGAGGGAAATTACTTCTCTCCATGCCTCAAATTGGCGACCCGCGATTCGAGCGCAGTGTAATCTTAATGATGACGCATGATGAAGCTGGCTCTTTAGGTTTTGTTCTCAATCAAGCGGCCGATGACATTACACTTGGCTCCAGCGTTCAAAACCTTCCCGAAAATATCGCCTCATCCACATTAGCCAGCTCGACTGTCTTTATTGGGGGACCCGTTCAGCAGGATCATGGTTTCATCCTGCACAGCCCGGAATGGGCCGGTGAAGCAACTATATCTCCACCTGATGTAGCATTTTCTTTTTCTCAGTCAATCGATGTGTTGCACGCATGCGCACAGAATGAGGGACCGGAAGAGGCCAAGTTTCTGCTAGGTTATTCAGGATGGGGCGCGGGCCAACTTGAAGATGAAATACGCCAAAACGCATGGCTAATTGTTACCGCGGATCCGCTATTGGTTTTTAGCCCTAATCACGAAACTCTTTATGAAGCTGTAGCTAAACGTGCAGGCATAGATCTAGCTCACCTGAGCAGCTCAGGTGGATCCGCTTGATCCGTTGCATCTGATGGCTCAACGAGATCTGCCGTCGGCTCCGACAATAAGATAACGTCTTCAGCATTTGTCT
>Ga0209137_1001609_pt1 | contig 21021 bp, 15 predicted proteins | sample SaaInl5LU_22_DNA_FD_184642 | JGI IMG/M metagenome (GOLD analysis project Ga0209137, IMG submission 184642) | Marine microbial communities from expanding oxygen minimum zones in the Saanich Inlet - ESP_105LU_22_DNA (SPAdes) (version 2) | ecosystem: Environmental > Aquatic > Marine > Intertidal...
TTTAATTCATCAGCGCATTCAAAAAGAAAAAGCGAAGGCAGAACGTCTAAATCGTTAACAGTATTCGAGAGCAATCTAGAAAGATTAAAAAAAAACTGCAAAAATTGTTTACTTTAATGCATCGCTGACATTTATTATAAAAAGTGCAACATGAAATTTATCTATTTTATCATTCTCGTAACTGTTTTCATTTCTTCATGTAGTGAGCAAAATACTTCTGAACCAATTCGTCAAACTCGGGCAAGTAACGCGGGAAATGTCGTTAAAATCAATGCTGTTATTGGAGCGACATTCTTATCCATCGGTCAAACATTTAAGCTTTGGCACAATAAGCGTCAAGTGATTCGAACAGAAAAGGGATCGAGAATTCACGTTCCCGAAAATGCTTTTGTTCTGAAAGAGGACGGAACTCCAGTTGAGGGCAGCGTCGACCTCCAGTTCAAGGAATACGAAACAAGAGGAGAGATCATCGCTTCTGACATTCCGATGTATTATATTGATGAAGACAGCACAAAACACATTTTTGAAAGTGCCGGAATGTTCGAGATTTCAGCAACTCAAGATGGTAGAGAACTTGCATTAGCGAAGGGAAAAGAGATTAAAGTGGAATTGGCAACTGATGTGGATGGACCTTTTGATTTTTGGAAATTAAAAGAAGATTCGTCCAATTGGCATTTAAAAGATACCGATTGCAAACCCATTCGTAACCCATATATCGAAGAACAAAAGGACTCTATTGATCTATTGAACTCTCAAATTCAACCAAAACCGAAACAGCCAGTCAAATACAAAGAAGGAGATCAATTGTTTGATATTAAAGTAATGGGCTATCAAAACACTGTCTTAAATGAAATGAATGGCATCATGTGGAAATATTCTGGAATTGACCCTAAGAAAAACCCTGCGACAATTAATGCTTTTTCAACGGAGTACAATTTGGTGTATTTGGAACCGACAGAGGCTGATTTTCTTGAGTATAAATTGACTTTTGAAACGAAAGATAAACGCGAATTGGTGCTGGAAGCAGTTCCGGTCTATCAAGGTAAATTACTGGATCGAAAAAATAAAAAGATGGCAGAAATTCTTAGAAAAAATGCTGAGGCGACGGTTCAAATGAAAAGGCTGAGTGATCAACTCAAAAGGGAAAAGGAGTTACTTCGAGTGTTTAGTGTAGGTGAATTCGGCGTTTACAACTATGATTGTTATTATTCAGACCCCGGTGTCATACGATTCGTCGCAGATTTCAGTCTTGAAGGTGGTGGTAATATCGAGCTGATGAATTTCTACCTACTTCCTTCAGATCGTAGAATTGTGGTGAGATATTATCCAGCGTCTTTCGATAAGTTTTACATCAATCCAGATATCCGAAACCGAATAATAGCGATTGATTCGGAAAACGAAGTGTATTATCTTTCAAATGGAGATCTCAGAAAAATGAAACTCAAACATTATTCGGAAGGGCAAACGGTCAAGTTTAGATTAAAGAAATTCGGCAAAATCGAAGATCCAACCAAGTTAGAGGACTTTACCAAAAGCGTATAATGAGATATTTTATTTTCCTTTATTTACTGATCCCATTCTGGAGTTCGGCACAAAACGGTTTTGGTTCACAAGAGATAGTTATTGATAGCTCAGAATTCGAGAGTTACTACATGGAGTCGTTTATTCCGTTCTACTATCAGGGCGCTTGGTGCATGTACAACCTGAATCAAGATACTCCTGATACGACCTATCATTTTGATGCTTGGTTACCTAGTAAGGAGGATATTGGACTCTATGTCTTTCGAAACGATGATAAGTACGGTGCTCTAGGTTCATTTGGCGACACGATTTACCCATTCGAATACGATTCCATTCAATACCTGGCCAATGGAATAGCTCGTATGAAAGATGGAATATGGTATTTAGAGAAATTCGATTTGAAAGTCAACCTCCAATACGATGGAGAATGGGAAATTTCGCAGGTGAATCGGGAATTTCAACAAGAAAGTTATGAATATGCACTAGAATTGGACTCAATAAGGACTCACAACGAATTTGATTATTTGTACAAAGATGGTAAAGTAGGCGTGTATTATCAGTCCTATCTTATTGTTCCAATCGCTTATGAAGCTGTGCAACCTCTTAATTTTAATCGTTTGTTTTCGAAACAACAAAAGGCATTTCTGGCCTTCGACGGAGAACAGTTCCGCTTTTTCGATCTTTACGGCGAAGATCTTCTTCAGACTGCAACCTCAGATTTTCAATTGATGCATTACGATTTTTTGAAGTATTGGGATGGTTCATGGAAGTATTTCAACTTCAAGACGAAACTCAAATTTGACTCAAAAGGGAATGATGTTGTCCTCTACAATAACAGCAGTTACAAGTTGTATAGTGCAAATCATGAAAACCCGACACTCTATGTTTTCGAAAACCAAATTAGCGGTGCAGAAGATTATTTTCCGCTACCATTAGTTGGCAAACATGGCGTCAGTACATCAACTATTTATTTAGCATATAGAAAAGCAGGGAAGATCGGCGTCATGGATAATAACGGGCAAAAAATAATTGCACCAAAATACGATCGCGTAGAAGCAATAAATGATCGCGCTGGGCATTTTAAATTTTTTAAAGGTGATTACTGCGGTCTTTTGAATCAAAATGGTCTCGAAGGCTTTGCAGCGGAATACGCAAACATCATTGCTACAGAAAACCCAACTCGCTTCATTGTTTTAAAGAACAAAAAGACGGGAGTGGTTGATCAGAATGGTAAAATAATCGTCCCTTTGGAGTACGACTATATTGATTATGAACAGGATTGTTTTTTCTTGAGAAGAAGCAATCTCATAGGACTCGCCAGTTTAGGAGGAGAGGTTATTTTTGAACCTACTTTTCGTGGTTATCATACGTTCAATGATCCCGATGATCCTAACTTTTTTGCGATCGTATTTCAACGTTTTTCAGGGCAACTTCAATTGGCGAGTAGAACTGGTCGATTAACGGATCAAACCTTCGACTCTTACAATTACGGGAACAGAGTTTTCAAATTGTACCGAGCTGAAAACATTGAGGTGATTAGTTTAAATGAGAACAGCATTGTCGAAGATCGAATCATCTATGATAATGTGAAAAGTCTCCGTGTGAGTCAAAACGAGTTTGACAAGATCTTTTATGGGTTGGGTAATTGGCCAACGAGTTACCTCGAAGAAAATCAACAAAATGGGCTTTTTGGATTGCGTTATTTCCAAAAACCAGGTTTAGCGGTAACGCCGACCTACAAATATGTTCAAGAGAATTCAATGTACTCGTATTTTGGTGAAAAGGAAGTTAGTAACGAACAATTGAAGCTGACGGACAATCTTTCAATCGATTTCAGGAATACGTACGATCAAATGTATTTGGGAAGTGATAAAGTTGAACACAGTAATTTGGTTTCAGCAGAATCCGTAGTACATTTCCAATGCACACAATCGACGGCAAACGCATTGGTGTTTGACGAAAACTTGTCGGGCGAGGTGGAGGTATACCACCATACAACTCCTTATAGACCTTCCGAAATGGATACGATGAAAATTAATTACGGACATCGGTACGATGATACCAAACCTAAAAAGATAGTATTAAATGCGAAAGCGGTCATTTGTCCTATTGATCATGCCGAATTTAGTTTGTTCGAATACTATAGTTATTTCAGTAATCTCGGTGCGCTTAAGCTAACGAAACAAACAGCAGCACTCATTATGAATCCCAACATCGGGATAAAATTTGAAGGTGGGAAACGACGCATTCAAAACGAAACTCCCGACTTGGTAAACTACAAGCAACTTCAGTTTTCACCCTACAAAGATTTTAAGGATTGGTATTTTTCAGATCAATTAACGTGTTTTATCTCAAAAAGTGAAATAGATACCTCTAAATGGAGCGTCCGAGATTTTCAGTGGGACAAGCAGTCCAAGCCCAATTCATCGCAAGAAAGCCTGTCTTTCTCCAGTAAAGTAAATGGAATTGCTTTAGAGCTTGAGTTAACCCAAAAAGGGAATAATAGTTATAAAGTGAATGCAGATTTTCCAGATTTCAGTTTTACCCAAACAGACTCACTTGGAATAGAGTACCATGCAGGAAGAATAATTGTCGGAAGGTATGGAATGAAAAGAATGATCGACCCAGATCGCAAGGTCTACCTGGATTCAATTGAAGATATAAAGTATCTCGGAGAATCATTTTTTGCAGTTCAGAACGGTCAAGAATGGCATGTTGTAGATCGCAATGCACAGCGAATTTCTAACCGTTCGTTCGAAACTGTTAGCAGCGTAATCAACGGTACATTCAACGGTAGAAAGGAGAATGTTAGAGGTATTTACAAAACGGATGGCACGGTACTCTTAGAAAGTGAGAAAGGCTTGGATTACATGACAGAAAATAAATACCGAGTGAATCGAAGTCCTGAGGTTTGGTATGATGTGGAATCGAAAAAATACGATACAATCCAAAACCAAGAGTCGTACTTAGGTGCAGACGTCATTCTTGAACGAAAGCAGGATGGAGTTTATCACGTTCGTCAATTTGGGTCAAAAAAAGTGATTTCGATTCATTCAGATAATAATCCAAAACTGTACAACAATCACCTTCTGTTTAATAAGAAAAAAGACCTATATATATGTCAATTGCAGGGAGACATCATACGCTACAAAAAAGCAAGTTCGCCGAAGGAAGTCGGTGATTTCACGACAATCTTGGGTAAGAAAGAACGAATCCTTTTCAATTCCGAAGGTGACGAAATCGCAAGAGCTGACCTGAGTACCACCGTCTCTGATTCTCGCGATGGATTAGTCGTTAGTGCCAGCGATACCAATTATTTGTTGTTGCAATCAGGTCAAACTACCACATATCCGCCCACGTTGAAAGTTGTTTCGGAAAAAGATCCAAATGATTACTCGGTTTTTTATCAGGGTGGAAATTATGGTTTAAAACGTGGCGATGAGGTGATTGTTGAGCCAATTTACACGAGTTTGAATTCTATTGGATTTGGCGATTTTAATTGCTCAAAAGAATACGAAGTTAATTTGTATGATTCTCAATTACAGCGTGTAAATCAAATCCCATACGATTATTATTACTTCGTGACTAGTGAAATTCTAGCGATCGAACTGAATGAAAATTGGTTTTTCTATCGGTTTACAGTGGACGGATGGCAACCGTTCCGTTAGCGCAAATTCGTATTAACTTTGTTTTTTTTTAAAATTCCACTAGGGGTAGATCGCATTTGAGTTGTCTTCAGAGAAAAGGAGATTATATAGAAACGACTACCTGAAGAATTGGCGAATGACGATTGCAGATTACGAAGAATTGTTTCGAGAGAATTATGAATCCCTCACACGGTATGCATTTTCTATGATGAAGAATCAAGAAGAAGCAGAGGATATCGTTCAGAGGTTGTTCGTGAAATTCTGGGAGAAACGCACAGAATTGGGTTCAGTAAATGACCTGAGTGTAGGTCTTCAGCGATATTTGAACTTTTTGGCTTAAAAAATAAGATAGAGTTCTGTCTAATTTAGGTTAAAATTCTGATACTGCTTTTTTCTTGCTTTTAAAGTTCTGTTTTTTGTCATTTTTCGTTGTTTAAATTTTCGATTTGCTGTGCCAAAATAAACTTCAGCAGGCGTAACATTCTGAAGCGATTCATGGTATCGTTCAAAGTTGTAATAATGCACGAACTCTTTAAGTTTTTCTTCTAATTGCCCAGGACTAAAATAATTGTCGAGCTTGACGATATTTTTCATGGATCTGTGATACCTTTCGATTTTCCCCTGAGTCTGGGGGTGTAATGGTCTTCCTCGAACGTGTTTCATGTTTTTATCATCTAAATACTCTGCAAGTTCATGTGATATGTAGCAAGAGCCATTATCAGATAACAGTTTTGGCCTGTTCTTCTCATGAACATTTGATACGTATAAGGCTTCGTCTAAAGTTTCCTTTACATCTTCTGCTTTCATCGTTGAGCAGAGCTTCCAGTTTACGATATAGCGACTGTAATCATCGAGTATAGTTGATAGATAGTACCAACCCCACCCAAATATCTTGAAATAGGTGAAATCGGTTTGCCACATTTGGTTAACCGCAGTTGTTTTATCGTGAAAGCTATCCGATGCACTCATGATTCTAAAAGAAGGAACTGTAATTAACCCGTTCGATTTAAGGATACGATACACGCTTGATTCACTAATGTAATACTTGTAATTGTCAGTGATGTGCCAAGCTAACTCACGAGATGAAAGCTCTGGTTTTTCCAATGCAATTTCTACAACTTTATCTCTGTCTGCGTTATTAATCCTATTCCAAGAACCAACTCTTTTACAAGCTTTCCGGGCAAGTCCTTCAAAGCCCTTTTCTAAATAAGCATTGTACCAATTATAAAAGGTCGTCTTATTCACTTTTAACTCTTTAAGTGTTCGATTTACTCCAAGTTCAGATTGCTCCACAATACGTATGATTTCATACTTTTCTGATTGACTGTAATGCATATATTTCCTCTTGTTTACTCGTCCCCACTTAAGTTTTTTTTCAACTTGCGAACTTCTAAGGATAATTCGGCTACCAGCTCTTTTAGGTCAATGTTTTCGCCTTTGAGCTCCTGAACCTCCGAAGTATTTGCTTCACGCATTGTATCACCTGACAAACGTTTCTTACCAGCCTCCATGAAATCTTTACTCCATTTGTAGTAGTTTGCTTGACTGATACCTTCTTTACGGCATAATTCGGCGATGGTGGTTTCTCCACGCATGCCCTCAATAATAATTCTGATTTTTTCTTCTGAACTGTAAGATTTCCTTGTCTTACGTTTTAGATCACTAATAAGTGAGCTTGTACTTTTCTTTTTTGCCATCTCTGGTCGATTTAAAGGTTAAAATAAATATTAAACCTCTATCTTAAGTTTAAGCTCGTTCTAGTTCACTTTTTGCTGACGTCACACAGTAGACATGACAACGGATACAGAGGAACAAAAAAAAGACTCACCGATAAAAAATACCGATGAGTCGTCTCTAGTAGCGGGGACAGGACTCGAACCTATGACCTTCGGGTTATGAGCCCGACGAGCTACCAACTGCTCCACCCCGCGATATATTTTTTGCTCTCATAAGTAGTGATAGCGGCTGCAAATATATGCAACTTTCTGGGAATATCAAGTAAAATTTGATAATATTTGTTTGTTACTTTTGTTCGCATTCGCATTTTAGAATTAAATCCATGATAATGAAGCTCAAAGCCATTTCTTTACTTTTTTTAAGCATCTTCCTTATTGCCAGTTGCGCAGAGAAAAATGACGAAAAGCCAACATCTAAAAAAGAAGTAACGCAAAAAGGTACACCAGATGATGGTCGCGGTGCGCAATACGAAAAGTATATGTCCGAGATTGATGAATCGGATTCATTGGATGTTGCTAATTCGCTGTATTACACAAAAAACAACGGAGAAAGCTATCAAGTGTATCTTCGACTGAATAAAGAGGCGGAAATTGTACGCATCGAGGAAAAATACACAACAAGTGAATCAGGGAGTCTATTGACCAACTTTTTCTATTTCAAGGACGGAGTGAAATATGCAACGAAAGAGAGATTTATTGAAGGAAAAGGAAATGAGTCGAAATTTGCGGAACGGGTTACGTATTACGATGAAAATGGCCCTAAAATTTCTAAAATCCGCCGAGCTCCTTTCGAAGAATACCTACAAAATGAATCATTTTCCATAATTCCTGCGAAGGATTGTTCGGATGCGCGGGCTCAAAGAGCATTAAGAGGCGAAGGTGAATTCGCAACCAATTTTGTTAGTACGGTGCAGGAAGAACCCATTTACTACATCATCGTTGGCGAAGGGTCGGAAAACGGCTACGTTTCCGCTTTGGTAGTTCAGCATTTTACACCGCTCATAAAAACACTGCTCGCTAACCCAAAATCGATGGAAGGAAAACCTATGGAAGTCTCTTTTCAAGAAGTCAATGACGGCACTGGATTTACATTTCAAGCCCTCTTAGACTTGAAAATCGCCAAGTAATTCTGGATAGCCTTAACGCCTTTTATAAGTTTCAAATTGCCATTAAACATTTTTAACGGCTGGATTTACTATCGTTTCAGTAGTTTTGCTGTGCATAAATAGCTCATTTAAAATGAAGATGTTCAAATTTTTTCTCATTGCAAGTGCCTTGTTTCTCGTATCAGAAGCGACTGCACAAGAAATGAAAGTAACTGGAACAGTTTACGATACCACAGGAACTATTCCATTGCGAAATGCTTTGGCAATGGCAATTCGGGTGAAGGATTCCCTCTTGTTGGATTTCACCCGTACGGATGCGCAAGGAAGATTCGAAATTAGTGGTTTTGAAGTGGACACGTTTTCACTCATCATTAGTCACCCAAATTCGGATGAAAAAACATATTACATGTTTGGCGCGGCCGATAATTTTGACATCAACATTCCAAGGGTGGTGATGCCGCCAAAATCTCAAGAAATTGCCGAAGTCGTTATTTATGCTTACAAAGACCCGATTTATTACAAAGGTGATACGCTCGTATATGTTGCCGATTCATTTGCGGTGGATGAAAATGCAGTTGTAGAAGATCTGCTGAAAAAACTGCCAGGAATCACAGTGGATAAAGATGGGAAAATCACTTCTCAAGGAGAGGATATCAGTAAGGTTTTGGTAGATGGAGATGAATTTTTTGGATCAGACCCAACGATTGCTACTAAAAACTTAGGGGCAAACGGAATTGAAACCGTTCAAGTATACGAAAAGGAAAATGATGAAGGAATTGGTGGGGATGATGAAAAAATAAAAGTTCTCGACTTGAAATTAAAAGAAGATGCAAAGAAGGGCTATTTTGGTCGCGTTTCTGGAGCGTCTGATTTTGCTCTTACTCCAATAGGAGGCGAGATAGGTACCAATCCTTTCTATGAAGGTGAGGCGCTTTTCAACGTATTCAATGGCTCTCAAAAGATTTCATTCTTTGCGCTCGGTTCCAATACACCACGATCCAGCTTTGGTTGGGGAGATCTCAATAAGTTCGGATTGGAAAATGAGTCTGGAACTGGAAATCGATGGAACCCTGGGTCTGGAAACAATACCAGCGGAATCCCAACGACCTTGAAGGGTGGATTCTATTACTCAGATAAATTAGGTGAAAAGAAACAAACGAAAGTAGGATTTAACTATTCATTTTACCGTGATGAGCTGGATGCCCGTTCTGCCAGTAGATCACAGTTTTTGTTACCAGACACATCTTACATAACAGATGATTCAACACGAGATTATGCCTTGAATATTTCGCACCGAATCAACTTGAACATTGAAACGCAACTTGATTCGCTCACTTCTATTCAGATTAAACCGAATATTTCTTTCAATTCTGCACAGAACTCTTCGCGTGATATTTCCGACTTCTTTAATACAAGTGGCGCACAAACCATCGGTACGAATGTCAGAGATACAACAGGTTCAGAAGGAATTGAATTGGGTGGCTTCGCTCGTGTGACACGGAAATTCATGAAACCAAAACGCGAATTAGAAGTTCGTTATGACATTTCTTTAAGCGATAATAAGAACAATGGCTTTTTGGATTCGTATACAACCTATATTGCTTCTCCATTCCCAAATGATACGATTTCTCAGAGAAAATATAACGACAATAAAACACTAAGTCATTACGGTACCTTTACGTATGTAGAGCCTCTGGGTGCGAAATGGCGTGCCCAAGTCGAATATTTGCTAGAATACGGAACATCATTCCAAGACAAAGTAGCGCTGGATTTTAATTCTGGAGCGCAAGACTACATTGATACGAATGCGTTTTTAACTAACGTTTTTGATAATATCCGTCAACAACACAGAGTTGGACTGATGTTCATTTATGAACCAAAAAAGCACCGTTTTGCTGGAGAAGTTCGTGTAAGAAACATCGCGATTCAAAATATTAACCGCGTTACAGATTCTGAAATCAATCAAAACTTTACCAACTTCCTTCCGACGTTCGAGTATCGTTTTAGACCTTCGATGAGCAAGCAATTCAGAGTAAATTATAGAACGAGCTCTCAACAACCTTCTATCAACGATTTGCAGCCAATTCCAGACAACACCAATCCCAACAGAATTAAATTAGGGAACCCAAATTTGCGTCCCAATTACGTGCATAGCTTTAACACGATGTTCAACAGCTGGAAAGCACTTTCTGGTCGCTACGTTTGGGCAGGAGCAAATGTAATCTTAACACAAGATGCTTTCGGAGATTCTACAAACTACGATTCTTTTGGACGTGCTGTTTCTCAAACGGTGAACGTTAAAGGAAATACCATCGCAAGTGTGTACAGTGGCGCAGGCTTGCCAATTTTGGGACGTAAAATCGAATTCGCTCCTGGAATCAATGGATCTTATTACAGAGCAACCAATTTCATTGGAGCTGTAGAGAATATCACGGAAAACTTCTCCGTTACTCCAAATTTAAAGATCACCTTCAGATTCATCAATGACTCATTGGAGATGTACACAGAAAACAGCTACGCATACAACAACACGCTGAGTTCTTTCAATAATTCAACCACGCCTTATTACACTTTAAACAATGAAGTTGGATTTAAGTGGAGAATGAAAGGTGGGTTCACAATTGGTTCTGATGGAGCATTCACAAAGAACTTTGTTCCAGGAGACGGTTTCTTCGATACGCAATTCTTCGTTTTGAACGCGGAGGTAAGCAAGAAGTTCTTGAAAACTCAAAACTTAGAAGTTGCCATCATTGGGAATGACATTTTGAACCAGAATATCAATGCTAGAAGAGAGGTAATCGGCACAACAATTACAGATTACCGAACAACGATAATTTCACGTTACTTCCTTTTGAAAGTGACATTACGATTTAATAACAGAAGAGCTAAAGAAGATGATTTTGACATGTTCCATTAAGAAATTCGCGCTGACATTTGCAGCATTGTTTATCGTTGCGACTTCCATCGCGCAGGTAACGTCAGGCCGTATTGTTTTCGAACGCCGTACCAACTTGAAAAAGCGTATGGGTGACAATCCGAGGATGAAGGATATGATCAACGATAAAAATAAAATCCGAAAGGAAAATTTTGAATTGTTGTTCAACGAATCAGGCTCTGTATTCAAGTATATCGAACCAGATGTTGTGGAAGAGGGCTTTTTGAAATACATGACCCAAAGAAACACGGTGTATCAAAACTTGAAAGGAAACGAGAAGATGATCATTATGGATTTGTGGGGAAGTCCTGCACATTTAAAAGATTCCATCGAGCCTCGTGCATGGAAAATCACAGACAACCAACGAACATTTGATGGGTATCTGTGCCGAAAAGCGGTGTGGGAAATGAATGATTCGACAAGAATCTATGCTTGGTTTTCGCCTGACTTAGTTCCAGCAACTGGTCCAGAAGGATTCAACGGATTGCCAGGTACAATTCTTGGACTTGCCACAGAAGATGGGAGCATTGTGTATTTCGCGAAAACAGTTGAGGTAATGGAGGTAAAAGATACCGAACTGGATTATTCGAAGATTAAAGACGATGTCTACAACAAAGAAGAGCTCAAAGAATTACTTGCTGAAAAGATGGGACGCTGGTTGAAGCCAGGTGATCTCGACGCAATGTTTGCCTGGTTCTAGAAGACCTTAGTAGATATTCGTAATTTCTATTTTGCCTTCGAAGAGATGTTCCTCCGTACAGGATGGATCTTCAATTAAACCGAAGCATTCATTCAGATTGTCGAAGGAAACACGAATCTTTGTTCCTGTGGAATAAGACGAAAGTCGATCCTCATTGCAGACCTTAAAATCTTTTCCTGCCTTGTCGCGCAAGTACACACCAGTGCAGTCTCTCACGACTTCCATTTTCACTTTACTCTTGTCGCAACTTGCTAAAATCAGTGCAAAAAAAGCTCCGAATAAAATAGTGCTGATTGTCTTTCTCATACGCGTCTTTATTAATGATCACTCGTTCTCTGCAACAACTTCCTTCACTTCAGGAAGATGCTGTTTCAACAAACTCTCGATACCACCTTTCAACGTTGCAGTGCTGGAAGGGCATCCAGAACAAGATCCTTTTAATAAAACGCTTACCGTTCCATTTTCGTATCCAAGAAAGTCAATTGCCCCACCATCGTTGGCTACGGCAGGTCGAACATACTCGTCCAACAAATCGCGGATAGCATCATCATACTCTGACTCAACAAACTCTTTGCGCGGCTTGTCAGCACTTTCTGGAACCATGTTTTTCGGCGGCATTTGAATTAACAAATCCTTTCCATCCTCAATCCATGCTTTGATAAACTCGCGGAGTTCCATGGTGATAAAATCCCAAGAAAGATTGTCCGTTTTCGTGATCGTCACAAAGTTAGAAGCGATAAAAACACCTTGAACAAATGGTAAATTGAACAATTCTTCCGCAAGCGGAGAGTAGCCCTTTGCGTCCGCTTTGGAATTGAATTCCGCGGAGTCGCCTATCCCCAGTAAATGTTTGTTCGCCACAAATTTCATTGTCGACGGATTTGGTGTCATTTCTGCGTATACTGTTACAGGTACTTTCATAATTGCCAATTTGAGTCCAAAATTAGTGTAAACAATTCAAGAATGAGACGAAATTCGGTTTGAATTCTTACTGGGATTTCCTTTACTTTGTAAATATGAATTGGATAAAGTCCGTATTTCTATCACTTTTAGCGCTTTTTCTGTTCTTCGGAACGGTGGGCGTGGACATCTTTTCGCATTTCTGTGAGAAAGACGGTATGGAAGTTTCTTACTTTATCAAGGATGAGTCTATTTGCGGCGCGCACGATCACGATGCACATCATGAAAAGCAGGAAGAGACATCATGTTGTGATGAGCAGGAGGATAACAATTGCTGCAATACGATCGCAACGCATGTGCAAGTCAAATTAGATTTCTCTCAAAACACACTTCTTAAACTCATTCTATTCGCTGAAACTGCAAAAGTTCCTGTTTGGCACCTTGAAACAGAGTTTCCAACGCAGGTCCTTAAGCAAGCGGCCAATTCGGATCCGCCTCCTTTGAAAGAACAGATCCGTCTCGCTAAAATTCAAAAATGGCTCATCTGATTTTCTGATTTCACTCGATTTAGATTGATTAACAGAAAATTACATGAAATGAAAACCTATATATTATTAATAATAAGTACGCTATGGTTTAGCGTTTCCCAAGCGCAGATAACGGGTGTCATTCTCGGAGAATATCCAGATGGGAAGAAAGAACCACTTTACGGTGCCAAAGTCCGATTATTAAAAGCAGGTGGAGGCGCAATTGCGGATGAAAATGGAGAGTTCGATCTCATTTTACCAAAGGATTTACCAGATACTTTGGTTTTTACAGCACGAGGTTATTATCCTGACACAACGATTGTCGACAAACAAGATCGCTTTATTTCAATGTCAATTACACTTAAGTCCGACCTCATTCTACCCGAAGTTGTGATTAAGCAGAAGAAAGAAGGGCACACCATTTCTCGAATGCGAACCTTACACGTCGAAGAAATTAATTCCGATGAACTAAAAAAAGCGGCATGTTGCAACTTGTCTGAGTCTTTTGAAACAAATGCTTCTGTAGATGTCAATATTACAGATGCCGTTTCTGGAGCGAAAAAAATCCAAATGATGGGAATAGACGGGGTTTACACCCAAATTCAAATGGAGAATATTCCCTATTTGCGTGGACTGGAGAGCTCTTTCGGACTGAATTCCATTCCTGGAACTTGGATCAACTCGATTCAAATAACGAAAGGAACGGGAAATGTCGTGAACGGATACGAATCGATGGCAGGCTTGGTGAATATCGAATTGAAGAAGCCTGAGGAAATGGAAAAGCTTTACCTCAATGCTTATGTGAATGCCATGGGTCGAAATGAGCTCAACTTTAATTCGGGCTTCAAACTCAATGAAAAATGGAGTACGGGTTGGTTTGCACATTATTCAGCACATCCAATCGAAATGGATTATAACAATGATGGTTTTCGCGATATGCCCAATGGGATAAGTGCATCTGTAATGAATCGCTATAAGTATGAAGGCGATAAAATGGAGGCACAGTTTGGTGTCAACGCATACGCAGATTCAAAAATTGGTGGACAAACGTACAGATCCTTTTCGGGCGGACAGCAATACCTCGTAAACATAGAGTCGCGACACATAGATTTGTTTGCGAAAACTGGATTCTTCCTGAAAAAACCATACAATTCATTTGGGGTTGTATACAACTTGAAATACCAATCTGTAGATGCAGGCTTTGGTCCAAGACAATTTAATGGAGTTGAAAAACGAGGTTATGTCAATGCCATCTACGACGGAATTTTTGGAAATACTGATCACAAGTTTAGAACAGGAGCAAGCTTTATTTATTCGGATTTAAAGCAGCAAATGGATTCTTTGAATAACGATCGTTTGGAGATTGTGCCAGGTGCCTTTTTCGAGTATTCGTTTACAGGTTCCCGTCAATATTTAACGGCAGGTATTCGCGGGGATTATCACAATCTATTTGGGTTTCAGTACGCACCGCGTTTGCACTACAAATTCAATATCACCGAATATCTCGATTTCAGATTTACGGTTGGTAAAGGTTGGCGTGTTCCAAATTACATGATCGACAATATTTCTTTACTCGCGAACTCCAGAACCTGGGTTGCTCCTGATTCAATTTTACCAGAAATATCTTGGAATATCGGAGGAAGTTTGGTGCAACGATTTAAACTATTTCAACGAGGAGGATCCATTGTTGCTGATTTTTATCACACGCGTTTTGAGAATCAATTGATAGTCGATCGCGATGTCGATGCTGAGTCTATTTATTTCAAAAACTTACAAGGTGAATCTTTTTCGAACAGTTTGCAGCTTGAATTAACGGTACGACCATGGAAACCAATTACCGTGCGAGTTGCCTATAAATATTTAGATGTCCGCGCGACATTTGCCGGAGCATTGCAACAACGAGTGATGATTCCAAAACACCGAGGATTTTTAAATATTGGTTACGAGTCGCGCAATAAACGCTGGGAATTTGACCTCACAACTTCTGTATTCGGTCAATCTCGTTTGCCACAAGTAGAATTACCTGATGGCACGCTGTCGCAAGATAATTTCAGTGAAGTTTATCCAATTGTAAATGCTCAAATCACGCATATTTACAAAAAATGGGATTTTTACATTGGAGGTGAAAACTTAAATAATTACCGACAAGCCAATCCTATAATTGATGCCGATAATCCTTTCAGTGACACTTTTAACGCGACACGTGTATGGTCGCCAATTTTTGGAGTCAATGTTTACGCGGGAGTGCGTTATTCGCTTCCTCAGAAGTAAGATTTAACAAAGGAGAATCATAAAAATACTTAAGCGATCTAATTTAGATCGCTTTTTTTATGGACACATTATGCGTGGTTCATCAACCGTTTCTATCTTTAGCCGGAAAATGAATTTATTGCCACGCCATATTCTCCACCTCGTAGGATTTCTCACATTAATTTTGTGTAGTTCTCAAAAGTCTGGCGCACAGAATATTCTTCCAAAAATACGTTTTGTTCAAAGCGATAATGCACAATTCGGATTTGATGGTTACAAGGTCGTTCAATGGAAAAAAAGGTACAGAACCCAATTCACTCATGATTCAATTCCTTTTCAGGTAGCACGAAAATCAATGCTTAATGGAAGTATCGATCATGTTCAGTTGGTAATCGATAAATCAATAGACTCTCTCCCGAAATTGACATTCTTGATCAATGATTCTCTGATGTCATTGAATTATTCTCATATTTCTAGAGACACGATTCAATTGCAATTGCCCGCAATGCAAAAGGATTTTGTGCTTCAAGTATTTCGAAAGAATAAGTTGCAATCGGAATTGGATGTAATTGTTTTCGAGGAAAGGTCTTTCAATGTCAAGATTGTCCCTTTGGTGAAAAAGGCCGTCAATCGAGACAGTTTACTTCATTACCTCAACAACGTTTATGCGCAGGCTGGCGTGAGTATCGATCTAACCATCGATGAATATTTTTCGATGGATACTGAATTCGATACCATTTTTGCCAATCCGAGTAAAGATCATGATCGGTATACAGATCAAATGATTGAAGTCCGCGATGCTTATTTCGATTTACGTGGTAAGGACAATAAAACATACTATATCTTTTTAGTCGCCGATTTTGTTTCTGATGAGTTTGCAGGTTACATGGTACGAAACAAAGCTGTTGGCTTTCTTGAGCATAACGAAGTTGGAATGTACAGGGAACTTGCGCATCAATTAGGTTATGGTATTGGAGGTTTGGATGATATTTGGAAAGACAAAGGACCAGATCGAGGGACAACAAAGAACCTCATGGATACCAAAGGAATCGAACTGAATTATTGGCAATGGGAACAAATTAGAAGCAACGGCTGGTCGGTTTCCTATTACGATGATTACGAAAACGTTCACACAAACAATGGATTAATCGCCTATTACATGTGGGAAGAACTTCCCGACGGCACCATAAAATTCACGGGCTCCGAGGCACGATCAGGAATCAATCGTCCGTACAAGAAGAACACCTACTCGTTGCATTTGAATATCGATAACTTCCTGTTTTATCATCTTTTTGAGGTCCTAGAATACCCAATTTGCTTGTTACATATTTTGGCTTTCATAGCGATGATGGTTAGCACCTTTTTTGTACGACGATACACGGTCCGAAAAATAGCTTTCATTCAACGAAGACGGATTTTTCGCTTTGCCACGAGGGTTTCAAGCTTTTCACTTCATCTATGGTTTTTCTACCTGCTTTTCCTTTTAGTCAATGAAGGTTACTATCTTTTTGAAGTCGATAACGGAAAGCTGGATTACTTGTCGGGGATGAGTTACAGAAATACGCGCAAGGAAATTTGGAGCAACAACAACATCCGGAGAAATGAGGAAGACAAGCTCGGTTCTGAAGTTCTAATTAAGCGAAAAGGGGAATGGTACTTGGAAAAAAAGAAGCCCGTTCTTTATTTTAACGTATCGAAAAAGGATGGAAAAGAAACAATTCGCTTTCATAAAGATTCCGACGAGTTGAAACTGCAAACGCTTAAGTTTCGAAAGAAATCCAATAGCCACTATTTTGTTCTCAGATATTTGGATGCCAATGGCAAACTAGCATCAGAAAAAGCCTACAATCATATTGGTGTTAACATCACCGATAAATTGAATTTGGAAGATCCTGCAGAGCGAATTTTACTCTTCGTGAATGGTTACCGTCCAACATCAACGGGAGACTCTTTTGAAGACAACTTCACCGATATTCAAAGTAAGGGGTTGGAATTCAGTAATTCGATGAATTTGATCTACGATTTCGATCGTTTTGACTACTGGAACCGTTGGAACGAATTCGATACACGTTTTCAAAAGCGCTTAAATCCCACAAAAACGTTGTATGCGGATGGGCATCATTCCGTTTCAACTTCGAACCATGAAAGCTTGATTGAGTTTACTAAAATCTCCCTTTCCTATCCAAAAAGATGTAAAAATCCAAGGCACCATGTTTGCAAAAAGAGTGAAAAAGGATTCAAATGGTTGGGGATAGGAAGTAAAGTTCCTACCTACGAAACGCAGCATCTCGATCCCAATGAGGATGGGTTTAATCTGAGGTTGAACAATGGAAAAATTGCAGGGAGAAATATGTATCAAATTCTCAATGAAATCCCTTCAAGATCATCTAATGATACGCTTTATATCGTAGCACACAGCATGGGATATGCGTACGCTTTAGGAATTATAGAAAAGTTGAGAGGTAAAATTAATTTCGGCGGATTTTATATTATCGCTCCTGAGAATGCCGTGTCTGGCGAGTTAAATCAGGGTGAGTGGAATGAGGTTTGGCAGTATGGTAGTGATTTTGAAGCACACAAACTTTCTGCACCTTGTTTGTTGGATGGAATTGCACCACAAACAAAAGCTGGCGGTTTATCGCCTCGAAAACGCGCTTATATACCTGAAGAACTCTACACTAAAATGGGCTTTTTCCAGTCGCATTTTATTGGGAATTATACATGGATTTTTGATATTGATGCCAATTCTCCTGGTTACGTGCGTCAACGCTAATCGACTTTCCTTAGCACGATTCGTGAAAACTCTCCGTTCGGCACATTCGGATTTGTAAAAACTAACTTTCGTGAAGACAATCTTTCGATAGTATATTCACGATAAAGGAACCCAAACCCATCGGATATGGTTAAAGTTAATGTTGTCCCGCGGTCATCAATACTGTAAATACCTGTTCGAATATCGTCAGTATCGAAGTTGTGAATCGAAAAATCGCAAAATTCATCTTGTCTTAATCGACAGAATTCAAATTTATAAATAATATCAGGATCTGTTTCTCCATATCCTTGAATGTCGGCTTCCACGACGTTCCACTTGCCATCAATTTTTCGAACCTGACGTTGATTTTTGCTACACGCTCCCAAAGTGAATAAAAGGAACAAAGCAATGGGTAGAATTGTTTTCATAAAGTCTTTTCTTTAATTCAACAAAAATTATTCCAATTGGCACTTTAAACAGGTCTCGCTTCCCTTTTTGTATCGGATTAAATTTGTTACTTTCGCCTTTCCAAAAGAAAAAATAAAAAGTATGTCGTATTTGTTTACGTCCGAGTCTGTATCAGAAGGACATCCAGATAAGGTTTCAGATCAAATTTCAGATGCCCTAATTGATAATTTCATGGCATTTGATCCACAATCAAAAGTGGCTTGTGAAACCTTGGTAACAACGGGTCAAGTAGTACTTGCTGGTGAAGTTAAAACAAACACCTACCTAGATGTTCAATCGATCGCTAGAGAGACCATTCGCCGAATTGGGTATACGAAGTCTGAATATATGTTCGATGCGAATTCGTGTGGGATTCTTTCAGCAATTCACGACCAGTCAGCTGATATCAATCAAGGTGTTGAGCGTTCCAATCCTGAAGATCAGGGCGCTGGAGATCAAGGAATGATGTTTGGGTATGCTACTCGTGAGACAGAAAATTATATGCCGTTGGCGTTGGACCTTGCACATAAAATTTTGCAAGAGATGTCCGATATTCGAAATAACAACCCTGATATTATTCCTTATCTACGCCCTGATGCGAAATCACAGGTGACGATTGAATATTCAGATGATAACGTGCCACAGCGTATCGATACAATTGTTGTTTCTACGCAACACGATGATTTTGCCTCTGAAACAGCAATGTTAGATAAAATCAAGCACGACATCGTTTCGATTGTTATTCCAAGAGTAAAGGCAAAACTTTCTCCTGATATTCAAAAGTTATTTACAGAAGATATCACTTACCATATCAACCCAACTGGAATTTTTGTGATTGGTGGACCGCATGGTGATACAGGACTTACGGGTCGTAAAATCATTGTAGATACTTATGGTGGAAAAGGGGCTCACGGTGGTGGAGCATTTTCTGGAAAAGATCCTTCAAAAGTGGATCGATCGGCAGCGTATGCAACACGCCACATTGCCAAAAACATGGTTGCCGCAGGGTTGTGTGATGAAGTTTTAGTTCAAGTTTCTTACGCTATTGGTGTTGCTGAACCTTGTGGACTTTTCATTGATACGTACCGAACTTCGAAAGTGGATTTGTCGGATGGTGATATGGCGAAGAAGATTTCTGAAATTTTTGATATGCGTCCTTATTTCATCGAACAACGCTTGAAATTGAGAAATCCAATTTATTCAGAAACTGCAGCATACGGTCACATGGGACGTACGAACGAAACTGTTACAAAGACATTTACTGCACCTGATGGTACCTCGGTTACTCGCGAAGTAGAATTATTTACTTGGGAAAAACTTGACTATGTAGATAAAATCAAAGAGTCTTTTGATTTGTAATATTTGAAATGATAATAATGAAGTCCTGGCTAGAAATAGTCGGGACTTTTTCATTTAATTAGCTTTTACTTTGGTGTAGATGCCCATTAAACTTCGTATTTTTATCGTGTTATGAGCTGGGGGAAATATGTTCTTGTCTTAATTTTAGCGATTCTTTATTGTTCGCATATAAGTGCGCAAACTGAACCGAACCTTTCCTCTAAAGTGACGCAACTTCTCGAAGTTATCAACGAGCAACATATTCAACCTGAGAAAATTGATGATGCTTTTATTGATCATGCACATCATTTGTTTATAGATGTCTTGGATGCAGATCGGCTTTTCTTTTCCTCGGAAGATTTGGTGCAAATGGAATCTTATGCAGAACCTTTGGTTGGTGCAATTAGAATGAATGCACAGAGTTATTTAGACTCCATTTATTCAATTTGGATCCAAGGGATTGATCGCGCTGAATCGTTGTCAAATCAATTTTTTAAAAAACCATTCGACCTGAACATGATTTCAGATAGCTCACTTTTCTCCAGAGCAGTGCCCCAAGGAAAACTGGAGGCAAAGTGGATGGGATTGTTGCGCTCGCAAGTGTATTCCGAGGCAGTTAGTTTGCTCGAAGTTGAGAATTTTGAGGCAACCAAATTGAATGTGTATGTTGATTCAGCATTTGAGATGGTGAAGCTGCGAATGAAAGATTATTTCAAGAATATTCGTTTGGAACAGAGCGATCTGGAGGAGGCATTTTTGAATGCCATTGCAGAAACTGTTGATCCTCACTCAAGCTACTTTAGCGCTCAATCCAATAAAGCTTTCGAGGAAGAATTATCCCGCGAACGGGAATTGTTTGGAATTACTTATATCAAGAATTCGAAAGGAGATCTAGAAATTTCGAATGTAATGCCTGGAAGTTCCGCTTGGCTTTCTGGAGAGGTACACGTTGGTGATCAATTGATGGAAGTAGATTTCGGATCTGGCAACAAGTTCAATCTCAAAGGTAAAACCAGTTTTCAACTCGGAAAATTATTCGAAGATTTTGGAGAGAAGGAAATTGTATTGACGTTAAAGTCTGGTAATGAATCTGAACGGCTGGTCACCCTCATTAAGTCTAAAGTTTACAGCGATTCTGATGTGATTAAAGCGGCGGTTTTGG
>Ga0209137_1001611_pt1 | contig 20999 bp, 33 predicted proteins | sample SaaInl5LU_22_DNA_FD_184642 | JGI IMG/M metagenome (GOLD analysis project Ga0209137, IMG submission 184642) | Marine microbial communities from expanding oxygen minimum zones in the Saanich Inlet - ESP_105LU_22_DNA (SPAdes) (version 2) | ecosystem: Environmental > Aquatic > Marine > Intertidal...
TGGATAATGGGCATACTGTTGTTTATAATAATAACACTGCCGACGTTGATGTTATTTGGAGTGTTCTTTTCAACGGCCGCATGGCTAGAAACAAAACTATCTGGGAAAACAAAAAGCCTACTATAGTTCTTGAAGTAGGCGGCATCAAACGCGGAACAACATGGAAGGTAGGATTAAATGGAATCAACAGAACTGCTTACTTTGGTGAGCAAGACAATGATAGGTCTAGGGCTGATAGCCTGGGACTGGTTTGTAAGCCTTGGAGATCCAACGGGGATTTTATTTTAATATGCGGACAACACGATAAAAGTTTGCAGTGGCAAGACATGCCGAGTATGAGCAATTGGTTTATGCAAACTTACAGAGAAATCCGCAAACACACTGATCGTCCTATTGTGTTTCGACCACATCCACGTTGTAGATTGTCTCATATCGAACTTGGATTAAAACATGTATACAGACAGGAACCTCGACATGTTAACGGCACTTATGATTCTTTTGATATGGGCTTTGATAATACACATTGCACTATCAGTTACAGTAGCAATCCTGGGATACATTCTGTTTTCGAAGGCGTTCCTGCTTTTGTTAGTACTCATAGCCTTGCTTATGACGTGGCCAACGATATAGACTTCTTACACAATATTGAAAATCCTATGATGCCAGATAGACAGCAATGGCTTAATGACTATGCTCATACAGAATGGACCGTAGAAGAAATTTCACAAGGAATACCATTAAAGAACTTGACATCTAAACTATTTTAAGTTATACTGTATGTATGATTATGAATATAGAAGATTGTTTAGAATATCTTGCAGGACTGCGTAAGTCTCCTGTTACATTCACTTTTGAAAAAAATGACTTTACTATTATGAATAGTATTGCTAGACAGTGTTTCAACGGGACGCCTCTAACAGATAGACAGTTTGCTCTTATGCAAGAAAAATTGCAACCGTACCGTGATCAATTTACTAACTTAGATTGGGACTTTGATTATGCAGTTGGACAGTTGCGACAACCACTGCGGCATATTGATCGCAGCAAATATATCAAATTACAAGATGACAAGATTGTAATTAGATTTCCTTTCAGCAAAACTGACATAGTATACATTCAAGAGTTTTGTAATAGAGCTGAAGGATATAGTCACGAAAAAGGATCACACAAACATGTGTTTGATTATAACGAATCTAATATACTAAATTTATTAGATCGATTTAGTACTAAAGATTTTGTTATTGATCAAGAGCTGTTAGCTGTCTACGAAAAAATAAAAGCTATAACTAACAGTCCAACAGAATATCTAAGCGGCATAAGTAACAATCAACTAATCAATATTAGACCGTCACTGGCATCTTATGTCTCTAACGAACTCGGCGAGTTGTCTAACGAAACATTTATACAATTTGTTGATCGTAGATTTAGATACGGATTTGATTGTGTTGAATTGCTAACCGATCAATCTACACTTGTAAATCAAATTGCATGTCGAAAAGACCAGCAGTTCCACAGCCGACCATCTATGCATTCATTACATAACATTTTAGATGCATTATGGAAATTGAATAGATTTCCATTGTTAGTAATTTTAGATAAACCGTTAGCCGAAACTCAGCTGTATGAATTTGCAAATCATTTTAGAGACATTTTGCAGCCGGAAGAGCAAAGCGTATTGTTTCGTTTAGAAGATGCGGATGCAGGATTTAATCAACTAGTTAAAGATCGTAAATTAAATAGTTGGGTTGACAAAAATACTAAAGTAGTGTATATTAGTAAAGATAAGCTTCCAAAATTACTTATTAATAACGAATGGAAACCTACTGCTACGTTTAGTTATTCTAGCAGTATAGATAGATATGTTAATCATTTTGTTTCATTTAATTGCGACTTAATAGTATATCGAGAAGAAAGTATCAGCCCGTTTAGGAGACATTCAAAATACTATGACTAGTTGTAGATTAATAATTGAAGATGAAGTAAACATCAAACTAGAAGGTCTTGATGTAGATGTTCGTCGCAAACTTGCAAACGCACTAAAGTTTGAAGTGCCCTATGCAAAGCATATGCCGCAGTATAAACTTGGGCGCTGGGATGGTAAAGTTGCTTTCTTTAGCATTGGTGGTACAGGTTACGTCAATCATCTTGATGTTGTATGTAATATTCTTGCAAAAAATAATGTTGAAATAGTAGACATTCAAGACAACAGACATCCTATTAAATTAAACTTTACTCCAGTTACAGAAAACTATTGGAAAGACCAAGGAGTGAAATGGCCAAAAGGTCATCCAGCAGAAGGTGAAGATATTATTCTACGTGACTATCAAGTAGAAGCAATCAATAACTTTTTGAATAATCCACAGAGCTTGCAACAGATTGCTACTGGTGCAGGTAAGACAATTACAACAGCAACACTATCGCACATGGTTGAGCCGTATGGTCGTAGTCTAGTTATTGTTCCTAACAAATCACTTGTTGAACAAACAGAAGAAGACTACATTAACTGCGGCTTAGATGTAGGAGTGTACTTCGGCGACAGAAAAAACTTAGGTAAGACTCACACTATATGCACTTGGCAGAGTTTGAATATTCTAGACAAGAAGCACAAGGACGGATCAGCAGTGTTATCACTAGCAGAGTTCCTTGAAGGTGTAAGCGCAGTCATTGTCGACGAAGTACACCAAGCCAAAGCAGAAGTACTAAAGAATCTGCTTACACGCAACCTACGTAACGCTCCTATTCGTTGGGGACTAACAGGCACAGTGCCTAAAGAGAAGTTTGAGTTCGAAAGTATCCACGCAAGTTTAGGACCAGTTGTTGGTAGTATTACAGCAAAGTCTCTACAGGATCAAGGTGTACTATCTACATGTCATGTTAACGTAGTACAATTAATTGATACAGTTGAACATAGAGATTATCAAAGCGAATTAAAATATTTGACATCAGATGCTAAAAGACTAGAATATATTGGCAAGATGATGAACACCGTATCACAAACAGGCAATACTCTAATCCTAGTAGATAGGATTAGTGCAGGTGAAACACTAGCAGAACTAATACCCAATAGCACATTTGTAAGCGGTGCAGTAAAAGTAAAAGATAGGAAAGAAACATATGATACAATACGTGAAGGAACTAATGAGGTTATTATCGCAACCTATGGCGTTGCAGCCGTTGGTCTTAACATTCCTCGTATTTTTAACTTGGTTTTATTGGAGCCTGGCAAGAGCTTCGTTAGGGTAATACAAAGTATCGGTAGAGGCGTTCGTAAGGCAAAAGACAAAGACTTCGTACAAATATGGGACTTGACATCAACATGCAAGTTTGCGAAGCGACACTTGACTCAGCGTAAGAAATTTTACAAAGAAGCAGAGTACCCATTTACTATTGAGAAAGTGGATTGGAATTAAATGAGAATATTAACACTAGATAACGAGTGCTTTAACTTAGACGATTTGCCAGAACAAATTGAAGACGATATACGCTTTAGTGTACTAGATAATAGTGATCCTAAAAGTCCTGACTTCTTCTTTGTTCCGTTGATTTTCTTAGAAAGTTTTAGTGCCCCAGCAATGGTATTAGAAATAAACGGACACGAAGTTACTATGCCAGTAGACTGGAGCATTGCTGTTGGCTGTTCAGAAAGCGGTATGGATTTAGAAGTATTACCTTTAACAAGTATTAACGATAGAGGGTTTGAAGCATTTCTTTTCAACCCATTAAAAAGTTTTAAAACAGAGTTTGCAAAAATTAATATTGTAAATTTCTATACAGATGTTAAATGGTATTTTCCTAAGATGAAAAACGGACAACTACTAAGTGTTCCAATTACAGAAGGAAAGAATCCGCTGTGTGCATATTTTGTTAAAGATATTAGCCGCCAGTGTGAAGTAATTGAATATAGCTTGTTAATGTAAAGGAAATAACAATGGGAATTAAAGCAGGAAAAGTATGGGGGTCTACAGAACTCATCCATGCAAACGGTGTACTAGAGTTTCATCGTATTGAGTTTAACAAAGGATTTAAATGTAGTGAACACGAACACGAGTTTAAATGGAACGGCTTCTTTGTAGAGTCAGGACAGATGCTTGTGCGTGTATGGCAAGATGATCAAGGACTAGTAGATGAAACTATTTTAAACGCAGGAGACTTTACGCAAGTTAAGCCAGGAAAAATTCACCAGTTTGAAGGTTTAGAAGATGGTGTCGCCTTTGAACTTTACTGGGCAGAGTTTAATCACAATGATATTAAACGACGCACTTCAGGCACTCAAGTAGAAAGTAAAAGTAAAAAATGATGAAAGAATATTTTAATTTTAACGGCGTAGCAAAGCGTCAAGAGTTTTGGGCAGTACACATTGTCTCAATTCTAGTACTGATTGTTGCTATGGCAATGCTAGAAGGCGCTGGAGCACTAGGCGCACTTACTGCATTAATTATCCTTGTTGGTGCATTTTGGGCAGTACTTGCTGTTACTGTAAAACGCTTGCGTGATGCAGGCCTTAGCACTTGGTGGTTACTAACAGTACTTGTTCCTTATCTAGGTACAGTTGCTACTATTGTATTTGGATGCATCGGAACAGCAAAGCAAGATGGCTGATCTTCTTCCAGGTGAGGCATTGATATACGAGCGTAGCGACGGTGTCGTGTATGCTCGTTACCGTGACTGGCCCGAAGTGCCAAGGTGGATCATAGGCGGTGATCCAGCAGGAGTAGCAAGAGCACAAGGTGACTTGTTAAACTATGCAGAGTGGCAAGACCTGTGCAGACTATCTGAAGAGTATCCTACAATAAAGAAACTTTTAGATCAATTAGTTACAATGTATTACACAGTAAAGGACGACAAATGAGAATCATAGCAGGACCGTGTCAACACGAATCATTAGAGCACAGTATGGCAATTGTAGATCATTGTGCAAGAGTATGCAGCAAGTATCCTGAGATTGAATACTATTTCAAAGCCAGCTACGACAAAGCAAACCGTAGTAGTATGCAAGGCAAGCGCGGTGTAGGACTTGCGCAAACTATGACAGACTTTGAATTTATGAAAAAAGAAATACCTGGTTTGAAAACACTCACTGATGTACATACTTCATCACAAATCAATGCAATGGGTGCATATCCAGATGCTGTTGATGTACTACAGATTCCTGCGTTCCTTTGTCGACAAACTGATCTTATTCAAGCAGCATGTGCTACAGGTAAAATTGTAAACATTAAAAAAGGACAGTTCCTTGCTCCGTGGGACATTGCAGGAGTGCTAAGTAAATGTGACGAAGCCCGTGAGGTTTGGATTACAGAGAGAGGTACTAGCTTTGGATATAATACTTTGGTTGTTGATTTCACCGGCCTTAACTATATGCTTGATAACTTTGATTGTCCTATTGTATTGGACGCCACGCACAGTGTACAAAAACCAGGCGGCAACGGAAGTAGCAGCGGCGGGAATCGCGATTATGTTCCTGGCTTATCTCGTGCAGCTAGTGCTTTGGGGATTGGGAATTTCTTTTTAGAAGTACACCCTGATCCAGACAACGCACCTAGCGACGGCCCTAACATGCTACGCTTAGATGACTTTGAAAAAGTCATTGACGATATTGTTGCAATCAGCAGAGTGTTAAAATGAAAACAGCAATTCTTATACCCGCTAGATACGGCAGCACACGCTTACCAGGTAAGCCATTGATTGCATTAGATAATATTCCTATGATACGTAGAGTGTATGAACGCTGTCGTAAGTCGGGGCATGATGTATATGTACTTACAGACGATGTACGTATTGCAGAAAAATTTGAATCGCATCAAGTTATTATAGACGTAGAAGATTACGACAACGGCACAGAAAGATGCGCCGGAGCAATAGCTATGCGCACTCTTGACGACTACGATCAGTTTGTTAACGTGCAAGGAGACATGCCTGATGTGACTCAAGAAATGATTCACAAGTGTATTACTAGTCTTAATGAATACGAAGTAAGTACAGTGTACACTGAGATGAGAGAAGAAGAACAAAATAAACCTAGCTCAGTTAAACTTATACGTGCAGGTGACAATGCTCTATGGTTTGGCAGAGGCATGACAGGCTACGGCGATTGGCACTTAGGTGTATACGGATATCGCAAGGCTGCACTACAAGCATACCCAAAATTAAACGTACCAAAAGAAGAACACGTAGAAAAACTTGAACAACTGCGCTGGTTAAAAAACGGTTGGCAAATTGGTTGTTTGAGTGTATACTTTAATGGAGTAGAGATTAATTCACCAGAGGATGTATTATTATGGCAGTACAAAAACTCCCAATAAAAGATATACTTGCGGCAGTTGATATGAACGCAAAAAATGTTTGGAAGGAACTGTCTGACGACGAACGTAAGCAAGTTAGCTTCTGGCTTTTAAACAGATACGTAAGCACTGTGCAAGGTAGTAGAGAAGCACAGGAACTTGCTGTGTTTAAGACTAACGAATATTATAATAAAAACTTTAACTCTATCGGTGTAGGCAAAGACAACGGACACCAAGAGTTAATGTGGCAATTACTTTGTATGAGCGGCAACTCAAGGAAGATTGAGTATCATCCGTGGATTGGCTTTAAAAAACGGGAAGGCGCCGCAGGCGCAGCAATAAAGTTATTAGAACAAATTTATCCCCACTTAAAGAATGACGAGGTTGAATTACTTGCTAGAATATCTACAAAAAAAGAACTTAAACAACTTGCAGAAGAGCACGAAATTGCAACCAAACTCTAAACCATATGTATGCGAATATTGTGGATCAGGCTATGTGCGTGAATCTACTCTTATGGCGCATGTGTGTGAAAAGAAACGCAGAGCATTGCAAAAGGATGAGCGCAGAGTACGCTTAGGGTTTTATGCATTTAATCAATTCTACAAACTTAGTGCTGGCGCAAAGAAAGATAAAACTTATGAAGAGTTTTGCAAAAGCAGTTACTATAATGCGTTTGTAAAGTTTGGCAGTTTTGTATCTAATGTAAAGCCTTTGTATCCTGAGAAGTATATCAACTATGTTGTAACATCAGGAGTTAAACTTGATCATTGGTGCAGAGAAGAAATGTATGAAACATATGCAATTGAACTTATTAAAAAAGAAGGTGTCGAAACTGCACTAGAACGTAGTGTTGAAACTATGGTTGAATGGGCACAAGAAAATAATAGCCTGTGGAATCATTATTTTTTATATGTATCGCCTAATAGAGCAGTGTGGCATATCAAGGACGGAAAGATTAGTCCGTGGCTTATACTTAATTGCAAGAGCGGCAAAGACATGCTAAGTAAATTTAATGATGAACAGTTAGGAATGATCTATCACATTGTAGATCCTCAACACTGGGGCGTAAGATTTAAACGCCAAGTTAAAGATGTGCAACTTGTTAAAGATGTTGCAAAGGAAAGCAATTTATGAAAATTTTAATATGCGGACTTCCTGGTAGCGGAAAGAGTACACTAGCAGAACCGTTTGCTAAATTACTAGATGGTGTTTGGATTAATGCTGATGCAGTAAGAAAACATTATGACGATTGGGACTTTACACCTGAAGGCCGTATGCGACAAGCAATGAGAATGAAGTTTTTAGCAGACGGAGTAGTAATGGCAGGTAAGATTGCTGTTACAGATTTTGTTTGTCCAACAGAAGCTGCACGAAAAGAGTTTGGTGCTGACTTTACAGTTTGGATGGATACAATTAAAGAAGGTAGGTTTGAAGATACAAATAAATTGTTTCAATCTCTTTCTAAATTAGAATATAATTATCATGTTGCTGAATGGTTTAGTGATACAGACAAACAACTTGCTAAAGTTGTAACATCATATATGAAACACAATGGACTCAAATAAAAGATCAATTACTAAAGCACTAACTTGGCGAGCGCTAGCATCATTAGCAACGTTTGTTATATCATATATAGTAACAGGCAACTTTGCAGCAGCAACAGGTATAGCAAGTGTACAAGTATTTGTAAATTTACTTCTTTACTATGTACACGAACGAATTTGGAATAAAATAGATTGGGAACAAAATGTTTGATTGGAAGAAGCCTACTACACAGATGTTGGGCAGATGGCAACCTTGGCATCCTGGCCATACAGCATTGTTTAAGAAAGCATTGTTGGAAACAGGACAAGTATGCATCCAAGTTAGAGATGTAGGCGGTATTGTTGGTGCTGATGCCGGCGCTGGAAGAACTATTGTACAAGATGATAATCCGTTTGAGTTTGTTGCAGTTAAGAACAATATTATTAGTGCATTGTTTGAAGAGGGCTTTACATACAACAACGAATATGTTATAATGCAAGTACCAAACATTGTAGACATTAGCTATGGTCGTGGTGTGGGATATACCTTTACACAGCACGACCTAGGCGAAGAGATACATAGCATTAGTGCAACACAAATTAGAGCGCAATTAAGGAAAGAAGGTAAGTTATGAAATTAGTATATTATCCAGCAGAAATTTTATCACGTGAAGTTAAGGCTGTTGATTTAGAAAACCCAGGATTTGATCCTGTTGCATTGAAAGCCGAAATGGTAGAGTTTATGTTAGCTAATAACGGCATTGGTCTTGCTGCCAATCAGATCGGTCTTGATGCAAAAGTATTTGTTATGGGCGACAGTGTTGAAAATAGCACAATGTGTATCAATCCAACTGTGCTACAATATACTAGTGACACACAAGACGACCTCGAAGGCTGTTTGAGCTTTCCGAATATGTTTGTTAAGATCAAACGCCCTAAAGAAATTCTTGCACAGTACTGGGACGAGAACCTAAAAGAATGTGTAGTTAAAATCGAAGGATATAGTGCTAAGTGTTATTTGCATGAAATGGAACACCTGCTAGGCATTACTATGAAAGATCGAGTAAGCAAACTCAAATGGGATATGACTGCTAAGAAAGCACGTAAATTAGAAAAACAATATGCCTGATATTGATATAGACTTTGCTGACAGAACTATTGCGCTTGACAAGCTCAAGCACCGTGTTGCTAAACTTGACACAGACAAGAAGCACAACACTGGAGTCTACGCAACTGAGATTCCACACAACCCTGTAGACAACTTGGCCACAGTTGACTACAAGACCGCAGAAGAGCGTGGCTACTTTAAACTAGACTTCCTTAACGTGAGCATCTACAAGGACGTTAGGGACGAAACACATCTAACGGAACTAATGGAAAGGGAACCACTATGGGAACTATTGGAGCACGAGGACTTCAGCGAAAAGGTCTTTCATCTAAACGGGCACAGCAGTCTATTAAAAGTATTGAAGCCCAGCTCGGTATTGAAATTGGCAGCGACACTAGCGATAATCCGTCCAGCCAAGAGACACCTAGCGAACGAAAGTTGGGAGACAATAATGAAGGAAGTTTGGATTAAACCTGAGGAAGGTTATTACTTTAAGAAAGCACATGCTATTAGTTACGCTACAGCATGTGTTGTACACATGAATTTATTGTGTGAGCAGTTGTCTACTTAGGTTTGCGTACTAATTGTACACTTTTTCTTTTAATACGTTTAACTGTTAGATTACTTAAATTAACACAAGGCCCTATAGTTACTTTAACATCTTTAGAATTCATTGTCATTATACAATACTTAAACGATTCTACTTCTTTTCTAAGGAATATATTAATTGGTATCATCCTATTTGATTCCCACCACCATACATCGCCTAGTTCTAAAAAGAAACTTTGTTCAACTTCTGATCTAATATCAGTATAGATGTACATACTGGTTACTGTATCGTCTTGATTAATAATGATACCGATATATTCGTTGCCCCCATATGTGACTACGCTTAGGAATGGAAAGTTTTCTTGTATATCTTTAGTTAACATTGATTTCCGATAAATATTGTTATGCAATTAACACCTAGATATTTAGTCAAAAATATAACCACTCTCGTAGCAGATGTGGCAGGGTTCAATACGGAGTATAGACCAGTGTACAGTAAACAATTACAAGTGTATAAAGGCATTGATAATGTCTTAGAGTTTAGATTACTAAACGCAGATCAAAAACCAATTGACATTACTAGCTATGTTCCAAAGTTTGTTGCGTTTGATGAAAACAATACTATGGTATTAGAAAAAGACGGAACCGTACTAGATGACGGTAGTACTATTACTAGAGGCAAGTTTTCAATTACTGTTTCTGAAAATGAGTTATTAAATGTTAAACAACAATATTTAAAATATAATGTTTATATGCAAGAAACAGACGGTGACAAAGTTCTTACATATTCACATGCTAATTTTGATAATGATGCAACCATCTATGTTAATGCAAGAGTATTTCCAGGTCCATTAGTTTCTTATTTGGTAACTACGTTTGAAAAAGAATCAGTAACACTATCAAATTGGTATAGTGAAACAGTAAATGCACAACCTGCTATTAACGGTAACGAAGCACTACACACAGCAGCAGTGTACACAAGTTTATATCAAGGCAATGTAACTGTACAAGCTACATTAGACAATGATGTTACAGAAAGTACAAACTGGGCAGATATAGCAATACTTGAATTTGATGGTACTGAAACAGCGCCTGTTCCAGTAAACTTTAATGGGGTGTTTAGTCATTTACGTTTTAAAACTAATACAGACCCTTCAGATACAATAACCAAAATACTAGTCAGAAACTAATTGACAAACACAATACTGATGCTATAATAATAGTATGAGTATTGTATCCGACATAATCACAGCACACTTGCCTGCAAAGCGAAAGACTACCCCTAGTGGGTGGACTAGCTTTAATGCTCCCTGCTGTCATCATAACGGCAACACTGCTGATACAAGAGGACGTGGCGGACTTATTTCAGAAGGCGATACAGTTAGCTATCATTGCTTCAATTGTGGATACAAAGCTAGCTGGCAACCAGGACGTAACGTAAGCAAAGGCTTGCGCAGACTATTGATTTGGTTAGGCGCACCTGATGATACAATCAACAAGCTAGCACTAGATGTAATGCGCATCAATGAAGGTGTAGAAGTACAACAACGTAAGATTGATATTCCTACGTTTGAAACTGTGCCGTTGCCACCTGACGCAATTAAGATCACAGATATTACAGAGTTTAATAAATTTAGCATGACCGTGCTAGAATACATGGCCGCTCGTAATCTTAACTTAGATGACACAGACTACTATTGGAGTCCAAGCCTAGGCTATCGTGATAGATTGATTATTCCGTTTTACTTTGAGAAGCGTATTGTAGGTTGGACTGCTAGAACTGTTACCCCAGACAAACAGCCTAAGTACCTTACAGAGAATCAGCCAGGGTTTGTGTACGGACTAGACGAGCAAGGTCCTAACAAGGTGTTTGCTATTGTGTGTGAAGGCCCAGTAGATGCTATTCACGTAGACGGTTGTGCGCTAACCGGAAGTGAAATTTCAGATCAGCAAGCTCTGCTAATTAATAGACTAGCAAAAGACATTTACGTTGTGCCTGACAGAGATAAAGCAGGCAGCAAACTAATTGAAGCAGCTATTGACAGAGGGTGGGGAGTGAGCTTGCCTGACTGGGCACCTGACGTTAATGACATAGGTGATGCAGTTGCACGTTACGGAAGGCTATATACATTATACAGCATTGCTAATGCTGCTGAGACTAGTCCACTTAAAATTAGATTGAGAGCAAAGAAATGGTTCGTACAATAAAAAATATATTAAAAAAGATTTGGGACATTATCACGTGGCCCTATTATAGAGTCAAAGAAGAAATTAAATTTCGCAAACGTATGAAAGAGTTGCGCAAACGTGATCCGTTTATCTACAAATGATAACATGGGGGTTAGTAGGCAACAGCCACGATGCAAGTGTTGCAGTATTTGAAACTAAGCGCAAAGGCTTAGGTCCTAACGAAACTACAAGTTTGGTATGGGCAGGGTTAGCTAAAGACTTCAGTGGCGTACCTAATGACCCTCACTTGAACAGCGAGATTATTAAACACGCTCTAGACTACGGGCGTCCAGACAAGTTAGTTTGGTATGAACGTCCCTTCTTAAAGACACTGCGTCAGCTTTGGGCCGGCCAGGGTTGGTTGTACGGTGAGAATAATATACGCAGATATCTAGACATACGTGGACTACGTGGCATACCCTTGCGCTATACCCAGCACCATGAGAGCCATGCTGCTTATGCTTATTACACTCAGCCGCATGATAATTGTGCTGTGATATGCTTAGACAGTATCGGCGAGTTCGAGACCCTGACTATATGGCACGGAAAGAACAAACAACTCAAGAAGATACACAGTCAAGGGTATCCACATAGCCTAGGACTTTTCTATAGTGCTATGACACAGCGTTTAGGCCTACAAGCACAGCGTGATGAATATCTAGTAGCACAATGGGGAGCCAAAGGTGACAAGCACAGATTGTTCTTTGACATACTTGCTGAACTAGTAGAAACACGTGGCATGGGAGTAGACCCTTATATGCGTATGCGAGAGAACATGCACAGAGGAGTTAGTTGGTGGAGGCCTGAGCTAACATCACAGCAAGACCTATATGATATTGCAGCAGCTACTCAAGCAGTGTTTGAATACTGCTTAGTAAATATTGCAGCATGGACCAAAACAGAAACAAAGTGTAAACACCTAGCACTAGCAGGTGGTGGTGCACTTAATCGACAAGCAGTGGCATTACTAACAAACTGGAACGCAGTACATGTTCCGCAAAATCCAGGCGACCCTGGCAGTTGTGTAGGAGCAGTACTAGCACAAACAAAACAAAGAATTACACTTGACAACCAATGGCATAAGGCTGTATAATATAAAGATGACAACTAGACAAAACACAGACTACGGATACGATATACAAAAAGTATATCTTGAAATGATGATGAGCGATGCCGAAAGCTTTGTTCGTTGTCAGGCAGTATTTAATCCAGATGCATTTGACAGACGATTGCAAGCAGGCGCAACGTTTTTGACAGACTATGTATCAGAGCATAATGCACTGCCTACATTTGATATGTTGAATGCAGCAACCAAGGCTGACTTGAAAGACCCTGGACAGCTACAAGAGAATCACTATGATTGGCTATTAAATGAGTTTGAAACATTTTCTAAACACAAAGCACTTGAAGCAGCTATCCTTAAGAGTGCAGACTTACTTGAGAAAGGTGAGTATGGTGCATGCGAAGACCTAGTCAAGAAAGCAGTACAGATTGGATTGCAGAAAGATCTAGGCACAGACTACTGGGCCGATCCACGTACACGTCTAGAAGGTATCAAGAGCACAAACGGGCAGGTAAGTACTGGCTGGGCTGCTATGGACAAGAAACTGTTTGGTGGCTTTAACAGAGGCGAACTGAATATCTTTGCAGGTGGTTCAGGTGCAGGCAAGAGTTTGTTCCTTGCTAACATTGGCGTTAACATGGCTGAGAAGGGCATGAACGTGATGTACCTAACACTTGAGCTTGCAGAGAGTCTAGTGAGTATGCGTATTGACTCAATGGTCACAGGCATCAGCACACGTGATGTGTTTAAGAACATCGACGATGTTGAGATCAAAGTAAAGATGATCGGCAAGAAGAGCGGTGCTATGCAGATCAAGTATATGCCCTCAGGCAAGACTGCAAACGATGTACGTTCATATATCAAAGAGTATGAAATCAAAACAGGCAAAAAAGTTGATGTACTATTGATCGACTATCTAGACTTGTTGATGCCTGCAAGCACTAAGGTAAGTGCTGAGAACTTGTACATCAAAGACAAGTATGTATCAGAAGAGCTACGCAACCTAGCAATGGAACTCAACACAGTGTTTGTTACTGCGGCACAGTTGAACCGTGGCGCTGTTGAAGAAATTGAATTTGATCACTCGCATATCTCAGGTGGACTTTCAAAGATCCAAACAGCAGACAACGTGTTTGGTATCTTTACTAGTAGAGCTATGCGTGATCGCGGACGCTATCAGCTACAGTTGATGAAGACACGTAACAGCTCAGGCGTAGGACAAAAGATCGATCTAGGCTTTGATCAAGACACACTGCGTATTATAGACTGCGATCAAGATGAGGATGACAACTATACTAATGCCAGCACAGGCGGAAGCAGCAGTATTGTCAGCAGTCTGAAACGTTCTAATACCAGCTCAGACACTCCTAGAGAAGATCCTAGCGCAGGTGCAAGTGTGGGCAAAGTACGTGCTGAAACAGACTCAACCAAACTAAGACAGTTCTTAAACAACCTTAGTGGTGACGATCACATATAAATATGTAAAACAAGGAGACTAGTATGTCAGAAGAAAACATCACTATTACACTAACTGATCCGCACAGCCTACAACAGTATATTGTACAAGCACCAGTTGAAGATATCGCAGCACCAGATCTACTTGATCAAGAAGACGCTGGCGAAGAAGCACAGGCTGCAATTGCAGCAGCACAGGCTGCACAGCAGGACTAATATTTAGAAAATTAAACAACGGTATGATAAGACTACTAACACCAGCTGAAGTTGAGCAGCACATTCTAAACGACACTGTTCGTCCGCATCTTAGTGCGGAGTTTAGAACCACAGTGGGCCGACAGGTATGGGGACTGTTTGAAGATCAGTATGCTGTAGCACACACACCTATCACTGAACCTCTAGCAGTTATATGTGTAGCATACACCAATGCAATGCCCACTAACGAAATTGAGTTGGATTGGTTCAGCAGTGCCAGCGGCTCGGGCGCAGTCACAACTGACACAGCAGTGTTCTACACAGTGTGGAGTTACCACAAGGGCGCCGGACAAATCATAGTCAACACAGTAGCCGAACACATACGTGCTACTCGTCCAGAAGTCGTTCGCTGGGTAACACTAAGTCCGCTTACTACAATGGCAGAACGATTTCACACCAAAAACGGAGCTCGTCTAAACAGCATACACGACACGTGCCAGATCTTTGAATACACTCACCTTATGCGTGAACTTGCTAGAGCCTAACAAGCGCGAAGCGCCCTGCGCTAGATTTTCAGACAGAGCCGCGAAGCGGTAAACGCTTTTTTAAACACTAGCGTTTACCTAAGCACACATTTCCCCCACAGTATAATACCGTCTAGGACTTAATATAAGCGTCATACAGCGTGTTTATATAATACTAGTACCTGCGCCAACCCACAACAGCGTCATGTGCGTACAAGCGTGAATCTAGTGTCCGCACACAGTAGTAACTGCGCAAACGTACAGTCCCTGTCTGAGTCGAACACTAAGCAGCTTGCACTAGGTTGCGCACACTCTATACGATGCTTTAAGAACAGTTCTATTGACAGTGCATACACCAGCGCATCGATGGCCTGCGGGTTAGTAATAGTGTGGAAATTGAATTCTATTGAGTGCATAGAGTATTTACACACTACAACTACAGTGTATCTACAGTAGGAGTACAGTTAAGAGGTTCTTGTAGAGCTAGTATAAGATGTACTGTCGTACATGCGTATCGCGACACGCTCTACGCACAGTCGCTTGCGCTAGCTCGAAAAGGGTTTGCTAGCGTAAAAAAAATTGTGCGCAAAAAATTTTAGAACCGTAGAGCAAGCCATATGAGGAATATCAACACTAGTATAGTACCAGCGCCCCATGCTGCTCCTGCTAAGAAGTATAACTGTAGCGTAGTAAACATATATGTAATTATCTCGAAATGGGTATTTAGGTGAGAAAAAAATTGCTGCGCAGTTTTTTAGGGTGAAGTACTTACAGAAGTGAGGTGGTGATTTTGCACCCATACATTTTAAAATAGTGGTAATTAGAATCATTAAGCGTTAGCTGTAGTTATAGCAATAATTAATTTATATACCCCGACCCCCCGAGAAATTTTTTTCGAAAAAGATTTTTTCATTAAGCTGTCAAAAGGAAAGGTATAGTGCTCGCACACTATACCCCTCCCACCTACTAAAATAAATTGTGCAGTTAGTCTGCTCGACTGCCTGCGTATGCTGTAAAGCCTGCTGCACTAAACACCTTAGCTGCTGCGTATGCACCCTGCTCTTTGGTGTACATACACTGCGTACCTAAGCCACTTGGATTCCATATGCTGTAGGCTCCTGTGTAGTCCTTCTCAAAGCCTGCTGCCTTCATACGCTTGCCCAGCTTGGTGTTGCCTTTGATGCCGTAGATGTTAACCCAAGCAAAGCCACAGTAGCCCATCTCACCGTTAGCTTCAATGCTAGCTACAGCCGCATCTTGTGCATGCTGTAGTGCCGCTGCCTTAATAGTGACTAGGTCCTCTACAGTGTAGTCGTTGAGTACAGTAGTTGATGTGTTGATAGTAGTCATTTGCTATGCTCCTTAGCGTTGTTTATATATACAGTATAGCATCTATTGTGCTGTTGTCAACCCCTAATATTCGTATATGCGTGGCTGTGTTAAGCCTCGGCTCGCACAGTATACTTCCAAGTCTTTAATCACTCGACCATAGTAGCGATACTTGCGCTGTGCTTGTGCTTGGCTGATCTCACCATCACAGTGTAGGTTCTCAGGACTTAGGTCTGCATCTAGGCTACTGGCTAGACCGTCTACCTCTGCTTGTGTTAGTGGGAAGTTGATTGCAGGTGAGTTAAAGAAGCGTGTCCATGCGTTCTTCTGATCAATGTATGCTTGTAAGTTTTTCATAGTGTTTGCCCTCTTTGTTAACTTATATACAGTATATTCTCACTTGTGCAGTTTGTCAACCGTTATCTGCGAACTATACGAACATTTAGGATCTGTCCGTAGCAGTTGGTATCAACTACTTCTGAGTAACCGTTGTGTCGGATTACTTCTGTGTGACACACCTTGCGGTAGTCGTTCATACCGCTAGCATAGCCTGGGCGGCGTGCTTCGTTGAGTGGATTGTGCTTGCTGCCGTATACGTTCTCGACTCGGTTAACTCGATCAGTGCGATCCTTGTATACTTCGTTGATCACTGCTATCACAGCAATTGCACCAAAGATGTTGCGTAGTTCTTCACCAGCGTGTGCCTTAGCTGGGATCATTGACAGTGCGCCTACTAGTGCTACAGCAGTCAGTGTGCTTGAAGCGATGTTGATTGCGTGTGCTTTGAAGTTCATTTGTTTGCCCTTTTGCTTAACTGTTATATACAGTATAGCATCAATATGCAGGTTGTCAACCATTAAGAAGTTCAATGATATCAATGACTTAGCAGGCCTGGCGACGTAAGTTGTTGATTTATAAAGAGAAAATAATTTAAAAGAAAAACCCGAACTAGCGAGGGCACACTAGTCCGGGCTTCCAAATGCTAGTAGAGCGTGAGGGCATACGCTATTCTACTAACCAACTCACCGCACTGTTCTTATGGACAGCTTCGGCTTCTAGTGAACTAGTTCGGACGAGGGCACATCCTACTAGCTCATTGCGGACAGCATCAGTCGAGGGCACAACTTCCTCTGTCCTTGTTGGACTGCACCGCAGGGTGCGCTACAGTCCTCACAGTGTTGCGGAGCACTATGCTCGACGCATCACCGTGTTCTCAGCCATTGCTTCCCATTTGTCTGGGAAAGCACTAGCTAAGTCTGCGACTTTGAGTACTGTACGAAGCGACAGTTCACGCAGTCTATTCTTGTTAACATCTACGAAGTCCATGATCTCTAGTTTGACTTCGTCTTCTAGGTCGTATGCATCCAGCATGCCGTCCTGTACCACTTGCTTGATGCGCAGGATCTTGTCCTTGTCGCTGTCAATGGTCAAGTCCATGTAGTGACAGCGTGACTCAAGCGCTTCCAAGTGTTCACGCAGCTTGCCTTTGACCTTGTCAAACTTCAAGTTGGTAATAAAGATTGCGCTAGCTTCAAAGCGGAAGCTGTCTGGCACACCTTCGTTGCGCAGTTTAAAGCTGTCTGTGTTCCAGTGGATAGTACGATTCTTCTTGGAGTCCAGTGCAGCTTTGAGAATGTTCAAGCTTAGTTCATCGTTAAAGATTGAGTCACAGTCATCAAACACTACGACCTTGCCTTTGTCTGCCATCTTGTAGAGTTTGCAGTAGAGTCCAATAGCACTAGTAGCACCTTTGATCACTTCGTGCTGTTTGGTACCTCCCATGAGTTCCATAGTTGCATAGCGATCAAGTACTTCTTCTACACCGTGACTCTTGCCCACACCCGGAGGACCTGAAACGATCATTGCTCGAACGCTTCCTTTCTTTACGGCTTTGGTCATGTCCTTCAACATCTCAAACCGTTCGCGGATGCGCTCTACAATCTCAGCGTCTGACTCATTGCGAACTGTTGCTTGGACATCGTCACCAACTAGCTCGTAGTCCTCCGGGCCCGCAACCTTGATCTTGATGTTGCGATCTGGGAACCCATTTACTGCTGCACCGTCTACTGTTACGTAGCCGCCGGCAGCACCTACCTTAAACTCTTCTACTAGCGGAAACACTAGACCTGCCATGTCTGTTTCTTTACCGCGAATCTTGTACGTGCCCTGTGTAATACGAATGTTTGTCATATGCCTTGCCCTTTAAGTTGTCTATTGCCTAACTGTTATATACAGTATACTATCTTTCTAACGTTTGTCAACCACTAAATGCCCATCCAATCATCTTAATTAACGCCCATCCAAAGAAAATAATTCCTAGGATGTTGACAGTAGTGAATACAATACTTGCCGAACACTGCTGAAAGAAACCCACGTGCTCGTTACAGTTGTGACACTGTGGAGCAAAGAAGTTCTTGTCCATCTGATGACAGTGCGGGCAAATACTCATATCAAATCATTCCAAACAATAAGTAGTGAGGCTGAAGAACTGCTCCTGCCCACATCAACAATCCACCTGCGATGATCAACAAGTCTGACAGCAGTCCTGTTTGCCACAGCACTAGAATCACTATCAGTTTGATCAATGTGCTCACCGAAGGCTGCTCAAGTATTCGTTGGTGTAAGTGCCTTTCATAAAGGCTGCAACCAACTGCATGTCTTCGTCTGTGAAGTCTTTGAGCGTAGTACCAAAGGTCACACCGTAACGGATAAGCATGCCGCCTACTTGGCTCAGTTCGTTTAAGATCTTCAAGCCCGGGTCCTTCAACTGCTTGAGTCCGTGCTCTTTGCCAAAGTTTTCGCTGTAGTCCTGCATCTCGCGCCCAATAGTTGCTAGTTGCTTCTGTGCTGTTGGTGTTTCGAAGAATGCCATGTAAGTTGCCCTTTACGTTGTTTTCTAACTGTTATATATAGTATAGCATCTATCTGCTAGTTGTCAACCCCTAATTAAAATCTTCAACTTCGCGTTCTTCTGCAAACAACATCAACTCTGTTGCCAACATCCGTGCTTGGTGGCGTGTCAATGACAAGTGGTTGAAGAAGTCTGATGCTCCTTTACCTTCACCTTTGGGTTTGCGTTGAGTGACCTGCAAGCAAGTCATTCGATCTGCACCACCCCAGAAGCGTGTCTGAGTCAATTCGTTCTGTGCTACACAGTCTGGAACGTTTCTTAATTCTGTTGACATTTGGATTGCCCTCCGTTTGTTCTAATTTATATATACAGTATATGATCACTTGTGCAGTTTGTCAACCCCTAAAGGTAACAGGAGGAGTACTTTTTTCTTCGAGGGCACGAAGATCATTTCCTCTACTCCTGTTATTCTGGCCTGCCCTAGAGGATTCGAACCTCTGACCCACAGCTTAGAAGGCTGTTGCTCTATCCAGCTGAGCTAAGGGCAGTTATTTGGTGCGCCCACACAGACTTGAACTGTGAACCTACGGATTATGAGTCCGGTGCTCTAACCAATTGAGCTATAGGCGCTTGTCTTTGGTGCTCCCTTCCGGACTCGAACCGGAAAGCCATTCGGCGACAGATTTTAAGTCTGTTGTGTATACCAATTCCACCAAGGGAGCTAATTCTTTTTACTTATGCCCCGTCGTCCATTTCGTATTCAAGTTCGAATTGACTTTCAAACTCTTCTACCTGCTGGCAGAGATCATATACCATGCTGTCAATAACCCTAACAGCCGTTTCGTTCTGCTGGTTCTCAATCAAATGAGCAATGTGTTCCAGCTTTTGAATCAGTTCAAGTTCGTTTACCATTAGTAGTTCCCTTCGCCTTGTGCAATCAACTTAGGCAATGCCCATGCCATTAGTGCTAATCCTACAAGCGAGCCTGCGATAGCTTGCATAAAGGTTGCAGTATCATTCTCTAAGCCGCCTACTGATCCCATTACAACAATCAGCCCTAGTACAAATCTAATCATCTTGCTCGCCCTTTTGTTTAACTGTTATATACAGTATAGCATCTTATGCGTAGTTGTCAACCACTAACTCAAAAAAAAGTGCCGTTTCCGACACTTTTTTCTAGTGTTGTTATTATGCAACAAACACCTTTGCTCGCGAGCCAAACATATCACGAGCGCTCACAGCGTAGCGAGCCTTGCCTGTGGTAGCAGTATCAACACGCACAACCAAGCCTGCATCACGCAGTTCGCTCATTCGAGCGCTGAGATTCTTGATTCCAAAACGAGCCTTTGCATCAGCAGACGTAATGGTCTTGCCAGTACCGCGCAGGTAAGTCTCAAGGAAAGCAGTTTGGTTTGATTTAATAGTTGTGAATGACATAATAATTTACCTTTTCAAAGTTTAGTTTAAGTTAGCCTATCAACACTTTTTGCTCCAGTGTCTATATAGTATAGCACCTTTGCGGGATATGTCAACCCCTAATTTCCAAACATCTCATCCCATGCATCTTCAGTGATGCCAGTCTTGATGAACTCACGCTCACCTGCTGTCAGCTGGGGGAATGCATCCTGCACCAACAGCTTGCCTTCAAAGTAGGCTTCAACCTGCTCGTAGGTTACATCAAGATCCAGTGTGGTCTCTTTGCCAGTGAACGGATTAGTACGTGTGATCTTCATATCGTTTTCCCTTTGCCCTAACTGTTATATATAGTATAGCACCGAAGTGCTACACTGTCAACCCCTAATTTAACAATCTGGATCGAAATCGTACCACTCTTGAGCTTCGTCAACGTCGGGCTCTTCTTCCTCTTGGAAGCGCTCTGACAGCTCGTT
>Ga0209137_1001612_pt1 | contig 20997 bp, 29 predicted proteins | sample SaaInl5LU_22_DNA_FD_184642 | JGI IMG/M metagenome (GOLD analysis project Ga0209137, IMG submission 184642) | Marine microbial communities from expanding oxygen minimum zones in the Saanich Inlet - ESP_105LU_22_DNA (SPAdes) (version 2) | ecosystem: Environmental > Aquatic > Marine > Intertidal...
GACAACCTCAAATTTGACGTTGAGCTGATCGCCCCAATCGCCATGGAAACCGGCCTGCGCTTCGCGATCCGCGAAGGCGGCCGCACCGTCGGCGCCGGCGTCGTGTCCAAAATCAACGAGTAAATCCAACTACCGCAGGCCTCATTCGTGAGGCCTGCACCGTTCGACGAGGGCGGGTTCGCCGGTCCTCCTATCAACAGACTTCAAGCCCTGGAAAGGGGTAACGAAATGCAAAGTCAAAATATCCGCATTCGTCTGAAGGCCTTTGACTACCGTGTGTTGGATGCGTCCACGCTCGAAATCGTCAATACAGCCAAACGGACAGGTGCGCAGGTACGTGGCCCAATCCCACTGCCGAACAAAATCGAGAAATTTACCGTTCTGCGTGGTCCGCACGTTGACAAAAAATCTCGTGACCAGTTTGAGATCCGCACGCACAAACGCCTGCTGGATATCGTTGATCCAACACCACAGACCGTGGACGCGCTGATGAAGCTCGACCTGGCGGCCGGTGTTGACGTGCAAATCTCAGTTTAAGGGGGGTATTGATTATGCGCTCTGGAGTTATTGCGAAGAAAATGGGCATGACCCGTTTGTTCATGGAAGACGGTAAACAAATCCCGGTGACAGTGCTCGCTTTGGATGGGTTGCAGGTTGTGGCACAGCGTACAGCTGATTTGGATGGCTATACAGCCGTGCAATTGGGCGCTGGGTCGGCAAAAGCAAAACGCACAAGCCAAGCGATGCGCGGCCATTTTGCCAAGGCAAATGTTGCGCCCAAACGCAAAGTTGCCGAATTCCGCGTTTCTGCTGAAAACCTGATTGAAGTGGGCGCTGAGATTTCAGCAGAACATTTCCTTGAAGGTCAAATGGTTGACGTATCCGGCACATCGATCGGTAAAGGGTTTCAAGGTGCGATGAAGCGCTGGAACTTTGGCGGTTTGCGTGCGTCACACGGCGTGTCCATCAGCCACCGTTCCCACGGTTCGACCGGTCAATGTCAAGATCCGGGTAAAGTATTTAAAGGCAAGAAAATGGCCGGTCACATGGGGGCGGCGAAGGTCACCACTCAGAACTTGGTCGTTGTGCGTACAGACGCTGATCGCGGTTTGATCATGGTCAAAGGCGCGGTTCCAGGTTCCAAGGGCGGCTGGGTCACAATCAAAGATGCGATGAAAAAGAAATTGCCAGATGGCGTTCCTTTTCCAGCGGCAATTAAATCAGCAGCCGCACCGGTCGAAGCTCCTGTAGCTGACGCTCCTGCGGAAGGCGGTGAAGCATGAAACTAGATGTCATCAAACTTGACGGCGGCAAAGCCGGTTCGATTGATCTGAATGAGGCATTGTTTGGACTTGAGCCACGTGTCGACATCCTGCACCGTGTTGTGCGCTGGCAGCGTAACAATGCGCAGGCTGGCACACATAAGGTCAAAACCCGGTCTGAAGTGAGCTACTCTACCAAGAAGATTTATCGTCAGAAGGGCACCGGCGGCGCACGTCACGGCGCGCGCTCTGCTCCGATCTTCCGCGGTGGTGGTGTTTACAAAGGTCCAACACCGCGCAGCCACGGCCATGATTTGCCGAAGAAAGTGCGGGCCCTGGGTCTGAAGCATGCTCTGTCTGCGAAAGCAAAAGCGGGTGAGTTGGTTGTGATTGATGCGGCCGTGTCTGACGGCAAAACAGGTGCGCTGGCCAAAGCGGTCGCGAATCTGGGTTGGAAACGTGCTTTGATCATCGATGGCGCCGCTATTAACGAAAACTTTGCACAGGCAGCGCGGAATATTGAAGGTCTGGATATCCTGCCGACAATGGGTGCGAATGTGTTTGATATCCTGAAGCGTGACACTCTTGTGATCACAAAAGCAGGGTTGGAAGCTTTGGAGGCCCGTTTGACATGAGCGCGAAACCAGAACATTACGATGTGATCCGCAAGCCGATTATCACTGAAAAAACCACAATGGCCTCTGAAAATGGCGCGGTGGTGTTTGAAGTGGCGATCGACAGCAACAAACCCAGCATCAAAGAGGCTGTTGAAAGCCTGTTTGACGTCAAGGTGAAAGCGGTCAACACAACGATTACCAAAGGGAAATCAAAGCGCTTTCGCGGCATGCTCGGCAAACGCCGCGATGTGAAGAAAGCCTATGTGACCCTTGAAGAAGGCAACACAATCGACGTAACGACTGGGTTGTAAGATTTTAATGCGTCCGCATCTTAGGTGCGGGCGCATTTTCTTTGCGCTCTGAGCGCAGATCCCCCATCATCGCCCAAGACTTGCGCGTAAAATCAGCGCCAGCTGTAGTTAAAGCTTACAGAAATTCGGTCATCTTCCGCCATATTCATTGGCACCTCATGGCGCAGCCAGCTTTCCCATAACAACACATCCCCGACCTTTGGCTGGGCATAGAAGAAACTGCGCAGCTCCTCGCGGGTGGTTTTTTTGCGGGTCGGGGCTGCCATCATCATGGCCAGGCGCGGGTCTTCAAATTTGATCGCGCTGGTACCTTCTGGCATGGCCACATAGGTGGTGCCGCTGATGATCGAATGGGGATGAATATGGGCGGTATGAATGCCGCCGTAGGGCAAAATATTGATCCATAGGCTGTCAAGCGTGATGGCTTTGCCGTCCAAATCAAAGTCGAGATCTTTGACAAACTCGGCGACATGCAAATCCAAGGCGGTGACCACCTCTTTGAAGATTGGAAACCGCCAATCTAAATCCGTGAGGGAGGCATAGCTTGTGTAGCCCGGAAAATCATTCTTTTCGCACCAATCTTGACCGGCCTCATCATCTTCGGCGATCGCCAAGCAGGAGGCCGTCAGCTCATCGGTGTCAACAGCGGGGCCGTGCTCCGAGAGCGCAGCATGATAGAGGCGGGTTGCGAAAAGCGATTTGATCGTAGACATAGGGTCTTGTAGCGCAGCCGAACGCCAAGGGCGAGTGGGAAAAGCGCCGTTTGTGGCGGGCGATCGGGGCCAAAATGGGCCAAAATCAGGGCAAATCAAATTGCCGCGAACAAAGCGCCGTTGCGGGGTTGCTATATGCGCCAATCCGCACTAAAGCAGCACTTCATCATGATCTCCACTGGAATCAGGGTAACCCTTCGTGCGCCCTCCAGTGATGTTGAAAGGAAAAGGCTATGGATGCCAACGAACTTCGGGGCAAGACCCCGGATCAGCTCCGTGATGAGCTGGTTGCACTGAAAAAAGAAGCTTTTAACCTGCGGTTTCAGCAGGCGACAGGCCAAATGGAAAACACAAGCCGCATGCGTCAAGTGCGCCGTAGTGTGGCCCGTGTTAATACGATCTTAAACCAAAAAGCGGCCGCCGCCGCAGGCGAGGAGTAAGCCCTATGCCCAAACGTATCCTGTCCGGCGTCGTGACATCGAACCAGAATGAACAGACTGTGACTGTATCGGTGGAACGCCGCTTCAAGCACGCTTTGCTGCAGAAAACCATCCGTAAGTCCAAGAAGTATCGGGCGCACGATGAGAAGAATGCTTTCAATGTAGGTGATTTCGTTCGCATTCAAGAATGTGCGCCTAAGTCGAAAACTAAACGCTGGGAAGTTATTGCAGAATAACAACGCAGTTTAATCGAAACCCTGGGGGATATTGCGGCATCGCACCCCATAGGTCGGGAGTAACCACATGATCCAGATGCAAACAAATCTGGATGTAGCTGACAACAGCGGCGCACGCCGTGTTCAGTGCATCAAGGTTTTGGGTGGTTCCAAGCGTAAGTACGCATCCGTAGGCGACATCATTGTTGTCTCGGTTAAGGAAGCCATCCCACGTGGCCGTGTTAAGAAGGGCGACGTCCGTAAGGCCGTTGTTGTTCGCACAGCCAAAGAAGTTCGCCGTGAAGACGGCACAGCGATCCGCTTTGATCGCAACGCAGCCGTTATCCTCAACAATGCAAATGAGCCCGTGGGAACACGGATCTTTGGCCCTGTTGTGCGTGAGCTGCGCGCCAAGAACTTCATGAAAATCATTTCACTCGCCCCAGAGGTGCTCTGATATGGCTGCTAAGTTGAAAAAAGGCGACAAGGTCGTCGTTTTGGCCGGTAAGGACAAAGGCAAACAGGGCGAAATTTCCTCTGTAAACCCTTCTGCTGGCAAAGCTGTTGTAGATGGCGTGAACATGGCGATCCGTCACACCAAGCAATCTCAGTCTGACCAAGGCGGTCGCATCCCTGTGGCGATGCCGATCCAATTGTCAAACTTGGCGTTGCTGGACAGCAATGGCAAGGCAACCCGCGTTGGCTTCCGTGAAGAAGACGGTAAGAAAGTGCGTTTTGCAAAAACAACTGGGGAGGTCGTATAATGTTGGATGCAGCAAACTACACTCCGCGTTTGAAAACTCTTTATGTCAGCACAATCCGAGCTGCGATGAAGGAAGAGTTTGGTTATAAAAACGACATGATGATCCCGCGTTTGGACAAGATTGTTCTGAACATGGGTATTGGCGATGCCGTTAAAGACACAAAAAAGGTTAAATACGCGCAAGAAGCCCTGACATTGATTGCAGGTCAAAAAGCCGTTGTGACCAAGGCCAAGAAATCTATTGCGGGTTTCCGGGTGCGTGAAGAAATGCCACTTGGCACGAAAGTCACGCTCCGCGGCGATCGCATGTATGAATTCATGGATCGTCTGACCACCATCGCCTTGCCGCGTGTCCGTGACTTCCGCGGCGTGAAAGGTTCTTCGTTCGATGGTCGTGGCAACTATGCCATGGGCCTGAAAGAGCACATCGTGTTTCCAGAAATCGACTTCGACTCTGTTGTTGATATGCTGGGCATGGATATCATTATCTGCACCAACGCTAAGACGGATGCAGAAGCCAAAGCGCTGTTGAAGCATTTCAACATGCCCTTCAACAGTTAAGGATCTGCGATATGGCTAAAAAATCAATGATCGCCCGCGAAGTTAAGCGTCAGAAATTGGTGGACAAATATGCCGCCAAACGTGCTGAGCTCAAAGGTATTGCGCGCGATGAATCCCGCCCCATGGAAGAGCGTTTCAAGGCCCAGCTCAAGCTGGCCAAATTGCCACGCAATTCATCTGCAACACGACTTCATAACCGCTGTCAGCTCACCGGACGTCCTCACGCTTACTACCGTAAGTTGAAGGTCAGCCGGATCGCGCTGCGGGAACTTGGCTCGAACGGCCAAATCCCCGGTATGGTTAAGTCAAGCTGGTAAGGAGTTTAAAACATGAACGATCCTATCGGTGATATGCTGACTCGTATTCGTAACGCTTCGTTGCGCGGCAAATCCACAGTGGAGACGCCGGCTTCTAAAGGGCGTGCGCGCGTATTGGATGTCCTGGCCGACGAAGGCTACATCCGCGGCTATGAAAATACGACTGGTAAAGATGGCCACCCGGCGATCGAAATCAGCCTCAAATATTACGACGGCGCGCCCGTGATCCGCGAAGTAAAGCGCGTATCCAAGCCTGGCCGTCGCGTATATTTGGGTGTGAAAGACATTCCTGTAGTCCGTCAGGGCTTGGGCGTGTCGATTGTCTCCACCTCTCGGGGTGTGATGTCGGATGCCAGTGCACGCGCCAACAATGTTGGTGGCGAAGTGCTCTGCACAGTCTTCTAGGAGTAAGGTATGTCTCGTATTGGTAAAAAACCGGTCGAGCTGCCCTCAGGTGTTTCGGCATCTGTGTCCGGCCAGACCATTGAAGTTAAAGGTCCGAAAGCGACCCGCAGCTTCACCGCCACTGATGATGTGACAATCACAGTACAAGAAAATAACGTATCGGTTGAGCCTCGCGGCAAATCCAAGCGCGCGCGTCAGCAGTGGGGCATGTCCCGCACAATGATCGCAAATATGGTAACTGGTGTGTCCACCGGTTTCAAAAAAGAGCTTGAGATTAGCGGTGTGGGTTACCGGGCACAGGTGCAAGGCAATGTCTTGAAACTGTCTCTGGGCTACAGCCACGACGTGAATTTTGAAATCCCTACAGGTGTAACCGTGACGGCTGCGAAGCCAACCGAGGTTGCAGTTGAAGGTACGGATGAGCAACTCGTAGGCCAAGTCGCGGCGAATATTCGCGAATGGCGGAAACCAGAGCCCTACAAAGGCAAAGGTATCAAATACAAAAACGAGTATATCTTCCGTAAAGAAGGTAAGAAGAAGTAGGGACCCAGGAAATGGCAAACAGCAAAAGAACTCTGTTTCTGAAGCGCCGCCTGCGCGTTCGGAACAAACTGCGGAAAATCAACACTGGCAAACCCCGGTTGTCGGTTCACCGCTCTGCGAAAAACATCTCGGTTCAGGTGATCGACGATATCCAAGGGATTACCTTGGCTTCGGCATCCACCTTGGAAAAGGACTTGGGATTTGTAGGCAAAAACAACGTGGACGCCTCCGCAAAAGTGGGCTCTGTTATTGCAGAGCGTGCGAAAAAAGCGGGCGTCGAAGAGGTTCTCTTCGACCGTGGCGGCCGTCTCTTTCATGGCAAGGTAAAGGCTCTGGCCGATGCTGCGCGTGAAGGCGGGTTGAAATTCTAAATCAGTGCAGGCGGGCGTTCAGCCCGCCTCGATGATGCCGCGTCCTATGGGCGACGGACATCGCAGAAATAGGGTGCATGGCGCCCATAGTTCAGGAGGCCAAAATGGCTGAAAGAAATAACCAACGGGGCAATCGTCGCGATCGCGAAGAAACTCCAGAATTTGCAGATCGTTTGGTCGCGATTAACCGCGTATCCAAGACCGTAAAAGGTGGTAAACGCTTCGGCTTCGCGGCCTTGGTTGTGGTTGGCGATCAAAAAGGTCGTGTCGGCTTCGGCAAAGGCAAAGCCAAAGAAGTGCCGGAAGCGATCCGCAAAGCGACAGAACAAGCCAAGCGCCAAATGATCCGCGTGCCTTTGCGCGAAGGTCGGACGCTGCACCACGATATGGAAGGCCGTCATGGCGCCGGTAAAGTTGTGATGCGCTCAGCACCGCAGGGTACGGGTGTGATCGCCGGTGGTCCAATGCGGGCTGTGTTCGAAATGCTGGGTCTGCAAGACGTTGTTGCGAAATCTATCGGGTCGCAAAACCCCTATAACATGATCCGCGCGACAATGAACGGTCTGCAAAAAGAAAGCAGCCCACGCATGGTCGCCCAACGCCGTGGCAAAAAGGTTGCAGACATCCTCAACAAGGGTGATGCGCCGGCTGCCGCTGCTGAACCTGTAGAAGCTTAAGGAGCGGAGAAATGGCTAAAACCATCGTTGTAAAGCAAATCGGTTCTCCGATCCGTCGTCCCGCCAAGCAGCGCCAAACGCTGATCGGCCTTGGCTTGAACAAAATGCACCGCACGCGGGAATTGGAAGATACCCCATCCGTGCGCGGCATGATCAATAAGATCCCGCATATGGTTCAGATCATCGAAGAAAAAGGCTAACGACTGCCGGGGCTGCCCGCGCATTTGGTCAAATAAAACCCCGCCAGGAGACTGGTGGGGTTTTTGTTTTGGGCCGGCCGGAGCGTCCGTGCGGCGCTCACCTTTGCACTTGATCCTCTGAGCTCAGGACATTATACGCACCGAGTGGCCAGATGTCTGTGCCAAGAATCAATCAAGCCGTGGTTGACCCGCTTACGCTTCAGGGGTCACATCCGGCAAAGGAGAAGCGTTATGAGACTGAATGAACTGCACGACAACCCCGGCGCAACCCGATCCAAAAAGCGCATCGCGCGTGGTCCGGGTTCTGGCAAAGGTAAAACCGCCGGTCGGGGTATTAAGGGTCAGAAATCCCGCTCCGGTGTGGCGATCAAAGGGTACGAAGGCGGTCAAATGCCCTTGTATCAACGTCTGCCAAAACGGGGCTTTAACAAGCCGAACCGCAAGGCCTTTGCCGTGGTCAACCTGGGTTTGATCCAAAAATTCATCGATGCAGGCAAGCTGACCGGTGACATCACCGAAGACAGCTTGATCGCATCCGGTCTTGTGCGCCGCAAATTGGACGGCGTTCGCGTTTTGGCCAAGGGCGACTACTCGGCAAAAGTCTCCATCACTGTAACAGGTGCCTCTGCGGCTGCGAAAGCGGCTGTCGAAGCGGCTGGTGGAACTTTGACAGTGGCGTCAGCCGCCCCTTCTGAGTAATCGGCGGTTGCGAGCAGCCTCTAAGCTGCTTACATAACTTTTAGTGTCCAAGCGCCGCCATCGGGGACCCCCGTGGCGGCGGTCTTGTTTTAGGGAGTTTTCAAATGGCATCTGCCGCCGAACAAATGGCCGCAAATTTAAGCTGGAGCACATTGGGCAAGGCGACCGAATTGCGCCAGCGCATATTTTTCACAATCGGTTTGTTGATCGTTTACCGCATCGGGACTTACATTCCAGTTCCGGGGATCGACGCTGTTGCATTGCAACAATTTATGGATCAAGCCGCCTCCGGGATTGGCGGGGTCTTGTCAATGTTCACCGGCGGCGCCTTGGCACGCATGGGGATTTTTGCACTTGGCATCATGCCTTATATTTCAGCCTCCATCATCGTGCAGCTTTTGGGCGCCATGTGGGAGCCGCTCAAGCAGCTCAAAAAAGAGGGTGAGCAGGGGCGCAAGAAAATCAACCAGTATACCCGCTATGGCACGGTGATCTTGGCGACCTTCCAAGCCTATGGCTTGGCCGCCAGCTTGCAGGCCGGTGATTTGGCCTCAGATCCGGGCATGTTCTTTATCGCCGCATGTGTGATCACATTGGTGGGGGGCACGATGTTCTTGATGTGGCTGGGCGAGCAAATCACCGCGCGTGGCATTGGCAATGGTATTTCCTTGATCATTTTCGTGGGTATCATCGCCGAGCTGCCCGCCGCCTTTGGCCAGTTTTTCACCCAGGGCCGTTCAGGCGCGATTGGCACCGGGACTATGCTGGGCGTGATTGCAATGCTTATGATCACACTTGGGTTTGTGGTGTTTATGGAGCGCAGCCTGCGCAAAATCCACATTCAATACCCGCGCCGTCAGGTTGGTATGAAAACCTATGACGGTGGTTCAAGCCATCTGCCGATCAAGGTCAACCCCGCCGGTGTTATTCCAGCGATTTTTGCGTCGGCCCTATTGCTGCTGCCCACCACATTGGCGACGTTTTCCGGCGGTCAGTCCGGTCCGGTGATGTCCACCATTTTGGCCTACTTTGGCCCCGGTCAGCCGGCCTATCTTGCATTTTTCACGGCGATGATTGTCTTCTTCACCTACTTTTATACGCGGGAAGTGGCGTTCAAGACCGATGAGGTGGCCGATAACTTGAAAAACCAAAACGGGTTTGTGCCTGGTATTCGCCCAGGTGCGAAAACCGCTGAATATCTCGACTATGTGGTCACGCGGCTTTTGGTTTTGGGGTCAGGCTACCTCGCGCTTGTGTGTTTGGTTCCCGAGATTCTGCGCAGCCAATTTGCCATCACGGCCTATTTTGGCGGCACCTCGATCTTGATCATCGTCTCGGTGGGTATGGACACCATCCAACAGGTTCAATCTCATTTATTGGCGCATCAATATGAAGGTCTGCTTGAAAAATCACAGCTCCGCGGTAAGCGTCGCGGCAAAAAGGGCGGAGTGACACGTCGATGAATATTATCTTAATTGGTCCACCCGGTGCGGGTAAAGGAACGCAAGCCAAGCTTTTGGTTGAAACGCGCGGCATGGTGCAATTGTCGACGGGCGATATGCTGCGCGCTGCCAAGACATCCGGAACGGATATGGGCAATAAGGTTGCCGCCGTCATGGATGCTGGCCAATTGGTCACTGACGACATCGTGATTGGCCTGATCTCAGAACAGCTCGACAGCGAAGCCGCCGGAGGGTTCATCTTTGACGGCTTCCCGCGCACCCTGGCGCAGGCCGACGCGCTTGAGGCGCTGCTGGCGTCCAAAGGCGCCGGCTTGGATCACGTCATCGAGATGCAAGTGGATGATGAGGCCTTGGTAAATCGCATCACCGCAAGGTCCACCTGTGGCGACTGCGGGGAAGGCTATAACGATATCTCCAAACCCATCCCGGCATCGGGCGCTTGCGCCAAATGTGGCGGAAGCGAATTCAAACGCCGGGCCGATGACAATGCAGAGAGTTTGAAGACGCGGTTGATGGCTTATTACAAGGAGACATCACCACTGATTGGCTATTACTACGCCAAAGACAAGCTGACATCCGTGGATGGTTTGGCCGATATTGAGGATGTAAGCGCCTCGATTTCGCAAGTCTTAGGTTAAGGCCTTGACGTTCTAAGCAGATCCTCATAATTCACCCTATCTCTGTTAAGAGAATCATAAGGGCCGTGCGCATGGCCCTGAATACCTCAATCGCAGGCTCGATGGCTGTTAGCTCCGGGCCTGTATCTGTGAAAAAAGGTTCCGGCGTTACGGAACCGCAGTAGAAAAGGAATATGCCTTGGCTCGTATTGCCGGCGTAAACATCCCGACCCATAAACGGGTCCCGATTGCCCTAACTTACATTACTGGAATTGGCCTCACATCTGCCAAAGAAATCTGTGCCAGCACAAACGTTGACGAAACCCGTCGCGTGAATGAGCTGAGCGATGCAGAAGTCCTTGCTATTCGTGAGCACATCGACGCGACATATACCGTTGAAGGTGACCTGCGTCGTGAAACCCAGATGAACATTAAGCGTTTGATGGACCAAGGTTGCTATCGCGGCCTGCGTCATCGCCGTAATTTGCCTGTGCGCGGTCAGCGGACACACACCAATGCGCGGACGCGCAAAGGCCCAGCGAAAGCAATCGCTGGCAAGAAGAAGTAAGGGCAGATAAATGGCACGTGATAAAAGAGCGCCTAAGCGCAAAGAGCGGAAAAACATTGCAGCCGGTGTGGCGCATGTGAACAGCTCGTTCAACAACACAAAGATTTTGATCTCTGACGTACAGGGCAATGCGATTTCATGGTCGTCTTCGGGCAGCTGTGGCTTTAAAGGCTCGCGGAAATCTACGCCCTATGCTGCGCAAATGGCAGCTGAAGATGCTGGTAAAAAAGCTCAGGATCATGGCGTGAAAACTCTGGAAGTCGAAGTCCAAGGTCCGGGCTCAGGTCGCGAGAGCGCTCTGCGCGCTTTGGCGGCATTGGGTTTGAACATCACATCTATTCGTGACGTGACGCCTATGGCTCACAACGGTTGCCGCCCACCAAAGCGCCGCCGCGTATAAGTATTTTGACCGAAGGGCGCGCGGATTTTCGCGTGCCCTTTGGACGTTTTTTCCCTCGAGCGTCTTTGGTTTTGGGACATGGAGCAAAGACAAGAATGGAGGACCGCATGATCCACAAGAATTGGGCCGAATTGATTAAGCCAATGCAGCTTGAAGTGAAGCCGGGCAATGATCCGAGCCGTCAAGCGACATTGATCGCCGAACCCCTTGAGCGGGGATTTGGCCTTACATTGGGCAACGCCTTGCGCCGCGTTCTGATGTCGTCTTTGCAGGGCGCTGCGATTGCCAGCGTGCAAATTGACAACGTATTGCATGAATTTTCCAGCGTTGCGGGTGTTCGTGAAGATGTGACGGACATCGTTTTGAACCTCAAAGGTGTTGCAATCCGCATGGAAGTGGAAGGCACCAAGCGTTTGACCGTTCAAGCCAAGGGGCCTGGTGTCGTAACCGCTGGCAACATCGTTGAATCTGCGGGCATTGAAGTGTTGAACAAGGATCATATCCTGTGTCACCTCGATGAAGGCGCGGATCTGTTCATGGAGCTGACAGTCAACACCGGTAAAGGCTATGTGGCCGCGGACAAAAATCGTCCCGAGGATGCACCTATTGGCTTGATTCCAATCGATGCAATCTACTCCCCAGTGAAAAAAGTAAGCTATGATGTTCAGCCGACCCGTGAGGGCCAGGTGTTGGATTATGACAAGCTGACTTTGAAAGTGGAAACGGACGGCTCTTTGACGCCCGATGACGCTTTGGCCTATGCTGCACGGATTTTGCAGGACCAGCTGTCGATTTTTGTGAATTTCGACGAACCTGAAAGCGCCAATGCGGCATCGGAAGATGACGGCTTGGAATTCAACCCGCTGCTCTTGAAAAAGGTTGACGAGCTGGAGCTTTCTGTACGCTCTGCAAACTGCCTGAAAAACGACAATATCGTATATATCGGCGATTTGATCCAAAAAACCGAAGCTGAAATGCTGCGCACGCCGAACTTTGGCCGGAAATCTTTGAATGAGATCAAAGAGGTTCTGTCTGGTATGGGGCTGCATCTTGGTATGGATGTTGAAGATTGGCCGCCCGATAATATCGAAGATCTGGCAAAAAAGCTCGAAGATAACTTCTAATTCGGCAGGCGGGGCTGGCCCCGCCTTCCTTTCGACTGGGCAATACCGCCCCAATAGGGAGGGGTTCACTCGCATGAGCCCCCAGACAAAGCAAAATGTAAACGGAGAAATAAAATGCGTCACGCCCGTGGTTACCGCCGCCTGAATAGAACTCACGAACACCGCAAAGCGATGTTTGCAAATATGGCTGGCTCTTTGATCGAACATGAGCAGATCAAAACGACTTTGCCAAAAGCCAAAGAATTGAAATCCATCATCGAAAAGCTTGTCACCTTGGGCAAGCGCGGGGATGAGCATGCGCGGCGCCAAGCGATGAGCCGCCTGAAACAGCATATGCATGTCACGAAATTGTTTGACGTGCTTGGCCCGCGCTACGCAGAGCGCCAAGGTGGCTATGTGCGTGTTTTGAAAGCGGGTTTCCGCTATGGTGACATGGCGCCCATGGCGATTATCGAGTTTGTGGATCGCGATGTAGATGCAAAAGGTGCGGCCGACAAAGCCCGCTTGGAAGCCGCTGACGAATAAGCCCTGTTCACATCGGCATGATTTTAAGACCTCCGCCCCGCGGAGGTCTTTTTAGTTTTGGCCCTATACTTTTGCTTGGGTCTACACCGCGTGACGACCGGCGGAGCCGGCCTTAGGCTCGCAGCAGTGTTTACGATTTTTTGGATTTTATAGCCTATCGTGTTTGGCAGAATTTTGGCAAATGCTGCACGGGGCAGATCGCTGAATTTGGGGTCTTGCGTTGATGGTTTGGAATTTTTCTTTTGAGCGTGAATGCGCAGACATCAAGCGACTGGCACCCGCAGGTTATCACATCGCCCTGCACATCAAAGACACGACGCCGCTGCACCGGTTGATCGACTACCCCGCCAGCTGGGTCGCGCATTATGCGGCGCAGGCCTATGGGCTGCGTGATCCGGTGGTGGCCTGGGCCCTATCGGAGGTAGGATCTATACGCTGGAGCGCGATCACACTTCCTGATCCTTTTGACATTTTGGGGCAGGCTAGGGCGCATGGTCTGGTCTATGGCGCGACGGTGTCAACCGGCCCGCTTGATGCGCGCACCATTGGCAGCCTGGCCAGATCGGACCGCGAATTGACAGATGACGAATTGGCCCAGGCCGAGATGCTCATCACAGTTTTGCATCGGCGGCTGATGCCGCCTCGGCCATTGACCCCGGCGCAGGTGGCGGCGCTGCGCTTAATTGCCCAAGGGCATCGCTACGCGGATGCCGCCGATGCTCTGCACATTTCGCAAAGCGCTTTGAAGGCGCGGATCACCGCAGCCCGCAAGCACCTTCGTGCCCGCACCACGGCGGAAGCCATTCAACGCGCGGCCTTTTATGATTTAATTTAATCGATGCGCCCCGCGACAGGGCGGTTGGATATTTCCCTTTGCCCGCCCCTCGCTTAGGGTGGTGGCATGATGGATCTATTCGACACACCCGGCGATGCGCTGCCCGTCTCAGATGCCCCGCGCCCTTTGGCAGATCGGCTGCGTCCGCAGTGCCTGGCCGATGTGATTGGTCAGCGGCAGATTTTGGGGCCCGAAGCGCCGTTGACTGTGATGCTCAAGGCCCAAGCCCTTGGGTCAATTATTTTCTGGGGGCCACCGGGCGTGGGTAAAACCACCATCGCGCGGCTCTTGGCGGAGGAGACAGATCTAAACTTTGTTCAGATCAGCGCAATTTTCAGCGGCGTGCCGGAGTTGCGCAAAGTCTTCCAAGCGGCGCAAAATCGGCGCGATCATGGTCAGGGAACGTTACTCTTTGTCGATGAAATCCATCGTTTCAACAAAGCCCAACAAGATAGTTTTCTGCCACTCATGGAGGATGGGACGCTGGTTCTGGTGGGAGCCACCACGGAAAACCCTTCTTTTGAATTGAATGCTGCGGTTCTGTCGCGCGCTCAAGTTCTGGTGCTCGAACGCCTCTCGGTCGATGAGTTGGAGCTTCTGGCGCAGCGGGCCGAAACGGAGGCGGGGCATGTGTTGCCCTTGGATTCAGGTGCGCGCCGCGCGCTTTTGGAGATGGCCGATGGTGATGGGCGCAGCCTTCTCAATCTGATTGAGCAAATTATGGCTTGGGATCTACAAGGCCCCATGGACCAAGCGAGCCTGTCCAAGCGTTTGATGCGTCGCGCTGCGGTCTACGACAAATCTGGTGACAGCCATTACAATTTGATCTCGGCGCTGCACAAATCCATTCGCGGTTCTGACCCCGATGCGGCGCTCTATTGGTTTGCGCGGATGGTGCAGGGGGGCGAAGATCCGCGCTACTTGGCGCGACGCCTGACGCGTATGGCGGTTGAGGACATCGGTTTGGCCGATCCACAAGCGCAAGACATCTGTTTGCAATCTTGGCAAACCTACGAAAGATTGGGCAGCCCGGAGGGTGAGTTGGCTTTGGCGCAGGCCGTGACCTATCTGGCGCTGGCACCAAAATCGAATGCAGCCTATGTGGCCTATAAGGCCGCCCTGCGAGAGGCCAAGCAAACCGGGTCGCAACCGCCTCCCAAACATATTCTCAATGCCGCAACCGGTTTGATGAAAGATCAAGGCTATGGTGCCGGATATGCCTATGACCATGATGCGGAAGATGGGTTTTCCGGGCAAGATTATTTTCCAGAGGCGATGGCGCGCCCCAGCTACTATGCGCCTGTGGAGCGGGGATTTGAACGCGAGCTGCGCAAACGCCTTGCCTATTTCGAAAAGCTGCGCAACCGCCGCAAAGGTTGACAAACCGCCCAGCTGAGCACATTGCACCCCTATGCTTATGACAGTTTTACAGGTGGCCCTTGGAGGCGCGATTGGCGCGGTGCTTCGGTTTTTGGCTGGGGTGGGCATCCTGCGTCTTATGGGGCCAGGCTTTCCATTGGCGGTGATGACGGTCAACATCATGGGCTCTTTTGCTATGGGACTATTTGTGGTCTACGCGGCGCAACGTGGCATGGCATATTTGTCGCCTTTGGTCATGACGGGTCTACTGGGTGGGTTCACAACTTTCTCTGCCTTCTCTTTGGAGGCGGTGAGCTTGTTTGAACGCGGCAGCATGGGGCAAGCGCTGGGGTACGTCACCCTATCGGTGGTCCTTTCGATAGGAGGTCTGATGGTGGGCCTGATGATTGCACGAGGAATATGGGCATGAGCCGAGTACAGCTTTTACAAGTCAATGAGGGGGACGGTGATCAGCGTTTGGATCGTTGGTTCCGCCGCTTGTTTCCGCAGGTGCAGCAGGGCCAGATCGAAAAGATGTGTCGCAAGGGCGATATCCGCGTGGACGGGGGACGGGTAAAGTCCAATACCCGCATTGAAGTGGGGCAAGTGGTGCGCATTCCGCCTTTGCCCGATACGCCAGCGCCGGCCATTGTCGACAAGAAAATCTCTGATGCTGATGCCAAAATGATTCAATCCTGCGTGCTGTATCGTGATGAACATATTATTGCGTTGAACAAACCGCCCGGCCTGCCCGTGCAGGGGGGCAGCAAACAGCATCGCCATGTGGACGGCCTTACCCCGGCGCTCCGCTTTGGCAATGACGAAAACCCGCGGCTTGTGCATCGTTTGGATAAGGACACCTCAGGGGTCTTGATCCTGGGCCGCAGCCGGCAAATGGCGGCGACTTTGGCTGAGGCCTTTCGGCACCGCGAGACGCGCAAGATATATTGGGCCGTTGTCGCCGGCGTGCCACATCCGAAGATGGGCACCGTAAAATATGGGTTGGTCAAAGCCAGTGGCCATGGCAGCTTTGGGGAGGGCGAGAAAATGCATTGCCTGCATCCCAATGAGGTTGCCACAACCCCCGGAGCGAAGCGCGCCACCACCGATTATGCGGTCCTAGCTCCATTGGGCAGCCGGGCGGCTTGGGTTGCATTGGTGCCCGTCACCGGGCGGACGCATCAGCTGCGGGCGCATATGGCCGAAATGGGACATCCGATCGTTGGAGACGGCAAATATGGCGGCTCAAGCCAAGAAAACCTTGGGCATGGCTGGGGCGCGCAATTGGGTGGAGATATCAGCAAAAAGATGCACTTGCACGCCAGGCATTTGCGGCTGGAGCATCCGGTGACCCGCGCAATGCTGTCTTTTACCGCCCCCTTGCCAGAGCATATGCAGCGCACCTGGGATCAGATGCAATGGGATCCGCGCGATGTCGAACTTGATCCATTCGAGGGTGATGAATGAGCCGACCGCGGACTTTGGTTCTCTTTGATGTGGATGGCACGCTGATCGACAGCCAATCCCATATTTTGCGCGCCATGGAACTGGCGTTCAAAGCGCGGGGTCTTCTTTTGCCGCCCGCGTCTGAGATATTGGCGATTGTTGGCTTGTCATTGGCGGAAGCTTTTATGCAGCTCTGTCCCGAGACAGATGCGCAAGAACGCGCGCTGTTGGTTTCGGCTTATAAAGATAATTTCGCAAGCCTGCGCGAAACACTGTCTGCCGCAAGGCTCTATCCTGGGGCCTTGGAGTGTTTGGACGGGCTGCAAGACATGGACGATATCGTCTTGGGTATCGCCACAGGCATGTCGCGGCGTGGTTTGTGCCATGTTTTGTCCAATCCCGACCTGGCCGGGCGGTTTGTCACAACGCAAGTGTCGGATGATCACCCCTCTAAGCCAGATCCCTCCATGGTTTTGCAAGCAATGGCGGAAAGCGGCGCGGCGCGTGGGGTGATGATCGGTGATACAACATTTGACATGCAGATGGGCCGGGCTGGTGGGCTTAAAACGATTGGAGTTTCCTGGGGCTATCATGCCAAGCAGGCTTTGAGCGGGCAGGCGGACAGGATGGTTGATCACTATGGGCAACTGGTGCCGGAAGTTCAAAACCTATGGGGTGAGATATGAGCGATTGGGCCGCAAAACGATTTTGGAGTGATGTGACGGTTGAGCAGCGGGGGGAAGACTTTGTGATCCTATTGGATCAGCGCTTGGTCAAAACCCCAGCCAAGGCAACCCTAGCTGTGCCCAGCCAAGCCATGGCGGAGGCGATTGCGGCGGAGTGGGAGGCGCAAGGCGAGAAGATCGACCCGCGCAAGATGCCCAGCACGCGCTCGGCGAATGCCGCCTTGGATAAGGTGACACCGCAACGGGCGGAAGTGGCGCAGCTGATTGCGGCTTATGGCGAGAATGACCTGCTGTGTTACCGCGCCCCTGCGCCCGAAGAATTGGCGACCCGTCAAAAAGAGGCTTGGGATCCGCTTTTGGCTTGGGCGGCTGAGGTGCTGGATGCGCCTTTGCGCACCACCGAGGGGGTGATGCCTGTGGCGCAACCGGCCAATGCTGTGGCCAACCTCACTGCGCGGGTTGTGGCACAGTCCCCGTTTCAATTGGCGGCTCTGCATGATCTGGTCAGCATGTCTGGATCTTTGGTGATTGGCCTGGCAGCGCAGGCAGAGGCCTTTGCCATTGATGATCTTTGGTCACGCTCGCGACTCGACGAATTGTGGCAAATTGAGCAATGGGGTCAGGATGACGAAGCTGACGCTACGGCAAGTTTAAAGCATTCGGCTTTTTTGCACGCCTACCGATTCTACAAAATGAGCTGAGTTGCGAAGTATACAATAGTACACCGATTATTCTGTCTTTTTTTAACGAAATATTTACCAAAAAACATCGATTCTGGCGGTGATGTCTTGACCCCAAGATATAAAACTTGGCATTGTCTTCTCCATTGCAGAGGGAACTCTCGCATTCATGCCAATTAATTTAATTGGATTAGACTGCCCCTTTGGGGTGGAAAACAGGATGAGGTAAAAATGAAAAAAACCGTATTTCTTGGTGCATTGACTGTAGCTGGCCTGGCGGCTGGCTTGGCATCTGCTGGCACTCTCGATGATGTTAAAGCACGCGGCAAACTGAACTGTGGTGTGACCACAGGTGTTCCAGGTTTCGCTGAGCCGGATGCAAATGGCGTTTGGCAGGGTTTTGACGTTGCGATCTGCCGCGCTGTTGCTGCGGCTGTCTTGGGCGACAACATGGCTGTTGAATTCGTTCCAACAACCGGCAAAACACGTTTCACCGCTTTGGCATCTGGTGAAATCGACCTGCTCGCGCGTAACACAACTTGGACAATGTCCCGTGACGTTGACCTGAAGTTCGAATTTATCGGCGTCAACTACTACGACGGTCAAGGCTTCATGGTTCCAGCGTCTTTGGGCGTGTCTACAGCTGCTGAGCTGGATGGCGCGACTGTTTGTATCCAAACCGGTACAACAACAGAGCTGAACTTGGCTGACTTCTTCCGTGCGAATGGCATCTCTTACGAGCCCGTGCCAATCGAAACCGGTTCTGAAGCTGCTCAATTGTTCCTTGCAGGCTCATGCGACGTTTACACAACTGACCGTTCCGCTTTGGCCGCTCAGCGTGCAAACTTCCCAAATCCAAGCGACTATGTCGTTCTTCCTGACGTGATCTCCAAAGAGCCACTCGGCCCATTGGTGCGTCATGGCGACAATGATTGGGGCGATATCGCACGTTGGACTTTGAACGCCTTGATCACAGCTGAAGAGCTGGGCGTGACTTCCGCCAATATCGCTGAAATGTCTGCGGGTACCAACAATCCCGAAATCAACCGTCTGTTGGGCACTGAAGGCACTTTGGGCGAGATGCTCGGTTTGGACGCAGAATGGGCAAAACGCGCCATCATGTCCGGCGGCAACTACGGTGAAGTGTTCGAAAGCAACATCGGCATGGACACAAACATCGGCTTGTCCCGTGGTTTGAACGCACAATGGAAAGACGGCGGTCTGATCTATTCGCCACCGTTCCGCTAAGAACTTTTTGGATCGGGCGCAGAGAAATCTGCGCCCTTTTCATATCTAAGCCTAAGACAAGTCTGAAAATATAAAATCCAAAATAAATTCAGAAACTCAGGGAATAATTCCATGTCATCAACGACGCACACAGAGACAAGCAAGTTCAGCTTGTCGATGTTGATTAACGATACCCGCTACCGATCGACCACATTTCAAGTGATTGCGTTGATCGGACTTATTTTTGCGATGGGCTATCTGGTTTCTAATCTTCTGTCGAACCTCGCTGACGCAGGTCTAAACATCAGCTGGAGGTTTTTCGGCGAGACAGCAGGCTATGACATAAATCAAATGCCCATCGAATATGACAATCAGATGAGCCATGGTCGCGCCTCTCTGGTGGGGGCCGTGAATACGCTGATTGTGGCCTTCTTGGCCTGTGTGAGCGCCACCGTTTTGGGCGTCATCGCCGGGGTGTTGCGCCTTTCAAACAACTGGGTCGTCTCAAAACTCATGGCGATCTATGTGGAAGCCTTCCGCAATGTGCCGGTTTTGGTCTGGATTTTGATTATTTTTCTCGTCATGTCGAATGTCCTGCCGCAGCCCCGTGAATTTCGCGGTGATGCAGCGGCAAGCTCGATGTGGTTTGACATGGTCGCCTTCACAAACCGGGGGGTTTATATTCCAAGGATGATTATGGGCGATCTGAGCTGGTTTGTTGTCGGCACTTTTGCCCTGTCAATCGCCGGTGTGTTTGTTTTCCGGCGCTATGCGCGGCACCTGCTGTTCAGTACCGGTCGTTTGATTCCGACCGTCCTGCCTTCCATTGGTATTTTGATCATCCCGACGGTGGTGGCCTATTTGCTTTTGGGCCGTCCGATTGGGCTCGAATACCCTGTACTGAAGGGCTTTAACTTTAGCGGTGGTTTGCATTTGCGCCTGTCTTTGATTGCGCTTTGGTTCGCCTTGGCCATCTATACTGGTGCGTTTATTGCTGAAAACGTCCGTGCAGGGATTCAAGCTATCAGCCATGGCCAAACGGAGGCGGCTGCGGCCTTGGGCATGCGGCCAGGGCGGATCATGTCACTGATCATTTTGCCGCAAGCGCTGCGTGTCATCGTACCGCCGCTGATTTCACAATATCTCAATATCACCAAAAACAGTTCGCTGGCCATCGCTGTTGGCTATATGGATATCACTGGCACGCTGGGAGGCATTACGCTCAATCAAACCGGCCGTGCGATTGAATGTATTTTGGTCTTGATGTTGTTCTACTTGGTCATCAGCCTGTCAATTTCGGCGATTATGAACGTCTATAACAATGCTATGAAGTTGAAGGAGCGTTGAGATGAGCGATACACCGAACATCGGCTTTGTACGTCATGAGCCCATCCCGCCGTCCCCACCGCCGGTTCAACAGGCCGGAGTGGTCAAATGGGTGCGGGAAAATCTATTCTCGAATTGGGTCAATTCGATCCTGACTATCCTGTCGATCTATTTTGTTGTCAAAATCATTCTCGCGTCCACACCTTGGATGTGGAACGGGGTCTGGACCACCAGCAGCCTCAGGGAATGCCGAGAAGTGTTGCAAGGCACCAGCGGCGCCTGTTGGTCCGTTTTGGCGGAACGCTGGAACCAAATGTTGTTTGGCTTCCAATATCCGGTCGAAGCCTACTGGCGACCAACCTTGGCCTTTGTGTTGCTGCTGATCTGTATTGCCCCAATTTTGTTCCAAAAATTGCCACGCAATATGCTGATTTTTTCGGCGATCTACCCCTTCCTGGCCTTTTGGTTGATCTGGGGCGGAACACTTCTAACCCCCGTTATAGTGGCCCTCTCACTCATCGCGGGCTATCTGGCCTTCGTGAAGGTGGAGCGTCTGACTGGCTTTGCAACTGCTCTGCTGTCCGGTGTTGCAGCCGTGGTTTTGGTGCTCTACTTGGGCAGTTTTGTGACCTCAGCGCTGCCTGAGT
>Ga0209137_1001618_pt1 | contig 20967 bp, 28 predicted proteins | sample SaaInl5LU_22_DNA_FD_184642 | JGI IMG/M metagenome (GOLD analysis project Ga0209137, IMG submission 184642) | Marine microbial communities from expanding oxygen minimum zones in the Saanich Inlet - ESP_105LU_22_DNA (SPAdes) (version 2) | ecosystem: Environmental > Aquatic > Marine > Intertidal...
AGCTCTCCCTTGTAGCTTCCAACAACAATTTCGTTATCGAACTTATCATAAAAACCACCAAAGTCTTTATTGCTCAGTTCAATCTCCTTGTATTTCTCTGGAGCTGCGCTAATCTCGTACTCTTTTAGATTGTCTACGTATTCTGAGATGTTTAATGCGATAGAAGAACGAACGTCGTTCATATTATCAAAGATGAATTTCTGCTCACCTTGGCGATAATCATAAACAAGACTAAGGCCAAATCGCTGCATAATCTCAGTAAATAGGTCGTATGGGGTATACGAATCATTGTTGCCTAAGCTATCTTGGAATGTAAAATTGTCGGAGCCGGCAATAGCGGGTAGGTTTCCAGCGTTTGTAACCTTCAATCCCAAGTCAGACCACTCGTAACCGAAGATGCGTTGCTTGCGGATGTCAACCTGTGTGAAGGACTGTGAAGTAGCAAGTGCTGCTGCTTGGAATCCAGAACCCGCTTGATTTGTCGTATAAAGGTCTACAGTAAGCTCTCCTGCGGAAAGCTCAAGGCCAATAGACACTGAGTAACGTGTACCCCCTAAGAAGCGGAATACCTCCTCATCGTCAATGTACGCATCAAATTCTGCAAATGTAAGCGTGTTGCTAACACCTCCGGTTAGATTGATGTCAGGGTCATCCTGTGATACCGCGTTCACAATAGACTCTGGAGTAAGTGATAGAATATCTCCGTTGACATTACGCATAGGGATGCGGAAGGATACTGCATCAATACCAGAATAACCACCGTAGATGTAAACGTAGGGGGTGAACTTAGCCGTATTGATGGAAGTGATATCCACAGCTACAGGGAAGATAATATCGCTGTACTCATATTCAGAGCTTACAATAGCTGTTCTAAGACCATTGATGGTCACAAAGCCATTAGCGTCCGTCCAGTTCACTACAGCATCAAAAGCGCTGCCATAGGCAATATATCCAAGGTTCTCTGAGCCATAATCAGCCACACCAGTTGATGTGCGATACTGGAAGCCGTAATCATACGGTATCTCTAGTGCTGTAGGATTGTAGTTGGTGGGTCCGTGAGGCTCATACGTGTCAGCAACAGTCAGCTTGTAGTTCGTAATCATATTATACGAAAGGTTTGCCTGTTGTCCGGCAAACTCTACAGATTGCGAGCCAAGCTCTTGGTCTTGGTTGATGGGTACGTTGTACGGATACGGGAATAGGAATTCAGCCCTTGCGTCAGAAGGTGACGTAGATAAGTAAGCTGGATACAGAAGATATAAATCATCAGCTGCCCAAGTTGCCGTTCCTGCAATGAACTGTGAGGTATAATTGAATCCTAGACTTGTGAATACTCGGTCAAGGAAGTCCACCACACGAAGCGCAGGAAAAAGACCAAACTTCTTCCCGTCAATACCCCACGTAGTAAGCTGACGGGCTTCATATCCCGCAGCCTTCTGGATATTGTCCACATCAACAAATGGAATCTCAATATCACGACCAGAGTAATCTTCGTTTGACTCAAGGTATGTTTGGAGGGTTCTAACAGTCGTAGAGAACGTATCATTATACATATCAGCAAACGTAAGGTCCCTTAGGTCAGAAGCGAAGTTTGCTGCTCTATCAGTAAATGATATATTGAAATAAGGTTCAGAGCTGTTTACAACAACAGAGGTGATGCTCGCCTTTCCGCTAGAGATAATAGCCGTACCATTGTAAATGGTATAATCCTGCTTAGTTCTTGTGCCAATATCTAAAGCCGAAGAAGCGTTGTATTGCAAAACGCTCTTGTTGTGAGAGGTATATGGGAACTTGTCCTCAAAGGAAAATGGAATCTTGATACGAGAAGGGTCCTCGTTGTCATAGTAGTCCAAAGAGATATTAATCTCTTGCTCTGGGAAGAGGTCGATATTGTTCCCACCAATAACTATACGATAGCTCATTAGGCTACAATTCTAAAGGTTACATCCTTACGAAACTTGTTGTTAAACAACTCAAAGGTTGTCTCAGGCATATACACCTTATACGCTACGCCATTAGGGCTTGCGCAGTCATCAATCATAATCACATTAGAAGCTGTTGCGATATTGCTGAAGTCTTCAAAGAAATATCTGCGAGTGCTATCCAATATGACATCATAATATGATTTTACTTTATATCGAATGTATTGCTCCGAATAGGCAGCGGTCTCAATTCGAGCATTAATCTTATAGGCGTATGATACGTTTTCGTTCACCGTGATGCTTGTAAGGTAGTCCTTTGCATAAACAACGAACTTATCCATATCGGCTAGGCTATCTGCGTAGACGTTGTAGTCGTATGAAATACCTAAGTTGTAGCCACCACCAATAACGGCAGCCTTACCTGTAAGAACAGCATAAATAAATTTTGAGCTGTCGCTAGCATCGTAAATCTTAACCGCGTCACCAACAACCACATCAGAATCAAGACTGAATCCAGTATCTGTAGTTATTGTTACGACACCACTAGAAGACTCAGAATAGCTATCAATAGTTCCGTTAACGCCAGCGTCTGTATCTGGATAAGAGTCAAACGAATAAAAGTATGTTGCCATTAGATATTTGAGTTTCTTTCTTTGATTCTACGTGCGTTGTTATCGTTCCTTAGGTCATCCGAAGATACGAAAGCCTTGACCGGCTTTCCGGTATTTATTGCAGTTCCAGTTGTAGCTTCTGCAATAGCCTCTAAAAGCTCAAGGCTTCTATTTGATGATTCTTGAGGACTTACCACTCCGCCAGTTGCAAACTTATATTTTGGATTATATTTAGTCTCGTTAATTTGGTCAAGTAGGCTTTTGTATTTAGAGGCCGATTTTTTGTTGACAATGTACTCACCGCCTTCCATCTCGTATCCTCCTTGGCCATTTATAGTAAATGGAACTCCGCCCTGACTGTGTGATGGGCCTTCAACAATACCACCTTGCGCAAATCGCTTTGGAACAAAAATTCTTTTATTAATAGCAGACACCTGAGCAGAATACCTTGCTGTAGCAATACCAGACGTAAGTGCAGCAAATGCCAAGTTCAATGGGAACTCTCTTCCTGCGCCTATTTCATTTATAAATGCTTTTGCAATTGACTCAAGTAGGTCTGTTTGGGCTTGTTGCAAATCTCTTTTCTTGTCTGCCTCAAACTCATTTTTTTCAACCTCGTTCTGTCGCTGGATTTCTTTTTTCTTAATTTGTTCAAGGCGAGCAGCATATTCCTCTTGAGATATAACTTGAGAATCAAGTTGAGCCTTAACAATGTTTTGTTCAAATTCAGACCTATCTTTAATTAATGCCTTCTCTGCGTCAAACTGACGTTTTAAGTTTTCGTAATTTACGTCATTAAAATCATCAATACTATCCGCCGCCGCTGATACCGCTTGACCAAGCAATTCTTTTAATGACTTTCTTAACTCTTCCTTAAATTTATCAGCCTTCTTTTTGGAAGCTTCGCCAGCCTTCTCAAATATTGAATTTGCTAATATCTCTGCAAGTCTTGCTTTATCTTCGTTTGAAATTGAATCTCCAAACTCGTTTACGAAGTTGTTTATCTGCTCGTCAATAAATGAACGCTGAATATCAGTAAGTAGTTCGGGGTCCTCAATTTCAACGCCATCAAATGCCGCCTTAAAGGAGTTTGCAATTCTAGTTGCAGCATTTAATATATCAGACTCAGCTACTTTTATTGAAGAAATAGAGTCAAGAAGTGCAAGTTTTTGTTCTTTAGTTAATATTGTTGAGCGTTCAATATTGTAAGACAAGTCCGAATATGCTTGCTCTCTTGCCTTTAATACTTTTACCTCGAGTTCCTGTACGGCCCTGTAGTCATTTGTTTGTTTAGCATACTCACGCTCAATTACAAGCTGTTCTTCTAAAGCCTTTAAAGACTCTTGTCTTCCCTTAATTTGACGTTGAATCCTATCGTATTCTTCTTTGTTTGCTTCTTCTGCGTTTTTTTTACGCTCCGCTTCTCGGTCTTTCTCTGTGGATACAACCCTGCCGAGCGTGAACAAATATTCTTGAAGCGCTTGGATTTGAGCTTCAGCAATCAATGTTGCATCGCTATTTGTATCACCATAGGATTCTATAGCCTTGTCTAACTCATCAATCCTACTTGTTATTGATGAGGCCAAAATATCTACTTCGTCTAAAGAAACAGCAGACCCTTGTTTTTGCAGTTCAATAAGATTGTTTACTGATTTTCCAAATTCATCAGTAGCCTTTTTCCTTCCAACCTGAATGCTTAGAGAATCCGAGTACGCCTTTTTCTCAGCGTCCCCCATCGCAATGATTGCTGACCTTCCAGCATCTAATTCTTTTAGCGCTTCAAGTCGTTTATTTTTTAATTCATTCTGGAGCTGTAAATTGTCCTTTGCTGCACTTATAGCAGACCGAAAATAATCTTCTGTTGTTTTTCTCAATCTATTATATGCGGCTTCTCCGTTTTCCGCCTGCTTTACAATCATTTTGAAAAAGCCCTCAAAGTCGACACCCAGAATACCTGCCCGTGCAAATAACTTCTCAGCGTCACTCAATGCTTTAAATGCGTCTGTCGCGCTTAATGCGGCGCCTGCATCCTCGTCAAGGAAACCGACTATTGACTTTAAAATATTTAAAAGAACCGGAGAGTCTGCTATAAACTCACCAATTCTAGTGAGAAACGAATCCCAAGAAGAACTTAATATTGATACCGCTCCAGAAAAAGAATCAATTTGAATCTTTGATGCCTCCGTAGCAGCCCCGGCTCTATAGTATTCATCGCCGGCCTCTTTTAGTTTATCAATATTTTTTGCAAGAACAATTAACTGAGCAGCATTTCGTTTACCAACTAAATCAACAGCGTCCGATAATGTTAAATTACTCTTTGCTAAGTCTTCAATTGTTGATATAATCCCCTCAGATGTGTCGCCAAGGTCCGATAATATCCCTCTTAGTCCGGTTCCTATTCTTGATGCTCTAAATCCAGCGTCAGAAAGAATGCCCATTGCCTGTGCTGTTTGCTGAAATGTCAATCCAGCATTTTGAGCAATTGGGCCAATGTATTGTATTGCCGTTGCAAACGTATTAAAAGAAAGTGCTGAATTGTTTATAGCAGAAACGAGTACGTCTCCAACATACGTAGCTTCTTCAGCCAATAAGCCAAAAGCATTTATAGTTTGCCCAAATACTGTTGCAACACTTGAAACATCCTCACCTAACGCCTGGGCAGTCTCTGATACTGGCTTTACAAGGTTTATTGTTTCTTTTGCCGTGAAACCTAATTTTATTAATTCTGTTTGCAGGCCAATAATTTCTTTTGCAGTGAACCTCGTAGTTCCCGCTACCTCTATTGCTTGCTGTTTTAATTGCTCTAGCGAATTTCTTGCTTCATCGCCACCAACAGCCGCAAGGTTAGCCAAGGCTCTGTCAAAGTCAATAAATCTTTTTGTTGATTCAATAAATGCTGTTTTGACAGCATTAACAACCCCGGAAAGCGTTTGATATATTCCTACAAAGCGCAATACCGTCCCTATGCTTGATGCTATTTTTTGACTAGAGAACGAGCCAAATAAGGTTTCAAAAAATCCCTTGGAACTTTCTTGAGCCTTTCTTTGGGCCTCCCTTAATTTAATTGCTGAAGCTTCGGCCCGTTTATCAGCGTCCTCCTTTTTATTAGCGGCCTTTAAATCAACTTTTTGATATTCGACAATGGCCTTTATAAGGCCTTTTATCTCATTTACTTTTTCCCCGTATGCCTTGTTTTCCTCTTCAATTGAGGCCGCGACAGATTTATTGATTTTTTCCTGGGTCGCAAGTGCGGGATTTAACGCTGAATTTAATACGGACGCAATTGATTCATCCGTAGCGCGTAATCTGTCGTTTGCTGCTGATATTGAATTTATCTGAACCCTTAACGACTCATATGATTTGCCTTGCTTTTTGTTTTTGGCAATGTTTCTTTCTTGAGCAGCAACAAAGGAAGATGACTGATTTGTTAATTTAAGATACTCTTGACTAAGGCTTTGTAAATTCTTGGATATTAAAGAATTTATCTCGTTAAGGCTCTTTCCTTCTTTTTTATATGAGTCAACAGAGACTTTGAGTCCCTGCATTTTTGCCCGCAGGTCATCAATTGCCTTAGTCAGTTCTTTGAACCTATCTCCCGCCTTTGCCATAGTTAAAATACGTTTGCTTTAAATAAGCCTACTTCAAATTGATTGATGAACTCGTCGCTCCAATAATCTACAAATCTTACCAATGCCGCATCTGCTGCATACTCAGCATCCTCAATGCTTTTTGACAGGTAGTTTGTTTTGTAATCCGTTGCCCTGTCTGGATTGCTTAAATTTGAATTAGCTATAGCGATAGCAAGTTTCCTTACTTTATACTCTTTAGATAAATCAATATTTATTGGCTTTCTCCAAGTTGATGGATTCTTTGTTCGTATCCAGGACATAAGTTTTCTTATCTTATTGCCTCTTCCTGAATACTTTATCCTTGCGTATTCATCTCTTGTTATTTCTTTATGAAGCTCATCATCTAACAATAGTCCATAAGTTGCGCTACCTAATCTAACACTATAAGATAATTCAAAATATGTAATTAACCCAGTAAACTCATCAAATGAAGTCTTAGAAACGCGTATTGATTTTTGATAATTAAATCTCTGCAAAGCGGAAATAAGCGTTCCTTTACCTACATTTTGGTTTCCCTTTAATGTAGATATCATTGTCTCCTTTACCCTTTTCTTTTTTAATTCTTGTATTAAAAGGGAGCGGAGTACGCCTATTTGCTTTTGCTTTGATATCATAGTTCACGCACAAGTGCGCCACCACAGCGCTTGCAGCGCTTGTTTTCTACATCTCCACCACACTCAATGCAGCGATAGCTCTTCGCTTGAGCCGCCTTTTTAACTTCTGGTTGTGCAACGACCTCCTCTGCTAAGGTTGTTTGTGGTGTTGCTACTTTCTTCTTACGTGCCATAATTTATATTTTATGGAGTAGTTACTTGTGCTGTCGCTACGCTTTCAGCAGTGTCACTACCCTCTGTGTTAGTTTCTGTCTGTACAACCCGGAGGTACTTGCTGTCGTCACCTGCAATGATTGTGTAGGTGGCGCTTGTCTGCTCCTCAATGTCGGCCCATTCCGTTTCTCCGTCGTCGCTAATCTGCCACTGCCAAGTGGTGTCTGGCGTTGGAGTTCCTGTTACTTCTGCGGCCTCAGCGGTCAGCTCTTCACCTACCTCAACAGTTCCTGTGATAGTAGGAACCCCATCAATTACCGGGGCGGCTGGCACTTGCTCCGTAGCAGCACTAGCCTCAAAGTCTACTCCTTCACTGTTCGTTTCTGTCTGAACAACCCGAAGGAAGTTGTTGCCGTCGGCCTCAAGTATAACATATGTGTCTTCAGTCTCGCCCTCAATGTTTGTCCACTCTGTCTCACCGTCAGCGCTATACTGCCACTGCCAAGTCGTAACGGGAATTGGAATACCATCCTTGTCTGCCGCGGTGGCTGTAATGGTCTCGCCGATAGCAATAGTTCCGGAGATTGTAGGAATATCACTGACGACAGGCGGTACTGGCTCTGCGATAGCGTTGGTGTATCCCTTGCGTGAGAAATTAACGCCAAAGTCGCAGTAGGCCACTGTAATTACATAATCGTCTGCATCATCAATGCTGACAACTTCAATGTCCTCAAACTCTACATCCTTATCTTTCTGGAGCAGGTAATCTTGATATTGACCAATAACAAAGATGTTCTCTTCGGTGGACAGCAGTCTAGCACGAGCATCTCCCGCAACCGTCTTATCCATTACGATAAGCGAGAAGTTCAGACGGAAAGTAGGTCTGTTCAACTCACGGGAGATGTTGGAGCTAGAGACCACCAACTGCATACTGCGGTATTCAAACTCAACACTACCGATTTCCTCTTCTGAGCCAAGAACGCCGAACTCCGAAATCATACGGTGTCGCTCGGCAAACTCGGTAGTAATGTCGTAAAGTTGAAGCAGGTTGTTCATACTTTGTTTTTTAAATTTACAAATTACCTTCTGTAGAGTGCGCGTGTGCGGGCCTCCTCAGCGCGGGCTTTTGCGTTTTCAATTATTGAGACTTGCGCACGATATGAAAGTTCAACCATAACATCAGACATTTTTAACTCATATATTTTTGGATACATAGTGATGTCTTCGTTTGCAAGCGTTCTGACAACTTTATACCAAAACCATTGAGAGTTGTGATTTGATTCATCGTCAGGTTCGTATTCTTCTTCGTCTTCATTGTCAACCGGTTGAATCTTGTCGTAGATGACCCCACTAAATTTCGTAAATAGTATGTATTCACGATTCAGTAGCATTGTCTGTATTACTGAATAAACACCAGAAAAGTCTTCCTCAATTATTGATTGAAGTATTTCATCTTCTCTTCTAATGTCGTCATTGTCAAATGATAGTTCATCAAGAGGGCGTATAATTAAACTAGATATTTTATACTCTGGCTCGTCAGAATTAATTGCGCTCTCAAGAAGTATGAATTGACCCAACTTCATAGAGAGTACATTCGTATATAGATTGTATCTAGTTGCCATCTGCCTAACTAAAGACGGGTCTGGAGATTTGGGCAACGGGAAGTGATTCGCTATGTTTACTATAGCTTCATCTCTCAAGTCTTCATCAAGTGACTTTATGTAGTCAATATACGTTTCCCTTCTTACGTGAGACAGTATATCGCAAAATTCTCCAAAATTCATAAGAACATTGTTACACCACCATCTTGCTCCTCTTTTGCGCAGTAAGCGCAAATGGCTAAACTCATAACCATATCATCGTGTTTACCATCCGTGTTGCTGAATTGCAAGTTTCCGGTAATAGGATTCCGTTTAGATTTGAAGTCATACAATTCCTTGACTAACTCATTGTAGTCTGGAATCTTGATGACCTTATCCTCAAACAACTTTATTAGGTTCCTTACAATCTCGGGCTTTGACTTGCTTGTTGTTTGGAATGGAATCATCTTATACATTTTATCGTCATCGGTAATCTCGTCAAATAATAAGTCGTTGTTATTGACCTCAAAATAACACGCTGCTAATTTCTCATCGTGCCTCAGGTAAAAGTCCTTTATACGCTGCTTAAATGAGTCGGTATCTAATCTGTCTTCCTTGTAGTGGAACCTGTCAATGTCTACTACCTCATAACGCTCGTTCATAGCAGTGAGTACACTATAGTCTTGCGCAACACCGATATCCATACCGATATATATTCTTTCGTAATCCAATGGCGGTTGTTTGGAGATGGACTCTTCTATGTTTGAGAAAAGCGCATCGGCACTAACTGGCTTGCAAAGGAACTCCTGGTCAAACTGCGCCTTGGTCATATTCTTCTTAATACCAAGGACCGTCTTCTCAACATCCGGGTCATTTAGGTCTAGGTACGTTTTCCTTATGGAGATTATGTCGTCAACGTTATCCTTGTCTAATCCACGCTGATACCATTCCCAATACCAGTTCTTACCATTGAACGTACTAGACATCACCACCCGCCCACTAGTGCGAGTCACCATAGGTAACAATACCTCGTTAATAAAGTCAATACGCATAAATGCAGCCTCGTCAATGTAAATGAAGTCCAATGTCGCACCACGAAGGTTATCGCCAGAGTCCGCAGAGCGGAACTTTACAAAGCTCCCGTTGTGGAAGTACATCTCATTGTTCTTCCTGTCAAAGCGTTTGACAAGTTGCTGGAATACGTCTTGGTGATTGATAAAGGCAGCTTCTATGTCCTTCATAACCTTATTGGCTTGGTCCTGAATAGGACTTACCCAGAACATCCTAGTGCGGGGTTTATTGAGGCCACGCATCACCGCGTCGTTCATCATCATAAACGTCTTGCCCGTCTGTCGCCCAGCGACGATTAAAGTGATAAACGGCTTGTCGTTATGTATGACCTTTAGGAAATCCTTCTGTGGCTGGCTTGGGTTGTAGAGATTAATCTTCATAGTCTACGTCAAGATACATCTCGTCATCGTTTACTTGCTTGGTAAGGTCAATCGTGGCCTTCACATCAATCTTCGTTTGCTGGACCTTTACAGGCGCTTTGTAGCCCTGCATATCATTTATAATCTTGATGGTCTCAAGGGCCGTCTTAGTGTCGCCATTAGAAAACGCCTCGTCACGCATCTTTACGAGTAAGTCTAGGTTACTCCCCTTCGCCACCTCTATTCGTTCCTCAGAGAGCTTTACAACGTCCCTCAGGGCTAAGTGGAAGGCCGTACCCTGTGTGTTCTTGTCTCTGTAGTAACTAGTGTAGTTTAATTCCTTGGCAATCTTGCCTTGGTTGGTTATACCCTCCTCTTGAATCCTCTGGAGGAACTGCTCTTGAAGGGTGGTTAACTCAGCACCACGTCCAGCAACCACCTGACCGTTATCGTTTCTTATTGATGCCATATACGGGTCGCTTATCCAATACATACTTATCTAGGAAAACCAAAGAATCAAACTTTGGCTCGTGTTCGTTATGGTAGTATTTGAAGAGGTTACTCTTCACACGCATAATGCAACTACCACACATCGTGTACTCGTTCTCAGCCTTCTTAATGTAGGCACTCTTGCCGACAAGAGAGTTGTGCATCTTAAACATATCGGACTTCAATGGCCCCTTGGGAAAGGAAGTCTTCAGTAACTCAAGCAATAGGTTTTCTAAATCCATACCCAAATATACAAATGAATGTTCATTCATTAAAATAATGCATTACGATATATAGTCACTATAATAGTTACACTATAATAGTAACCATACCTATAGATACCCGTATAGGGTATCTATAGTTACTATTATATAATAGTAACTATATCTATAGTATCTACTATATACAAATAAGTTCGGCATACTAATGATAATTGTTAATAAATAATTCATTTGCAACCCCAATTCCATCAACTCCCCCCGGTCAGAGTAGCTACCCCAACCCAGGAGGTTCTTTTTTTCCGGTCATCATTGCACCCGCACGCGTATACAACAAAAAAAGTTCCTATGCAATAGAAAAAAAATTTTTTTACTCAATACTTCGCCCCACATTTGTAGTGTCCAAAGGGGACAAGTACAAAAATCAAATGCCGGGGGGCGTGGTACCCAAAACGAAAATGGAAGCAAATACAAAAGTAAGTCAAAAGTTGGTAAGAATTTACCAAATCACAACCAAAGGCGAAATGCGCTTAATTGCGTTAGGTTATGACTTTAAAGATGCGTGTGAACTATTGTGGAACGGACTGCGTATACAATTAAAGTTTGGGCGCAAAATTTACAAGATTAGCAAGGGCCTACCCATCTACATTGAAGGAATGGAGGCGAAAGGTGCGAAGGGCCTTCGAGGCCACGCCCATCACATCGCAATCGTTCCCGCCAAATGGGAATTGGCCGAGGCCATTGAAATGGTAGGAACCTACATCGGTAAATAATATGTTAACCGCCCCAAGTAACACGAGGCCCCGAATGGGGCGGGGAATGGTTCCCCAAGATATACGCAAAGGTGAGGCCACAAGGGAAGCCAACAAAGGTGCCCGAGGCAAGGCCAAAGGCGCGAAGGTATCACGCATTCAATCGGTATGCGAGGCGCAAATCTCGGCTATCTCAATGAGGATTGAACGAGGCAACGCACAAAGGGCCACGCGAAGGGCCAAGAGATAAGAGGCCCTAAATAATTCCGCGAGGCGGGGAACTACGGCGAGGCCGTAGATGGTGGTGACCACACCTTACAACGGACTAAAGCACCCAAGGGCGCATACTATGTGCGCTAATTCAATGGGAAGGAAGCGAAAGCTTTTTTTCTATTGTCTAAAATTGGGTGGCTTTAGGCGTTTATACTAACCAATCTTTTCACTAAAATGAAAAAAGTACAAACATTCGAGGACATCGCGGTCCTCGCGTTCGGCGCATTCGTAATATGTTTGGGCCTTGTGTTGTTCGTGTCCATAGCCTCTGTAATCGTGAGAACGGCAGAACACTTGGACACATTGTTATTCTAAAATTTTCCAGAGTAAAACGATTAAATACAAAAATTATGGAAATTGATATCCTCCCTGAAACGCATAAAAGCGTTCGTTATTGGCGTTGTTCCAACAATACATACGGAAACGCCCGGTGGCTAATCTATGGGCTTGACTTCTACGGAGTATGGCCGGGTCTTGAGCATATGACCAAGGAGATGAAAAGCTTTGGTCTTAAAGAAAAGCGCAACAAGTCCATTTGGACTCAATGCGTTTATGTCTATGAGGGACAATTCCCAAAGGACAAGATTGAACAAATACTAAACGCACTGTCTAACCTCTAATTATAAAACGATGACCACTGAAGAATTGAGAAACTTGTTGCACAAAGCGACTGCCCCAGCCCCAAATGATTTTTTACAAACGGCGGACACTATGAGTTCTTGCTGTTACAAACCTATGGTTGACCTGAAGGGAAGCCGTGGTATATGTACGAAATGCGGGGAACACTCGCTAACGGAGTCCGCCTATGAAGATTTGGCGCATCGTTCTTGGTTTAATTCCGAATATTAGAGGTATGAGCATATACAAGACAGTCCACCTAAACGAAGAAGATTCGAGGGTGATTAACGACACGCTAAATGATGCTATGGAGTATTTAGCCAACAGACCTGAACAAACCTACAATCATTGGCTATTCCATAGAATTGCCGATGTATTTGAATTACTAAATAAATAAACTATGGGATTTTTCTCTTGGCACACAAGCAATACAAACAAGAGTATTGCAAATGTTCACTCAAGTAAAGACACGATAACTGTGGCTATGGTGGACGATAAGAACAATGTTTGGATTGAACGAGCATACGATGGGTATGGTGAGTTCGGTGGAAAGGACTTCTACGAGCTACTTGCCCAAATGAACGGAGGCAAGACCCGGGAAGATGGTATTGCAATGGCTTTCTCTGACGAGGCGAAGCATTACATCTACCCTTGTCTTTATGAGATGAAAAACGGGAAGGTACCCCGTTGGAAACACTTTCACGGTGGCCCGGTGGATTGCGAACACCAAGGTTACTTCTATTAATACTAACTCGCAATAAATACAAAAAAAATGGAAGATTCAAAAACAGAGAAAGCGATTCCGAAAGATGTTCGGAACGCTATAATTGGTCGCACGATTGTCAATATGCGATGGATGAGAGATAGCGAAATGGACTTATTCGGCTGGTATAAACGGCCTATGGTTCTTGTTTGCCAAGATGGTACACTAATCGTCTTCCAATCTGACGATGAAGGAAACGATGGAGGTGCTGCCCTCATCTACAACGCACACAAGGATACCGAACTAATTTGCTACACTTCCAGATAAAAATGACACTACAAGCATTAACCCCGAGTATAGAGAGGTCAGTACGCAAGAGATTGCGTACCCTCTTTAACGAAGCCACTACCGAGCAACTCAAGTCCGGTAGTGCGTGGTATAAGAAGGCACACGACATTTGCCTTGATTATGCAAAAGAGTTTGGGACAACCACAGAAGTTGTTGCCAATGTAATCAGTGCGCTGTCCCCCAGAAACAAGTGGGAGCGGAATATTGAGGATTGTTACGCAGTAATGAAGGCCGTTAAGTTGGGATATAAACCCGAAGACATCAAGGTATGTACCTTTAACGCCAACAAGTACAAAGCGTTTGACATTGCCCGTAATGGCGCAAGAATTAGTAAATCAGCACCAAAGACCTACTCGTTCGTCCGCAACATATCCGCATTAGATGTGCATCGTGTTACGATTGATGTATGGCATCTTCGTGCTTGTTTCGGCAAGACAGTCGAGGGTGGTCTAACCCCAAAGCGTTACAAACGATTGGAGGATATAACCATTCAAGAGGCGAAGAAGTTTGGACTTCGCGGCTATGAGTTCCAAGCAATCATATGGGAAGTAATCCGTTGTAAATGATGACTACTAATTATTCACAAGAGTCAGCAAATCAGTTGGTCAAATTCCAGGCCGAGATGATTAAAAAGCTTCAAGGTGAGATTGACTCACTCAAGCAAGAACTGAATGCGTGCTACGCACAAATACCACAGCAAAAATGAATTACATTGACCTTGAGGGTGAAGACCCTATGCGCTACGGCATTGAAATTTCCATAGAGGGAATTTTCCAGATACAAACAGGCATTGAAGGAGCCGAGCATATGACTAACGAATACTCCTATGTTGAGGAGGTGGAGCCGTTTTCATTGTCTGTTAATGGGCACAAAGTGCAACTACCCGAAGAGTTGCGTAAGCGAATTGAAGAATCTATAATTTCTTATCTTGATTAAAATGGGAGCAACAAACTTTGTTGAAGTTATGCAAGGGTACGATTCAGCAGACGAAGCGTACAGTGAAGCAGTAAGCCAGGCCATTTACGAATATGGCCACGACCCGTATAACGGGACAATATCAACAACCAATGGGTATCAATACCTTGGTGAGGTTGATAAAAGCGATGTTAAAGATTTAATAGATAAACGCGAAGACGACTTCCATAAGTGGGGTAAGTGTGGGTGTATTAAATCGGGCGACAAGTACATATTCTTTGGATGGGTAGCTATTTAGTTTTTTGATTATGGAACAAGAATGTTTAGACGATTGGTGCGACTTCACCCACGAGGTGGGATATTGCACTTGTAACAATAAAATTGTTTGATAACTAATTTTTTATTCATAGTTTTGGTTTATGAAAAACACACAAACACTTCAGACCATAAAGAGCCACCTGGCAAGTACGGGTCAGTTCTTTAGCATTAAGTTCATTAAGTTGGACGGAACCGAGCGAAGCCTTACGGGTCGTTTCGGTGTACACAAACACGTAAAGGGTGGGGTTAGTTGCCTTAACGATAACAACTGGAACTTCTTTGATGTGAAGGACGGCTACCGCTCCGTGAGGGTAGAATCCATCGTTGAGGTAACTTATGATGGCGTGACCATTTTATCTGACTACAAATGAAAATAAATCAATTAGACCTCTTTTCAGGAATAGGCGGATTTCATCTTGGATTTGAGAAAGCCGGTTACAAAGTGACTAGCTTTTTCTCCGAGGTGGACAAGCACGCCATCGCAGTTTACAAACAACAATTTAAAAATTCAACTTATGTCGGCTCAGTTACAGATGTTCGGGGGGAAGACCTCCCAAGAATCGACCTTATCACCTTCGGAAGCCCTTGCCAAGACTTCAGCCTTGCTGGAAAGCGTAAAGGAATGGATGGGGACAGAAGCAGCCTTATCCTTGAAGCAATTCGCCTCATTGGGGAATGCAGACCAAGAGTATTTGTGTGGGAAAACGTTAAAGGAACTTTCTCCTCAAACTCTGGCGAAGATTTTGCGGCAATCATCCAAGCGTTTGCCAACATTGGGGGCTATAGACTTGAATGGCAACTGCTTAATACATCGTGGTTTCTACCCCAAAATAGAGAGCGAATATACCTTGTCGGATATTCTACAGAAACAAAACGAGATTGGCGAGGAGTATTTCCTATCGGAGAAAGTAACCCAAAGATTGATGAGTTACAAAGACAACACCTACCAGCAAATACAATCCTACAGCGATACGATGCCGGAGCAAACGGAACTTATATCGGTGAATGTAAACAGTCTGCACAAGCGGTAAAGCAAATCGGAACTAAACTTGATTCTAATGGTGGAACGCAACCCTATCAACAGGACCGAGTGTACGATGCGGATGGAATTGTCCCTGCCTTGAACCAAGGTAAGAGTGACTTGATAATCAAAGCTAATTATTCAAGCAAGTCTCTGAACGAAACAATAGAGAACAATATACTTGTAGAGGGAGAGCCAAAAGCACTTGACCTATACAATCGTTCAGCAAGGGATGAATCACCGACTCTTACAGAGCCGCACCATAATTCACTTCGTATGTTTGATGGATACAGAATACGGAGATTAACCCCCATTGAGTGTGAAAGACTGCAAGGATTCCCAGATGACCACACATCACTTGGTAACTACGATGGTGAGGTAAAATCAATGAGCAACGCGCAACGATACAAGCAATGCGGTAACGCGGTAACTGTTGATGTTGTCAAGGCCGTTGCGGAACGATGTAAACCATTATTCAAATGATAAAAGACGAATATGAAATTCTTGCGTTTAACGACCTCCAAGTCGCCCACGCACACCTCACTACCATTTATGGTGTGATGACCTCTCTACGGGAAGAATTTGACCCTCGTGGGGAGGAATTAACTACTCCATACATTGGACTTTATGATTTTGCTGACAAATACAAAAACCGGATGAGTGATATTTCCACCATCAAGGACACTATTGAACAAGCAAGGTCAAAGCACCGAGGTGTATTGGCGAGACTTGACGAGGCCCAGGCGAAAGTTGAGGAGCTTTCCAAGTCAGAGGGCAAACTACGGGATGAGGTTCTATCGTTGACATCAGTCAACGTGGAACTTAATAAGACCGTTGATAAAATCAAAGAACAAGTTAAAAGTTTAGGTTTAATTTAATTAGTCAGTGTACTATTATAGTAACTATACTATAATAGTAACTATAGTTCCTTACGGAACTATATATAATAGTAACTATAGTATGAAAAAAGAAATACACAATCTCATCATCGCAGAAAAGTTTGCTGCGGAGCTCTACGCTAACACGGGTATTGATTTGGCTAACTCAAGCCGTACCCAAGTTTACTCTATGTATAGGCAAGCGTTCATCCACTTATGTTCAACGAAGTTGGGTATTCGCAATACGGACGTGGCCGGAATCATTAACCGGGACCACTCAAGTGTTGTGCATTCACTCAAGAAGGCATACACCCTATTGGATTATGACGACAAGTTGTTCATTGATTACTACGAGAGGGCGAAGGATGCCTTAAACTCCGTTCGGTATGGCGATGACTCATACACGACCACTATGGGTCACAGTATGAACATCAATGACCTCATCCGCTCCTATTTGATTGAGCACAAGATTGAGGGTGCGCGATTGAATCAGGTACTGCAACAACTAACCCATAACATTAAAATAAATCGCTATGCCTAAAAGGAATAAGTTTGTTCGCTTTGGTGTTGAGTACACTTCAGTTCGTGAATACTACAATGCAGTAGAGAGAGCTGAGGCAAGGGATGACTTTGGCAATCCCTTCCTAATGCATTTTGGATTTAACTACTGGGGGGACCTAAATAAAGGCGTGGAGGCGTATGAAGTGAGTAAGTACTACAGCAATGGAGCGTCTCTACACAAAGGGAGCGGCACGCGTTCTTCGGAATAGCTATTGTTTTATTAAACCTTTTGTTTTATCTTTGACTTAATTAACCTCTAAACTCAAAACAAATGTCGAACTATCAGTTTAAAACGACAAACATCAAGGGTAAGGAATACGTGCAGGTCAATGACCGCATCCTTTTCTTCCGTAACGAGCCTCGCTTTCAAGGTTGGGGATTGGAGAGTGAGATTCTAAATCTTGACTCTGACTCTTGCGTTATCCGCGCAACAATCAAGAACGCCGATGGCATTGTTATGGCCCAGGGCCTCGCTCAAGAGGACCGAAGCAGTTCGTACATCAACAAGACATCTTTTGTTGAGAACGCAGAGACCTCTGCCTGGGGTCGTGCCTTGGCAAACCTTGGTATTGGAATTGAAACATCCATCGCATCTGCTCAAGAAGTATCTATGGCTGTATCAAAGCAAGCAATGCCAGAGAAGAAAAAACTAACCCAAGAGATTGCTGAGAAGATGAAGGCAGCAATGGATAGCGGTGAATCCGAAAAGGTTAAGTCGGCCTTGAATAATTACTCTGCTACCAAAGAGCAGTTGTCTTACATAGGATTGTAATGTTTTACTCCGACGAAGAATACTATGCAGACCGCGAGTTCTTAACGAACTCCTCTCTGAAGTTGCTACACAAGTCTCCGGTTCAGTTCTATCAGTGGCTGACGAATACGAGTGGCAACCAAAGCACAGCAGCATTAGAGATAGGCAAGGCGTTCCACGCCTTGTGCCTGGAAGACATAGTAAGCTTTGTTGGTTACGATGGTACTCGCAGAGGTAAAGACTACCTTGAGTTTTGTGAGCAGAATGATGATAAAATCGTGCTGTCCAAGAAGGATGCGGATATGATTTATGCTATGCAGAGCGTTCTTATGAAGACCCCTCAGGTCGTAGAACTAATGTATAGCAAGGATGATGTTCAACTCACGGAACTCCCTGCGATATCTGAATGGGATGGAATTAAAATCAAGGGCAAGGCAGATATGGTGGTTGAAAAAGACTTTCAGCCAGCATACATAGTTGACCTTAAAACTACGGGCGGAACGCTTGAGGAATTTCGTAGGAGCGCAAAGTATATGCACTACGACCAACAAGCCGCCATATATTGCAAACTGTTTGAGGTTGATACCTTCTACTTTGTAGCGATAACAAAGAGCTATCCGTATGAGGTAGGCATTTATAAATGTTCACAACAGTTCATACAGCAGGGTGCTATCAAAGCCCAGGAGGCGATTGATAAGTACCGCAGGTTGTTCTTGGGCAAACAATTCAATCCATATGACGCATCAGAAATCGGTATCCTTTGATGAGTTCACTCGCAATGTAATAGACATTGCTTGTTCTCACGCAGCGATACACCCATCAGAGCTGTTCTCCTCAAAGAGAAAAGATGTAGTGAATGTGCGCAGTATTATTTCCGTAATCTTACGAGAGAACGGAAGTACCTACCAGGCCATCGCTGACATATTAAGTGTTGACGTAAGGAACACTCACTCGTATGTTATGGGACACGATAACAGAATGGCAGACAAGAAGTATTCATCGTTATTTAAAAGTGTTCAACGGAGTATGAACGACGTTGAGTCAATTAGTGACGACATACATCTATCAATAACAAATCTCCTGGTCCGGCTGGAGAAACTTGAGAGCCGGGTAAATCATTTAACTCATCTATTAACAGCGTAGAAATGGAAACAAAACGCAAGTACGTAGGCCGTGTTGAGACGAAGAACACTCAGTATGGTGACATCATCAAAATTGGTTTCGGACCAAATGACCTTGAACTAATCAATGCATCAAAGAGCGCAAAGGGTTGGGTAACTGTTGATGTTAAGCTCAAGAAGGATGGCGGATATTATGCAGAGATTGCATCATACGAGCCGAACTCTAACTACGGTCAGCCAAAGGCTGCACCCGTAAATGATGATTTGTTTTAAGCAAATCCATATATGATAATAAAGAGGGGCCTATGCCCCTCTTTTTATCTAAAAAAATGAGTAACCCTATTTATCATTTGAACGTGCAGTATCGTTGGTCCTTCAAAAGGGGCAACGCTACGATGCATCACTATAGAGATGGGTATGCCATCTCCAGATACAATACGATTGAGGAAATCAATCTTGATAATGTGAATTACGCTATGGCTACAAAAAGATATGGATTGGTTGGTCGCAAATTCTTTGACTTCCAAGTAACCAAGATATACGACAGCAAGATTGTCGGACAAGTAAACCAATAACACTCCCCAAATTATGATGAAGGAATTTATATACACCCTTGACAGGCTAGAGCCACAACTACGCAATATGCGTATCACCGGAGTAAAGAAAGGTGAGTGGGTTGGGTTCGATGCACTATTCGAGAAGTTCTCAGTAAAGAGAGGCTCAACAACATACATTTATGCAGGGGCGCACCAGGGCAAATCACAATTTGCCTTTGAGATAATGATGAACCTCGCTGAGTTCGAAGGTTGGAAGTGGGCAGTATACACTCCAGAGACCGGTAGCCCGGCAGAAGTATATGCTGAACTAGCTTGGTGCTACCTTCGTAAGCCATTCCTACTCAATGACAGGATAAACGCTACAGACCTAGAAGCTGAAAAAGCTATGTCGTTCCTCCGCGAACACTTTTATGTGATTGACTCTGGGCTAAAAGACCTAACCATTGAAGGCTTCTATACTGCCGTTGATGAGATTGAGAGTAGCGGAGTGAAGATTGATGGATGCTTGGTGGATCCATTTACAGAGATTAAGACTGACGTGAATACAGGTGTGCGTGATGACATTGCCATTGGTAATATTCTAACGCGAGTGCGCAAGCACTCAAATGACAAGGACTACCATACGATTGTCACTGTGCATACCAAACACCAACAAGCGAAATACAAGAACGGTATTCCCTATGTCGACGTACCGACAATGAACGATATTGCCGGAGGTATGCAGTGGTCCCGTAAGGGGATGATGATAGTAAACGTATGGCGTTGTCCATATGGTTTAGAAGATGAGCAAGGCGTTCCTTATGAGCCTAATCAGGTTAAGATTAGCGTAGTTAAGGCGAAGCCTAAAGCTGTTGGAAGTGTAGGTTCGTTGTATATGTACTACGACAAGATAACCAACAGATACTATGTTGACGAGGGAGGGAAGAAAGGATACTCTCATCCTCGCCATAAGGAAGTGAATATTGTTGAACAAAAAGACCTTGAGTTTTGAAAGAGCAAGAAAACGAACAGGAGCAGTTTATCAGAATAGCACTGGCTAAACTTCGCAAGAGCAGCCCGTACTACCCACAGAGAATTGCACTAGCTGCGAATATGTATCGTAGATGGAAATCAAGAAAGTAAATACCTGCAACACCTGCAAAGAGGAACTCGATATTAAGTTCTTCTATGTGCAGAAAAGAGATGGCGTTGATGCCTACTACCGGGGTAAGTGTAAGATGTGCTACTCAAAGCACAGAAGGTATGCCGGGTACTAAGAGTTGAGCGAAGATAAGGGGGGGAGGATTATATCAGCACAATCCCCTCCTGCTCATTGAGCCATAAAAGAAACAAATACGGCTCAAAGTGTAAAGTAAATGAGCCACAAAGTGTAAAATAGAAACCTTTAACACCAAAGAGAAATGAAAAACAAAATGGCAAAATTTAAGAAAGGCGACCGAGTTCGCTACATTAGAGAAGTTGGAGATGATGGTGTCGTGTCTGGAAGTTTGGGTACTGTAGATGAA
>Ga0209137_1001619_pt1 | contig 20955 bp, 19 predicted proteins | sample SaaInl5LU_22_DNA_FD_184642 | JGI IMG/M metagenome (GOLD analysis project Ga0209137, IMG submission 184642) | Marine microbial communities from expanding oxygen minimum zones in the Saanich Inlet - ESP_105LU_22_DNA (SPAdes) (version 2) | ecosystem: Environmental > Aquatic > Marine > Intertidal...
GAGTATATTCAAGCTGTATTAGTAGGAGTGGATTTAGATCGAAGCTACATTAAGCGGTTAACCGATAAGGCGCAGTCGCTCACAGGAAAATCCATTACGGTGAAGGTGGAAGAAGAACCAGAACCCAGCGGCGTAATAGACGGCCTTTTAGTGTGGCAAAAACTTGGCGAACAATGATTGCCCGGTTGCAGGCAAGCCTGCCGTATTTTACGGTGAATTACGGTAGGCAAGACATAAAAATGACATGAAGAAAAAAGCAGTCATAGTTTCTGGATATTTTAACCCCATTCACAAAGGGCATCTGGAGTATTTTAACAACGCCAAGGCTATGGCTGACGAGCTTTTTATAATCGTGAATAACGACCATCAAAGAGCGCTCAAGGGTAGTAAGGAGTTCCAAGGGGAAGAAGAACGTATAATCATTGTCTCAAACATCAAAGCAGTGGATAACGCCATTCTTTCGGTAGATGAAGACCGCACTGTTTGTGCTACGCTAGAAAAGATCGCTAATGAATATGGCCAAGACTATGATTTAGCCTTTGCCAACGGTGGTGATCAAAACAACGACACTATACCAGAACGCCCAATCTGTGAAAAAATGGGCATCGCCCTCATCGACGGGCTAGGAGATAAAATTCAATCGAGCAGTTGGTTGCTCAAAAATCTATAACAATTGAAAAAAATACTTCTTGTTTTCGGCACTAGGCCCGAAGCCATAAAGATGGCACCTTTGGTAAAGGCGTTTAAGTCTGATTCGGAGAATTTTGAGACAAAGGTTTGTGTTACAGCACAACACAGAGAAATGCTCGATCAAGTATTAGAGTTCTTTGAGATCATTCCCGATTACGATTTAGACCTAATGCGACCAGGGCAGAACCTTCATTCTCTAACGTCCTTAATTATTGAAGAAACCAAAAATGTATTTGAAGAGTTTCAACCTGACTATTTATTTGTACATGGTGACACTACGACGTCAACAGCTTCTGCACTATCTGCATTTTATTCTGGAATAAAAGTTTGTCACATTGAAGCCGGGCTTAGAACAAATAATAAACTATCCCCTTTTCCAGAGGAGTTGAATCGCCAAATTACAGGTCGAATAGCTGATTTACATTTTGCCCCAACAACAGCTTCACGAAATAATTTATTGGCGGAAAATGTTTCTGACGAAAGCATAGTTGTGACCGGAAATACGGTAATTGACGCATTGTTAGAAAGTGTTGAAAAGGTTGCAGACCTAAATAATGAAATAACACAACCGATAAATGATTTTATTGGCAATTCTGATAAAGTGATTTTGGTGACAGGTCATAGACGTGAAAACCACGGTGATGGATTTGAGAGAATTTGTGCGGCTTTAAGTTATATCGCCAATAATGAGGAGGATGTGAAAATCATATATCCTGTTCACCTTAATCCTAAAGTTCAAGAACCTGTTAATAGGCACCTGTCGGGAGCAAAGAACGTCTTATTAACTGAACCACTAGCTTACCCGGAATTTATTTGGCTAATGAATAAGTCTAAAATAATCCTAACGGATAGCGGCGGTATTCAAGAGGAGGCACCTAGTTTAGGAAAACCGGTATTAGTCATGAGAGATACCACAGAACGACCTGAGGCTGTAGACGCGGGAACCGTAGTCCTAGTTGGAACCGATCAAGAAAAAATAGTCGAAGAATGTCTCTCCTTATTAAAGGATAACATACGATTTAAAAAGATGTCTGAATTACACAACCCTTACGGTGACGGTCAGGCTTGTAAAAGAATAGTAAAACATATTTGTAACCTATGAAAGTTGTAACTATAGGCCTCGGATATATTGGATTACCTACATCTGCTTTGATTGCTTCAAAGTCAATTCAGGTTCATGGAGTAGATATTAATAAAGATGTCGTAGAAACCATTAATGAAGGTAAAATTCATATTGTAGAGCCCGAACTAGACGTTGTCGTACAATCAGCTGTAGAACAGGGTTTTTTGAAAGCATCAACGATTCCCGTGGAAGGAGACGTTTATTTAATCGTTGTCCCAACCCCATTTAAAGGGAATCACGAGCCAGACATTTCATATGTAGAGGCAGCAACCCGATCTGTCTTGACTTTACTTAAGCCTGGCGATCTCTACATCATCGAATCGACTTCTCCTATCGGCACTACGGAACAGATGGCAGAGTTAATCTTTGATGAACGATCAGATTTAAAGGATAAAATTCACATTGCATATTGTCCAGAACGAGTTTTACCGGGAAATGTAATGTATGAATTGGTCCATAACGATCGTGTTATTGGTGGGATAAATGAATCTTCAACAGATGCGGCAATTACGTTTTATTCTAAAATAGTTCAAGGAGAATTACACAGGACTAATGCAAGAACTGCAGAAATGTGTAAACTGGTCGAAAATTCCTCTAGGGACGTGCAAATTGCATTTGCTAATGAGCTAAGTCTTATCTGTGATAAAGCAGATATAGATGTTTGGGAGTTGATCAACTTGGCTAATAAACATCCCAGGGTAAATATACTTCAGCCAGGATGTGGCGTGGGAGGGCATTGTATTGCCGTTGACCCATATTTTATCACATCTAAATTTCCGTTAGAATCAAAAATCATTGGTGCCGCCAGAGAGATCAATAACTACAAAACTTTTTGGTGTGTAGAAAAGATCAACCAAACTGTCGCGGGTTATGAAAATACATTTGGGAGAAAACCAACAATAGCGATCCTTGGGTTAGCATTTAAACCAAATATTGATGATTTGAGAGAATCACCGGCATTACACATCGCAGAAAAAATGTATGCGTCATATCCGAAAGAAAAGGTTGTCTTTGTTGAGCCTAATATAGAGTCATATAAAAATCTGCCGATATCGTCAAAAGAAGTCGCAATAGAAAAAGCTGATATTTTTTTCATCCTTGTTGCTCACAACGAGTTTGAAGGGATGAGTGCACCGAATATAATCAGCTTTGTAAACATTTAGAGTAATGAAAAAAGTAGCATTAATAACAGGTGTAACAGGTCAAGACGGAGCGTACCTAACAGAGTTTTTGCTGAAAAAAGACTACGTAGTTCACGGTCTAAAGCGTAGAACATCATTATTCAATACCGATCGTATTGATCATTTATACCAAGACCCTCACATTGACGGAGCCAACTTCTTCATGCATTATGGAGACATGACAGATAGTACCAACCTGGTTCGATTGATTCAAGAAATACAGCCGGATGAAATTTATAATCTGGCGGCAATGAGTCATGTTCGAGTGTCCTTTGATGTTCCTGAGTATGTAGCTGATGCTGACGGAATTGGAACTTTACGTTTATTAGAAGCAATTCGCATTCTGGGTTTAGAAAAGAAGACGCGTATTTATCAAGCCTCAACCTCTGAGTTGTATGGTAAGGTTCAAGAGGTACCTCAGACCGAGAAAACTCCTTTTTATCCGCGTTCTCCATATGCAGTGGCCAAGATGTATGCTTATTGGATAACGGTGAATTACAGAGAAGCATATGGGATGTTTGCATCCAACGGAATTCTCTTTAATCATGAGAGCCCTATTCGCGGAGAGACTTTCGTAACACGTAAGATTACTCGTGCCGTTTCAAGAATAGCATTAGGACTTCAAGACAAGTTCTATTTAGGGAACTTGGATTCGAAAAGGGATTGGGGTCATGCCAAGGATTATGTTCGTATGATGTGGATGATTCTACAAGCTGAAGAGTCTGAAGATTGGGTAATTGCAACAGGAAAGACTACTAAGATTCGTGACTTTGTGAAAATGGCTTTTGACCATGTAGGCATTGAATTAGAATTCACAGGCTCTGGAGTAAATGAGATTGCCAAAATTGGAAAGTGTAACAACCCTAATTACCAGCTAGAAATAGGTAAAGAAGTATTGGCAATTGATCCAAAGTACTTCCGACCGACAGAGGTAGATCTTTTAATTGGGGATCCTACCAAAGCCAAAGTTAAACTAGGCTGGGAACCACAGATCCAGTTAGCTGAACTCGTAGAAGATATGATGAGTTCAGACCTAAAACTGATGCAAAAAGACAAATTTCTCGAAGAAGGTGGGTATCAAACATTAAATTACTTTGAGTAATGATAAAAAAGTCTGACAAAATATACATCGCTGGCCATCGAGGGATGGTGGGTTCGGCATGTTGGAGAGCACTTGAAACAGAAGGGTATACAAACCTTGTTGGAAAGACATCTAAAGAGCTGGACTTACGAGATCAGATGGCAGTTGAAGAGTTCATTAGAACGGAGAAACCTGTTGCAATTATAGACGCAGCAGCAAAGGTTGGAGGGATTGTAGCCAATGACACATATCCTTACGAGTTCTTAATGGACAATATGCTCATTCAGAACAACCTTATACGTTCTGCGCATGAAAATAATGTTCCAAAGTTCATTTTCTTAGGGTCCAGCTGTATTTATCCAAAGTTTGCGCCACAGCCTTTGAAAGAAGAGTACTTGCTAACGGACTCTCTTGAGCCGACGAATCAATGGTATGCCATCGCTAAAATTTCAGGGGTTAAGTTGATTGAAGCTCTAAAAAAACAATACGGAAGAGATTATGTTTCGCTGATGCCTACAAATCTTTATGGACCAAATGACAACTTCGATTTAAGGTCTTCACACGTCTTGCCGGCCATGATCCGAAAGTTCCATGAGGCCAAGGGGAACGGGAACGTTCCTGTGGTACTTTGGGGCACAGGAACGCCAATGCGAGAATTCTTGCACGTAGATGATCTAGGTCAAGCCGTGCTATTTGCGCTCGAGCATAGTCTCGAAGAGCATCTTTACAACGTAGGAACCAGTTCGGACCTTTCAATAGAGGAATTATCTAAGTTAATACAATCTATTATAGGGCACCGAGGAAAAGTCATTTGGGATAACACAAAGCCCAATGGGACTCCGAGAAAACTAATGGATAGTTCCAAAATGCTCGACTTAGGCTGGGAGCCAAAAATAGAGTTAAATAAAGGAATAGCCTCGGTTTATAAATCGTTTTTAAAAACGAATAATCATTAACGAATGGCTATAATAACGTACCTGAAAAGTTCTGGATATCTCATAGCTGAAAAAATATTGAGAATAATCTTAGGCTTTTTTGTTGGCATTAAAATCGCTCAAATGTTGGGTCCGCATGATTATGGAAGATATAGTTACATCCTAGCATGGGTGTCAATTTTGAGTGTTATTTCAAAATTGGGATTAGATAATGTGATTTTGAAAATAATCAGTACTGACTCTAAAGTTGATGACAGTATGGGTACTGCAATTTTATTAAGAATATTTACGAGCTTTATAATAATTTTTTCAACTTCTTGGTTAGCTTATTCATTTATAAATGACACGGAATTGTTTAAACTGATTATAATATTATCTACTTCACTTATACCCGAATCCCTTACGATTTTCCTACAGTATCTTTATTATGAGGCGAAAGGGAAAGTAATATCAATGATTTATATATTTCAATTTATCATTTCGATAATAGTAAAAGTATATTTGATTATTATTGGTGCTGAAATAGATGCATTTATTTATGCACTCTTGTTCGATTCAGTGGTACTAGGTGGCTGCTTAATTTTCGTATTCGGTGGCCGCTCCCGTGTTTCCTTAAAAAATTATCAAAAATCAATTTCGCTAGATCTACTTTCGAAAGGCCTTCCTTTAATGCTTTCTGCACTTGCAGTTGTCCTATACATGAAATTAGATCAGTTCATGATTAATTATTTTATGGGGGAAAATGCACTTGGTGTTTATTCTGTAAGTGTCAAAATAAGTGAAAGTATAAATTTTATCCCTGTTATCGTTACGGCTTCGGTATTCCCGGTATTACTGAATAGTCGCAGTGAATCTGAGCTAAAGATCAGTTCGATACGCTTGCATTCAATGATGTTTTATTTGTCACTTGTATTGGTTGGGCTTTTATTGACAACATCAAACTTTGTCATTAAATATTTAGGCAAAGATTTTTCCGAGGCATACGACGTTCTTTTGTTACATTGCTGGAGTGGAATATTTGTTTTTTGGGGACTAGCTAGTACAAAATGGTTGGTCAAAAAAGGTTTGGAAAGGTTTCAATTATATAGAACTGCTTCAGGTTTATTTGTTAATTTAGTTTTAAATATTTACTTGATACCTTTATTTGGTTTGAAAGGAGCCGCGTTAGCTACGATAGTAAGCTATTCGATTGCCGGCTTGTTTTTCGATATTTTTTTCAAGCAGACTAGAGAGCTGTTTTATATTAAAATAAATTCAATAAATTATAAATACCTTTTTAGTGATGATAAACCTGTTTCATAAATTGTTAAAGAGTCTATTGCCAAATAGCACGTATCGGATATTGAAATCTCTAAGGATTTGGAATACAAAGTATTCTTATTTTAGGTCTATCAGATCTTTTGATAGTTCAATCCAAAATAGCCCAGTACCTTGGTTTACGTATCCGGCAACTGAGTATTTAATGCAGTTGACTTTGTTAGAAAAGACATTATTGGAGTTTGGGAGCGGCAATTCTACTATATTTTGGTCGCAACGCGTGAAAAAAGTTATTTCTGTTGAACATAATAAGACGTGGTTTGAGAAAATGTCTAATGCCCGAGAGTTGGTTGGAGTAGAGTACCTTTTGAAGACTGAGGGTTCCTCATATGAAGATGTGTTGGATGATTATATCGAATCTGCTCAAATTCTTGTTGTGGATGGAATTCGACGAGAGATTTTAGTCAGTAAATTGTTGGATTATGTAAGGCGAGGCTCTGCGACTAAATTAGAGTTATTCATTTTAGATAATAGTGATAGATACCCTGAATTACTAAGAAGTATAAGAGAGACTAATGAGTACGTAGAAGTGGATTTTCATGGTTTTGGTCCAATTAATCCATATTCTTGGACAACGACTGTATTTCTGAAAAGAAATATCTCATTAGAATATATCAATAACGGAGATGATGTCAAATCTTTAGGTTCAATTGAATAACAATGAGGAAGTTTTTTGAATTTTTTTACTTATTGAAAGGTTGGTCCACAGTTTCTTATTCCCAAGAAGGTGAGGATTTGATATTAAGGCGCTTATTAGGAGAAAAGAAGAGCGGGTTTTATGTGGATGTTGGCGCGCATCACCCCATTAGATATTCTAATACTTACGGATTGTATAAATCTGGATGGCGAGGTTTAAATATAGATGCAATGCCGGGTAGTATGCGTCTATTCAATATAATTAGAAAAAAAGACATCAACCTTGAAGTCCCAGTTTCAAGTAAGAAATCACTTTTGACATATTATATGTTTAACGAACCAGCGCTAAATACTTTTTCAATGGATATAGCTGAAAGAAGGAATGGTTTTAATGGCTATAAGCTAATCGGAGAGCAGGATATCTTAACAAGTCGACTTGATGAATTGTTATTAAAGCATAATATCAAAGAGGATCAAATTGATTTATTATCTATTGATGTTGAGGGCTTGGATTTAGATGTTCTGTTATCGTTAAATTTGGAGTTGAACAGGCCTAAATTAATACTAATTGAAGATTTACCAGATGTTAAAGGTAATGAAGCGAGTGAAACTGAAGTTTATTTAGGACGGTATAATTATTTCAAGGTCGCGTCCACGAAGAACACGATGTTTTTTAAATTAAATGAAGCTTGATGGATACACCTGTCTTGCTGCTTACTTTCAATCGGCTTGATACGGTGAAAACATTGTTGTTGCGCCTGTCGGAGGTTAAGCCCTCAAAATTGTATATAAGTAGTGATGGTCCGCGATTGGGAAATAGTAAAGATGAAATTGTATTTGAGATTCGGGAGTATATTAAAAATAACGTGACCTGGGAATGTAAAGTAAATTACTTGTTTCAAAATGAAAATCTTGGTTGTAAAACGGCTGTTTCTAGAGCCATAACTTGGTTGTTTCAAAGTGAAGATAGGGGTATCATTCTTGAAGATGACTGTTTACCCAGTCATTCTTTTTTTATTTACTGTGAAACTCTACTGAATCGTTACTCGACAAATCATCGGATTTGGTTGATTAGCGGCTATAATCCATATGGTAATTGGCGCTCAAAGTCGAGTGGGGACTATTTATATTCTCGTTTGGGGGGCATATGGGGTTGGGCAACATGGCGTAGAGCGTGGATTAACTATACCGATTCTATAGATGACTTAGAGAGCCTTATTGATCAAGGTAAGTTTCGTCATCTATTAGGTGATTATCTTGGCAAAGAAAGAGGAAAAATGTTGTCTGAAGGTTTACGAAATAAAAACGTTGATAGTTGGGCTTATAGATGGGCCCTATCTAGACATAGGTGTGGTGCTTTAGGTTGTGTGCCACGGGTTAACCTTATCGAGAACATAGGGCTAAATGCCGAAGCGACTCATACCGTACGCACACCACGCAGGCGGCCTGATGTGTTTGAGATGAATTCTTATGAAGCACCTGAATGGTTAATACCTGATGCTGATTTTGATGAGGGTTACTTTTTAGCTAGCTCCCGTTTCTCGAGATTACGAATATTTTTAAGAAAAGTTTATTATGCATTTGTCAATTTTTGACACTTCTGTTTCAACTGAAAACCTGGGCGATTATATTATAATGGATAGTGTAAACAAGGAACTGCGTGAAGTATTTCCTAACTATTTATTTGTTTCTAATGCCACGCATGAAAGAATTGGTCTCAGGACATATAGTATGGTAAGACATTCGAGTTATTCTATTTTAGGTGGGTCGAATATATTAACAAATAATATTGTTTTAGATCGACAATGGAAAATTACCATTCAGGATGTTTTTTTTATCAACGAATTGGTTCTAATGGGAGTGGGTTGGCGAACGTATCAACCTAAAGTAGATTATTTAACAAGACTTTTTTATCATCGCCTTCTTTCAAAAAATGTAATTCATTCAGTAAGAGATAGCTATACCGAAGAAAAATTGAACAGCTTAGGTATATCAAATGTTATTAATACTGGTTGTCCTACTATGTGGAAACTAACAAAAGAGCATTGTACATTAATCCCAGATTCTAAATGCTCTAAAGTCGTTTTTACTCTCACTGATTACCGGAAGGATGAGGATTACGATAGAAAGTTGCTCTCCATCTTACGTAACGAATATTCATCCTTATTTTTTTGGCCTCAAGGAGCGCAAGATCTAGATTATCTAAAAGAAATAGACTCCTTACAGGGCATAACTATTTTACAGCCTAATTTATCCTGCTTTGATGAATTGCTGTTGCAGCAAATAGATTATATCGGAACACGATTACATGCGGGTATACGAGCGTTGCAGTTTAAAAGTCGTACAATTATTATAGGAGTAGACAATAGAGCCGTAGAAAAATCGCGTGACTTTAATATACCTATGATTTCGAGACTAGACTTACATTTACTCACCGATAAAATAGGCTCTTCTTGGCATACAGAAATCACAATTCCTGAGGAAAACATAAAACTTTGGAAGGAACAGTTTTAATGCGAATACTTATTGTTAACAAATCAGATTCTGAAGGCGGTGCAGCTCGGGCTGCCATGAGGTTGCATAAGGCTTTATTGAAGGCCGGTGTTGATTCGAAGTTTCTGGTTTGGGATAAAAATTCACTGGAACCTGAGGTACATGAAATAGCCAAGCCATTAGAAAAGATATTCTTCAAGATAATGACTAAAATATCGTTTGCAAAGTTTGTACGGCTGAATGGTAACTTTTCGTCACCTTCATGGTATAAAACGATCCTATCTAGTAGAATACGTTCATTTAAACCCGACATTATACATATTCATTGGTTAGGGTCTGGACTATTGTCTTTTGCCGAATTCAGAAGTGTTGAAACACCGATTTTTTGGACTCTTCATGATGAGTGGTTACATACAGCTGGCTGTCATTACTCGATGGGCTGCGAAAAATATGTAGAGGGATGTTTTGAGTGCCCGTTACTTAAACAGAAATTCAACTTTATTTCAATTGAGAAGCTCTTTTATAAAAGAAAAATAGACTTTTTTAATTCTAAAAGTAATAACACTGTAGTTGCTTTATCATCTTGGATAAAAAGTCAAGCAGAAAGGTCTAAAATTTTCAGAGACACCAAAATAATTGGATTGCCAAACCCTATTGACTTTTTGGAGTTCACTAATATTCAATTAGAATCGGCTCGAGAGATATTACAGCTACCAAAATTGGACCAAATAGTTCTTTTTGGTGCAATGAATGGTGATAGTGACCCTCGCAAAGGTTTCATTTACTTAGAGAAAGCCCTTTGTAAGCTTAATAATATAAAAATATGCGTTTTTGGTTCCGGGGACAAAGGTAAAGTTTCATTTGGAAATGGGTACTATGATTTTGGACTGATAACTGATCAACAATTACTTAATAATTTATACAATGCTGCAAATGTATTTGTGGCCCCAAGCTTACATGAAAATTTAGCAAATTCTATTATGGAAGCACTGGTTTGCGGCACTCCCGTAGTGGCCTTTGATATTGGCGGTAATGCGGACATGATCATTCACAAGGTTAATGGATATTTGGTTAAGCCCTATAGTACGGAAGATTTAGCTTTTGGGATTAACTGGTGTTTGACTAATGTTAAAAATGATTTGAAAACAAAAGAAAGGATAAGGAAAACTATGGAGACTTATAAGGATAATAATATCGCAAGTCGTTATATTGAAGAATATCGCTTGAATTTATGGAAATGACTACGGCGGATTGGGGATGTCGAAACGTTTAATTATAGTAGAGAATGGGTATAGGGGTCATCAGCGATATTGGATATCGCTAATTCTCGATAATGCCAATTTGATATTATTGAACTATGATGAAATAGTACTATTGTTAAGTCGAGATTTAATCGAAATGCTTGATTTAGATAGGGACAAGTTGCAGCACGTTACATTAAGGCGAATAGAATCAAGTACCTACTCTTTCGCACATCGACTTAGAAAAGAAATAAATATAATTAAGCAGGCAGGTGAATTTGTAATTGATACCAATAGTAGATTAATGTTTTTAACTTTAGACGATGTTTTGTTAGGGTTAATTTTTACTAAGCGGTATGCGAATTATATGATAGAGGGTGTGCTATTTCAGCCTCCTTTAAGAATGAAATATGTGCGTTTTAGTCGCTTTTTGAAGTTGCGTATTAAGCGGCTGATGATAAAGGCATCTTTGTCGAATATATTAAAAATTTATGTTCTTAATGACTATAATGGTGTTAGAGCATTAAATCATGTTTTTTCTAAGAAAATATTTTATGAATTACCAGATCCAATACCATGGAATATTCAAAGTACATCAGATAAGCTAGACGGTAATGTAAAAAACAACAAACAAATATTAATTTTTGGTTCTATAAATGCACGTAAGGGTGTTAAAGAGCTACTGAACTGTTTGGCTGACTTTTCGTACATCAGCGATTCAGACTCAATAGAAATCAGAATTTGCGGAAAAGTTGACATTAGTTTAAAGGAGTCATTGAATTTATTGATCAAAAAGATTAACGCATCAGAGTCCAAGATTAGTGTTAGATTAGAAAATCGATTTGTGTCGGATGGTGAAATACCGAAATTATTGTCCACTGCGGATTTGATATGGTTAGGATACATCGATTTTGTTTGGTCGAGTGGAGTCTTAGGATTGGCAGTTAGTGCTGGAGTGCCTGTTTTGACTTTTGAGGGAGGTTTGATTTCCGAATTAGTATGCACTTATAATTTTGGTTACAGCATTCCTAAATCCAGGCACGGTATTATGAATTTTTTATCATCCTTTTCAAATATTCAATTTGAATTGTTGGAAATCAAAGAAACGCATCGCTTGAGTTATCTTGAAAAAAATAGCGAAAGCAGATTTATTTCTAGGTTATTCGATGACTGATTTAGTTTTTGTTTTTACAACATTTATTTATTTACGTTTTGGTCTATACGGCCATAAATGTCTGGATCAATTTATTATATTTACTAGTCTTTATGTCATTGGTACCTTCGTGCCGTTTCTTTTAAACCGGTTATATTTTAACATGGCCGGGGGAAGTTGGGCAGATGTATTTTTTATTACTTCAAGTAATGTTATTCTTTTTATAATATTATGGAGGATGCTTTTTCAACATACTAATAGTAATAACTTAAGATTATTGTCAACGCCTAGGTATATTCGTAGCCATAAATCTTTTAAGGTCAAGATTCCCAATTTATTGATTTGGTCGGTATTACTGGTAAGGTTAATTCAAGTTGTTTTAGATCTATTAAAGAGTATCATTTCTTCGACAGGTATTACAAAAACAGAGGCCTGGGAAGCGAGCGTGGTTATTGAAGAGAAGACAGGCGCGGGAGCTACCGGTCTGTTATTTATGTTGTTAATATCTTTTTATTATTTTGTTTTAATTTCGGCTTTGCGAAAACCTAGTCAGGAATCATACAGGGTACTGAGGATTTTTATGGTGACTGAATTCTTCCATGTATTAAAGATATTACTCTTCAGTCTTTATAGGAGCCCGTTAGTGTTTGAATTGATGCAAATATTTATTGTTTATCATTTTTTTTATAGAGAGATCCCCATTAGGAAATTACGTGTCACTGTCGGGCTATTGGCGCTTGTGCTACCATTGTATTTCTCAGCTGCGGGCTATGCACGAGATGGCAGACTGGATGAAGGTCTGGCAAAAATGTCCTTAGCTACAGGTCTGAGTGGTGTTGCTACGAGCTTTGAGTTTATGGACCTTTACGATCGTGTAAATGAGGGCGATTTAAGCTTTGAGAATGGAAAACAATTTGGCTATAATTTCATTAGTTTTATTCCGAGATTCGTTTGGCAGAATAAACCGTTTACAAGCTTCAGTTATCGTATGTCAACAGATATTTATGGTCAAATGGGAGTCGATGGTTGGGTTCATACGTATACATTGTGGGGCGAGGGCTATATGCAATTCGGAGTTGTTGGATCGTATTTAGCGACTCTGTTGCTAATTTTGCTCTTAAGATTTATGTACTTATTAAATATACTATTGCCACAGTTGATAGGTGTTTTTGCGTACTTGATACTAATCAAATTTCCTATTCTCACAAGAGGCGATTTGAGTTCCTTTTATGGCGCTGGGTATAAGTATATTTTTTCATTTATTTTCTGTATACTTGTGGCCGGAGTATTTAATTCTTTATTCGCAAAAAAAACGGTATAAGATAATGAGACCAAAATTATTATACTGTGCCTTGAATAACGGGTCAGATACACGCATAACGAAAGAAGTAAGAACTTACAGCAAGGATTATGACGTGTATTTTTTGGGTATTGGTCGAGATGACTGTGATTTTATAGACACGAGTGTTGTCCGAAAAATCATGATAAACGGTAATTATAGAAATCCTATATCTTTATTTAGGTATTGTTTATTTTTCCTTTTGTACCGTGTGAAATTGAATCCTTCAGTATTACATATAGTTGATGAGCAATTGTGGCTTATACTTAGGATGATTACTTGGCAAAAGTATAAAGTTCGTTTAGATATTTTTGATAGTATTTTTCTTAAGCTAAATAAACCGGGAAATGACCTATCGAGGCTGAAGTATTTTTTGTATAATGGCTTGAGTTTAGTTTATGTAACGGATGAAAATCGTCTGAAATTATTACCTGATAAAGTAACTACAGAGGTTAGAATATTACCTAATGTACCCATGAAAAACCAAGTTCATTGCAAGTTAGGTTTTTCTAATCCAAATAGGCTAAACATCTTTTATGTGGGAACATTACTAAAGGATCGGGGCTCATCTTATGCTAAGTTATTATTGCAAAGTGATAATGTACACATTACCTGTATTGGCTGGATCAAAGATGATTTCACAGAGGAATTATTAAATCATGATCGGGTTAGGTATTTAGGAGTTTTGAGTCAAAACGAGGTGAATAAAATAATATCGCTAGAGGCAGATTATATTATTGGCATTTATCCTACTGATAATATTAATAATATCTATGCAAGTCCGAACAAGGTTTATGATGCAATACACACATCGACTCCCTTAATAATAAATGAAGGTATATTGGTTGCTAATTTTGTTAGTAGTCTAAATATAGGTTTGACCGTACCTGATAATTATTTATTTTTAAATTTAGACCAACATATTAGGGATTTGTACAGAAAAAGAGATTCATTCGAATTTTCAAATGAGTTGGTGAATAAGTATTCTTGGGAAAATTATGAAGAAATGTTATTAAAATGAGATATGATTTGTAGACGTTGCGTTATGGATACTACGGATTCGAGAATCAGATTTGATGCAAATGGCGTATGTGATCACTGTAAAACATTTGAGACATCCATAAAGCCGTCTTGGAATCCTGAAGTATCTAACTCAAAACAAATGACAGCTCTTGTAAACAAGGTAAAAGCGTCAGGTAAGCGTAAAGAATTCGATTGTTTAATGGGTATGAGCGGTGGAATAGACTCCTCTTTTCTGCTTCATAAAATGGTTACCGAGTATGGTCTTCGCCCGTTAGTATTTCATGTTGACGCTGGCTGGAATAGTCAATTGGCAGTTAATAATATCCAGCGAGTTGTAGATAAGCTTGGATTGGATCTTTATACGGAAGTTATCGATTGGAAGGAAATGCGTGATTTACAGTTGGCATATTTTAAGTCTGGTGTCCCGCACATAGATACACCACAGGATCATGCATTCTTTGCGACAATGTATAAGTTCGCTTCCAAGCATAATATTAAGTATATCCTCACTGGAGGCAATTATGCCACTGAATGTATTCGCAATCCCCTTGAGTGGATGTGGTATCAGTCAGATTCTATTCAGCTTGGGGATATTCACAAAAAGTTTGGTACAGTTTCTTTGAAGAAGTTCCCGGTAACAAATATATTATGGCATAAAGTTTACTTACCATATGTAAGAGGTATTAAACTGAAGCGTCCTCTCGATTTTATTGAGTATGATAAAGAAAAAGCTACTCAAGAATTAGAAAAGGAGTATGGTTATCAGAGGTATCCCCAAAAGCATTTCGAATCTCGATTTACACGTTTTTATGAAAGTTATTGGCTCCCAGAAAGATTTGGATACGACACGCGTAAAGTACAATTCAGTAGTTTAATCCTAACAGGTCAAATGACCCGAGAAGAGGCTATAGAAGAGTTGAAGAAAAAACCCTACGACGAAAGTACGATCCATCAAGACATTGAGTACATAGCTACTAAGTTAGGTATCACAGTAGAGGAGTTAAATAGCTACATGACCATGGAAAAGAAAACTCACAAGGATTACAAATCACAGGAGAGTATTTTCTTGCTTGGAGCACGTGTTATGAGAGCACTTGGTCTTGAAAAAGGTGGGAAGCGATGATAGGAATTTTGGATTATGGCGCGGGTAATGTTCAAGCAATCGCTCGAATCTATAATAATCTAAGAATACCCAATAAATTGATTAAAAGTACCTCTGACTTTGAAGGCGTTGAAAAGTTGATTTTACCTGGAGTTGGGTCGTTTGATGCTGTTGTTTCAAAGCTTAATGAAAGTGGTCTTAAAGAGCGGTTGTCTGAACTAGTCCTGGTTGAGAAAATACCTGTTTTTGGAATCTGTGTTGGCCTTCAGATAATGGCCAAATCTAGTGAAGAAGGCACTTTACCTGGCTTAGGCTGGATTAATGCTACCGTAAAGAAATTCAAGCTTCCTAGTGAATACCATGTTCCCCACATGGGCTGGAATACATTCAGTGTTTCCGGAACTAACGAAATTTTTAATGGTACAGACAATGAATTTGGGTTCTACTTCGTGCATTCGTTCTATTTTGATTTGGACGAAGAAGTTGATTCGACAGCAAGAACTACTTATGGAATTGAATTCACTAGTGCTATAAGAAAGGGAAACATAGTCGCTACCCAGTTTCACCCTGAGAAAAGTCATTCTAATGGTGTTACCCTTTTGAAAAATTTCGCTGTGCAAGACATATGCTGAGATCAAGAATAATTCCTTGCCTACTAATTCATGATGACGGTCTTAATAAGACCGAATTATTTAAGCCTGGAAAATATGTAGGCGACCCCTTAAATGCGGTTAAAATATTTAATGAGAAGGAGGTAGATGAGCTGATAGTATTGGATATAGATAATACTGTCCAAGGTAAATCTCCTAACATGGAGGTCATACAGTCATTGGCAAATGAATGCAGAATGCCATTATGTTATGGTGGAGGCATTACCACTGTCGAGCAGGCAGTTCATATAATCAGCATGGGTGTTGAGAAGGTTGCACTGTCTTCAGCAGCACTTGCAGACTTCAGTTTGTGTGATAAGATTGCTGCCGTAATTGGTAAGCAAAGTGTTGTGGTTGTTTTAGATGTGAAAAAAGCTCGTTGGGGTAAAGGCTACAACGTATTTACCCATAACGGTACTAAAAAACATCCAAATAAGTTGGATGTGTTGTTAGAAGAGATATCTAATCATGAGGTAGGAGAGGTTGTATTAAACGCTATTGATAATGACGGTCAAATGTGTGGATACAATTATGAGTTAAGTGACCTTGCTACGACAAAGCTGAACATCCCTGTTACAATGCTTGGCGGAGCGTCTAGTTACAACGATATTAAAAGTTTAATTGCTCGACACAAGATCATAGGTGCGGCAGCAGGTAGCCTATTTGTTTTTAAAGGTCGCTTGAAAGCAGTTTTAATTAATTACCCCAATAGAGAAGAACGAAAAAAGCTCTACCACAAATGAACCAAATCATACAAAAGCTAAATGATGGTAAGACTTCTTTAGCAGAGGTGCCAATGCCATTGTGTAATTCACGTTCAGTTTTAATCCAAACGTCTTATACTTTAGTTTCTCTAGGAACAGAGAAGATGTTGGTCGACTTTGGTAAAGGATCTTTCCTTCAAAAAGCAAAACAGCAACCGGACAAGGTCAAAGAGGTTATTGCGAAGATTAAAACTGATGGACTTGCGCCTACCATTGCAGCGGTTAAAAATAAACTTGAGCAACCTATACCCCTTGGTTATTGTAACGTGGGGACGGTCGTTGAGGTGGGTCGTGATGTTACTGAATTTAAAGTTGGTGACCGTGTTGCTTCAAACGGTCCTCATGCTGAATATGTAAGCGTTCCAAAAAACCTCGTTGCTAAAATTCCAGATGGTGTAAGTGATGAGCAAGCTGCTTTTACAGTAATTGGTTCCATCGGTCTTCAAGGTATTCGTTTAGTTAATCCAACTCTAGGTGAGACTGTCGTTGTAGTTGGTTTAGGTCTTATTGGTCTCATTACAGCACAGCTTTTAAAAGCCAATGGTTGTAATGTGATTGGTTTTGATTTTGATCAAACTAAGATTGATTTAGCTAAAACTTATGGAATCGACGCTGTTAACCCTGGAAAGGGAGTTAAACAGGTCGAATACGTTCTGGAGAAAACCAATCAGGTTGGGTGTGACGCTGTAATTATAACAGCATCTAATCCTTCGAATGAGATCATTAGCCAAAGTGCACAGATGTCTCGAAAAAGGGGGCGTATAGTTCTCGTTGGTGTGATTGGCTTAGACATAAAGCGTTCAGATTTCTACGAAAAAGAGTTATCGTTCCAAGTATCGTGTTCTTATGGACCAGGTCGTTATGACTCCAGCTATGAGGAGGGGGGTAATGATTATCCTCTTCCTTACGTACGCTGGACAGAGAAACGCAACTTTGAAGCTGTATTGAATGCACTTTCAAACGGGTCTTTAGATGTTAATTCACTTATCACCGAAAGAGTGCCTTTTGAGAGATATTCAGAGATCTACGATAACATCGGGAAAGGAAATAGCATTGCATCTTTACTAGTTTATGATAAGGCAAAGAAGAACACTGATCCAAAAAACGTAAGAATAACTGAGCCTAAGAATTATATAGCTGGGAAGCCAGTCTTGGGCGTGATAGGAGCAGGTAACTTCACTAGTTCTACGATACTTCCAAAACTTAAAGCTTCCGGTGCTCAAATCAAGAGTATTGCCAGCTCAAAAGGGTTAAGCGGTAGTATTCAAGCGAAAAAACACTCGATAGAAAACAGCACTACCGACTACAAAGGAATCTTAGCTGATTCTGAGATTAATACAGTTCTTGTTACTACGCAACATGGCAGTCACGCTATGTTTGTTAGTGAAGCTTTGGAAAGCGATAAGCATGTTTTTGTAGAAAAGCCACTTTCTACTACCTGGGAAGGCCTGGAAAGAGTTGAAAATGCTGTTGAGAAGTCAAAAGGATGGGTGACTGTTGGATTCAACAGACGTTTCGCTCCTTTAGCGTTAGAACTCAAAAAACGTGTATCTCCGGCTCCAATGAACATCATTGCCACTATGAACGCTGGTTTTATCCCTCCAGAGGTATGGGTGCATGATCTAAAAGCCGGTGGAGGAAGAATCATAGGAGAAGCGTGTCACTTCATTGATCTCTGTACTTATTTCACAGGTTCGAAGGTAATTGAAGTATGTATGAATGCTATGGGGCCAGTTGCTCAAGCCAATACAGATAACGCAAGTATTCTTCTTAAATATGAGAACGGTAGTAACGCTGTGATTAACTACTTCTCAAATGGTTCTAAGACCTATTCTAAGGAGAGAATCGAAGTTCACCAGCAGAACTCAACTCTTGTTCTAGACAACTGGAGAAAATTAACTGGTTTTGGTGTACGCAGCTTCAAATCAAAGAAGTCAAAGCAAGACAAAGGTCACTTTAATCAGTTTATGCTGTTACTTGACTCTGTTGAAAAAGCATCAGGACCTACCATTCCTTGGAATGAGGTCTTGAATACCTCTAAGGCTACTCTTGCTGCAGTAGATTCTCTCATTGAAGGTAAATGGATCTCAATCAAATAGATAGGCTTTATCATACCCTGAAGCACCTGAAGTTTACTCAGGTGTACCATCAAATCAAATATAGACTGGTTAAACCCAAGAGAGTAGCTACACCCTGGAAAGGGAGTTTTGCTCAAGTAGATTTAGTTGCTTTTCCGGAAAAGCAGACGTCTGTATCGCTGAACAATGATATTTTACGCTTTAACTTTCTTAATCTTGAGAAATCCTTTTCTGAAGAGTCTCTTGATTGGTCGTTTGCAGATTACGGCATGTTATGGACCTACAATCTCAATTACTTTGATTGGTTACACCAGCCGGGTCTATCAAAAGAACAAGGATTAAAAACTCTTAGTCAGTTTTATGCAACTCGTGCTGAGAAGAATCTTATTATTCTGCACCCTTATCCTACCTCTCTAAGGATAATCAATACGGCGAAGTTTATCTCCAAGTGGGATATCAAGGAAGACTGGCTGTATCATGAGGTAGTATCAGACCTTAAGTTCCTTAATGGTAGGTTGGAGTACCATCTTTTGGCGAATCATCTATTAGAGAACGCCTTTGCACTCTATATAGGAGGATTAATAGCCGATCAGAAAGTAATCACTAAGAAAGGAAAGAAACTTCTTATTCGTGAGCTCAGTGAGCAGGTTTTGGATGATGGGATGCATTATGAGCGAAGTCCAATGTACCACCTAATCATTCTAGAAAGGTTACTTGATGCCCATAATTTTGCCAAAGCCGTTGGTGATGACTTGGAGCCAGTTTTAAAGTCATATGCGGTTAAAATGACTAGTCTTGCTATGAATTGGAAAGACCTTAATCGAATTCCAATGATGCAGGATAGTGCTTATGACATCGCATTGTCGGTTTCGGATATTCTCGAATATTCGAAGAGATTATTAGAGCAGGATTATCCTTCAAAGTCTAATGACTTGATGGACTCTGGCTACCGCAGATTGGATTCAGAAAACTTTACTTTGTTTGCGAATGTGGGGTCAATAGGTCCCTCATATCAGCCTGGACATGCTCATGCAGATGAATTAGGCTTTGAGTTGTTTTATAAAGGAGCCCCTGTCATTGTTGATACGGGAGTAAGTACTTACGAGAAAAACGATAGGCGATTACTTGAAAGATCTACTCGTAGCCATAATTGTGTTGTTTCAGGCGGTAACTCCAGTGATGTTTGGTCTGGATTTAGAGTTGGTCGGAGAGCAAATGTCAAAATGTGTGCAGATGACGACCAAATATTAAAGGCAGAACACGATGGTTTTGGTACAATTACGGCAAGAACCTTTGATATTACCGTTACAGGTCAAATTATCATAACGGATGAGTTGGTATATCAATCGACTTCAAAAGGTTATTATGGTAAAGGTTACTTGCATTTTCACCCAGACGTGCACTTAGAGCATATAGACGAAGCTACTTTTTTGATCAACAATCAAATAACCTTGTCTTTTAATAGTGACAAGTATAATCCTTCAGTTTTAGAGCTGGAGAATTATTCCTATGCGAAAGGCTACAATAAGCTCTTAGATGCAAAGGTGGTTTCCTATTCTGTATTTGAACAAACTAAAATCCATATTCGTGAAGCCGGTTAAACGAATACTATTTTTAACAGACAACTTTCCTCCGGAGGTAAATGCTCCTGCCACGAGAACTTATGAGCATGCACGTGAGTGGGTTGAAAAAGGATATGAAGTAACAGTAATCACATGTGCACCAAACTTTCCTCACGGTAAAGTTTATGAAGGATTTAAGAATAGGCTCATTAGACGCGAAGAAAAAGATGGAATTAAAGTAATCAGGGTTTGGACCTATATAACCGCGAATGAAGGATTCCTCAAACGTATCCTAGATTATATCTCTTTTGCTGTAATGGCATTCCTTGCAGGATTATGGGTCAGAACGGATATAATAGTAGCCACATCCCCTCAGTTCTTTACTGCGGTTGCCGGAAGATGGCTGTCTTTCCTCAAGGTTAAGCCATGGATTATGGAGGTAAGAGATTTATGGCCAGAATCTATTGCGGCAGTAGGTGCAATGAATGAAGGGAAAATTTATAAGTTCTTGGAATGGGTAGAGTTGAGGTTATATAAATCGGCTAAGAAAATTATCGTAGTTACTGATACCTTCAAAAGAAAAATCG
>Ga0209137_1001625_pt1 | contig 20899 bp, 29 predicted proteins | sample SaaInl5LU_22_DNA_FD_184642 | JGI IMG/M metagenome (GOLD analysis project Ga0209137, IMG submission 184642) | Marine microbial communities from expanding oxygen minimum zones in the Saanich Inlet - ESP_105LU_22_DNA (SPAdes) (version 2) | ecosystem: Environmental > Aquatic > Marine > Intertidal...
AATATTTCCTGATATAATTGCAGGATAATCGCCACCAAAATGAATATCTATAAATACTCCTGGTAAAAGACCATTTTGCTTTGCATATCCTTTTTTATCATCTTTACTTAAAATAATCAACTGTTCAATTGTACCATTTCCTAGAACACCTTCTTCTGATATAGGTAAATTAATTATTGCGGAGGTATCAGCATTAATCAACCTGATTCTCTTTTTATCAATATAATCTATTAAAAATATATTTTGATCATGGGCTTCGTTTTCTGTATCAATTATTTTAATGATATCTCCTAATTCTAATAAAACTGATCTATCTTTTTCTATATTTGCCATATGTCTCTATATTTTACTTAGAAATTAATATACTTAAGTTGTATTCATTTTAAAAATATAGTTAAAGAAATAATACTATTTTTATTATGAGTGAAAATTTTGGATATAAACTCGATCTTATCAATCAAATGAATGATAAAACCCCCTCTTGTAGTACTCTTAAACTAAACAAAAAAGAATATATATCTTCAAGTAATATTAAATATTATATAGTGAATTATGATAAGAATATTTTATCAAATGATTTAATTAGTGAATATGGAATATACAGATCAGTGATTTTAAACCAGGATAATAAAATAATTTGCTTTTCGCCTCCAAAATCTATTTCGTATAATATTTTTACTGGAAAATATCCAGAAAAACAGGCAAATATTGTAGCGCAAGAATTTATAGAAGGTACAATGATAAATGTTTTTTGGGACGAAAAAATTGGATTATCAGGAGGATGGGAAATTTGTACCAAAAAAAATATAGGCGCCAATAATGTTTTTTATCAAAATACTAAAACATTCCGAGAAATGTTTTTAGAGGCTATAAAAGCGAATAATTTAAATCTAGATTTACTCAATAAAAATTATTGTTTTAGTTTTGTTCTCCAGCATCCCGATAATAGGATAGTTGTTCGATTCGAAAAACCTCAGCTATATTTAATTGCTTGTTATTGTTTTTTTCAAACAGATAATTCATCTCCTATAGTTATGGAATGTGATATAAATTATATTAAAGAAATTATGCAACTAAATACCGGTATTAAGTTTCCGACGACATATACCTGGAATAATTATAAAGAATTGGAAAATACGTTTGGCTCTGAAAATACAAATTATGAAATAGTAGGTGTTATGATTATAAATAAACAAACCGGCGAAAGAACTAAAATTCGTAATCCAGTTTATGAAAAAATCCGTAATTTGAAAGGAAATCAATCAAAATTAAAGTTTCAATTTTTATCACTTAGAAAATCTGGTAAAATTTCAGAATATTTAAAATATTATCCTGAGAATAAATATCATTTTTTAGATTTTAAAGACGAAATACATAATTTTACTCATACTTTATTTACAAATTATATTAGTTGTTATATTAAAAAAGAAAAACCCTTAATTCAATTTACACCTCAATTTCGTACACATATGTATATGTTACATAAATTATATATAACTAGTATGAGAGATAAAAAAACACATATATCAAAACAAACCGTTATAGATTATATATATCATATGGACGTTCCGTTATTATTAAATTCTCTCAATTATCAATTAAATAGAAAACGTGTGGCAGAAAATTGATTATCGATTATTAAATATTAAAAATAGTACCCTTGATATTTAATATGGAAATATCTTTTATTAAAAGCGAATTAGCTGAAAAAGGGTATTGTATTATACCCGATGTACTTAGTGAGCTTGAAGTGGAATTATGTAAGTCATCTTTTAAAGATTGGCAAAATAGTATACCTGATCATAATGTCATACATAAATATTTCGACTCATTTGGTATATATAAATATTATATGGTAGGACATACATATCATGCATGGTATATAAGAACACGTGAATCTATACAAAATATATTTAAAGGACTTTGGGAAACCGACGAATTAATCGTATCTTTTGATGGGAGTTGTTATATTTCAAAAGACTGTAATAAAAAAGATTCTTGTTGGACACATACAGACCAATCCCCTTTAAATGAAGGCTTTCGATGTTACCAAGGTTTGGTATCGCTTACTGAAAATAAAGATAGAACATTAGTAGTCTATGAAGGAACTCATAAAACACATTTTGATTATTTTAAAAACCTAGGAATTCAAGATAAACAAGATTTTCAGTTTATAGATAAAGATTATCTACAAAAAATTAATGATAAAAAACGAATACTTCATATAAAAGCAGGATCATTGGTCGTATGGGATAGTCGATTATTTCACCAAAACCAATACGGATTTCCGTCTTCTGAAGAACGTTATGTACAATATGTTTGTTATTTTCCCAAAATTCATGAATCTAACACAGATATAGTAAAAGAAAAAAGACGCGAATATTTTGACAAAAAATATACTACAACCCATTGGCCTGCCCCAGTTAAAAAAAATTCATTTTATCCTAAAGGAGGAAGAAAAAATGAAATTATTAAACTAGACTATAGTACTATACCAATTCCAGACTTATCTGATTTATACGACGATATAATGAAATTGATTTAGTAATTTTATTGGTAATTTTATTTATTTAAAAATGGTTTCATAATTATTTTATAATTTATTTTTGCATCAGCAATACATTCCTTTAAATGTCCTTTAATAGACGATTCTGTTATTGGACTTTTATAACCAAGACGAATAATACTGTATGTATCGTGTGGATGCATTTTTTTGAATCCACAATAGGATAACAAATTATTATCGCCGATATAGAACTTATTATATAAATAATATTCGATAACTTTTCCTAATGTATGATCTTCATTTTCTAAAATGATATCAAACGCGTTTTGAATTGTCGTATCGGACTGTTTTATTTCTAAATTATCATTATCGATTAGTTTATCCAAATCGTCTAATTTTTTTGATAATACTTCGCAAGCAATTTTAACAATTTCTTCATTTGAATAAACCCCTATGGTTTCTATCTTGAAATCAAAACTATCTTTTTTTACGATTCTTTGCCCATCTAATAATTTCCAATTTTCTGTTTCAAAATCAATTTCTTCTTTTGTTTTTCCTTGGTCCTTCCATGTTTGCTTCAATTGATCCAACACTGTTTTTTGTGCAACTGGATCAATTGTACAAGCATAAGTACAATTAGATACAACGTTATACATACCATCTTCTTTTGCGGTTGACACAGAAAAGTCACCGGTTAAGTGTATTTTTTCACCCATTAATTCAGGGGATAACTTTGGTTTTAACCGTAAGAAGTCTATAAAATCGCCTGTATAATTATCAGGTGGAAATATTTCTTTTAATTCACTTTCTTTTATATAAGTATTATTGATTTTATCTTTAATTTTAAAATCCGCAGTTGTTACAAAAATAACGTTTTCTGTTGTATTTTCTACATTTACTTCTAACATATAGTTTTTATACGGATAATTTTCATAGTCATTAATATGAATTGGGATACATCCTAGTCGTTGCTGAACTATTTCATTATTAAAAATGGAGGTATTCTCAATAATCTTTATATCCGATTTATTACTAGGTGCTGTTTTAAATACAACAGTAGGAATATCAGATAGAATAGTTCTTCTAAGTGAATTTGCTATACTTACATTAGTATTTGATAATGTAAAATATAAAATATCGTTTTCTTTTGAAGTTATATCAACCTTAGGAGCCATAATTATCTATTATACATTTATATTTAAATAATTAATTAAATCATTTTTTTTTAAAACAAGTTAAATAATAAATAGATAAAATAAATATATCATGAGTTCAATATTATATTATAGTAATTATTGTAATCATTCCAAAGGTTTATTAAAAAATATATCCTCTTACGAAAATATTCAAAAAAATATTCACTTTATTTGTATTGATCGTAGAGAAAAAGATCCCAACGGTAAAGTTTTTATCATTTTAGAAAATGGACAAAAAATTATCATGCCTGAAAATATTAACCGAGTTCCTGCATTATTATTATTAAATGACGGATATAAAGTTTTATATGGAGATAGTATTTTAGAAATGTTAAAACCTATCAAACAACAAGTAACAAAAACTGCAACATTCAATAATATGGAGCCAACCGCATTTTCTTTTAATTCAGGTGGGTTTGGAGATGTTGTATCCGATCAATACAGTTTTTTAGATCAAAATCCAGAAGAACTCGAAGCAAAAGGAAATGGAGGCGTCCGACAAATGCATAATTATGTAGATTTAAATTATAGTCAGACAATTACAACCCCTGAAGATGAAACCGATTATAAAAAATCAAAAATACCAGAGGAACTTACAATAGAAAAATTACAACAACAACGGGCTTCTGATCTAACCAATTTAACCGGAAATCGCCCTCCATTAATTTAATTTTAAATAAAATATTTAAAAACAATTATAATAGTAAAAGTAAATGGCAACCAACCTTCTACAAGCATTTAATGATCATTTTACTAGTTTTGTTGATGATATACAGACCATTTATCCGGATGATATAGATATTACGTCAGCAAAAAATTCTATTACCACATTACGAAAAATGAATCCTAGACTAGTTATTATGGTTTGGAATGATAGAATTGTCTCAAAATATGATCAAGAGATTACAAGTGGTAATCTAGATTTTTTTTTAAATAAGGATTATTCTGATGATTTATCCGATAATCCAAATAATAAAAAAATAATGGAAGCAATCGATCGTATAAGAATTCCCATCAAGAACATGGAACAAGGTAATCGCGAAAAATCCATGAAATATGTACAAAACTTATCAAAATTATGTAAATTATATTTTAATAAATAATTTTAGTTTAGTTTAATTTAAAAAAAACGTTTTATATTACAATAAATGAGTAAAATGGATGAAACCCCTCAAGAGTTTTTAAAAGTAATCAAAGACTTTGTATCAGATTTACGATCTACTTTTCCAGAATATGCACCCCTAATAAATAAATGGTGGAAAAGTGATTCAGAATATGATTATATTGAGGACCAAGAAGAACGAAAAATAGCTATTGATAAAGGACACATAATTAGTGCCAAAATTGTCTTTGGATTTTGTAAAAAGAAAATGCCATCTAAATTTTTTGATATTTTATATCAAAATGAAGATATGTTTAAAGAAGATAGTACTGAAGACACCGAATTTTTACCCCATATTTATTTCAAAAACTTATGGCAATTTGATATATCTCAAAACACAAAAGATACTATTTGGAAATATTTACAGTTGATTATGTTTTCTATAATTGGAACACTTGACAATAAAAATGCATTTGGTGATACAGCAAAAATTTTTGAAGCAATCAATCAAGATGAATTTAAAGATAAACTACAAGAAACTCTTGGTAAAATACAAGAATTATTTGAAACAAAAACTGATGAAAAAGATTTAGGAAGTAATATTAATCCCGAGAATATTCCAAATGCTGATGATTTACACTCACATATTTCAGGAATGTTAGATGGTAAATTAGGTAGTCTAGCTAAAGAAATTGCAGAAGAAACTGCTGGAAGTATGAACTTAGATATTGATGAAGGATCTAACGTTAATGATATTTTATCTGGATTAATTAAAAATCCAACCAAGTTGATGGGGCTTGTAAAAACTGTAGGTAATAAATTAGATAATAAGATGAAATCCGGAGAAATAAAGGAAAGTGAATTAATTAGTGAAGCAACTGATTTGATGAGTAAAATGAAAAATATGCAAGGAATGGGTGATATTCAATCTATGTTAAGTAAAATGGGAATGAATGGTAAATTAAATACTGGTGCAATGGAAGCACAATTAAACAGGAATATGAAATTGGCGCAACAAAAAGAAAGAATGAAAGCAAAAGTCGAAGCGAATAGAAAAGCAAAAGAAGAAGAATCTAACTCTACTTCAGTAGAAATGCGACAACCTGAAATGACAGAAGAAGAATTAATTCAATTATTTAGTAATGATGAGACTAAAAATATAAATAAAAAAGAGAAGAAGGAAAAGAAGAAGAAAAAAGTAAAAAAAAGTTAAAAAAATAGTTCTTTATCAAGTTTTTAAAAGCTTATATATATATAATGACAATTCCATTTTGGTCGAACGATCCCAGTATTTTATTAAAAAAAGAATATATTAATGAATTATGGCCATCTTCTGATATGTGCTATGAACAAAAATTAAACGCTATTACTAGACTTATCATATTAATATCTGTTTTAGGATTTATTTTAACTATGTCTTTCCGTTTATTGATTGTCGGGTTTGTTACTATCGGTATTATCTATATGTTATTTATATTTAAGAAACCTAAAATAACCAAAGATAATTTAAAAGAACAGTTTATGGTAAAAGAAGATAATATTTATAGTTTAACCACTCCTGTGTCACAGGAGAAAATTATAAACCCAGTTACATTAGAATCTGTAGTTCGATCTGAATTCAAAGAAAGTACTACAAAAAATCCGTTTGGTAATGTACTACTTACACAAATAAACGATGAACCTAATAGAAAAGCTGCTGCTCCATCATTTAATCCTATAATTGATGAGAAAATAACAGAAAATGTTAAAAAAGCAGTACAATTTATGAATCCTGATATTAAAAACACAAATAAGCAACTTTATAGTAGTTTATGGGATAAATTTGAATTAGATCAATCTAATCGACCGTTTTTTACTACTGCAAATACAAGAGTTACAAATGATCAAACCGCATATGCCAAATTTTTATATGGAGATATGCCTTCCGCCAAAGGAAGTACTATGGCAGATAATATTCAAAGAGAGAAAGATAACTATAGATATATATTATATTAATTGTAATAATAATTTAGTGAAAAAAATATATTTATATGTATATAAATATGTCTAACGTTTCTAATTATACTTTTGATCAAATGTCTCGTATCGGTTTGGATGATTGTTCTATATCGCAAACTAATTTACAAAATGTAGCTGCATGTAATTATACTTTGCAAAATTACTTTGCAAATGATTGTACTATGGCAAAACCAATAGATTTAGCTACTACTCAACCAGGCATCATGTATAACGGCGGTCATAGTTCAGCTGCTGGAGGGTGTAATATTAATGAGTCATCCAATTTACAAATAGGCACAATACAGACACATCCAAGATGTAAAATTAGCTTATTTCAACGCCCATTTGCGACTGTTCCTTATTTAGGAAGAGGAGCTGTAGATCCTATCGTAGAATCTCAAATACAACAAGGAGAGGCAATAACAAATAAAAAAAGTGTAAATCATATGACAGAGAAAACTTTTCTGAAATTAACACAGACTCCTTTATTACCTGCTGTTAAGGATAAAGTTACAAATCCTTCTCATATGGTAGAAAGCTCAGCGGATCCAGGATGGGTGCGTGGAGGATTACCTTCGCGCGAATTGACGAGAGACGTTGATTTTGCAAAAAAACATACCTCAAAACAATATAATTAAATTATATTACTATTTATTTAAACATATGATATTAATATTATAAAATGTATAATATTATTAAGTTTGAAACATATGAAAATGATGATGAATATCGATCTCATATTTTAAAAGTATTTGGATTAGCTGAATTTAATGAAAAGCAAATTAATTCAGAAATAGATAAAATATTTATTCTTTTAAAATCCCATACTAGTTTTAATAAATTAACACCGCTTTTAAAACAAATGGCTGGTATTTTTTTTTCAGAAGAAATTGCATTAGGATTTGTCATCATGTTCAGTTATGATTATTTCTATTTGACTCATAAATTTATATGTGATTTTTTAAATGATAATATCATAAATGAAATATATATTAATGAAATCGAAAAAATGTTTAAGAAATAATAAAAAAATATTCAGTTATACTATATGGCTTCCACTAGAAATCGAAATACCCCCGGAGATTATAATTTACAGCAACGAAATTTTGAATTATCACAAAATTATACTTTATATCCGAACTCGCAATATGGAGCAGCTTATGATACTCAATTAGCCGGTAATGGTCTACTTGCTGGTCAAATACCTGGTAATCAACTATCCAAAAATGCACCAGATATCGAATCTTTCTTATTTGGTATTAATTCTACAAATTTAGTTAACCCAGCACCTTGTTTTCGCCCTCAATTAACAGATCATACTTCTTTTAATATTTATAAAAATCAACCCACATTAATGCCTACTCCATTAAAAATGACCCAAGAAAGACCATTCCCCGTACCTAATTGAAAATATTAAATTTATTGTAATAATATTATAATAATATAAAATTGATTCTCTAATACTATGATACCTTTATAGCAGATCTAAATATGTTTGAAGAAGTTGATAAATTAATACTTCGCTACAAAGAAGAACAAGAAATGAAAGACTACTTAGAAAGAAATATTTATCCCAGCCGATTAATAAACAAACATATATATAAACATATACCATCTATTCGCGAATCTCCATTACCTGATATTACGAATGAAGACTTTAGTTCTTTTTATTTACATATTCAAAATAAATTAAATATTATTGATAATTTAATTTATTCACTTCCTTCTCCAAATAATACCTCTTCTGAAACTTGTCCCATTTGTATATGTGATATAAATGATACTAATATTATTATTCCGTCATGTGGTCATAAAACATGTATCGGTTGTTTTATTTCAAATTTAACTCAAAATAAACACACCGGAAATTTATGTTCTATATGTAGGACTACTATAGTAAATTAAAGACTACATATAGTAGATTACTCTATAGTTGAATTACTAACGGTTTAAATATAACCTTTATTATTATATAAAAATGCCAAATTATTGTGATAATATATTGATAGTTGAAACTACGGACGAATCCCTCGAACTTTTTTTTCGGGAAAATAAAAATAACGAAAAACCTCTTACGTTTGATAAATGTGTTCCCTGTCCACCAGATATGCAAGGTAATGATTGGTGTAGTGAGAATTGGGGAACTAAATGGGATGCATGTGATATAAATTATACGAAGTCATATATAGAGTTCGATTCTACAATTGAATATTATTTTTCAACTGCATGGAGTCCGCCCACCATTTGGCTTTCTCGTATCGCAAAAAAATATAATACATATAAATTTACGTTAGAATACTCTGAACCCGGGGGTGATTTTTGGGGAAAAGAAATATATGAAAATGGTAGCCAAATATCCAACGAAGAAATGACTTTATCTGAATATAATTGGCAAAAAGTCGATAAAAAAATAATGAATGATTTAATAAATGAATATATTGATAAGATCACTCCCGATGATATAAAAGATATTGATGATATAGTAGAAGCTATTTGGGAAAGATATACCGAACTCGATAACTATTACGAAAATATATCTGATTATATTAGAGAATTATTAGAAAGTAGTATAAATCTTAATTAATTATAGAATATGGATGATGTTCGTTATAAATAAATTTGTGAGGATCATAACACTTGGACTCTGGATTCGCGTAAGAACTCGCGGAGTCTATCGGCACATTTTCAACACCCTTATATACTTCGCGTCTATGCATCAATTGACGCATTTTATTACGTGCTTCAAACATCGTTGAAGTATGATGTCCTATATCACGATGTTCCTGCGCATCAATTAATACATTTACCTCTGAAATAAATGCAATTAAATGATTATCTATTTCATCACATTTTTTGTTAAACACATTAGTTTCTATTTCTAATGTGTTTACAGCGACTTCTAAACTTTGAATACGTTGTCGAAGAACTTCATTTTCTATTTTTATTTCTTCTGATTTATCTTTTTCTTCAGATTTATGTTTTTCTTCAGATTCTTCAGATTTATCTTTTTCTTCAGATTCTTCTGATTTATCTTTTTCTTCAGATTCTTCAGATTTATATTTTTCTTCAGGATGGTTATCTGTATCTTTTTGCTTCATTTTCATCATATAAATTAAAAAGATATCAATCGCTTTATAAATAAAGATTCCTATTATCGGTAGGAATACCCATATAAATAAATCATAATTATTTATATGGGTATCAGGATGATTGATATATGAGGTAATATCGTAACCCATTTTATATTCTATCTTACTATCTGTCTGCATTCTATAATATATCATATATTTACTCTTTTTATTTATTTCAATTTTTATTAATATTCCGGATTGTGCTTTTTAAACAAACATCCCATACTAGATAATCCAGTTATTTTATTTGTTACCAAAGAAGGGTTTTGATATTTACAATTAGACATCCATATTTTAATTATACAAAAATTCTTTTTAGGTGAAATGGTTATACCGTTGACACATTTTACAAAAGACACATCATCACTACATGTATTCCCGACTATTGCATACATCAAATGTTTCCAGGCAGTTGTTACATTCTTATTTGATATTTTATAAGAAAAACTGCCTCCAGAACAATTTTGTTCATCTTCCCATACTGGTTTTATACCTTTTTTCATTAAAAATAACATACAATTTTCAACCAAAACAGGAGGAACATTCTCGGCTAATGCAATCGTTTCTTCAACAGTATTAAAAGTTTGAATATCAATATAACTCTTAATAGTCCAGTCTGTATTATGAGGTAAATGTGCCCATAATGTCCAATCACACCATAGTTTATGAAATTCTGCAGAAGATTGATTTTCATGACAACTATCAATTGTAAATGTCTTCACTCCGGTATCCATTATACATTTATAATAACAATTTTTTTTATATAGTTTTTATTTAATATTATAACTATCTTTTTGAATTGTTAATTCTTTATCTTTCAACTCAAACTCGTTTGCAATATGGTCTAAAATACTTATCTCAAAATCGTCAAAACTAGTTATTGAATCTAGGATAGTAGACGATTCTATCAACAAATATAAAGCAACCTTTTTATTGATTTTATTATTTATAATATAATAATTTTCTTTATCCGTTTTAAAATCTATCTTAATTCTAGAGTCATTAATCACTATTTCTGATAATAAAAATTTTATATCACTTTCCTCCATAATAAAATCTTTTTCTGATAAGGTTAAAAAATCTTTATATAAAATTATTTTTTTATTGTATATATTTTTATTTATATCAAATTCTGTATAAATAGCAAAGTCAGCCTCGTCCGGATAATACTCTAATTCGTTATTATTTATACTTAAACACTTTTCTTTGGTGGAATATAATATACATTCACCGTCTTTAATAAACTTTATATCATATGAATCTTTTAAAAAATTTATATTATTATTTTCTAAAAATAATAACAGTTTCTTTTTATATTTCAAAAAATTTATATCCCAAATACTTTTATAATACATTACCTGTTGAAATACATCTATTAATAGTGAATAATTAATTTTGGCTTTATTATGATAAAAATAACCGATTAATGGGACTCCTGCAACGATCGTAAAAATACCTATATATTTTAGATACATGATATATTTATAAATAAAATTTATTTAAATTATCTTTATAAATATATTTTAAAGTTCGGGAGATGATGAATAAAAAGGAGGAGTTTCCTTTCTCTCATAAATAGACTTTCTACTTTTTACATTTGGAACTATAATATAAGGACTTCGGAAATAAACTGGATTACGAGTAGCATCATAATTCGGATTATATATCATAATGTTACCTTCATTATCTACTGTAATATTATTTTTACAATAAACATTTACATTTTCATATTTAGTTGAAACTTCACCAGTAGAAGGATCATACCCGATTACAAATATTAGAATACCACTAACAATTACCATAAGTAAAAATGGGACTAATACTATTATCCATGCAACATTACTGAAACCTTTCTTACATAAAAGCACTAATAACCCTGTTACAATTAATCCTACTATTGTTTTTAAAAATGGCTCGTCTATTTTTTTTTGATATATATCAATTATTATTTGACTGATTGTGAAGAATATATATACTAATGCTGGTGGGCATATCTCCATTATTATATTATTTAGATTTTATTATTATTTATATTCTATCTTTCATCCAGGTAGATATATGTTCTCTGATCGCGGTGGTTTACATGCTTTATCCATATCTTTATATAACTCTTGACAATTTATTACTTTATCTTCCTTAATACATATTTTATATAAATGTTTTAAGTATTCGCATTCCTTTTCATAATTATCTAGTTTTTCTGATTTTAAAATATCAGTCGCGTGTTCTTTTGCTAAAGTTGAAGCTGTACTAACTCCAATTCCTGTTAGTATCCAGGAAAAAATATAATTAGGATTTTGTCTAGGAGTTGGAGGTATTAATTTAGGTGGAGATATTTGAGGGTTTTTTATCACTTCTTTGTTAAAGAAATTTTTTGGTAACATTTAATTATACGTATATATTTATTAAATTGATTTAATCTTATTATTTAATTAAATTTAGCTTTTCCATTACGAAAAGCCCCTACTTTTTTACCAGGCTCGTCATTTTCGTCTAGCTCATAAATGTCTCCGTTTTTTTCATCACTTGTACAATAATTAACGCCATTTATTTCAATTTCGAACAGTTCATCTTCTTCTTCTTCCTCTTCTTCTTCTTCTTCTTCTTCTTTTTCTTCTTCTTCTTCTTCTTTTTCTTCTTCTTCCTCTTCCTCTTCTTCTTCTTTTTCTTCTTCTTCTTCTTCTTCTTTATCCTTAACAACTAATTCAGTATTTATATCACTATCCTCGTCATCGATTGATTTATCTATTTCATTAAATTCTAGTTTTATATTTTCTATATTAGTGTTACAATTAGGAGTTGTATTATCATCTTTTTCTTTTTCTTTATATTTTGATATATCCTCGGATAATTTATCTAAAGAAATTTTAATTTCGGTTAATACACCATATACTTCTTTTTGTATATCATCAATTTTATTACCCATTTGAACACTAAATGATCTAATATCATATAACTCATTTTTCATATTCAAATCATTAATCTCGTTTTTAGTGTTTTTTATAGAATTATTATTTGTTATACTATTTAATCGATCACATGTATCTAAATTTAATATATAACTTTTTATAATATTATCTACAATTTTTTTTACGTGATTACCTAAAGCAGAATTAACACTATCTAAAATATCCTTATAGTTTTCAGCCATAATGTTAGAATATAGATATTCGTTTAATACAGTTTAAAAAATAATTTATCATTATCAGAATGAGTGATAATATTATTTTTGTAGAAACCGACAAAATGGACGAATTATTAGAAATTGTTATGAGACAAACAGATTATAGTAAAGAAAAAGCTCAATTAGAACTGTGTAAACATAATTATAATCATATACTTGTCATAAAAGAATATCTAGGAATTACTGAAAAAAAAGTACTACCTAAGTCTACGAATCAAGAGATATATACACAGCTACGCTATAAATTAAATTCAGCACTAGACGAATATAATTCTAGAAAAGAAAGTGATAAAAAAATCAAAAATTAGTATTTATTATTTTTTTTTCTTTTTACCAATTTTGATAATATTAGTAGTTTGAGCCATTAATGGTAGTGTAGATGTAACTCCATATAATAAATTATTATAATTATTTAGTTTTTCAATAACAACTATAATTATAACAACTAAAAATAATAATGATATTTGAATATAGTTTTCCATTATCCAAAGATAATTATCATATAATGAGTCCATTATAATATATTGATAAAAAATTATTTGGATATTCCAAATGTTTCATTTACAATATTATTTTTATTAATTTTCTTAAATGACTTTTTAACCTGGTAAGTGTTTGATGGTATAATTTTGTTATTTATAATAAAATCATCATTATCTTCATGTAGTTCAGGAAGAATTCGGGTGAGAGGTTTTTCTACTATTAAAAATAATCTTTCATTTTTAAATAATGACCTATATTCTTGAATCGACATATTGCCATAAAATTTATCAAGTAGATGATGTGGGTTCGGTGCTGGTTTGATATTTTTTTTATAATCATAAATTTTTGAATAAATATAATTCAATAAATAATAACGTTCGAATTTAACCGAACTATCAATATTTTCTGACATCAAGAAAGCGGCTCCACATTCAGGGCTACAAAAACACCCATATACATGATAGCTTTCACGAATATAAAATTTAGGGATATAAATCGGAGGACTATCAAAATCGTATGTACACCAGAAACAAGCAGATTTTTTTTCACTACAATTATTAGAATGTAAATTTTGTTGTAACTGTTTTAATTTACTAGAAATTATTTTATTAAACATAGTAGTTTCATCGCTATTTATATTAGGAACCTCTTTCTCAATATCAGGTGGTTTCAAATTATTATTGACATTTTTAATATTATTTTCAACGGAATTAAATAATAAAGGTTTACTCTGGAAATTGAATGTTTCAATATTATCATCAATAAAATTTGTACAAGTATCGTTCAAACTACACTTTAAATGTAATATAACATTTGGTTTTATTGAGACATCTTCATTATTATTTGTTGGATTTTCAATTATTTTACCTCCTTTGGGTTTACGTCCTCGTTTTTTAGGTTTATTTGCACATTCAATATTTACATTTTCATTTAGATTTATATTTTCAGTTACATTTTCAATTACAACATTTTTGGGCTTTCTTCCTCGTTTTTTTGGTATTTTTTCAGAGTTGGACATTTTAAGATAACTTATTTCAAAAAATTTAAATGGTTTTAAAATATATTATAAATAACAATAACAATAAATATATTTAAATGACTGGCGATAATACCTTATATGAGTAAAATACCATGGGTTGAATGTTATCGACCTACCAATTTTGAAGAAATCGTTTTAGATATTGATAATAAATTATTACTTGAAAATATTATATATAAAAAAAATTTCCCAAATTTATTACTTTACGGACCTCCTGGAACCGGAAAAACGACTACAGTTTTGAATTTAATTCAATCATATCAATCAATAACTAATACTAAAAATAAAGACCTTGTTATACATTTGAATGCTTCTGACGAGAGAGGAATAGATGTCATTCGTAATCAAATTAGTAGTTTTGTAAATTCTAAGCCGTTATTCAATAAAGGATTAAAGATCGTTATATTAGACGAAGTAGACTATATGACAAAAAATGCTCAACAAGCACTTAAACAATTATTACAGGACTATTCTTTAAATACCAGATTTTGTCTGATGTGTAATTATATAAGTAAGATCGAAGAAGGTTTACAAAACGAATTCGTTAAATTACGTTTTAATCATTTGCCTTCTAACGAAATAATATGTTTTTTAAAAAAAATATCTGAAAACGAAGAAATGTATCTATCTGATAATATTATAAAATCTATTCAAGAAAAATTTTCTTCCGATATTCGAAGTATGATTAATTATATGCAATCAAACCAAAATGTTATACAGTGCGGAAACGAGGACTTTAAAATTATAACTCATAATGTATGGGAAGAATTATTTAACCAAATCAAAATATCAACCCTACCAGAAATTAACACATATATGTATAATCTTATGATTGAATACAATATTGATAAAAAAAATATAATTAAAGATTTATTAAATTATATAATTCGAAATAAAAAGGAAGTAGTGACTAGTTCATTTTTATCGTTCGTAGAAAATTTAACTCATTCGAATTTTTCAAACAACATATATGTAGGTTATGCTTTGGTAAAATTAAAAGTTTTTTTAGGAGAACCATAATTAATATTATGGACTTTCATTCTTTCATATAATTTAGATTTGAAATGGTTTGGAGGTGAATGAAATGATGGATCAAAAAATCCTAAATTTAAACTTTGTTCAAATTTTTGTTCATGAAGAGTGGGAGATTTTGAGATAGGCATATCGGCGCTCTTTTCATATATGTTGTTTGATTGATTCATCTTTATATTATATATTTAAGAAAATAATTGAATTGAATTAACTTAAAGAAAATAATAGTATATTGATAAGTATACTAATGAAATCATTAGATCAAGAGTGGGACGATTTTATGAATTATAATGAATCATCTTATCTTGATGATATAGAAGATATAGAAGATATAGTAGAAAAACAAAGTAATTCAATTATAATGAACTCTTCAAAATCTAGTATAGAAATACCTAAATGTTCTGATATTTATATATCAACAAAAACAAAAATAGCCTTTTTAAATAGACCTGTTAATTTATTAGATATCTTTTGGAAAATAAAAACGATTAATTATTGTCAACCAATAAATGGGGTTGTTAAAAAACAGATGAAATTTAATTCTACTACTCAAAAAGAGGTAGATCAAATTTTAATTAATTTAAAAGACGAGTTATATTATGAAACACATAATATTACGCATATTGATAATCCAGAAGGTAGAATCAAATTCAAAGATATTCGGAAAATTTCAATAGGAATTTCTAAAAAAGATATCTTAAGTTATCGCTGTAAAAAAAAAAGTGCATTTTATAACTGTTTTGTTTTAATACTAAGAATATTAGAAAATTCTATATTTAAAGAATATCATGTAAAAGTGTTCAATACAGGAAAACTTGAAATTCCCGGTGTCCAAAGTGACGAGTCATTTAATAATGTTCTTTCATCGTTAATCAATATTTTATCTCCTTATTACGAAGAGGATAAAATTGAATGTCTAAACCATAAATCCGAAACTGTTTTAATAAATTCCAATTTTAATTGTGGTTACTATATTAATCGTGAAAAACTTACTGATATACTTAAATATAAATATAAGATACAGTGTATTTATGATCCTTGTTCTTATCCTGGAATACAGTGTAAATTTTATTATAACAGAACGTTGGTCGAACAAACTGGACAACCATGTATTGGTGGTCTACAAGATGATATAAACTTTTTAGTTTCATTTATGATTTTCCGCACGGGAAGTGTATTAATTGTTGGTAAATGCGATGAATCAATAATACAAGATATATATAAGTTTATCAAAAATATACTTACATATGAATATAAAGTAATATGTCAAATATTACATAAAGATAATACTCATGAAATCAATACCAAAATTAAGACTAAGAAAATAAGGAAAAAAACGATATTAATAGATTGTTAACATATTAGTTCTGATATTATCATATCTTCTGATGCATGTTCTAAAACTTCTTTATTATTATTTATTATTTTCAAAAATATCAAACTACGTTCACATACTATATCTATATTATGTATGTTAGTAATTAAATAATTTATAATATAATATATTTTTTTAATTTTAAATAATGTTAAGCAACCATTGCCATATAATAGAATACTTATAATATTATGATAATTGCTCATTAATACCTTATAGTCCTTATAAAAAATATCGCTATTTATAATACTGTATAGGTATGATTTATATATATCAATTATTAAATTAATTACTTTTATTTTTTCTCTCGTTTCTGGTGATTTATTTAGTTTATTTGATTTTATATTATAATCTATTTCATAAATTGTCTTTTTATAAACATATAACACAGCGTCTTTTGAATTTAGTTGTAAAAATGATTTATCGTCTTGTGCAATTTGAGAAACAAATTCTATATAAAAATAAAACGATTTTTGACAATGATATAATACAAGTGATGAATTATTCGTATGATATAATAAGTTTAAGAAGACATGACATAGTGTATCAATCCCTCGTATTAATAAAAACTTTGATAAATTAATATTATTAAATGTAATTGTCTGAATAGAGTCTATAGCATAATTTATATAATCTACTAAAACCGAATGAAACTCATTCATTAAATCTATCTCATTTGTTAATAGTTCATCTAAATAATTTTCTTTTAAATTCAATAAATAAAAGCTATTATTTGAATTCTCGTTCATTATAACATATTTTTATTTTTTTTTCGTTATTTCATCAATATTGATCATTTTATCAATATTAATTATTTTATTTATTAGTATTTAAAGACAATAAATAAAATACTTATAAATGAGTACACAAGGACAACCATCTGAAAATTACAGACTACCTAGTGAAGTTACTTTGAAACATGCGTGTAAAATATCAATTGTAGACGATAAACCAATCATGTTAGATTATTGGTGTTCTTCTTTAGAGAAAAAGGCTGTAATTGGTGTTCGAGGCGAAAATAACGAAAAACTCCTTGTTAAAAGCGAAGACGAATATACTAGTACTATCGTTAAATTTTATAAATGTGGAGAAGAGTTTCTTGTTATTACTGAAAATTCTATTTATATTGTAGCCAACGATATTCCTACCAGAAGAATTTCCTCTTAACTTTTTAATATTATAAAAATTTAAATTATCTTTATAATATATATATATGACTTCTCAATCTGGTAATGGGTGGACAGGATTTGGTAAAACTTATTATGGACAGTTTTGGTATGGTAGTTCTACCAATTTTCCTGGATTTATTTATAAAAAAAAAACTGCTGGAGGACTTCGTAAAACAACTAAATTTGCTCCAGGAGGTAACACTACATGTAATCAACAAGTATATTTATATAATAAATATAAACCTGGCTATTCCGGAGTAGGTGCTACTTCTACTGCAGTTCGCAGAGCCAAAAATCGTCTTGCGACGACTTGTAATAAAAATGAAAGCTGTGGCCCTTTTTATACTTATTTAGGTAGATATAATAATTATACTTCTAATCAAAACGGATATTTCCCTTATCCCGCTTCTCAATTCCCTGGACAACCTGTTTCACAATTTAAATCTCCTGCCACCGTAGATATGTATGGAGTACTACCTAAATATTAATAGTATAATCCTTTTATTCGCATCGTATGTTGTCGATTTATACCGGTGGGTGGAACTGGGTCTGTAGGCGCTGTTACGGGAGCAGGAGGATAATATGGACGGGTAAAACTTTGATTATACTTACGGTTTGCATCATAATAGTAAACCCCTGGAGGCGGAATATAGGTATACGTTGTTCTTAAACTGGAAGGAGTAAATGCTTCAGGAGTAGGAGTTTGAGCTGAATTTAAATTTAAAAATACCATATTGGCATAACTTTTCTTTTTTTTATCTGGATCTTGATTACAGTTTACTAAATAGTTATGCCAGTAATATTTTATCTTTCCGATACTAGGCGGAGTACCCATCTTCATCGGACCTGAGAATGTTGAATTATCAACACTATTTATATGTGATTGAATATTTCTCACTTTTCTTGGTCTACCAGCCATTTTATATAGATAATATATTATAATATATTATCTTATTCACTATTTACACCTTCGGATATTTAAAATAGAACAAAAATCCCAAAATAAAACCGTTAAAATTATTAGACTAAAGTAGTTTTATTATTAATTTTGCGTTTCGTACTACCTGATCTGCAAGAGTGGTACCGTCAGCCAACGTCTGATCCGACTTACTCTGTATACCTAATTTTAACAAAAACTTATCGTTCACCTCTAATGGGAATTCTGTTGGAACGGTTGAATCGTCTAGAGTTCCATTCAATATAGCTGCTTGAACCGCATTTATAGTAATAGTAATTGTAAAAGCATCTCCTGCCCCGGTAATGGTAATTCCATCGCCTTTAACGAATCCTCCGCCTGTTGTATTAATTACAATATTATCAATAGTAGTGTCGGTTACAGTTACATCAACTGTTGGGGATCCTGTTTGGCTTGCACCACCTGTAACAGCACATCCTGTTTCGTCTGCAATTGTACCACTACCTGTTACTGCATTATATTTTAAAGCAAAACGTGAACGGTAATTAAATAAAAGATATAAAAAGAGCACTTTAGCTGCCCTTAAATTATTATCACTACTACTGCTTATACTGCCTAGTACTGTTGCCGTAGAATCCGCATTAAAATTAGCATTAACAGTTGTACATGCAGCTTCAACAGCAGTACCATACGCCGCTGTTATCGCCGCTTCGTTTGTAAATAAATCCGATGCCTCTGTAGTACCAAATACAACCAGTGATAACTGTTCTAAAAAATCCGTCTGAGCAGCACCAGCATCATCATTTATCTCTCCTTCTGTATGAGTTTCAGCGCCGTTGTTATCAGTGTTATATAATCCAGAAGTACTACTACTACTACTACTACTACTACTATCTCCGATAAAATTAAGCGCTTGGAATGTTTGGACACTAGCATCGGTATCGGTTGCGGTTGGAGTTGCTGTAAAAAATTTGAAAATCGGCGCGATGTTCTCTATAGGTGCTCCATAACATAAAGTAGTGGACACGTCAGATATAGCAGTTGTAGTTGGGTCATCTACTGTCCCGGCTGTTCCAACAGCGGCATCAGCGTTTAATGGTGATAGAAATACGGTTGCCATTTATACTTTTATATGATACTATTTATTTTACAAATAAAATTAAGATAATATTAATTAATTACCATTAACAGTTAATTCTGCTATAATTATAGCTAATTTATCTGCTTCAAAAATACCTCCCGGAGGAAAACCGTAACGCGTAACATAAATTTTGATTTCTTCTCTTACCATTCCAGCGACATCTATTGTAGAAGTCACGTCTAATAATGCACCTTGTGTAGAGGGATTTCTTAAATCATCAATAATTCGCTGTAAACTTTTAATTTCATTCTGATATTCACCTTCTTTTATAACAGACTTATATAACCCTTCTAAACAACTAACAATAATATTATATATATATGTATAATTGGGTGAAGAAGGAAATGATTCATTCAATAATTGTTCGGCTAATTTTCTGTACACCGTATATGTAAATATATCCTGTAAATTTTCTCCTAAACTATATTTATCAGTATATTCTTGCAAATCTTTTCCTACATTTTGATATAACGATCCTAAAATTCCTTCTAGACTTTTGCTTATTATATCAGAATTTAGTGTATTAATTATATCTCGAAATGTATATATCTCATTCGTTTGAGTAAAAATATTAGTATTAGTGCCTCGTATTGTGTCATTTTTTATAAAACCGTTCAATTGATTCAT
>Ga0209137_1001627_pt1 | contig 20869 bp, 17 predicted proteins | sample SaaInl5LU_22_DNA_FD_184642 | JGI IMG/M metagenome (GOLD analysis project Ga0209137, IMG submission 184642) | Marine microbial communities from expanding oxygen minimum zones in the Saanich Inlet - ESP_105LU_22_DNA (SPAdes) (version 2) | ecosystem: Environmental > Aquatic > Marine > Intertidal...
TGTTGCTGTAGCTCAGCGGCGCCGGCTCGTCGAGCTTCGCGAGCAGGCAATCCAAAACGCTCTCACTGACCGCCACCGGTGCAAGCTTAGCAAACAACGCACCGCCAATATCTTGCAATTGCTCGGTCGTTCGCCGGCAGCTGTCACAGTAAGCTGTGTGTGCCGAAACGCAGGCCGCCTGCGCAGTGGGCAGTGTGCCAGCCGCGTAGTCGGTCAAAAAATCGAGTGTGGGATGGTGCTTGGCCATGCAATGTTGCCTCAAAACGTCAAAAAGCCTTGTGGGCTTTACAATTTAACTCTCATGCGCTCCATACGCAGCAATACCGTCACTGGTTCACTGCTTATCGATATGCAGTTGTAATTTCTGTATTGCCAGACGCACTCTCGACTTGACAGTGCCCAGGGGTAAGTCCAATTCGGCAGCCGCCTCGGAGTGCGACTTGCCCTCCATATAAACCTTGCCCAAGATTTGCGCCTGATCTGGTGGCAAATCGCCCATCAGCTCTCGCACCCGCTCGGCACCTCGGCGGCTGTGCAAGACGGCAAAGGGCTCCTCCTCGACGTCGTCAAACTGCAAGTCTTCGGCAGCTAACGGCGTATCAAACTTTTGCAGGCGTCTAAACATGTCGGTGCGGCAGTTTCGAGCAATGGTATACACCCAGGTGCTGGCCGCCGCTTTGTCAGGATTAAAGCCCGCGGCCTTTTGCCAGACCTTGAGCATGACTTCCTGCACCAGTTCATCCGCATGAATCGCCGACATGGTTGAGCCGGACAACGCAAAGGCTTTAATTAGCGGTGCAAAATGCCGAAAGAACCGCGTAAAAGCGGCCCGATCCTGATTTTCACCAATCAACACCACGCACTCGCTCCACTCATCGGTGCGACGGCCAGCGTACTGTGACAGCGGAGAGGCTGACCCAGCTGCGGCGGGCGTATCTTTAGTCGAAACTTCTGCCATCCAAGTGGCTCCAAAGCACGTTCATGCCTAGCATACACGAGTGACTGCCGAATGCATCTGCGCCATAACCGGACAAATGATCCGGTTATTTAAATTCAGCGTACTCTCCATGGGAAAGTCTTTATTTTGTACGTTCAATGGAGTCACATGTGAAAATAGCGATCATTGGGGCCGGCATTTCCGGCTTGGGATGCGCCCATCAACTTCATGCACAAGGGCATAGGATCAGTGTGTTTGAAGCGGGCAGCCGCATTGGCGGGCACACCGCAACCTATGACGTCAAACTCGGGACCAAGCGCTATGCGATTGATACCGGCTTTATTGTGTACAACGAACGCACCTACCCCAACTTCATCGCCCTGCTCGACAAGCTCGGCGTGGCCAGTAAAGTCACTGAGATGGGCTTTTCCGTGAGCTGCGGTACCACGGGGCTCGAATATGCGGGCAAAAACATCGACGCGCTCTTCGCCCAGCGCAGTAATTTTTTGTCGCCGCGCTTCGTCAACATGGTGCGGGAGATCCTGCACTTTAACCGCCATGCAGTGCGCGATTTAGAGAGCGGCCAGCTGTCGACCGCAGAAACGCTGGGCGAGTACCTCCAGCGCAAGGGCTACAGCGACTATTTTAGCCGCCATTACTTACTGGCGATGACCTCGGCAATTTGGTCCGCCGACTTCAACGATGCAAAAAATTTCCCCGTTGAGTTTTTCGTGCGATTTTTCCGCAATCACGGCCTACTGCAGGTGGCCAATCGGCCCCAGTGGCGGGTCGTTGAAGGCGGTAGTCGCGAGTACTTGGCACCGCTGTGTCAGCCTTTTGAAAAACATATCTACACCAACATGGGCGTCACAAGCATCACACGCCAGAATAACCGCGGGGTGGCGCTGCGCTTTAAAGACGGGAGCGAACAACGCTTTGATGAGGTGGTGATTGCGACACACTCGGACCAAGCGCTCGCGCTGCTCAGCGATGCCTCGCCCGATGAGAAATCGATCCTGGGCGCATTGCCCTACAAGGACAATGACGTTGTACTGCACACCGATGATCGACTACTGCCCGCCAATCGCAAGACCTGGTCGAGCTGGAACTATCGATTGAAGCCGGGTTCCGATCGCGCCATCGTCACTTACAACATGAATATTTTGCAGGGTATTAACGCCCCAGAGACATTCTGCGTGACCTTGAACGACACCGACTCGATCAACCCGCAGCGGATTTTGGGGCGCTTTAACTACGCTCACCCGCAATTCACAATATCGGGCATCGCCGCCCAAGCGCGGTGGTCAGAAATTAATGGCGTCAATAACACGTGGTTCTGTGGCGCCTACTGGCACAACGGATTCCACGAAGACGGCTTGAGCAGTGGCCTTCGTGTTGCAGAGAACATCGGCCAGGAACGTCAGGCCGCCGCGTGAAGCCCGCGCTGTATCGGGGCGTACTTGACCACTGTCGGTATACGCCGACACGGCACGCCTTCCAATACTCGGTCTTTATGCCTTTCATCCCCTTAGAGGGGCTTGATGAATTCATAGAACCGCTGCCATTTTGGTCGACCAGACGCTGGGCATTGGCGCGCTTCAAGCGCAGCGATTTTCTGGGTGACCCACAACAGCCGCTGGTCGATGCGGTGCGCGCACGCATTGCAGACGCCACTGGGGAGCAACACACCGGGCCCATTTTCTTGCTGGCAAACTGGCGCTACTTTGGCTACCAAACCAACCCTATCGCCTGTTATTTTTGTTACGACGCAGCTGGCGTACTGCAGTACATCGTCGCCGAAGTCACCAATACCCCCTGGGGTGAACGCTGCAGCTACGTTTTGCCCGCACCGGCGGATAATCAGCCCCTAGCCATAGATTTTGCCAAGGCGATGCACGTCAGCCCCTTTAACCCCATGGAAATGACCTATCGGTGGCGCAGCAGCGCCCCGGGCGAGACGCTCACCCTGCAACTGGCGACGCTGGCCGGAGGCGAGCGTATTTTTGACGCGACACTTAAATTGCGCGCCGAACCCTTTGATCGGCGCAATAGCAGCAAGGTGCTGCTGCAATACCCGCTGATGACCCTGCAGGTATTAGTAGGTATTTATTGGCAGGCCCTCAAGCTTTTTATCAAGCGCGTACCCTTTTACGGGCACCCCGGATACGCGGATGTAGCGCCCAAGAGCGCGACGCGTAACCAACCGGCGAATACAGCCCTCGGCAATGAAAGCGACGCAAAATCATCCGATCTTAATTGATGTTCGTAAACTCCCCCAGCAAGCTTCTGTAGTTAAAATCAAGCACGGCACACCATCGAAAGTGAGAACAAACCATGCCAGACACCAGCGTTCGCGACATTGCTAAACTCCCGGCCGTCCACAAATTCAAGCGCCCCGAGGTGGCGCGTGAGTTACTGCTGCGCCTGCTGCGCAATATCAAAGTAGGGACGCTAACCCTGCATGACGGTGACGAAGTGCTGCGCTTTGGCGACGACAGTCGCCCCGAAGCACCCCACGCAGACGTGACCATCCATCACCACCGTGTCTATCGGCGCGTGCTGACCGGCGGAACAATCGCATCGGGTGAAGCATTTATTGACGGCGACTGGAGCAGCCGCAACCTCACCGAGGTGACACGGCTATTCAGCGCCAACATGGAAACCATGGAGAACATGCACGCGAGCCAACATTGGTGGATGAAAGTCGCGCTCAAATTGGCGCACTTCGCCAATCGCAACACGCTATCGGGTTCCAAAAAGAACATTTCAGCTCATTACGACTTGGGCAATGAGTTCTTTCAGCTGTTTTTAGACCCCAGCATGATGTACTCCTCGGCGGTCTTCCCAACACCCGAGGCGGATCTCGCCACAGCCGCGGAGCACAAACTCGAACTCATCTGCCAACAGCTTGAGCTGAAAGATAGCGACCATCTGATCGAAATCGGCACCGGCTGGGGCGGCATGGCTATTTATGCGGCCCGCCACTACGGCTGCCGCGTCACTACCACCACGATTTCACAAGAACAATACGAACACGCCCGCCAAGCGGTCATCAAAGCCGGGCTCGAAGATCGCATCACCTTATTGTGCGATGACTACCGCGATTTGACCGGAAAATTCGACAAGCTGGTGTCGATCGAGATGATCGAAGCGGTGGGGCATGAGTTCTATGAAAGCTACTTCAGCACCTGTAGCCGGCTGCTCAAAGACAACGGCAAAATGGTCATTCAAGCGATCACCATTCCAGATCAACGCTACGATCATGCACGCCAGTCGGTCGACTTTATCAAGCGCTATATATTCCCCGGGGGCTGTCTGCCTTCTATTGGCGTGATCACCGACAACTTAGCGCGCCATACCGACCTACACATTGTTGGTATGAAAGATATTACACAGGACTACGCGCTCACCCTCGAAGCATGGCACCATGTGTTCCTTGAACAATTAGATAAAGTCATGGACATGGGTTTCGATGAACGATTCATTCGCATGTGGCGCTTTTACTTGAGCTACTGCGAAGGCGGTTTCCGCGAACGCATTATTGGTACCTTCCAAATCGCCATGGCAAAACCTGGATACCGACCGAGTTAAGCCTATGTTCCTCACATTATTGCCCATCGCGTTTTTGGTGGGCCTGTTATCTTTAGCAGTACAACTATTTGGCGCCGACGCCTCCTACGGGCCCAATCAAATCGCTTTAGTGATGGCCACCGGCGCCGCCGCACTCGTGGGCATCTATCGCGGCCTCACTTGGGAAGAGCTCCAGGAGGGCATGACACTCGGCATCCGTGTTGGCCTGGCTCCAATCCTCATCTTACTGGCCGTTGGCGCATTGATTGGCGCTTGGATTATCGCCGGCACCGTACCCGCGATGATCTACTACGGTGTAGCACTGCTCGACCCGAGTATTTTTTACGCCGCCTGCGCCGCGATCTGCGCCCTCGCCTCAATCAGCATCGGCAGCTCTTGGACCGTCGCGGGCACTTTAGGTATTGGTTTTATCGGCATCTCTAACAGCTACGGCCTGTCACCGGCGATGACCGCTGGCGCGATTATCTCCGGCGCCTATTTTGGCGACAAACTGTCACCCTTATCAGACACCACCAATCTCGCCGCTGCCTGTGCCGGCGTGGATTTATTTGCCCATATTCGGCATATGCTTTGGACCACAGTCCCCGCATTTGCCATTGCGGTGACCTTTTTCGCCCTCAACAGCAGTGAAGGTGCGCGCGCACCCGAGGATATCGCTCTACTGCGCGCGTCATTAGACGCACAATTTGATGTCGGCCCGCATGTCTTGCTGCCCATGCTAGGCATGCTGGGGCTTATTGCGCTGCGTGTGCCCGCCTACCCGGCCATTTTAATCTCGGCACTGATCGGCTGCTTATTCGCCGGCATTTTCCAAGCCGATGCGGTGCGTCAGCTCGCGCTCGCCAGCCATCCCGACTCCGCAGCGCCCGTGTTACAGGGCCTGTGGATTGCCCTATTCGACGGTTACACCGGCACCACTGCCGATACCGCGCTCAACGACTTACTGAGCAAAGGCGGTATGGCCAGTATGCTTAATACGGTCTGGCTGATTGTCACTGCGCTGGGTTTTGGCGGCGTATTAGAGCGTACCGGCATACTGAAAAGCCTGCTCGACTGGGCCTTGCGCCACGTGAAGAGCACCGGGGATTTAATTTTAGCCACCATCACCGGCGGCGTAGTCACCAATGTACTGGCTGCCGATCAGTTTTTAGCGATTGCCCTACCGGGGCGTCTGTTCACTTTGGCCTACGACGAGCGCGGCCTAAATCGTTTGAATTTGTCGCGCACCCTAGAGGACTCCGCCACATTGACCTCAGTGCTGGTGCCCTGGAATACCTGTGGCGCCTATATGGCGGCAACACTGGGCGTGGCTACGCTCGATTACCTGCCCTATGCGGTGTTTAACTTTGTCTGCCCCTTAATCGCCATTGTGTTTGGTTATCTACTCATCGCCCAGAAGCCATTGGCGGCTAACCCGGCATGAACTGGGATCACCCCCAGCCCTTTATCGAAACACGGCAGGTGCTCGACGCACACATAGACGGCTTGCAGCACACCAACAATGCGGTCTATGTCGGCTGGTGCGGCGAAGTGGCTTGGGCGCATTCTGAGGCGCTGGGATTAGGTCTTAACGAATACCAAGCCCTCGACCGCGCCATGGCAGTGACTGAGGCGAAGTACCAGTACTTGCAAGCGACGCGTGCTGGCGAGGAACTGGCGGTAGGCACGTGGATCGAGCGCTGGGACAGCAAGCTGACCATGGAGCGCCGTTTTCAAATTATCAACTGCCAGACCGGCGCGGCGGTACTGCGGGCCAGCATGATGTTTGTCTGCATTGAGATCAGTTCAGGCCGGCCCAAAAGACTACCGCCGGCGTTTTTAAAAGGCTATGGTCCCGCGGTACTCGCTGCACCCTAAGGGCCGAGCCTCGCGGAGCGCTGTCGAGTCAGTGCGCTAAAGGCGCATACTCTTGCCCTCGCTGACCGCCAAGACACCCGTAGCGGCCCACTCGCTGACCCCGCGAGAGAACACCCATCAATGCCTGTGATTTAGCCCGGCGGGTACCAACATGCGGCCTTAGCTGGCGGACCAATCAAATGCCATTAGCGGCCTGATATCGGATTGCTTGAGCGCACAGGCGAGCAGCCGATCAACCCCCAAGGCCACACCAGCGCAATCGGGCATACCCGCCGCCATGGCAGCAAGCAACCGTTCATCGATCGGGCGTTCGGGCAAACCGCGCTGCCTGCGCACCGCATTGTCGGCCTCAAATCGGCGGCGCAACTCATCGGCGTCCGACGTTTCCCAATAACCGTTCGCCAGCTCGATGCCGTTAACATAAGCCTCAAACCTAGCGCCCACGGTAGCATCGGCAGCGTGTATTTGGCGCGCCAGTGCCGCCTGAGAAGCCGGGTAATCGACAATAAAAACCAAGCCCCATTCGGCAATAGCCGGTTCGACAACATGGCTCATTAAAAGATCGAGCACTTCGTCACGGTCGAGGTCAGCGGGAATGTCACCGCAGCGCTGTGCTGCCACAGCAATTAAAGCATCGTGGCTTGCAGTTATCGGATCGACACTCAACAAGTGCTCGAACAAAGTGCGATAGGGCCAAGACTGCCAGCCGTTGATATCGGTCACACTACAAATGAGCTCGGCAACCTCGCGAATCAAGGCGTAGTGATCGATGCCGAGCCGATACCATTCGAGCAATGTGTATTCGGGATTGTGACGACGCCCGACTTCACCGGCACGAAAAGCCTTACAAATTTGATAAATATCGGGTGCGCCCGCGGCCAGAAGGCGCTTCATCGCATACTCAGGGGAGGTCTGTAAGTAGCGACTCCCCTCTTCAGCGGGCACCACAAAAGGCTCTAGGGCTGGGTCGGTCACACCGGCAGAGGCGAGCAGTGGTGTTTCGACTTCCAACACCGCTCGCGCACTAAAAAACTGCCTTATTTGGCCAAGAAGGTCAGCCCGGGCGCGCACATGCGCTACTGCGGCACTGGGCTGCCAACGCATTCAATACCTCAGCCTTTACCGCCGCGGCTGACGTATTCACCGGTACGGGTATCGATACGAATAATTTCGCCCGTTGAGATGAACAGCGGTACACGCACAACGGCACCGGTTGTCAGGGTCGCAGGCTTGGTACCACCCTGTGCGGTGTCACCTTTTAAGCCCGGATCGGTTTCAGTGATCTCTAGCTCAACAAAATTCGCCGCACTCACGGCCAGTGGGGTGCCGTTAAAGAGCGTGACTTCGCAGGGATCCTGTTCTTTGAGCCATTTACGCGTATCACCCACTGCCGCTTCATCAGCTTGGTGCTGCTCAAACGTGTTGGGCTCCATGAAGTACCAAAACTCACCGTCGGTGTAGAGGTATTCCATCGTAATATCCATAACGTCGGCGCCCTCAAGGGATTCGCCGGAACGGAAAGTACGCTCCCAAACACGATTGCTCTTTAGGTTACGCAGACGCACGCGATTGAATGCCTGGCCTTTGCCGGGCTTGACGTATTCGTTTTCGAGAATCGAGCAAGGATCCCCATCGAGCAACACTTTAAGGCCCGGTTTAAATTCGTTGGTGGAAAAATTTGCCATGTCTAATCCCTCTAAAAATCCGCGCGATGATACCGCAGCCAATGCACGCAGGTCAGCTTCTATTACAGCAACTCACAATTCGCTGCCGCTACCCAATAAATACAAAACGCCGTCCAAGCCGACGTGGCGAATATTGTGCGCCGCCGCCGCGCGGACAATAGGCTTTGCCCTGAACGCGACACCCAGTCCCGACAAGCCGAGCATGGGTAAATCGTTCGCGCCGTCGCCAACAGCGATTACTTGCGTGGGCTCAATGCCCATTGATTCAGCCAAGCTCAGCAACAACGCCGCTTTGCGCGCGCCATCGACAATATCCCCCTCCACGCGGCCAGTCACGGCGCCCGCCTCGATTTCCAAGGTGTTGGCGTGCACTTCATCAAATCCGTAAGTGCGCTGAAGATAATTCGCAAAATACACAAAGCCCCCCGACAAAATGGCCGTACGAATTCCCCGGCCGCGCAGTGTCGTGATCAACTCGGGCATGCCCTCGGTAATGGGTAGGTGGCTGGCAACTTCGGCCAATGCGCCCTCGGTCAGGCCCTCAAGCATGGCTAGGCGCTCGCGAAAGCTCGCCTTGAAATCGAGCTCACCGCGCATGGCGCGTTCGGTAATCGCAGCGACCGCATCACCCACACCATGCAGGCTCGCTAATTCGTCGATAACCTCACATTGAATCAACGTCGAATCCATATCAAACACCGCCAAGCGGTAATCGGCTTGGCGCACGGGCTGCGCCTGCAATACAAAATCGACACCACACTGTTCAGAAAGCTGATCAAGTGCGTCCTTGAGGGCGCCGCTGTCGCCGACCTTCGCCAAGGTGAGCGTGGACACATCACGCTGGGTCGCGAATTTTTTGGGTACTGGCACAGTGCGGATATCGACAACAGTGACATCCTGCTCAAGCAGTAGCGCGCGTAGGGCCGCAAGGTCGACCGGCCCCGCGGATGACATCACGGTGATCGCGTGAGTGACATGGCTCATAAAAAGGGTTCCTGAATAAATACCGGCGCAAGCATAACGCAGGTGGCCACATTAGGGGTTTATACTGGCGCTTTAGCTGAGCTTGGTGGCCCATTTGCGACGTTTGATCGATACTTTTCAACGACTCCCCATCAGCCAACAACTGGCATTGGTGGCGGCAGGCTGCTGCTTAATCGCGACACTGGCACTCGTTGCGCTCGCCGCACGCTCGAGCCAGTACACCCAAGACAACTTACAAAATGCTTACGGGCACGCGGTTGCAGAGCAACTGGCGCGACGCTTATCGAGCGAACTCGCCGCAGGTGATTTACTGGGCGTCACCGCCGAACTGCAAAAACTGGTAGAACAAGGCAGCATCGCCGGGGCCCGCGCCATCGACATTGAAGGTAACTCACTTGCCGAAGCAGGCAATATCAAGCGGCTACCCCTGCCATTTACCGCCCCCATTTTAATCGCCGGCGACATGGCCGGCCGCGCCGAAGTGGCCACCGACACCCGCGAGCAAGACGAAGCGAGATTGCTGTTCTTGATTGGCCTGTCTGCACTCGCAGTGCTGCTCAGCATTGTGGTTTACGGCATCACGCGGCCACTCGGGCAGCGTCTTGCGCGCAATATCGACGCAATCAGTGCAGAACTAGCCGATGTGACAGGGGCTGCCAGCGACGCCACCAACGAGCTCGACAAACTGCGTGAGCGGGTTGCCGCGCTACCCCTCAATTTGCTGCGCCCAGGCACCGCCGGCGGGCAACGGGATGAACACTACGACGATACCGCGGTCTTGTATCTTCATTTCAACAGTTTGCCGGGCTATATCGACACCCTCGACGAGCAGCGTCTGCAGCGCTATATCCAACAAGTGCATCGACTCATTTTTGGTGCGGCGGGCTTTTACGGTGGCCGCTTACAGGTCGTGCGGCAGCTGGGATTGGCAATTTTTTTCAGTGGTGAACACAAAGTGGGATCGCCGATCTTACGCGCCGCCAGCTGCGGCTGGCTGATTCAGCAAGCGTGCCCTGACGTTGAGGAGTACTTGCATCTGTCCATCAAACTCGGCATGGCGATTGGTCTGAGCGAACTCGGGCTTGGGGATAGCGATGACATTTACCCCGGGCTTTACACCCAAGCGCCGCTTGATGAGCTACAAGGCCTCGCCAGTGATCACGAGGATGGTATTGCCGTCACGGCCGCGGCGGCAACCGACATTGATCTCACCACGCGAGTAGAAATTGAGACCGCGCCACAAGGGCACCTGATGATGGGCGGCCTTGCCGACGGCCACCGGGACTTGCTGGAACGGCAATTACATATTTTGCTCAAGGCGGTGGTAAAAACCGCCCCGAATACTTAGCCGCTTGCTAGCTAGTTGCGACGCTTAAACCCGCCACCTTTTGGAAGCCCTTAGGCAGTTTGTTGCCCCGGCGGCCACGTTCTCCACGATAATTTTCGAGATCGCTGAACTTCAGGTTTAAATGCTGCTTACCGGCCGTGACTTGCAAGACGTCGCTCGGCTGGATGACGCACAGACCCACCAAAATCTCTTCACGCGAGGTAGCGCGCGCCGACGGGATGCCAATGATCTTATTGCCTTTACCGCGCGCCATTTCGGGGAGGTCTGCCAGGGGGAACACCAACAAGCGCCCCTCATTGGTCGCAGCGGCCACCAGCAAATCGTCACCCTGTGGAATCGCAGCAGGCTGAATCACCTGCGCACCGCTCGGCAGGGTCAACACCGCCTTACCGGCCTTGTTCTTAGACTGTAAATCGCTAAATCGCGCCACAAAGCCATAACCCGCATCACTCGCCAATAAGTAGCGATCACTGTCGACACCGGTCAGCAAGCCCTCAAACGTAGCACCCGATGGCGGATTGATCCGCCCAGTCAAGGGCTCGCCTTGGCCTCGTGCTGAAGGTAATTGATGGCTCTGCAACGTATAAGACCGGCCCGTAGAATCAAACACCACGGTCGGCAAGTTGGAGCGGCCCAGCATCGACATCTTGAAGCTGTCACCGGATTTATAGCTGAGGGTCGCCGGATCAATCTCATGGCCTTTAGCGGCGCGAATCCAACCCTTTTCTGAGAGCACAATCGTGAGCGGATCTGCAGTAGTGAGCTCCAACTCGCTAAACGCGCGGGCTTCGTCTCGGGTAACAATGGGCGAGCGCCGCTCATCGCCATGGCTTTCAGCCACGGCCAGCAGCTCTTTTTTAATTAAGGTTTTGAGGCGCGCTTCGCTACCCAAAATCAATTCAAGACTGTCGCGCTCAGCAGCCAGCTCATCCTGCTCGCCGCGAATTTTCATCTCTTCTAACTTCGCAAGGTTACGCAGTTTTAGGTCGAGAATAGCTTCGGCCTGAATATCGGAAAGCCCAAAAGTGGCCATCAGTGTGGACTTAGGATGGTCTTCCTCGCGGATAATCCGAATCACCTCATCGAGATTGAGGTAGGCGATCAGGTAGCCTTCAAGGATGTGCAGCCTGCGCATCACCCGTTCGAGGCGGTATTCCAAACGGCGCCGCACGGTGACGCGACGAAACTCTAGCCATTCGCGCAATATGCCGTCGAGGGATTTAACACCAGGCCGGCCATCGATGCCGATCAAGTTTAAATTCACTCGGTAACTTCGCTCGAGATCGGTGGTGGCAAACAAGTGGCTCATCACTGGCTCTAAGTCGACGCGATTAGAGCGCGGCACCACCACCAAACGCGTGGGGTTTTGGTGGTCTGATTCATCGCGCAGATCTGCCACCATCGGCAACTTGCGCGCCTGCATTTGTGCGGCAATTTGCTCGAGGACTTTTGACCCGGACACCTGGTAGGGCAGTGCGTCGATAATGATGGCGCCGTCTTCAACGCGCCACGCCGCGCGCATTTTTAGGCTGCCACGGCCGCTGCGATACAACGCGCGAATATCCGCAGCCGAGGTAATAATCTCTGCATCGGTGGGGAAATCAGGGCCATGAATATGCTCGCATAACTCCTCGAGGGTCGCCCTTGGGGAGTCCAACAAATGAATCGCGGCACTGACGACCTCGCGCAAGTTGTGCGGTGGAATATCCGTAGCCATGCCAACAGCAATACCGGTGGTGCCGTTGAGCAAGACGTTGGGGACTTGCGCCGGCAGTACGCAGGGCTCATCGAGAGTACCGTCAAAGTTGGGCTGCCAGTCGACCGTGCCTTGGCCCAATTCACCCAGCAAGACCTCCGCATACTGGGTGAGTTTTGACTCGGTATAACGCATTGCGGCAAACGACTTGGGATCATCCGCTGACCCCCAGTTACCTTGCCCGTCGACCAGCGGGTAGCGGTAACTGAAATCCTGCGCCATGAGCACCATCGCCTCATAAGCGGCGCTGTCACCATGGGGGTGGAACTTACCAATGACATCACCCACGGTGCGCGCAGATTTCTTGTACTTCGCCGAGGCCTTGAGCCCAAGCTCGCTCATCGCGTAGACGATACGGCGCTGAACGGGTTTTAAACCGTCGCCAATATTGGGTAGCGCGCGATCGAGAATGACGTACATCGAATAATCGAGGTACGCCTTTTCCGCGTAGTCACGCATTGACATGGTCTCGACAGCGGTCGGGCCAGTGTTCAAATCAGTCATGTTGTATCCGGTTTTTCGGAAGCGGGTTAAAGGCCCTGCTGACGGCGACGGAGTGTCACCACTTCCTCGTTAAGTTCGGTAATAGAGTTTGCCATATCTACCAGCAAACCCTGAACTGCGGCAGGCCGCGAACGGATCAATTCGAAGAAGCGATCTTTGGGGACGCGCACAACATTACAGCTTTCGAGTGCCCGCACCGTCGCATTGCGATGGCTGCCGGTAAGCGCCGCCATGGTACCAAACAACTCGCCGGGGCGAATTCTAGCCACCGGCATGTCGTTAACTAAAACTTCCGCTTCACCGTGGGACATAGAGAAAATATCATCCGCAGGGTCGCCCTGCTGAATAATAATGGCACCGGCGGGGAAAATTTCAGGATGACCACCGGCCCCAACCGCCTCGCGAATATGTAGCGCATTCAACCGCAGTAGCAATGAAATCTGCAAGCTGACAGCGCGCATCCAGCTGCTCATACGCTCGACATCGGCGGTCAGCGCTGTAAGCAGCTCGGCTTTGGGGTAAGTGCGAATTTGTGCACCACCCTCAGAGCCATAGAGCAACGATCCGACATTGGCCGACAAATAATCCGTATCCGAAAGCAGTAAGTCGCCGACCTCCAACACGCTGACCACGGTATTGTTGTTCAAAATAGAGACCAAACCGCTCTCGACCACGCCAATCACATCACGCGGCATAGCGCGGAACTCCGCCGCTGGGGTCGAGGGCAGCGCAACGACTCGCGTCGCCAAATCTAGGCCGTCAAAAACGGCACTCACGGCCTGTTTGGCAGCTTGATTGAGTAGCTGAAAGTCAGAACCGGATTGCGCAGTGGCGAGCATGTTAACTTTTCTCTAAAAGTGTGACCCAGATCACAGATATTAACCCAGCCGCGCTCAACGCACTACGGGTAATTCAAGCGACGAATGGGCGCTCATTCGCTAGATTAACACGACAAGACACGGTGAGGTCGGGTAAGGTGCCGCCGCTAGGACACTTTAAATTCTAACAAGCGCATTCCCCTGCGCCAATTGGAGGCAATCCATCATGAGCGACACAGCCACGGCAGTAGTTTGGCGCTGGCGCCATTTTGACAATTTTGAGGCACGCGACTGGCACCGAGTGCTGCAGCTGCGCGCCAAGGTGTTTGTCGTGGAGCAAAATTGTGCCTACTTAGACCCCGACCAAAAGGATCCACTCAGCTGGCATCTCGAGGCGTTAATCGACGGTGTGACCGTGGGTACGCTCAGGGCAGTGCCGCCGGACGTGAGTTACGAAGACAGTTCTATTGGCCGAGTGGTGATCGATCCTGCACGCCGGGGCTTGCAATTGGGCAGAGCGCTGATGGTGCGGGGCATCGCGTTTAATCGCGCGATGTGGAGCACCGACATTCGCATCAGTGGCCAAGCGTATTTGGAGCCGTTTTATCAATCATTGGGCTTTGACACAGTGCGCGGTCCGTACCAAGAAGATGATATTCCGCACTTTGAAATGCTGCTACCCACAGGGAGACCTGTGGGCAGCTAATCGACAGCAGATTAAGCGCCGCGTGAGGCGCGCTTGCGCTCGTGCTCAAGCAGCAGCTTTTTGCGCAAACGAATGCTCAGCGGCGTCACCTCAACCAACTCATCGTCTTCAATAAACTCTAGCGCTTGCTCGAGTGTATGACGCACAGGTGGCGTCAGCGTCAACGCTTCGTCAGTACCTGAGGCACGGACGTTAGTGAGCTGTTTCGCCTTGGTCGGGTTGACCACCAAGTCATTGCTGCGGCTATGCAAGCCGACGATCTGCCCTTCATAAACTTCAATGTTGGGCTCAATGAAGAGGCGTCCGCGATCCTGCAGCGTAAACAGGGCGTAGGCCAGTGTCTTACCTTTCACCATAGACACCAATACGCCGTTGCTGCGACCGGCAAGGTCTGACTTGGCAACAGGCCCGTAGTGGTCGAATACGTGGGTCATGATGCCGCTGCCCGAGGTCAGGGTCATAAACATGGAACGGAAACCGATCAAACCCCGCGCGGGCACAATAAACTCAAGCCGCACACGGCCGGTGCCGTCGGGGATCAAATTCTTCAGTTCAGCGCGACGCAGGCCCAGCTCTTCCATGACGCCACCCTGATGCACCTCCTCGCAGTCAACAACCATCTGCTCGTAGGGCTCTGAGAGCACGCCGTCGATTTCTTTTTGAATCACTTCGGGACGCGACACGCCCAGCTCAAAGCCCTCGCGGCGCATGCTTTCAATCAGCACTGACAGGTGCAGTTCGCCGCGACCCGAAACCTTGAATTTATCGGGTGTCTCACCGGGTTCAACACGCAGCGCCACGTTGTGGATCAATTCGCGTTCGAGACGCTCTTTGAGATTACGCGAAGTGACGAATTTGCCCTCTTTGCCCGCAAAGGGGGAATCGTTGACCTGGAAGGTCATGCTAACAGTTGGCTCATCAACCGACAGTGGCGGCAATGCCTCGGCCTCACCCAGCGCGCAGATGGTGTCAGAAATATTGAGTGATTCAATACCCGTCACACAAACGATATCACCCGCTTCAGCGGTGGGTACATCGACGCGGTCAAGACCGTGATAGCCCATCACTTGTAGCACGCGACCGTTGCGGGTTTTGCCTTCGCGGTCAATAACCGTGACGTTTGTATTGGCCTTAATTGTACCGCGAGTGATACGGCCGACACCGATAACGCCGGTGTAGCTGTTGTAATCCAGCGCGCTGACTTGTAACTGCAACGGGCCCTCAGAGTTCACTTCCGGCGGCGCGACTTTATCAATAATCGCCTGGAACAGTGGTTCCATGGTATCCGACATATTGTCAGGATCATCGCCAGAGATGCCATTGAGCGCCGACGCGTAAATAATGGGGAAGTCGAGCTGCTCTTCAGTCGCGCCCAAGGTGTCAAACAGGTCAAAAACTTGGTCAACCACCCAGTCAGGACGTGCACCGGGGCGGTCAATTTTGTTGACGACCACAATCGGGTTGAGTCCGCGCTCAAACGCCTTAGAGGTCACAAAGCGCGTTTGCGGCATCGGGCCATCTACTGCGTCAACCAAGAGTAGTACCGAATCGACCATCGACAATACCCGCTCAACTTCGCCACCGAAATCCGCGTGTCCGGGGGTGTCGACGATATTGATGCGGTAATCGCCCCATCGAATCGCTGTGTTTTTAGCCAGGATCGTAATGCCTCGCTCTCTTTCTTGATCGTTGGAGTCCATGATGCGCTCGGCACCTGCACTGCGGCGATCGAGGGTGCCTGACTGCTGTAAAAGGCAATCGACGAGGGTAGTTTTGCCATGGTCGACGTGCGCGATAATGGCGATATTACGGAGTTGGCTGATCACGTTGGCGTTCTCTTGGGGGGTATAAAAAGGGGCTAGGCCGAAAGCGGCGGCGCGAGTGTACCAGAAAGGGGCAGAAATACTTGTGAACCTTTACCGCAACGTGTGGATTACCCATATTAGATTGCGCATCAGCTAACGCAGCTGTTGCGCACCACGAACGCGCTACGCGCGCCCTAATTTGGTGCAAAAATACCCAGAGCGCACCAATACAGCGCAACCTTTGAGGGCTATCACTGCGTCATGCGTCGCAATAACGCCGGAATACCGCTAAAATCAGCCACTTGCGAACTTGCCCCATTTTCGCGCATGCTGGCACGCCTATTGCTAAGTAGTTTGGTGAACGGTTTCTTAACTCAGCTGCTAGGCATACAGTTAGGTACCAAGGCACACTTTCAAAGCGGCACAAGCCGTTAACGCTTCAAGCAGACCGGTCAACCGGTCCAATTCAATCCCTCTGGAGGAGGTAGTACCATGTCAGAGCGCACGCTCAATCTGATCAAAGACAACGATGTACGCTGGGTTGACCTGCGTTTTACAGACACCCGCGGCAAAGAGCAGCACGTCACTATTCCATCGACTAGCGTTGATGAAGACTTCTTTGAAGACGGCCAAATGTTTGACGGCTCGTCTATTGCCGGCTGGAAGGGCATCAACGAGTCAGACATGATCCTCATGCCAGACGACAGCTCTTCGGTACTCGACCCCTTTACCGACGACGCGACCGTAATTTTGCGTTGCGACGTGATCGAGCCCAGCACCATGCAGGGTTACGAACGCGACCCACGCAGTGTTGCGCGCCGCGCTGAAGCCTACCTAGCCTCTACTGGCCTTGGTGATACTGCATTCTTTGGTCCCGAACCTGAATTCTTCGTATTTGACGACGTCAAATGGCACGCAGACATCAGCGGTGCCGGCTACACGATCAGCTCAGAAGAAGCGGCTTGGTCATCGAACCACCACTTTGAAGAAGGCAACACAGGCCACCGTCCGCGCGTCAAAGGCGGCTACTTCCCTGTACCACCCGTCGATTCACTGCACGACATCCGCGCTGCAATGTGTACCGCAATGGAGCAGATGGGCCTTGACGTTGAAGTACACCACCACGAAGTCGGTACTGCTGGCCAGTGCGAGATCGGTGTGCGCTTTAACACCTTGATCAAGAAAGCTGACGAAACTCAGATTCTTAAGTACTGCGTACACAACGTTGCACACGCCTACGGCAAAACTGCCACGTTCATGCCCAAGCCACTGGTTGGCGACAACGGCTCTGGTATGCACGTGCACCAGTCGATCTGGAACGCCGGCGAGAACACTTTTGCGGGCGACGGCTACTCAGGCTTGTCAGAAACTGCCCTGTACTACATCGGCGGTATCATCAAGCACGCACGCGCTCTGAACGCCTTCACTAACGCGTCAACCAACAGCTACAAGCGTTTGGTACCCGGCTTTGAAGCACCGGTAATGCTGGCTTACTCAGCACGTAACCGCTCTGCATCTATCCGTATTCCTTATGTTGCATCACCCAAAGGCAAGCGCATTGAAGTTCGCTTCCCCGACCCAACTGCCAACCCCTACCTGGCGTTTGCAGCCATGTTGATGGCCGGCCTAGACGGCATTCAGAACAAGATCCACCCCGGCGAAGCAGCTGACAAGGATCTGTACGACCTGCCACCCGAAGAGGGCAAGCTGATCCCAACCGTTGCTTCAAGCTTGACACAAGCACTCGAAGCACTCGATGCGGACCGCGACTTCTTAACCCGTGGCGGCGTATTCACCGACGACATGATCGACGGCTACATCGCTTTGAAAGAAGAAGATATCGAGCGCCTGAACATGACCACGCACCCGGTCGAGTTCGATATGTACTACTCCGTTTAATCGACGGTTTGCAAGCAACACGGAGAAGCCCGCCCCGTGCGGGCTTTTTTGTTCTCACTCAAAGTAAACAGCCCAGCTTCAGGAAGAAGTCACTGGCATAACGCACCAAATCGGTGCAATCTGATTGCAGACACAGAAGGGATATCGAAGTCATGAAATCAGTTACCGCAAAACATCGTATGACGCATCGCTCAGTTGTTTTAGCGCTACTGCTCAGCGCCACGGTTGCCACCGCACAGACCCAGGTTTACAAATATCGGGATGAAAATGGCAACGTTGTGTTCAGTGACCGCGCGCCCAATGAAAGCAATGCTGAGTCAGACGCTGTCGAAACCGTTGAGCTACCCGCACTGAACACAGCGCAGCCGCCGCCGGATATGCCAGCCAGCAAGACCAAGACCACCAGCAAGAAACAAGAAACACGCTATGAATCGGTCATTACATCGCCGCCCGACGGCACTACCATTCCTATGGGGCCCGGCAACTTCACAGTCACCGCCAGCGCCAAACCCGGCTTAACGCAGGGGGAAAAGCTACAGCTTAAAATCGATAGCGCTGTTTACGGTGAGCCCCAAAATGGCAGCGTATGGCAGTTACAAAACATTTATCGTGGCGAGCACAGCCTCATCGTCGAGCGCATCGATCGCCGTGGCAAAGTACTGCACAGCACCGCACCCGTGACCGTTTATGTCCTGCGCCCCTCTATCCGTTAATCAGCGCCCCGAGCGCTGGCATAGGCCCATCGGCGATCAAGCGCGATGAAAGCCGCTGTGCCCACGCCAACAATCACGCTCGATCTGCTCGCCACCGCAGTGATGACAGTGGGCGCGGATACCCGCCTACGCACCATTAATTTGGCGGCTGAGACGCTGCTCGAGGTATCGGCAAGCCGAGCACTGGGCGAACCCATTGAAGAATTCATCGATGCCTCGGACGAGTGGCAGGATTTATTAACCCAAGCGCTGCACGACGATGTACCCGTGGTGAGACGGGGGATTTTAATTCGACTGCGCAGCGGCAATCAGCGCGCGGTGGATTTAACCGTCAGCCCGCTACAGTTTGAAGGCCAGCGCCATTTGCTGTTGGAGCTAAACCCGGTTGATCGCTTGCAACGCATTAGCGAGGGCGAAAACCTCTGGCAGTCTCAGGTGACTTTGCGCGCCATTGTGAAAGGGCTCGCCCACGAGGTTAAAAACCCGTTAGGCGGTATTCGCGGTGCGGCGCAGCTGCTCAGCCGCGAGTTGCCAGACCCGGCGCTGTCGGAATATACCGACGTCATCATGCAAGAGGCCGATCGACTGCGCGAATTGGTCGATCGTATGCTGGGACCGCGCGAACAACTGAACTTGGTCACCATGAACATCCACGAGGTGATCGAACGGGTGCGTCAGTTAATCGAAGTTGAAGCGGGGCCTGCAATCACCGTGCACCGTGACTACGACCCGAGCCTGCCCGAATTTACCGCTGATCGCGCCCAACTGACCCAAGCGCTGCTCAATATTGTGCGCAATGCCTGGCAGGCGGTGGGCGCCAGGGGCGAGATTACATTGCGCACGCGGGCGCGACGCCAATACACACTGGGCGGCCAACGACATCGACTGGTGGCGTCAGTAGAAATCATTGATAACGGCCCCGGTGTACCCGACGAAATTTTACCGCAACTGTTTTTACCCATGGTCACCACCCGCGCAGAGGGTACTGGCTTGGGATTATCCATTGCACAAACCATCGCCAATCGGCACGGCGGGCTAATTCAATGTCAGAGCGAGCCCGGCGATACCTGTTTTACCCTTTTACTACCCATGGAGCGCTGAACTGATGTCTGCTGGTGATACTGTCTGGGTCGTCGACGATGATAAATCCATTCGCTGGGTGGTCGAGCGCGCGCTGTCGCAAGCGGGCCTTAATTGCAAAACATTTAGCAGCGCTGACGATATGCTCTCCGCAATCCAGGACGAGCAACCCGATGTGGTCATTAGTGACATCCGCATGCCAGGCACCGACGGTCTGGCCTTACTTGCCAAGCTGCAAGAGAGCAACCCCGATCTACCGGTGATCATTACCACCGCCCACTCCGATTTAGACAGCGCGGTGGCTTCTTACGAGGAAGGCGCTTTCGAGTATTTGCCCAAGCCCTTTGACATTGACGAGATGGTGTCGACGGTTGAGCGCGCGCGCGCGCAGCAGCTGTCACGCAGCATAGACACCCCAGAAACCACACCCGACCAAAGCACCGACATTATTGGCAATGCACCCGCTATGCAGGAGGTGTTTCGCGCCATTGGTCGCCTAGCGCACAGCCATATTACGGTGCTGATTAATGGCGAGTCGGGCACTGGCAAGGAATTGGTCGCGCGGGCGCTGCATCGCCACAGCCCGCGTAACAAGGCGCCATTTATTGCCCTCAACATGGCGGCGATTCCCAAAGAGCTGATGGAATCGGAATTATTCGGCCATGAGAAAGGCGCCTTCACCGGCGCCACCGCACGGCGCGAAGGACGCTTTGAACAAGCCGATGGTGGCACGCTGTTTCTCGATGAAATTGGCGACATGCCCGCAGAGACCCAAACTCGGCTGTTGCGGGTGCTGTCTGATGGTGAGTTTTTCAGGGTCGGCGGGGTTAGCCCAGTGCGCGCCAATGTCAGAATCATTGCCGCGACCCATCAAAATCTTGAGTCATTGGTGTCTAAGGGCGACTTTCGGGAAGACCTATTTCATCGCCTGAATGTGATTCGAATTCATCTACCCACACTTGCACAGCGCCGTGAAGATATTCCAAAGCTGATGCAGTACTTCCTCCGTCGCGCGGCGAAAGAGCTCGACGTTGAAGTAAAAAGTCTGGCGCGAGAAACCGAGAAATTTCTCACCCAACTGCCCTGGCCCGGCAATGTTCGGCAGCTCGAAAACACCTGCCGGTGGCTGACTGTCATGGCCGCAGGGCGTGAGATTTTAGTGACTGATTTGCCACCGGAGCTGTTA